>FLOH01000479.1_pt1 | contig 85523 bp, 70 predicted proteins | sample 756751 | NCBI WGS metagenome assembly FLOH01 (sample SAMEA4026879, study PRJEB14308) | marine metagenome | biome: coastal water; material: water | depth 74 m
GCCCGTCGATCCCAACGACGGCGCTGGATCGTTCGGTGTAGCGTTCCAATGCGGGCGGATAGGCGGCGTCAAGGACCAGTGCGACCGAAACCAGCGCCGCAACCACGGCCCCAATCCCCAACAACGCAGCCCTCGTTCGCCCTAACATCGCAACCACCCGTCCATCCATCAACGCCGCGACGAAACGCTTAGGTGTCGCATCGCCGTTCGCGCGCGGTATTGCGGTTTGTACATATCCTCGATATGGACCGCTGGAACCGTGTAATTGCCCGGCGTAACGGCGCGCACCAGATAGGCAAGTTTGAACTCGCGGTTTTTGTCTCCGATATCGAGCGCCGCAACGAACCGGTCGTCGCGGTATTGCATGTGGACGGTTTGGCTGAGTTTGGGAAGCCACGCCATTTCGGCGGTGGACCGGGCATCGCTAAGGCGGGCGTTCTCAATCTCAAGCCCGGCGGGCAGCAAATCAACGATCAAGGCCTGATGATCCAGCATCGTCGATGCCTCGCCTTCGATCATAACCACCAGAACATCGTTTTGCCGGACCTGCGACAGCTCGGCTGGTTTGCCATCCAGACTGTAAAATCCGCGACTGATTGCAAACCCCTCGGCCTCCGGTGGCGCTTGCGCGATAGGAATCCCGGAAATGGTCACCGTGTGCCAAAGCTGCGCCGAACCCGCATTTTCGAATTCGACACCCTTGGCCAGACGGGCCTTGCCAGGCTTTAGATAAAGGGGATCGTTGCTGGGTGCCATGGCCACACCATCCGCCGTCAATTGCATCGGCGTATCCACTCCGCCCAGCGCGGCGGCGGCAAGAATCAGCGAGGCTTGTTCCTGCGTACTCAGGTATTTCCTTTGGCTCTGGCGGGTCGCCAGTTCGTCAACCAGATCAAACAGGTTTCGTCCGCCCCAGTCGCGCTCCACGTTCGGCAACGCCGTTGCTGTTTGCGCTCCCAACGCGATCAAGTTCGCCATATCGCGCACCTGCGATCCGTAATCGCGCAAATCCGAACGCGAATTTACTTTTGCCAAAGCCTTGCCAAAATAGAAGCGCGCTTGATCGGCCTCGCCATAAAGGGCCAGAGCGGTGGCCAGTTGGGCCGCAGCCGTCGCACTTGGTAATTGATCAACGACACGGCCAGCGAAGTAGCGCGCATCCGATGCCCGCCCAACCCCGGCCGCAGCCAAATCGTAAATGGCATAAGCCGTCACGGCCAGATCGGTCCGCTCTTTCCGTTCGGTCCGCCGGACCTTTTGTTCCAGCCATTTTAACGCCGCCAGATAGGGCGTCGCGGGAACCGTGAACCCCTTGGCCTTGGCGCGGGTCAGAAAATCGACGGCATAGGCCGTCAGCCACGGTTCGGCCCGTCCGCGCGAAGACCACAAAGCGAAAGCACCGTCGGGGCGTTGCATTTCAAGAATGCGGACGATGGCCCCATCCACGCGCTCGGCGTTGCCTTTGCCTTTGTCGTCCGCACCCCATATCCCGGCGACCTCGGAAACATAAAGAAGTGGCATCGCGCGGCTGGTCGTTTGTTCGAGGCAGCCGTAGGGATAACGGTCGAGTTCACGAAGAAGCCCCGGAACATCGAGATTGGTGCGCGGGCTGAACCCGAGAAGCAGCTCGCCCGTTCCGGCAACGAATTCATCCAGCGCGCTTTGCGAATAAACGGCCTTCTGGCCCGGCTTCATGCGCCGCGAAATCCGCCGCACGGTCCGCAATTGCGCGGGTCTGACGCCCAGCGTCCAGCTTCGGTTTAGCGTAAACCCGCCCGGCGCGCTCAGATCCATATGCAGTTTGCCGACGCCTGTCTCGGCTCCCTTGATCGCAAACTCGGCGAAACCACTGCCACCTTTGGCCAATTGGATGGTTCGTTTTCCGGCGTCTTGCAAAGCGACCGATCCTTCTGCGCGAAGGGAAATAGATACCTCGCCCGCCGGTCCCGAAAGATTGTTCAGCGCAACGCTAAACCGACCTTCGTCGCCCGGAGCCAAAAACCGTGGGAACGATCCTTGCGCAATCAGCGGATCGCGAACCAGAACCGCCGTTTCGCCCGACCCCACGCGCGCGGCATCGAACGCCACCGCCATCAAACGAAGGCGTCCGGCGAAGTCGGGGATGTCCAGCGGGATGCGGGCGATGCCATTTGCGTCGGGTTCGACCACTCCCGAAAACAGCGACGTGATCTTCACTTCCACCGGCGGCATACCTTTGGTCGCCAAACTGGGATCGCCACCGCCCGAACGAATATGGCCACGGCGCTTGGTTTTACCGTCGATGAGCCGTCCGTACAGGTCGCGAACGGCGACACCCAGTTTGCGTTTGCCAAAGAAGTGAGCCGCAGGATCGGGCGTCTTGAAATTGGTGAGTTGCAAAACTCCTTCATCAACGGCGGCCAAGGTCACATACGCCGCTTGCCCCGCTTTGACGCCGGTTAGCGTGACCGGCACATCCAGGTGGCTGCGCGGCCTGATTTCCTTTGGCGTATCAATGACGACGCGCAACGTGCGCGGTCCGGCATCCAGCCCCGCCCAGGTCAGTCCAATGGCCCGGCCCGGCCCGCGCGCCTGCGCATCGGGTCTGAAAGCGGTGGCCATCACATATGCGCCGACCCCCCACTCGGGCGTAAACGGCAATTCCACGACAGTTCCCTTGGCGGCAACGAAAAGCGAGCGGGTTTCGATAATGCGCTCGTTGGCGACAACCAGAAGAACCTCGCCATCGAAGGGTGCTTTGACGTGGATGCGAACCATATCGCCGGGCACGTAGCTCTTTTTGTCGGCCACCACTTGCAGGGTGTCGGGCCGGTTGGCCAACGTCGGCGTTACGTACCATCCGGCACGGAAGCGAACGCTGGTCGCCGCCCCCGTTTTGGGATCGAATATTTCCAACCGGAAGCGCCCCCAATCGACACGTCGATCCAGCGTGGCCAGTTCGCTCGCCGTCACGTCGATGCGCCCACCCGAAAGCGGCTTGTCAATAATCTGAACTTCGTAATCCCAAACGCCGCCGCGTTGGAACCACTGGTATTTCCAATCCTCTTTATAAAAGCTGTATTCCAGGGAGGCCCCGGCGCGCTTGCCCTCAGCATCCAGCACGATAATCTCGAACCCGGCTTCACTTCCTTCGCCAAGCGCGCCCGTATCGAAGCGCGGACGAAGACCGATGGCATTGGCGCGATTGCGCAAGGGCAGGGTCAAACTGCCGGTCGCAGGCCGTCCGCCCAATTCAAAGACGCCCGCGCGCACGACTGCCTTCAGCGGAAGTGTCGTGTCTTCCGCCCAATCCATGTTGATGAACGCGGAAATTTTTCCGGCCTCGTCGGTGCCTTCAAACGCCATCTTTTTGCGTTTGGGCTGGAAGGCTTCTTCGGCCAATCCAAAGTGAAACCCGGGCTGGTCCGGGTAGGGCCGCTCGTCCTTCAAAACGACAATTTCCCCCTCGGCGGGAAGATTGGCCGCAGGTGCACCGTACAGATAATCGGCGGCAACGTTCAGAGCCGAAACCGTGCTACTTTTCAACACGCCGACCGACGAGGTGATGGCGACTTCAATGCGCGGCGGCACCACGTCCTCGACCAAAATCTTCAATTCACCAACCGGCTTGGATTTTGGGTCGAGGTGGGCCAGCAAGGTCCAGCGCCCGGTCTGGGCACTTTGCGAGAACGGCAAATCTATGGCGTAGCCACCCGCGCCCAACGGCTGGACGACCTCGCTTCGGGCCTCGACGCCATCGGGACGCAACAGCTTGAGCGTCATCGGCAACGCCTCGGCCGCCATGGCCTTGCCATCGCGAAGAAGGGCCACCACATGGGCCGTCTCGCCCGGTCTGAAAACGCCCCGGTCGGCATAAATAAACGCATCAATGGGGCCGGGCTGGGTTCGTCCGCCAACGCCGCGATCACTCAGATCGAAGGCCGGTCCGGTCAGATCGAGGAAATTAAAATCGCCCGCATCCGTAAGCGCGAAGATGGCCTTGGGCGCACGCCCACCCTGGCCACGCAGCAATCCCGGCGCGAACCGCGCAGCCCCTTCTGCGCCGACGATCGTTTCGGCCAGTAGCGAGTTGTTGCGCGCGAACAGGCGGATCGTGACCCCGGGGCTCGCCTTCGCCGAAGCCAGCGAACGGGCAAAAACGTGCAGGCCATCGGCCCCTGAAACCGTGGTCAGACCCAAATCCGAGATGATCAGCCATTGCGTAGCCTTTGGCGACCACGACGGCGACGTGTCTTCTGTCGCTTGCGCGATGGCCGCGTAAATTCCGGACCCCGATTGTTCAAGGACGTCACCGACCGCGAAAGCCGTGGTGATTCGTTCGTTTCGTTCCGAGGCGACATCCATTTCGCCCTGCCAGACAAGTTCGCCAACGTCATCCGTGATTTTGTCGATATCCCACTGGCCAAGGAGATTGCCGATGCGGCCCTGCTTTAACTGCGGGATCATATTGCGTTCGTCGATCTTCAGGACACGCAGTTTCACCCGGCCCACGTTGACGGTAATGACGGGGACACCACTGGCCCCAGTGCGCGGCAGAACGTAAGTACTGCCGCGAAAGCCAACCGACGGTTTGCGGTCGCCAACATGAACGTGATGTACCGAATTTTCGCCCGAAACCAGACCTTCGGTCGGAGGCACGCCAGCACGTACGTTCACGACATAATCCGTGCCATGCTTAACACCGTCCATACATAAGCGCTCGCCCCTTGCCGAAACGCCGCCGGTAGTCGCGGGCGTGATGTCCACAAAATCGCCGAAACGGACCGAACGGTCTTTGCTCAGCGGCTTGTTAAAAAGAATACAGAATTCCGGTCGATCGGAATCGGCGTTTACCTTAACGGCGGTTGCGTGAAAGTCGGCCAACCCGGCGCCAAGGGACGGCAACGAAGCCACCGCGAAAACGACCAACGAAAAAAAGGCGGCTAATCGGCGAATGGTAATCATTTTGCATCGTATCCTTTGAAAAAAAGGTGCGAATTGACCAACTCTCTAACCAGTGCTAAGTCCTGATCTGACGTAAAGCATCACTTTGGATTGCGGCAATATTTTGATGGCTGAAACAAACAAAAACAACCGTTACACAATCAATTCCATTTTGCGGGCCAACAACATTCTGCAATTGCTGGCCAAGAATCCAACGGGATTGAGGATCGGCGAGCTGGCCAAGCGCCTGGATCTTGACCGAACCACCGTGTTTCGGATCATGGTTACACTTGAACAATGCGCCTTCGCCGAGCGCATCGGCGAAGGCAAAGCCTACAAGCTGGGCGTCGGCATTTTCGAGGTCGGCAGCGCCTATATCCGTTCGACCGATATCCATTCGATTGCCCGGCCCGTTATGATCGACCTTTCCCATCAGGTACGCGAAGGCGTGCATTGGGCCATTCTTTCGGGCAAAAATGCCGTTTGCATCGACAAGATAGAAAGCCCCCGCAGCCTGGGTACGACCTCAAAAATCGGTCGCGCCGTTGCGTTGAATGCAGGCAGCGTCGGAAAGGTCCTACTGGCCTTCCAGCCAGACGAAACGCGCGAAAACCTGCTAGGGTCGATGGAATTGCCACGCTTTACCCACCGCACCATCACCTCGACCGACAACATGCGCAGCGAAATCAAGAAAATCCGGCGCCAGGGATATTGCATCAGCCTGGGGGAAGGCGAAATTGACATGGCCTGCATCGCCGCACCCATTTTTGACCACACCGGGCGGATTGCAGCGGGCATCAGCGTCGGCGGCCATATTCAGCGCTTCGAAGATTCCGAGAACGCCCGCAACATGACCGCGCAATTGATCGACGCCGCGCGCCAGATTTCGGAAAAATTGGGCTGTACAAAAGTCCCGGAATTTAAACCGGCTTTGGCCAGGACGGGTCCTTGAACTCCTGGATTTCCACCAGGTAGCCGTCGGGATCACGCACGAAAAGATGATAGATATTGAACTTCTCGTATAGCTGTGGAGTTTTCTCGAATTCGAGGTCGAAACCCAACAGGTGTTCATACCATCCGTCCACATCGTCGCTGACAAGAGCCAGGATAAAGCCGCTACGGTCCTCGGGCGCCTTGCGATGCGAGCAGATCCCCAGGAACGAATTGGGGGCAACCTCAAAGATGCGGCACGCGCCCTGGTCCAGAACCATCTTCAAGCCCAGGGTATCGGCGTAAAACGCGCAGGACCTTTCCAGATCGTCAACCAGGATGAAGGAAACAAATTGATCAAACGGTTTGGGTTTCATGCGGGGTTCTCCGATTAGATCGGTTCGTAAAGAAGAATTGGGATCAATGCGTGACGCCCGACTCCTCAACCAATGCGTCGGCGATCCGACCAAGGGCATCGTGATGAACGGGATCGACCTCGCCGAAAGGTTCGCGACAACGCGGAGACGCGATGATTCCCATGCGATGAAGAATGAATTTGATTCCCGGGAACACACCGGCCTCAACCAAAACATCGATAACGGCGTTGCATTGTGATTGAACTCTCAAAGCCTCTTTCACGTTTCCATCGTGCGCGAGGTCCCAAATTCTTTTGTAGCGCCTCCCCATGATGTTGAAGGTGCTTCCTATTCCTCCCTGTGCTCCGGACACGATGCCCGCAAGGAATGATTCGTCGTATCCATTCAGCAAGAGTTTCTCTGGAAACAGCCGGTGCATCTGTTCCATTTGATGCATGTCCAATGATGTTTGCTTCACGCCGATCACATTCGGGATACTCATGAGTTCCAACAGGTCAGTCGTCGAAAACTTGACGCCACTCATCGCCGGAATATTGTAAATAATCAGTGGAATGCCACTCGCGGCATCGACGATTTCTGAATAATATTTAAATATGTTTTTCTTGCTTTGTGGATAGTAGACTGGAGGTATTGCCGATACGGCGGCATAACCTTCCTGCGAACATACTCTCGCTAGTTTCTTGCTCTCTTTTGTGCTCAGAGCACCAACATGCCCTATGAATCGGGTTTTTTCGCGACATTCGGAGGCAACGAAACGAAGAACACCTTCTCGCTCCTCCGCAGTTTGCAGGAGCGATTCTCCTGTGGATCCCCCCACGTACACCCCGTCCAGCCCCTGCGATAGAACGAAGCGCAGAAGGTGCCTCAAGCTTTCCGTGTCGATCACGTCATCGTGCGTATACGGCGTGGCAAGTGCGGCATAAAGCCCGGACAAATCGGTCATCATAACCCTCTTGAGGCACAGCCTTAGTTTGAAAATACACAGCGGACGGGGGCGGGCAGCACCGCTCCCGTCCGAAGCCTCGTCGTCACCACGCCGACCAGCCGCCGTCGATGACGAGGTTCGCACCGGTCATGTAGACCGAGGCGTCGGACGCCAGAAAGACGACCGCGCCGTTGTATTCATTGGGCTGGGCCATGCGACCGATCGGCATGCGGGCACAGTAGTTCTGCTGAAACTCCTTGTCCTGGTCCTCCCGGAAGACGCCTGACGGGCTCAGGACGTTCACCCGCACACCCTTTTTGCCCCAATAGGTCGCGAGATATCGCGTCAAATTGTAGAGCCCCGACTTCGAGGCACTATAGGCGACGGGTTTGGTGAAGCCCTGACCGGTCTTTTCGAGCTTATAGGCGTAGATGTCCTGAATCGGCGACAGCATGCCGTAAATTGAGCCGACATTGATGATCGAGCCCCTTCCGCATTTCGCCATAGCCCCGCCGACGATCTGGCAGCACAGGAAAGTGCCGGTCAGATTGATGTCGATGACTTCGCGCCAGACGGCTTCGGGGAACTCCTCGAACGGTCCGCTGACCTCGGGCGGTGCGCTCGGCTGGGTGTCGATGCCAGCGTTGTTCACCAGAACGTGCGGCACACCCCAGACAGCTTTGGTCTTTTCGAACGCATCGACGATCGAATCCTTTTTCGCGATGTCGACGCTGAACGCGCGCACTCGCTTCGCCGCGTCGCCAAAGGCTTCGGCCAATTGAGCACCGGTAACCGGCTTTCGTCCCCAGATGACGACCTTCGCCCCCCGAGCAAGCAATTCCTTGCAGAACTCCTTTCCGATTTGGCCAAAACCACCGGTAACAATCGCGACTCTGTCGTCCAAGGAAAACAATTCGTCTGGCATTCTGGTCTCCTGCAAAAAATTTGTATTTGGGTTCATGACGGAAACGCAATCGCAATTGTGCTGCGCGCTAATCCCCCCATTTTCAACGGGGGTTTATCATAGAGCTCATGCGGCCATCTAGGGGATATCGACACGCGAAGGGGTGGGGCCACCTCCTGATTCTGCCTGTTGAGCCTTAGCATGCCACCGACTTCAATAAATGGAACAATAATGAATATTCGGTTGTGATAGTAAACATTTCTTTGACTCCCGCTAACCCTCGTGATATCAAAAAATCAATAATGAAACCGTTGTTACAATAATGAACGTACGGGGATGGGTGAGGAAACCAACCAGCGCTATGTGATCAATTCGATCATGCGGGCCAGCACGATCCTGCAATGTCTGGCGCGCGAAGACGCGGGCATGCGGGTCGGCGAAATCGCCAAGCGCCTGGGCCTGGATCGTACCACGGTTTTCCGCCTGATTGTCACCCTGGAAGAATGCGGCTACGTCGAGAAAATCCTCAATACCAAAGAATACAAACTGGGCGTCGGCATTTTCGAGATCGGCAGCGCCTATATCCGTTCGACCGACCTTCATTCGGCGGCGCGGCCCATGATGATCGGCTTGTCGCGCCGGGTGCGCGAGGCCGTTCACTGGGCGATATTGTCTGGCGAAAAAGCGGTCTGCATCGACAAGATCGACAGCCCGCGCGGCCTTGGCACAACGTCCAAGATCGGTCGCGCGGCGGCTTTGAATTCGGGCAGCGTCGGCAAGGTTCTGCTGGCCTTCCAGCCCGACGAGGTCCGCGAAAAACTTTTGGCGACCATGGATTTTCCGCGCCTGACGGACCGCACCATCACAACGCCCGAAGCCATGCGCGAGGTGACGGATGAAATCCGCCGCAAGGGTTATTGCATCAGCCTGGGCGAGGGCGATACCGACATGGCCTGCATCGCCGCCCCCATCTTCGATCACACGGGGCAAATGACGGCAGGGATTAGCGTCGGCGGTCCCATCCACCGGTTCAGCGATACGGAATCAGCCGCCTTCATCAGGGAAGAACTCCTGAAGGTGGCACGGCAGATTTCCGAGACAATGGGGTGCCGGGAAATTCCGGCCTTCGAGTACGCAGCTTAGACAGGCGGAAAAAACGACAAACTCTTTGGAGAACAAGAATGAAGATCGGTAGTTTCGAGCAGAACGGGCAATCCCGGATTTGCGCCTTTGAAGACGATAGCGCCATCGACCTGAACGCCGCCTACGTGGGCATGCTTGCCGCCAAGGGCACGTCCGATCCACGAGCCCGGGCTGCCAGCGAACTCCCCCATGAGGCCCTGGCGTTTATCGATGGCGGGCGCGGGTATCTGGACGCCGCCAACCGGGCGCTGGATTACGCGCGCTCCGTCGGGTTCGAAACCGCCGAATTCGCCCATCCGGTTTCCGACATCAAGTTCGTGGCTCCGCATCAGCCCCGCAAAATTGTTTGCACCGGAACCAACTACGAGGATTACCGCAAACTGATCGGCATCGATTACGCGCCGGTTCCGCTGATTTTCATGAAGTCGCCTACGTGTGTCACCGGCCACGAGCAGCCCGTCGTACTTCCCAACGGTTACGGAATTTTTTATCACGAATGGGAATTTTCGTGTGTCATTTCCAAAACGTGCCGTAACCTCAAGCCCAAAGAAGTGAACGATCACATCTTCGGTTACACCATTTTCAACGACATTACCGGTCGTTCGCTGGAAGCCACCAACCGCGAACTTCAGCCGCTTGGCAAAAATATGGATACCTTTGCGCCGTTTGGTCCGTGGATTGTGACGCCAGACGAAATGCCGGACGACCTTTATAATCTGCGGACGCTCAGGCGGCGCAATGGCAAAATCGAATGCGATTCCAACACCTCAAACATGCGACTTGGATTCGAGGAAATCATCTCGTACTGCACCAATTTTTTCACGCTCCTACCCGGCGACATCGTGACAACCGCGACGCCTCCGGCTGGGGCATTTTACCCAGGCGACGTCATTGAAGCCGAGATTGAGGGCATCGGAGTCCTTCGCAACCCCGTCGAAGGCGTTGATGTGGATCTCACCTACGCCAACGATCTTGGCGTCAAGGACATCGTCTAACAACAAGAAGAAACGAAACAACCCGTTCATCTTTTTTTTCGACCGACGATTTTTGTCGGTTTAACAGTGGAGGAACTTCGAATGTTCAAAAAAGCCCTTCTAACGACTGCCGCCGCCGTTATCGCTCTCGGCATTTCCGCCTCCGGCGCGATGGCCGCCTTCCCGGAAAAAGACATTACCCTGATCGTTCCGTGGTCGCCGGGTGGCGGCACCGACACTTTCTCGCGCATTCTGGTTAAGAACGCGAAGAAATATATGGGCGTCAATATCAACGTGAAGAACAAACCCGGTGGCATGGGTTCCATCGGCATGGGTTCGGTCGCCAAGGCCCGCCCGGACGGCTACACCATCGGCACCATTACCTTCAACCTGAGCGGCTACAAGAACCAGGGTCTAGCCCCGCTTAGCTATCGTGATTTCGAGCTGATCAGCCTGATCAACCGCAGCGCCGGTTCGGTTTCGGTTAACGTCGACAGCCCGTTCAAAACCCTTAAAGACGTCATCGATTATGCCAAAAAGAACCCCGGCGTCGTGACGGCCGGTCACTCGGGTGCGGGTGGCGGGTGGCATCTGGGCCTCGCGTCCCTCGGCGTGAATGCCGGCGCCAAATTTAACTTCGTGCCCTTCGATGGCTCAGCACCGACCCGCGTCGCGCTTCTTGGTGGCCATGTCGCCATTGCCACCACCGGCATCGACGAAATGATCGAGTTCTACAAAGACAAGCGCGTTCGCATCCTTGCCATCAACAACCTGGAACGCCACGACCTGTTCCCGGACGTTCCGACGGTTGCCGAAGCCGGCTATCCGATCAAGCAGCCGATCATGGACTGGCGCGGACTGGGCGCCCCGAAGGGTGTTCCCGCCGACCGCATGAAGATTCTGGTCGATGGTCTTCGCAAGTGCTTCAACGATCCGGAATTCCAAAAAGCCGCGATCGCCAAAGGCTTCCTGCTGACCTGGAAAGAACCGGCTGAATTCAAGACCTTCCTTGCTGGCATGGAAGATACTCTTGGCGAAGCCCTTAAGGCCGTTGGTCTTTACAAGCCGGTTCAATAGAACCGCACCGCGTCCTTTTATTGAAGGAATGATTTGGGGAGCGGCGCATCGCCGTCGCTCCCACTTTTTCGGGTTTCGGAGGATAGAAACTGTGAAACGGTCGGACATTATCGCCGGAATTCTTCTTATTTTTGCCAGCGTCCTCGTATTCTTAGAGGCTGGAACCTATGCGAACCAAGGCGTTCAGCAGACGTTTTTCGGACCCTCATTTTTCCCGCAAATCCTTACCGTTCTTCTCATCTTTTGCTGTGGTCTTCTTATCTTCCACGCCTACCGTGGCAAGGCACTCAGAAAGGCGGAACGCATTGACCGGCAAGGCTTCCTCCGTCTGCTCGTCTCCATCGTCATCGCCGTCGTTTATTGGGTGTCGGTGGACTTTTTCGGATTTGCCCTGGCGACGCCATTTTTCCTGTTCGTTTTGATGACGCAACTGGGCGCGCGGGGTTGGCCGTCCCGGTTGGGCGTCGCAATCATTACGCCGATTTTCATCTGGTGGATTTTCAACGAAGTTCTCGTCGTCTCTCTGCCCGAGGGCGAGTTGATGTACATGATATTCGGGGAGTAGGGGACGGATCATGGCTTTTGATATTACAATTTTTTCGGATGCCTGGCTGACCATTCTCAGCAATCCCATTCTTATTGTTTGGGTGTTCGTCGGTGTCACCTCGGGCATCGTCATGGGCTGCCTGCCCGGACTGACCGCTACCACGGGCTGCGCGCTTCTTATTCCGTTCACCTTCGGCCGCCCGCCGCTGGAAGGCCTTCTGATGCTCATGGGCGTGTTCGTCGGCGGTATTTACGGCGGCTCCATTAGCGGCATCCTGATCCGAACGCCGGGAACGCCATCGGCCGCGGCCACATTGCTGGACGGTTATCCGCTGGCCCAAAAAGGGTTGGGCGGCAAGGCCATCGGCATGTCGACGGTCGCGTCCTTCGTCGGCGGCACCGTCGGTGCCCTGATCATGACGTTCATGTCGCCGACCATCGCCGAAGTCGGTCTCAAGTTCGGCCCCGCCGAGTTTTTCGCGCTGGCGCTGTTCGGCATGAGCATGATTATCGCCGTTTCGGGCGTGTCGCTGCTGAAGGGTGTCATTTCGGCGCTGGTCGGCCTGTTGATCACCACCATCGGATTCGATCCGCTTTCCGGTTTGCCACGTTTTACCTTCGGGCAAATGTATCTGTTGGACGGGTTGAGCTTCATTCCCGTGCTCATCGGTCTGTTCGGCATCGCCCAGGTGTTCCGCAATATCGAAAAGATGGGCATCGGGGCACGGATTGAGACCGACTTGACAAATATTTTGCCGAAATTCAAAGAAATCTGGGCGGTCAAGATCACCATGCTGAAATCGGCGGTAATGGGAACCTTTATCGGTTCCATCCCCGGCACCGGTTGCGACATCGCCGCCTTCGCGTCCTACGCCGAAGCCAAACGGTCGTCCAAGCATCCCGAAAAATTCGGGACCGGTGTTTTGGAGGGTGTGGCTGCGCCGGAAGCCGGCAATAACGCGGCTGTCGGCGGTGCGATGATCCCCATGCTGACCCTGGGCATTCCGGGCGATGCGTTTACCGCCGTTATGCTGGGTGCGTTGACCATTCACAACTTCCAGCCCGGACCCATCTTTTTCCGCGAAAATCTGGATGTCGTTTATCCGATGTTCGCGGGCATGATTTTGGCCCAGGCCGTATTGTTGTTGGTCGGCCTCATGGGCGCGCGCTTCTTTGCCCGCTTGGTCAGCCTTGATCCGCGCTATTTCACGGCAGTGATTTTCCTGCTGTGCCTCATCGGTTCCTACGCCATGCAGTTCAGCAGCACGGACGTGTTTGTCACACTGGGCGTTGGCCTGATCGCCTACTTCATGGAGTATTTCAGGTTCCCGGTGTCACCGATCCTGCTGGCATTGATCCTGGGGCCGCTGGCCGAACAGAACTTGCGCCGCGCCTTGCAGATATCGCACGGCGATTTCCTGACCTTCGTCAACCCGATGGAACACCCCATCGCGCTTGGCTTTATCCTGGTCGCCATCGCAGCGCTGGCCTCCATGTATTTCCGCCTTCGCAAATCACGGCTTGAGGAACTGAGCCGCGAAATGGAACCCGCCAAATAAATAAAACGAAAAGAGGAAACGGACATGAAACCCTTTGAATGGAGCCTTCCCACCAAGATGGTTTACGGCGCAGGCGAGATTAAACGCCTGGGCGGTGAAGCAAAAGCCCTTGGGAAAAAAGCTTTTTTCGTCACCTTCGAACCGGTCGAGGCCGCTGCCTTTATCCGCGAACGCGCCTTGGCATCCCTAGCCGAAGCGGGCGTTGAGGCAGTCATCTACGACAAGATTGAACCCAACCCCAGCGTCAAAACGATTGACGAGGGTGTGCGCCAGTTCGTCGAATCCGGCGCAGACATCGTTGTCGCAGTGGGTGGCGGCAGCGCCATTGATGCGGCCAAGTACATCGCCAGCGTGGCTTTCAGCGGCGGTTCGTCCTGGGATTACGTGGTGCTTTCAACCCACACGCCGCGCGAATACACCGGTGCCTATCCGGTGATAGCCGTGCCAACGGTTTCGGCCGCCGGGTCCGAAGTCAACGCCGGTGGCGTCATCACCAATACCGATCTGAAACTGAAAAGCTTCAGCCGTTCGCCCTACCGCATCCCCAAAGTGGCGATTATCGACCCTGAACTGATCACCACCTTGCCGGTGTCCGTCACCGGCGACGGCGGCGTCGATATTTTCTGCCATCTGATCGAGCACTACCTATCGACCCCCGAAGTTTCGGAAATTGCTGACCGCTTCACCGAAGCCATGATCCTGACGCTTATGGAATACCTGCCCAAGGCATTGGCCGACGGCAACGATCTGGAGGCGCGCGGACAGGTCGCCCTGTGCTCGGCTTTCGGCTGGTCGGGCATTCAGGCACTGGGCCGGTTGGGATCCATCCCCATCCACTTTATCGAGCATCAGCTAAGCGCCCATTACGTGCTGAGCCATGGCCGTGGCATGACCATCCTGCTGCCCGCTTATCTTGACTATTTCGCGGACGCACTTCCGGCGCGCTGGGCCAAACTGGCGCGGCGTTGCTTCGACGTGACCGAAACCGACGACGCTATCGCAGCCAAGGAGCTTAGCGGCGAGGTCGTCAAATGGCTGCAAAGCATGGGTGTGCACCGCACCCTGGCCGACGAAGGCATCGGCGACGAAAAGTTCGAGCAAATGCTGGACGACATCTTCGAGATGTACGGCACGCCGGAAGACACCATCCCCGGTGCCCGCCCCATGACCCGAGCCGACATCAAGGAAGTTTTCGTCGGCTCGCTCGGTGCTTAATCACCTCCAACGAGACTGAAAACGGGGGATCGGAAAAATACCGATCCCCCGTTTTTTTTGAAGCCCGCTACCACTCGGCGACCGAGCCGTCGGCGTGACGCCATATGGGGTTGCGCCAGCGGTGGCCTTCGGCGGCGCGCTGGATGACGTAATCCTCGTTGATTTCGATGCCCAGGCCGGGACCATCGGGGATATCGACAAAGCCGTCCTTGTAGGCAAACACGCCGGGGTCGGTCAGGTAATCCAGAACGTCGTTGGTTTTGTTGTAGTGGATGCCCAGGCTCTGTTCCTGAATGAAGGCGTTGTAGCAGGTGGCATCCACTTGCAAACACGCCGCCAGGGCAATCGGTCCCAGCGGGCAATGAGGTGCCAGCGCCACATCGAAGGCTTCGGCCATCGAGGCGATCTTCTTGCACTCGGTAATGCCGCCAGCGTGTGAAAGGTCAGGCTGGATGATGTCGGCCCCGCCTTCGGCCAGCAGGGTCTTGAAATCCCAGCGCGAAAACAGCCGCTCGCCGGTGGCGATGGGTACGTTGGAGCTTTTGGTGATATCGCGAAGATGATCGAGGTGTTCGGACAAAACCGGCTCTTCGATGAACAGAAGCCGGAATTGCTCCAGCTCGCGGATCAGAACCTTGGCCATGGGCTTGTGAACGCGGCCATGGAAATCAACCGCGATATCAAGGCTTTTGCCCAGGGCGTCACGAATGGCCGCAACCCGTTCGACCACGTCGTCGACCTTGGCGAAGGTATCGACGATCTGCAATTCCTCGGTGCCGTTCATTTTGATCGCCGAAAAACCACGTGCGTGAGCGTCCTTGGCAGCCTTGGCCACGTCATCCGGGCGGTCGCCGCCGATCCACGAATAAATTCGAATACGATCACGGCATCGTCCGCCCATCAGCTGATGGATCGGCGCGTCATGATATTTGCCCTTGATGTCCCACAGGGCCTGATCGATGCCGGAAATGGCGCTCATCAGGATACCGCCGCCGCGGTAAAACCCGCCCCGGTACATGACCTGCCAGTGGTCCTCTATTTGCAGCGGGTCCTTGCCAATCAGAAAATCCGACAACTCGTCCACGGCAGCGCGGACCGTTTCGGCCTTGCCTTCGAGAACCGGCTCGCCCCAGCCGCTAATCCCTTCGTCTGTCTCAATTTTCAGAAACAGCCAGCGCGGCGGTACAATCCAGGTCTTAAACCCCGTTATTTTCATTTGATCTCTCCTGAACGGCCTTTTCCCGATCTTATACCAAGGACTTTGGATAGAAAGCGATATTCCCGCGCAAAAAAGGCAATATGAAGTTGTTCAAAGGGGCTTTGGCGGACTATTAATAGGGCGTGGGAACCAATGATACGTGGCCGGTCCGCCGTGAACGGGTGCCCAAGGAATTAGAGACAATCCAGGAAGGAGTTTTGACCATGTCGGAAGGCCCGACGTTAAATGCTTGTTTGGAACAAATGCCGCTGATCGCAATTTTGCGCGGCATATCCCCCGATGAAGCCATCCCGGTTACGGACATCCTGTTCGAGGAAGGGTTCAAAATCGTTGAAGTTCCCATGAATTCGCCGGACCCGCTTGATAGCATCGGCGCCATCGCCACGGCTTATGGTGATCGCATGCTGGTCGGCGCGGGCACGGTGATGAGCGAAAAAATCGTCAATTCCATCGCCGATGTCGGTGGTCGCCTGATCGTGGCGCCGCACTTTGACCCGGAAGTGGTCACCGCCGCCAAGGCGCGCGACATGTATTGCTGCCCCGGCGTCCAGACCCCTTCCGAAGCCTTCGCCGCGCTGAAATGCGGTGCCGATGGCCTCAAGATTTTCCCGGCTGAAGCCTGCCCGCCGAACATCATCAAGGCGATCCGCGCGGTCCTGCCCAAGGACGTGAAAGTGGTCCCCGTGGGCGGCATCCACGAAGGCAATATGGCCGACTATTGGAAGGTCAATTCCAACGGCTTTGGTATTGGGTCGAACTTGTACAAGTCGGGCAAAAGCCTGGACGAAATTCGCGCCGCAGCCAAATCTCTGGTGGCGGCAGCCCGGCAGTTTATGGGCTCTTAGGAAAAATTGGAGGAAACTTTTATGACCAAACGTGTTCTTACTTTCGGCGAAATGATGTTGCGCCTGAAGTCACCGGGCCACGAGCGCCTGTTCCAATCGCCCTCGCTGGAAGCCACTTTCGGCGGCAGCGAAGGCAACGCCGCCGTGGCGCTGGCCAATTACGGCCTCGATTCGGCTTTTGTTTCGGTCTTCCCCGAAAACGAAATCGGCAGGGCCTGCATCGCCGAGCTGCGCCGCTTCGGCGTCGATACCTCGCTGATCGCCAAGGCCCCCGGTCGCATGGGCATCTATTTCACCGAAACCGGCTCGAACCAGCGCGGTTCCACCGTGGTTTATGACCGCGATCATTCCTCCATTGCGTTGGCTGGCCCCGGCGTCATCGACTGGAACAAGGTTTACAAGGGCGCCGACTGGATTCACATCAGCGGCATCACGCCCGCACTGACTGAAAGCGCCGCCGAACTGACCATTGAGTGTGTCAGGGAAGCCAAGGCCGCCGGCGTCACCGTAAGTTGCGATTTCAATTATCGCGGCAAGCTGTGGAACTGGGGCAAGACGCCGCCGGAAGTTATGCGCGAAGTGGTCAAGTACACCGACGTGGCTATCGCCAACGAAGAAGACTGCCAGATGTGCCTGGGCGTGACCACCGACGTCGATGTCACCAGCGGCAAATTGGATACGTCCAAGTACGAGACCCTGACGGCAAAGATGTTTGAGACCTTCCCGCATCTGACCCACTGCGCCGTTTCCCTGCGTGAAAGCAAAAGCGCCGATCACAATGGTTGGGGCGGCTGCCTGCGCGATAAGGATGGCTTCAAATTGAGCCGCCGGTACGAAATCACCGACATCGTTGACCGCGTGGGTGGCGGCGATTCGTTTGCGTCGGGCCTGATTTACGGGCTTAACACCTATGGCTACGAAAACGGCCAACAGGCTCTTGAATTTGCCGTAGCGGCCAGCGCGCTGAAGCACACCATTCCCGGTGACTTCAACCGCGTCACCGTGGCCGAAGCCGAAAAGCTCGCCGGTGGCGACGCCTCGGGCCGCGTCCAGCGGTAATTAAGGCAATACCGGTCGGGCGGGTTCGACGAAAACGGATCCGCCCGATTTTTCTTTCGGGGGAAAATTTCCAATGGCCAAATCCAAGATAGTGATGGGCTGCGACGGCGCCGGATATGTCATGAAGGCGTTTCTTAAGGAATATCTGGAAGGCGACGGCTTCGAGATCGTCGATGTCGGCTGCCATTCCGAAGAAATGTGCGATTACCCCATTTACGCCCGCGATCTGGCCTACGCCATTCGGGACGGAAAAACGGACAAGGGTATCCTTGTTTGCGGATCGGGCATCGGCATCTGCATCGCCGCCAACCGCTATCCGTGGATCAGAGCGGCCACGGTTTACGACGAAACCGCCGCCCGCATGACCCGCGCCCACAACGACGCCAACGTGATGTGCCTGGGCGGTATGCTAAGCGGCCAGTGGCTGGCACGCGATTGCGCCGAAGTGTTTCTCAACACCGAATGGGATGGCAACCGCCCGGAAGGCGCGCGCCACGTTCCGCGCATCAAAATGCTGGACGATCCTAACAGCGATTTCGAAGCCTTCGGAAAGCGTTAATCTGCAACCGCCGCAAGGACGCGCATGAAATTGGCGCCGACGATTTTGCCCACGTCGTCGGCGTCCATTCCGCCTGCGACTAACGCCTCGGGGATCACGTGGAACTTGTCATAACCGGTGTAGACTGGATTTTTGACGGCATCCATGTCGGTGCCGATGCCCACGTGGTCGGGGCCGACCAAATCGGCCAGGGCGAAAATACCATCAATGAATTCGGCGAAATCACGGACCGCCAGTTTGGACGGCCAGACACCAATAACCCCACCCGTATCCGCCACCATCGCCGCATGATCAGCACCGATGCAACGCGGATGCACATCCCCCAAAACCGTGTGCGAAACCACCACCGGGCCGGTCGCCACCTTGATGGTATCGCGGCAGACGCTGAACGGCGCGTGAGCCAGATCGATGACCATTCCCAATCGGTCCAACTCGCGCACGACCTCGGCACCAAAGTCCGTCAGGCCGCCGTGACGGGGCTCTTCGGTCTGGATATCGCCCAGTTCGTTGATGCGGTAGTGGACAAGCTGAAACAGCCTGACGCCCAGCGCGTAAGCGTCTTCAACGCCACCAAGATCGCCTTCCAGATAGTCGCCGCCCTCGATCCCCGATATCACGGCGGGTATCCCTTGGGCTTTGGCGCGCAGCACATCGGCGGCGGTTTTTGCCAGCACCGCGCCACCGTTTTCCACGACCCGGTTCAGTTTTTCAAACCCTTGAATTGAGGCGCCGCGTAGTAGGCTGGGGTCGACTTCGCGAACGGCGCGCAGGCCGCGCTCAGTGCGTTCAATAGCTGGCTTGTCACCGATGGTCGCGGCAACACAGACCGCAACGCGCCCGGTTCGCATGTCACTCAACGCCCTGCCCGAAAATTCGTCGTCGAAATAGAAGCAGCCCAAATGGCTGTGCATATCAACCGCCGGAACCGTTTCGAGGATATCGGACGCAGCCTGGACGGCATTCTGATTCAGTGTGGGGTATGTCAGTTCCATAGAGATACCTATCCGAATAGTGTAGGAGCCGTGGGTATTGGACAAAGGCATAGAATAATCAAGATGAAATCAAACATGAAAGTCACCGGCCTCGTGCTTGCGGCCATCGGAGCTTTGTAGGTTATGGATTAGGCCTCGGCCCAAAGCCCCGGAAAATGAATGATGCGCCACCGCCATTTCATGATGTTCGGCATTCCCGAAGAGTACGGAAACGCCCAAAATCCAATTCCCGCAACCGCCGAAAATGGCGCCGAGGGCCGGGCGCTTTATATTTATAATTGCGCCATCTGCCACGGGCCGAAGGGCGGAGGCAACGGCGAAGGTGCCGCGGGCCTGGACCCCAAGCCCGCCGATTTGATGATGATGTCCATGCCTATGGCGACGGACGGCTTCTTTCTCTGGTCGATCTCGGATGGCGGCGGCGCGTTTGAGACCGCCATGCCCGCCTTCAAGGACGTTCTTAGTGCGCACGAGCGTTGGAAGATCATCCGGGCATTACGCGCCGGGTTGCCTGACTAGCTGGGTTGCTCAGCTGCGGTCACCTGATCGCGGCCCGCGTTCTTCGAGGCATAAAGCGCCACGTCCGCAGCACGAATAAGCTCGTCGGGGTCATCGCCGTTTTGCGGATAAACCGAGACTCCGAAGGAAAGAGATATTGGATCAAGCGTCGAACCGTTGAATTCGAGGATCATGGACTTGACCTCGTTTCGCAGAACCTCGGCCCTTTCCAAGCCCATCTCCAGGGTGGCATCCGGCAGAATAATCAAGAATTCCTCGCCGCCAAACCTGCACACAACGTCGGTCGTTCGACAATGGGTGCGCAGCAAATTGGCAACCGCCTTCAATACCAGATCGCCTGCTTCATGCCCAAACTGGTCGTTAAACGGCTTGAATTTATCGACATCGAGCATAACCACCGAGACCGGAATACCCCGGCGCCCGGCGATGGTAAGCTCGCGTTGGAAATTCTCGGCCATATACCGGCGGTTATAAAGCTGGGTCAGCGGATCGCGCAGGGCCTGGGCTTCCAAAGTTTCGCGAAGGCGCAAGTTGGATAGCGCGAGACCGATCTGTTCGGAGATGGCCACGACCAGCCGCGTGACGTCTTCGGGTAGCGGGCCAGCGTCGTCCGAACGGCTTTTCAGGACCACGGAACCGATCAGTTCGCCCTGCGCCATCATCGGCACACAAAGCGACTGTTCCCCGGTTTCCAGAACCAGATGGTCACAAACGACGCCTTCGTCACCGCCCGACGTATGGGGCCGACTTTTGCGCACGGCCCAGCATTCGTCAGGAACAATTGCGCTTCCGGGCGGCACTTCGCCGGGCCATTGCACGACCTGTTCAAGCATGTCCTTCGATGGCGCAAGAAAAAAGATGCTGCCCTCGTATTCACCAAACAGGTCGCCAGCATAGCGCGATGCAATCCCGTACAGTTCGTCGAAACTCTGGCAGGCCTGCAACAATTCAACCATATCGCCAAGTTTGGAGATTTCCTGATTGCGTCTTTCAAGCGCGCGGACAAGCGAACGAAGCCGGGCGTTGGCCGTCACCAACCGCGCCTGATATTCCTTCTGCTCGGTAATATCGATTCCAAACGAGATGGTAACAATCTCGCCGTCCGGGTTGGTCAGGACGTTGTTGCGCCACGAGATATAGCGCTCCTCTCCGGATTTAGTCAGAATCGGATATTCGGAAACATCAACCGGCACATGATTGGCGGCGGCGTTTTCGATCGCCTCCCAATGGGCGGGAAAGCGTTTGCGCGGCACCATCGTCTCGAACCAGTTTCGCCCGCGCAATTCTTCCAGTGAATATTCTGTAACCTGCTCGGCGGCGGAATTAAAAATGACCGGACGCCCTTCCGTATCAAGCCCTACGACCATGGCATTCGCCGTTTCCAATACGTCGTCCAAGAAGGTTCTGCTTTCATCTAGGCGTTGCTCTTCCTGACGCGCGCGGCGTTCCGAAGCTCGCGATACACGGACCAGCGCAACCGCGATTCCAGCCACGATCAGGAACACCAGCCCGTTCAGCACCGCCCTTCTTTGCCATGAGGCCATGACCTCGTCGTAATCACGCGATAACCACACCACCAGCGGAAACGCCGACAGGGTGCGAAATGCCGATACGCGTTTCGTTCCATCAACCTTCGCGTCCGCGCGATGAATGGTCGTCTGCTGGTCGGAAATCATATGCGCCTTGAACTGGCTGGACTTCCTGATGGACAAGGCTCGGTAATTTTCGGGGTTGGGAATGCGCGACAAAAGGTCGCCTTCAACCGTTGCCAAACTATCGGTGCTCTTGCCCGCGGGGACCACGGATCGCAACATTTCGTCGAAGAACTCGGGCGATAACGATGCCCCGACAACGCCGGCGAAAGTGCCGTCCGGCGCGCTCAACGCCCGTGATCCGAAAAACAGCACCGCGTTCGCTGGGGTTCTTACGGGGCCGGTTATGTACAGCCGGTCCCGGTCCACCGCATTTTTTGGGATGACAAAATAGGGGCGCTTCGAAGCGTCGAATTTTTCCGTTCTCAAAAGCGTCGAGAATTGAAGGACCCCCGCAGCGTCGGTGATAAATATCTGGCGCACCGCAGGGAATGATTGCGCCCGCGCCTCAACGTAGGCGATTTTCGCCGCCTCAGGCTGCCCCGCCATTCGCGGAATTTCGATGGCGACATCTTGCAAGACATAATCCACGCTTCGAAGGCTGCCGCTGATTTGTTCGTCAGCCACCCGGGCAAGGTTGCTCAGAAGATCGGTCGAATTTTGATAGGCTTCCTGGTAGTCGTCGTAAATGTGCCAACTGATAATCGCTGCCGAAACTACGATGACGAAAAGCCCGAACACCGACGCCGGGTCGGCAAACAGGCTCTTCTTCGAGAATGCTGCGCTTTTGGTTGGCGTCATTTCAATCGGCGCAATCGGTTTAGGCACATTTCAACTCGGCGCTTCTGATCATCCGGGAACAGACGCCGTTTCGCGCGAATACTGCCCGAAACTTCGTGGAAAAACAAGTATTTACGCTAAGAAGGTAAAGTCAACTCGCGTTTAGGTAAGCCTAAAATGCGCGCGGCTCAGAGGAAGAATACCCCCGAGCCGCCAATGGATCGTGCCGGATTAAAGGTTTCAGGACGGGATGCCGTTAGGGTAAACGACGGTTTTCAACGCGCCGTCCTTCATTGCGGCCTGCCGGTCGTAAGCTGCGATCGCGTCCTCCAATTCGACATGATGGGTCAGCAACGCATCAACATCAACCATGCCCCGCTTCACGGCCTCGATAGCCTCGGGATAGACATGGCCCATCTTGTTGCAGGTCAGAACCGTTACTTCCTTGCCGCGCATGGTGATGGCATCGATGGGGTTGTAGGCGGTGCCGGTGGGAATGCCGACAAGCACGATACGTCCCGCCCATTTCACGGTTTTTACCGCCTGGTCGAAGGCGTCGGGCGAGGTGGTCGCCTCGATCACCAGATCGGGACCCCGGCCATCGGTCAGGTCCGCCACCTTCTCGAAGCTGTCCACAGCAACGTCCGCACCCAGTTCAACGGCGATTTTGCGGCGATATTCAACTGGATCGACGACGACAATCCGCCCCGCGCCATGAGCGCGCGCAAGCTGGCTAAGAATAAGGCCAATGGGTCCGGCACCCAGAATCGCGACCGACTGACCAACCTGAAGATCGGCCTTGCGCATGGCATGAATGCCAATGCCAACGGCTTCCAGCGCGGCAACGACACCGGGCGACATATCGTCAGGCACCGGAATGATCATTTCCTTGGTCGCCTTGAAGTATTCGGCCAATGCCCCTTGGTTCGGTGGGCCGCCATAGAATTTCTGGCTCTGGCAAAGATTGGGGCGGCCGTTGTGGCAGTGGTCGCACTCGCCACAAACCTCGGTCGGCTCGACGGCGACCAACTGGCCCTTCTTGAAACCGAATTCCTCGGCCCTGTCATCCCACACCCAGGCAGAGATTTCGTGACCCGGAATTTGCGGATCGATGATTTTCTTGGTGTTGACCCCACCTTCCAGATAGTAGTGCAAATCGCTGCCGCATACACAGACGCCAGCAACCTTCAGCAACAACTCATTGTCGTTAGGTTTGGGCATTGGAACATCAGCCATGCGGATGTCTTTTTCGCCATGAATTTGAACAGCACGCATCTCGTCAAACCTCCAAAAATTCGCATTAATTCGGCGCAAAAACAGTGTTCCGAACTGGAAAACACGTTTCGCTGAGGCCTAGCCATCACCCAATTTCGCGTGAATGGCAAGCAGTTTTTCAAAAAAATGGAACTCGGTTCCGCCGATGAAAATAGCGTTGCGGAAGGTGCCCCATCTGAAACGTTTTTGGCCTAAATTTCCTATTCGACAGCCAAAGCCGCCATCCCCTGCCAGTCAAATTCGACTCCGTGTCCGGGACGGTCCGGCGCAGTGGCAAAACCATCGACAATGACCATCGGATCGGCGATGTACCTCTCTAGGCTAAAGCCATGGGCCTCCAGCAGCGACTTGTTGGGAACCGCCGCCAGCAGGTGGACGTGAAGGTCGTGAACGCCGTGGGACGTCACCGGCAGGTTATTGGCCTCGGCCATATGGGCGACCTTCATCCACACCGTAACGCCGCCGCAGTTGGAAACGTCGGGCTCCGGGAACGACACCCCGCCGGCCGCAATCATGTTGCGAAATTCATAAAGGGTATGGAAGTTCTCGCCAGTCGCCACGGGCAAAGCACCCTCGCGCTCGATCTTGGCGTGACCCGCGATATCGTCGGGGATGATCGGTTCCTCTAGCCAAAAGACATCGTGCTCGACGAAAGCCCGGCTGGCGCGAATGGCGTGTTCGACCGACCAGCGCATGTTGGCGTCGACCAGAAGCGGAATTTCGGGGCCGAGGAACTCACGCATAGCGGCGACGCGCGCGATATCCTGCTTCAAGTCCTCGCGGCCCACTTTCATCTTGATGGCCCTGAACCCGCGCGCCAGGTTGTCCTTTGTCTGGTCCAGCAGCTCGTCCAGGGTGAAGTCCAGATCAATCCCGCCCGCATAGGCCCGAACTTTCGGGTCGTGCCCGCCCAGAAGTTTCCACAACGGCTGGTTGGCACGCTTGGCGCGCATATCCCAAAGTGCTATATCGACCGCCGAAATGGCGAACGACACGGGTCCGCCGCGGCCTACGTAGTGCAGGCCCCACCACATCTTTTCCCAGATTTGTTCGATACGTTCCGGATCAGCGCCCATGAGCATCGGCGCGATCTCGCGCTCAATTAGAGCCTTCACGGCAAGGCCGCCCGCGCCCACCGTATAGGTGTAGCCGACGCCCTCGAACCCTGCGTCGTCGGTCAATCGCACGGTAATCAGTTCAAAAGCGGTGAGTTCGCCGTGGGTCGAATCGCTCAACACCTTGGGCAACGGAATTTTGTAGTGCCCAACCTCAATGGCGGCAATTTTCATCGGTTGTTCCCGTTTGGTGAATTTAGACGACGATATCAAAGAAACGCGGCTTGTCGGAATTCTCAATTTCCTCGCGTTCCTCGGCGTTCTTTTCGGCGATGGCTTCGGCCTTTACCTGACGAGCCTGCGCGGCGACCCGTACATCCTGGGTCGATGGATCGGCCGGGGCCAGGGCCGCGCGAATGACCGTTTCCATTTTCTGGATGGTGGCTTCGGGCGTGCCCGCCGGTCCGGCATCTATGGCAACCTCGCCACCCACGGCATACTGCCTGCCGTCCGGCCCGCGCACGTATTCGTAAATCGGTTGCCCGGCAATGGCCCCACCGGCGCCGGTATGGGCGCGTTCGTGACGGCGGACCTCGGCGTCGCGGCGTCGCAAAGCCTGAACCTGCGCTTGTTCTTCTTCGGAAAGATCGGAAACATCGGCCACATCGGCCACATCGGAACGCCGGGGTTGGCCGCTTTCCTGCGCGGCCATCTGGATCGCCGGGTCCATTAACGATCCGGCCACGCCATTTAGCGGTTCTGCGGCGGGCTTTGCAGTTTCAACGGAGGGTTCTTCGCTGGGTGCGACAACCAGTTCGCGGGCAAGACGAGCCTGCGGGGGCGCAATCGAAACCGAGGAAACCGACGATATCAGCATGGAATAATAATAAGGCTCGTCGCTCTAACCCGCAACCTGCATGACGATGATGCCCGCCGTGATCGCCGCCGCCGCCGCAATTCGGCGCAGGCACAGGGGTTCCTTCATCGCAATGATGCCGATCAGGGCGGCAAACAGAACGGACGTTTCGCGCAGGGCTGAGACGTAGGCCATGGCGCTTTGGCTCATGGCATAAAGCACCAATGTATAAGCCAGCGCCGACATAAAGCCGGCCATCGCACCGGTTTTCCACCGCTTGGCCAAGTCCTTGCCCAGGGTTTTGCGGCGAACGAAGGCCGTCGCGATGCAGAACGGAACCCCCGACCACAAAAACAGCCAAACGATATAGGAAAAGGGCGTCTCACCTGTGCGTGTTCCTAACCCGTCACTCAGGGTATAGGCCGATATGAGCAATCCCGTCATCAACGCCAGCCTGACCGGTTTTGCGCCGGTTGGGTAGTGGCCGTTGCCAACAAACGCCAGACTGACGATGCCAACCGACACCAGCAATATCCCGCCCATGCCGCTCAGACTTGGTGTTTCGATGGCCAGTACGTTGGTCATAACCGCTACCAGCAACGGGGCCGAACCACGCGCCAGCGGATAAACATGGCTGAGATCGCCGTATTTGTAAGCCCTCATCAGGAAATAAAAATACCCCGTATGGATGACCACCGAGGCAATCAGATAGGGCCAAGCTTCAACGCTGGGAATCGGCACGAACGGCAACGCAAACAGGGCAAATACCGTCTGCGAACCCTGAATGGCGGCAACGGTCATTAACCGGTCGCCACTGCCCTTGGCCAGCGCGTTCCACGTGGCATGAACAATCGCGGCCAACAGAACCAGCGCGGCAAGTTCGGGTTGCAGGGACATCCCGGTCAGTCTTCCAGGCCCATCAGGGCGCGACCGAAAGCGCGGGGCTCGAAGGGGCGCATGTCTTCCATGGTCTCGCCAACGCCGATGGCGTGAATGGGCAGGCCGAAATGTTCGGCGAGCGCAATAACCACTCCGCCGCGCGCCGAGCCGTCCAGCTTGGTCAGCACCAGGCCGGTGATATCGACCATCTCGCGGAAGACCTCGACCTGATTGTGCGCGTTCTGGCCGACACCGGCATCCATAACCAGTACGCAATCGTGCGGCGCGTTTTCGTCCAGCTTGCGAATGACGCGGATGATCTTTTGCAATTCGCCCATCAGGTCTTTGCGGTTTTGCAGACGCCCGGCGGTATCGATAATCAGAACGTCGGCACGTTCGTCGCGCGCGCGCTTCAAGGCATCGAAGGCCAGCCCCGCGGCGTCCGCCCCCAGGCTCGCAGAAACCACCGGGCACCCGGCCCGTTCGCCCCAGATCTGCAATTGTTCAACGGCCGCCGCGCGGAAGGTATCGGCGGCCGCCAGGATGACGCTCAAGCCCTGCTTGCGATACAGGCCCGCCAGCTTGGCAATCGTCGTGGTCTTGCCGCTGCCGTTAACGCCGCACACCAGAATGACGTGCGGTTTATTGCCGGGGTTCAGGATCAGGGGTTTGGCGACGGGTTCCAGGATGGCGGCGATATCATCGGCCAGCGCGCCCCTGACTTCGTCGGCGTCGATTTCCTTGTTGAAACGGGTCTTGGCAAATTCGGCGGTCAGCTTGGCCGCCGTCGCCACGCCCAAATCGGCAGTAATCAGAAGCTCTTCCAACTCTTGAATGGCGGCGTCATCCAGCTTGCGCTTGGTGAACAGATCCGTGATGCCGTCCGTGATTTTCGACGATGATCGGCCCAGCCCACGCTTAAGGCGACCCAGCCACCCGCCGTTTCCACCGATCATTCTATTCTTGTCCCCGTCAAATGGTCGTTTTCAGCACCGCTCGCACGCACCGTAATAAAGCTACCCGGTTGCGCGTCGAAATCCAGTTTTACGCGGACGTAGTGGGGGGTATGGCCCTCGCGTCCGGTTTCCACCAACACCTCGACATCTTGACCGATCTGCGCCTTTAGGTACCGGCCAAGGGCGGCATCGCCCGCCGCGCGCAAGGCTGCCGCGCGTTCCTTGCGCACATTCCCCGGTACCGGCGGCATCTTGGCCGCAGGCGTGTCGGGCCGGGCCGAGAACGGGAAGACGTGCAAAAAAGTCAGCCCCAGTTCATCAATGGCGGCCAGCGTGTTTTCGCTCATGGCATCGGTTTCGGTGGGAAAGCCGGCAATCAGGTCGGCCCCGAACACAGCATCGGGCCGCAGTTCGCGCATCCGTTTCACCAACCGGGCGGCGTCCGAGCGGGTGTGGCGGCGTTTCATGCGCTTCAAAACCATATCGTCGGCGGACTGAAGGCTCAGGTGAATGTGCGGCATCAGGCGTTGTTCGTGGGCCAGCAGGTCCAGCAGCGCATCATCCACCGTCGCCGGGTCCAGAGACGACAAACGCAGCCGCCTGATTTGCGGAACTTCGCCAAGGATTTTCGCCGCGACATCGCCCAGGCGCGGTGCGCCCGCCATGTCATCGCCATACGAACAGATATCGACGCCGGTCAGCACCACCTCGGCAAAGCCGCGTTCGGCCAGAAGGCGCACCTGCTCAACAATGTGGTCGGGCTCGACGCTGCGGTTGGGGCCGCGCGCGAAGGGGATAATGCAAAACGTGCAGCGATGATCGCAGCCTTGTTGAATTTGCACAAAGGCCCGCGTGCGTTCGCCGAAATCGGAAATCAGCGGGGTGTCGATCAGATGCCCGGCAGTTTCGCGGATGGCCATAATATCACCGACCTGAACCGCTTCGCCGCCGCCAGCCAAGCTCGCTGCTTCCATTTTTTCGATATTACCGATGACCCGGTCAACCTCGGGCATGGCGGCAAATTTTTCGGCCCCCAATTGGGCGGCGCAACCGGTGACCACAATCTGTGCATCGGGATTTTCGCGGCGCAATTTGCGGATCGTCTGGCGGGCCTGACGTTCGGCTTCGGCGGTGACCGTGCAGGTGTTGACGAACACCGTATTGGTCATGCCCGCAGCCAGGGCGTGCTCGCGGATCACCTCGGATTCGAAGGCGTTCAGGCGGCATCCCAATGTCACGACCTTGGGTGACGTCATATCTTGATCTTTGTCCATTTAACTAAATTATGTCGGCTCGGTGCCGAAAAGCCGCTTTTCAATGGTACCCCTGAAAGCGAACGTTACCGGGCCGGTCATGCGCACATGGCCCGTTTTCAGCCATTCGATGCGCAGGCTGCCGCCATCCAGGATCACGTCGGCCCAACGCTCGGAGAATTCGCGGCGGTGGGCCGCCACCAGGGCCGCGCAGGCTCCGGTTCCGCAAGCCTTGGTAATGCCGACGCCGCGTTCCCACACGCGCATACGAATGCGGTTTGGTCCCATCACTTCGGCGACTTCGACGTTGGTGCGCTCGGGAAACATTTCGTGGTTTTCGACGATTGGCCCCCAGGTCTCAAGCGCCACCGCTTCGGCGTCATCGGCAAAAAAGACCGCATGCGGATTGCCGATGCTGACCGCGCACGGCCCGGCCAAAGGCCCGGCTTCGATATCCAGGCGCAGGGTATCGGTTGCTACGGCCAGGGGAATATCCTTCCAGTCGGTCAACGCCGGACCCATATCGACGGCAATCTGTTTGTCGCCCGCAGCCTCGGCTTCCAACAGCCCGGCGCGAGTTTGGATAACCGCATGATCGACGCCGTTTTCTTCCATCAGCATGGAAGCGACGCAGCGCGTGGCGTTGCCGCAAGCGGCCACTTCGCTGCCGTCGGCGTTGCGAATGCGCATGGTCACATCGGCCCGTGCATCAGCGGCCGCACTGACCACAATCAACTGATCACAGCCGACGCCCAGCCGCCGATCGGCAATGGCCCGCACCCGCGCATCCGAAAGCCCAATGGCCGTCGCGCGCACATCCAGAACAACAAAGTCGTTGCCCAGCCCGTGCATCTTTATGAATGGCAGTCCTGTCATAACCGGGAAAGTATGGCCGCTATGGCACCCGTGTCCACAGAATTTCAGCGATTGGTGGCCAGAAAGTGCTTCATGTGAAAAGCCGCCTGCGCCGGTTCCTGGACATAATCCCGCCCCACCGGACAAGCGCGGCGCGCCAAACAAGCCCTTTCCAGGCAGTCCGCCCCCGCCTCCGACCCAATATGATCGGTGCACGCCGGAACGTCATAATTCCCGTGCGATAGCGCCCCCGCCGGGCAGGCTGAAAGGCAAGGTTTATCGGCACACCGCTGGCAAGGACTGACCGCCGATTGCGCCTCGGGAAGTTCAATTTCGTCCGCAAACCCCAAAGCCCCCCGATACCCATGCCAAAGCCCGTATTCGGGGTGAATCAACGGCCCGATGGGACTTTCAAACACGGTGTCGGCGCGTTTCGCCCACTTTTGAAAGGGGTGATAAGGCGGCCCGTCAAAGGGGAAAAACGCATTCGCGCCCACCGTCTCCGCCACATTTGTGATGACGCCCTTGGTCCATTCGTCTAGCGGATCGGCCCCACCCGCGCGCACCGCCTCGAACGCCCGCCACATCCCCGGCCCCGCATTGCCAATGATCACCAGCGTGGCGGGATTGCCGGGAACCCCGTCCGACGGAGTCGGATGAAACCCACCCCGAACGATCAGGCCGTGACGGGTGAGTTCATTTGCGATGGTGTTGAGGGTCATGGGTAAGGTATTGCCTTAACGAGCGTCATCCGGCCAGGAAAAACCGAGTTAGCTTACCTTGTCACTCTTGCCCGTCGATTTCTATTATGATTGCTTCTTCTTCCTCGTCCGACGGGCCGGCGGCGACTCGCAGGGTGGTGTCTTCCATGGCGAAGACCCCTGCTTCGTCCGGCCCCGGTTCAAAGAAAATCGGTTCATCGGCAGCGGCTGCCATCAGGGCACCGGCGTCCGGGGCGCGGCAAATATCTTCGCCCTTAAACCCGCGCCAGATTGCACAATCTCGTTTGGTGATGATGGATATGCCGTGATCGGTCAGCGTTTTTTCGGTGGCGACAAAGGATATGCCGTCGGCCACCAGCGAGGCGACCTGCAAGCCGACAGGAAGGGCGCATCCGCTTAGCAACAACAGCAGGCCAAAAATGGTGAAAAATTGAATTTTCAGGCGTGAAATCATTCCAACCTCCCGGATCACCGATCCTTGTCTTGACTGCCCCGGCAATCCATTTTTCGCCGAACCTGAAGCTCGTCGGATTTCTCCGAAAAACGAGCAGAACGGGGAAAATTGCTCGGCCATCAAAAAAAGCGTAGGGCGCACCAGCGCCACGCAATATGACGGCGGTCACAGCAAAAAACCGCGGATTTCAGGGAATTTAGAGAGAATTTCAGGGGAATTTCAGGGGAGTCTATCTTAACTCCCCGGAAAACCGGGTGGGGTGGGGACGAAGGCTGGTGAATTTGGGGAATTTGGGAGTTTTGGCACCCAACACACCGCTTGACTCTTCGGGGCCTCACGCCTAATGTCCGCGCCGCTATATGGACGCCTTGAGGGGTGCCGCCAGTCCGCGAGTTTCGCGCACTGGCGTTTTTTGGTTATTTTTGCCGGGAATTGACAAAAAAGCATGTTTGACGGCCTTAGCAAAAAACTGGGTGACCTCTTTGACGGGCTGACGCGCCGTGGTGCGTTGTCGGAGGAGGATATCTCGGCGGCCATGCGTGAAATTCGCGTGGCTTTGCTTGAGGCCGATGTCGCGCTGCCGGTTGTTAAGGATTTCGTCGAGGCGGTTCGCGAGCGCGCGCTGGGGCAGGAAGTTCTGCGCAGCGTTACGCCGGGCCAGATGGTGGTCAAAATTGTTCACGACCATCTGGTGAAAATGCTGGGCGGCGATGCGCTTGATACGGCGATTAATTTAGCCGGAACGCCGCCGGTGGCCATATTGATGGTCGGCCTGCAAGGATCGGGCAAGACGACGACCAGCGCCAAGCTGGCCATGCGCCTGGTTAAACGCGAGAAAAAGCGCGTTCTGATGGCTTCGCTGGACGTATACCGCCCCGCCGCGCAGCAGCAGTTGGCTATTTTGGGCGAACAGGCCGACGTGCCGGTTTTGTCGGCGGTTTTCGGCGAACAGCCCCTGGCAATTACGCGCCGGGCTATGGAAACGGGCCGCCGCGAAGGCTATGACGTGGTCATCCTGGATACCGCCGGGCGACTGCATATTGACACCGAATTGATGGCCGAAGTGGCCATGGTTCGCGACGAGGCAAAACCCACCGAAACCCTTTTGGTGGCCGATGCCATGACCGGCCAGGATGCGGTTACTCTGGGCCGCGAGTTCCACGAAAAGATTGGCATTACCGGGCTGGTGCTGACCCGCGTTGACGGCGATGCGCGCGGTGGTGCGGCGTTATCCATGCGCGCGGTCACGGGCCAGCCGATCAAACTGATGGGTGTCGGCGAAAAACTGGACGCCCTTGAAGCTTTCCAGGCGGACCGTATTGCCGGGCGCATTCTGGGCATGGGCGATGTCGTCGGTCTGGTTGAACGGGCCGCCGAAACCATCGATCAGGCCGAGGCTGAAGCCGCTGCGGCTCGCATGATGAAGGGCCAGTTCACCCTTGAAGACCTGAGTGAACAACTGGGCCAGATTCGCAAGATGGGCGACATGGAAGGCCTGATGGGCATGTTGCCCGGCGTCGGCAAAATCAAAAAGCAGATGGCGCAGGCCAACGTCGATGACAAAACCGTGGCCCGCCAGCAAGCCATTATTCAATCGATGACGCGCGAAGAACGCCAGCGTCCCAAGTTACTGAACGGATCGCGCCGTCGGCGCATCGCGGCAGGCTCGGGAACCACGGTTCAAGACGTCAATCGTGTGCTTAAACAGCACAAGCAAATGAGCGTCATGATGAAAAAGATGGGCAAGCTCGGCAAGAAGGGCTTGATGCGCGGCGGAATGCCGCCAGGAATGATGGGACCGCAAGGCGGCTTTGGCCGGTAGGGGGAATGTCAGGAATGTTGGATCATCTTTCGTTTGCGGTAAATGATATGGACGGCGCGCGCGTCTTTTATGACGCAGCGTTCGGCGCGCTTGGTTATGGCCGCATCATGGAAATGGAATTCGACGGCAAAAGCTATTGCGGGTATGGCGATAACGGAAAGCCGTCCTTCTGGATTTACGGCGGTTATGGCCCGACGGCGCCGCAGCCGGGCACCCATATTGCGATCGTCGCACCGAACCGGGCTTCGATCGATGCCTTTCACGAGGCCGCGCTTGCCAAAGACGGCAAAGATTGCGGCCAACCTGGGCTTAGGCCCGAATATCACGAAAACTACTACGCAGCATTCGTGGTGGATCCCGATGGGAACAAGCTCGAGGCCGTGTGCCACGCGCCCGTTTCCGTCGCCGATCCATCCGCATCAACCTAATGTAACAAGCAGAAGGATCGCAAAAAGAATGTCAGTTAAAATTCGCCTTTCCCGTGGCGGTGCGAAGAAGCGCCCGTACTATCACATCGTTGTCGCCGATTCGCACAACGCCCGCGATGGCCGCTTCATCGAACGTGTCGGCACCTACAATCCGATGGTCGCCAAAGACCATCCCGACCGCGTTCGTCTGGTCGAGGACCGCATCAAGTATTGGCTGAGCGTCGGCGCCCAAGCCAGCGACCGCGTTGCCAAGTTCCTGGCCACCGCCGGCCTGATGGAAGCCCGCAAAATTGCCGAGCAGACCAAAAAGAACCTGCCCAAGGAAAAGGCTCAGGAACGCCTGAAAGAAAACGCCGAGGCTGCCGAAGCCAAAGCCAAGGAAGCCGCCGAAGCCGCTGCCGCCCCGGTTAAGGAAGCCCCCGCTGAGGAAGCTCCGGTTGAGGAAGCGCCCGCCGAAGCCCCGGTCGAAGAAGCCGCTGCTGAGGAAGCTCCGGCTGCTGAGGAAGCCCCGGCTGCTGAGGAAGCTCCGGCTGCTGAAGCCGCTGCTGAGGAAGCTCCGGCTGCTGAAGCCGCTGCTGAGGAAGCTCCGGCGGCTGAGGAAGCTCCGGCGGCTGAGGAAGCGCCCGCCGAGGCCGTGGCCGCGGAGGAAGGCGAGAAACCGGCCGAATAGGTCGGGTCTCGTCGGATCCTTGTTATGGCGGGGCACCGTCCAGCTTCGGGCCAGATCGCTGGAAAAGCAGGCTACGTTTGCGTCGGAGCTATCTCCGGCGTACGTGGACTGAAAGGCGATCTCAGGGTCAAGAGCTTTACGTCCAAGCCTGCGGACGTGGGGGCTTACGGCCCGCTGACGGACGCAACCGGCGACAAGGTGTTTGAACTTTCGGTAATCGGCATGGCCAAGGATCAGGTCATTGTTCGCATTGCCGGAGTGACCGACCGAACGGATGCCGAGGCGATGAAGGGAACGCAGCTTTTCGTGCCGCGCGAGGCCCTTCCGGCACCGGAGGAAGACGAGTTCTACCACACCGACCTTATTGGCCTTGTTGCCATTGAGGCCGGGACGGAAGAAACCTCCGAACCCTTTGGTCGAATTTTGGCCGTATACGATTTCGGCGCCGGTGATGTTTTGGAAGTCGAGCGGCCCTCGGGCGAAAAGGTCATGTTGCCTTTCACCCGCGCGGTTGTACCGGAAGTGGACGTGACGAAAGGCCGAGTGGTGATTGTTGTGCCGGACGGTCTGTTTGATGAAGGCGACGGGAACAAAGGATGACGGATCAGGGAGCCATCTGGACGGCGCGCGTCCTGACCATCTTCCCCGAAATGTTCCCGGGGCCGTTGGCTGGGTCGCTGGCCGGACAAGCCCTTGAAAAAGGGCTGTGGGCGTTGGAAACGGTGGACATTCGCGACTTCGCAAGCGATAAACACCGCTCCGTGGACGACACCCCCAGTGGGGGCGGTCCCGGTATGGTCATGCGGCCCGATGTGGTCGATGCGGCTTTGGGTTCGGCGATGGCCGGAAATCCCGAATTGCCCGCGATCTATTTGTCGCCGCGCGGCAAGCCGCTGGATCAGGCCCGTGTTCGCGAATTGGCGGGCGGGCCGGGCGTTGTGTTGTTGTGCGGCCGCTTTGAAGGTGTCGATCAACGGGTTATCGAAGCCCGTGGGCTAGAAGAAGTCAGCCTTGGCGACTTCGTTCTTTCGGGCGGCGAACCGGCGGCGATTGCGTTGATTGACGCCTGTCTGCGCACAGTGCCGGGCGTCATGGGAGCGCCCGAGTCGCTGGCCGAAGAGAGTTTTGAGAGCGGGCTTCTTGAATACCCGCAATACACCCGTCCCCGCGAATGGCAGGGACGATTGGTGCCGGAAATTTTAATGTCGGGGCATCACGCGCGGGTTCGCGAGTGGCGCCTGGCGCAAGCGGAAAAAATCACCCGCGAACGTCGGCCCGACCTTTGGGAACGATATGTGGCTATGCGTGACTCGTAGCCCTTGAAGACAACGATTTTGCAAAAGGAAGAAGAAAATGAACATTATTGAGCAGCTCGAACAAGAGCAGGTCGCGGAACTTGGCGCCAAGCGTGACGTTCCCGAATTTGCGGCGGGCGATACGCTTCGCATCAACGTCAAGGTGGTGGAAGGCCAGCGTGAGCGCCTTCAGGCCTTTGAAGGCGTCTGCATTGCGCGCAAAAACCGGGGCCTGAACTCGTCGTTCACGGTTCGCAAAATCTCGTACGGTGAAGGTGTGGAACGTGTTTTCCCGCTGTATTCGCCGATCATCGACGGCATCGAAGTGGTGCGCCGCGGTGACGTGCGCCGGGCCAAACTTTATTACCTGCGCGGCCTGCGCGGCAAACGCGCCCGCATCGCCGAAAAGACCGACGGTTATTCGGCCAAGCTGACGACCCGCGAAAAAAAGGTCGCCGCCGAGGCCAAGGCCGTTGCTCACGCAGCCGCCCGCACCAAGGCCAGCGAAAAAGCGTCAAAGAAAGCCACTGCCGAAAAATAGAACCGTTTGTCAAATCCGCGGGAACGCGCCCACCGGTGGGCGCGTTCCCGGCGGTCTTCAATTGCTGCCGGGGGAGTTGATCCATGGCCCAAGCGCGGACCCTTTTCGACAAGATTTGGGATAGTCACCTCGTTCAGGTGCAGGAAGATGGCACCTGTGTGCTGTATATTGACCGTCACCTCGTTCATGAAGTGACCAGCCCCCAGGCTTTTGAAGGCTTGCGCAACGCCGGTCGCAAAGTACGCCGGCCCGAAGCGACTCTGGCCGTGGCCGACCACAATGTTCCGACCACGGATCGCAGCCAGGGCATCGAAGAAGAAGAATCGCGCATCCAGGTCGAAACCCTGGAAATGAACGTCGCCGACTTCGGCATCCCCTACTTCGGCATGGACGATATCCGCCAGGGCGTCGTTCACATCATCGGGCCAGAACAGGGCTTTACCCAACCCGGGACGACGATTGTGTGCGGTGATTCCCACACCGCGACCCACGGCGCATTCGGGGCGTTGGCATTTGGCGTCGGCACCAGCGAGGTCGAACACGTTCTTGCCACGCAGACCCTTTTGCAAAAACCCGCCAAGAACATGCGTGTCATGGTGGAAGGCGACCTGCCTGCAGGCGTCACCGCCAAAGACCTGATCCTGGCCATTATCGGCACGATCGGCACGGCGGGCGGCACCGGCCATGTTATCGAATATGCAGGCAAGGCGGTTCGCGACCTTTCCATGGAAGGCCGCATGACCCTTTGCAACATGACCATCGAAGGTGGCGCGCGCGCCGGTCTGGTGGCCCCCGACGAAACGACCGTCACCTACCTGAAGGGCCTTCCCATGAGCCCCACGGGTGCCGATTGGGACGCCGCCGTCGCTTTCTGGAAGACACTGGTTACCGACGAAGAGGCGACATACGATACCGAGGTCACGATCAACGCCGCCGAATTGGTCCCCTACGTCACCTGGGGCACCAGCCCCGAGGACGCCCTTCCGATAACGGCCAAGGTGCCCGATCCCGCTGACGAAGCCGACGAAGGCAAACGCGCCGCCATGCAGCGCTCGCTTGACTATATTGGCCTGACACCGGGCACGCGGCTCAGCACGGTGCCGGTTGATCGGGTGTTTATCGGATCATGCACCAACGGTCGCATCGAAGACCTGCGTGCCGCTGCCGCCGTCGCCAAAGGCCGCACGGTGGCCGACGGCGTTGGGGCCTTGGTGGTGCCGGGGTCGGGTCTGGTTAAGGCGCAGGCCGAGAAGGAAGGTCTGGATAAAATCTTTCTCGACGCCGGGTTCGAGTGGCGCGAGGCGGGCTGTTCCATGTGCCTAGCCATGAACGCCGACAAACTGGAACCGGGCGAACGTTGCGCATCAACATCCAACCGCAATTTCGAAGGCCGCCAGGGGCGCGGCGGACGGACCCATCTGGTCAGCCCGGCCATGGCCGCAGCCGCCGCCATCGCCGGTCATTTGACCGACGTGCGCAAACTTTAGGCAGGAGGGCGACCAAAATGGAAAAATTCACCACGCTCACCGGTGTCGCGGCACCGCTGCCGATGATCAACGTTGATACCGACAAGATCATCCCCAAGCAGTTCCTCAAAACCATCAAGCGCACGGGGCTGGGCATCAGCCTGTTCTTTGAAATGCGCTACGATGACGACGGCAACGAAAAGCCCGACTTCGTGCTGAACAAGCCCGCCTATCGCCAGTCCAAAATTCTGGTCGCCGGCGATAACTTCGGCTGCGGGTCATCGCGCGAGCACGCCCCGTGGGCTTTGCTGGATTTCGGCATCCGTTGCGTCATCTCGACGGGCTTCGCCGACATCTTTTATAACAACTGCTTCAAGAACGGCATCTTGCCTATTGTCGTTTCCAAGGAAGACCTGGACAAGCTGATGGACGACGCCGAGCGCGGGGCCAATGCCACCGTGACCGTCGATCTGGAAGCGCAGGAAATTTCCGGACCCGACGGCGGCTGCGTCAAGTTCGAGCTCGACCCCTTCCGCAAACAATGCCTGTTGGAGGGCCTGGACGATATCGGCCTGACCATGCAACGCGGAACCGAGATCAAAAGTTTCGAGGAAAAACAGAAAGCGGCACAGCCCTGGCTCTACGGCTGATCGCTTTCAAACCAACCTATCAGATACACGCGAGGGGAAACGAACCATGGCCGACAAAAAGACGCTCCTGATCCTGCCCGGCGACGGCATTGGCCCCGAGGTCATGGCCGAAGTCCGCCGCGTTATCAACTGGCTGGCTGGCAAGCGCTCCATTTCGTTCGACATTAAAGAAGGCCTGGTCGGCGGCTGCGCCTATGACGCCTGTGGCGAGTCGATTTCGGAAGAAACCATGGCCGACGCCATGGCAGTAGACGCCATTATTCTGGGCGCCGTCGGCGGACCGAAATGGGCCGACGTTCCCTTCGACAAACGACCCGAGGCGGGCCTTCTGCGGCTGCGCAAGGAAATGGATTTGTTCGCCAACTTGCGTCCGGCGGTGGTTTTTGATGCGTTGGCCGATTCCTCGACCTTGAAACTGGAAGTCGTGCAGGGCATGGATATCATGATCGTGCGCGAACTGTGCGGCGGCCTGTATTTCGGCGAACCGCGCGGCATCGAAACCCTGGCCGACGGTACGCGCCGCGGCGTCAACACGCAGGTTTACACGACACCTGAAATTCACCGGGTCGCGCGCGTCGCGTTCGAGCTGGCCAAAAAGCGAAACAATCGCGTGGCCTCCGCCGAAAAATGCAACGTCATGGAAAGCGGCCTCCTGTGGCGTGAAGAAGTCCAAATCATTCACGACACCGAATTCCCCGAAGTCGAACTTTCGCACATTCTGGCCGACAACTGCGCCATGCAGCTGGTGCGCAATCCCAAGCAGTTCGATGTGATCGTCACCGACAACATGTTTGGCGATATCCTGTCGGACGCCGCCGCGATGGCGACCGGTTCGCTTGGCATGTTGCCGTCGGCTTCGTTGGGCGGCGAGGACGAAAACGGAAATCGCAAAGCCCTTTACGAGCCGGTCCACGGCAGCGCTCCGGACATCGCGGGCCAGGGTGCCGCCAACCCGTTGGCAACCATCCTCAGCTTCGCCATGATGCTGCGCTATTCCTTCGACATGGGCTGCGACGCCGACTTGGTCGAACAGGCTGTCCAGAACGTGCTGAACGGTGGACTTCGTACCGCCGATATCATGCAGGAAGGCAAGGCGCGGGTTTCAACCTCGGTCATGGGCGAGGCCATCGTTTCGGAATTGGACAAGCTGGCCGGATAACGGGTTAATTAGAACCATTTCAGGCGACGTGCTCTGTTTTGTGGTAGACTTGTGTGATCTCAAACCATCACTGGAATGGGGTTCACTCGTCATGCACGCAAAATCCGTATCGCGTATTTTGGTTTTGGCGCTGGCCATGGGGCTGGTCGCTGCCTGCATCACCGTTGCGCCAACGCTTAAGACGACGCCAACGATCACGTCGGTCGGCAGCGAACGTCTGGCGCTTGAAGTGGGCGTCATCGTTTCCGAATCCGTGCGCACCTTCAATGTCGCCCACGAAATTCCCGGCGCTTGCATATCGGGCGGCATTCAGTTCGCACCGGTATCCTATGGGCAACAGTTGCAGGGAACCCTTCAGGATCGCTTTTCCAGGCTTTTCGAACGGGTCGCCTTTATCGATCCGTCAACCGACCGGTCTTCGTTCGACGCGGTTTTCGAGCTAGGAATTTCCGATGTCGGTTTTCGCTTCGGCTGCATGATCGCACCCCAGCAGTTTGGCGAGGTGACGGCCTCGTTGAAGGCGGTTGACGCGGACGGACGCGAAATGTGGCGCAGCGCCACCACGAAAGGCCACGGGGACGCACCTTTCGTTATGACCATGGATTTCAACCCCATTATCGGCAACGCCGTTTCGGAGGCGATTGGCAAAATCGTCGATGACTGGACCCGCGAGGTAACCGGACTGGAAGAAGACCGCTACGCCATGGGGGCGTCGCCGGCGCGGCGCATGGTCAAGAACCTCGGGCGGAAAATGGCGAAAAACACGCGCGGCTTTGGGCGTGGCAAGCTAAAGCTGCAATATCCGGCATCGCCCGAACAACCCGACGATATCGCCGTCATCATCGGCAACGCAGATTACGGCCAGTACGGCGGGGACATTCCCAACGTGCTTCCAGCCTATGCCGATATGGACGCGTTCGCCCGCTATGCCATCGAGGGTCTGGGCGTTCGTGAAGGGAATATTATTTTTATGCGCGACGCGACCGGCGCACAGATGGTGCGCATTTTCGGTTCCGAACGCGACCCCCACGGCCAGCTTTTCGATTGGGTGCGCCCCGGTCGATCACGGGTTTATGTCTATTATTCCGGCCACGGCGCGCCGGGCCGTAGCGGCTCGGCTTATCTGGTTCCATCCGATGCCGACGCAGGGCGGATTGAGCTGAACGGCTTCGCCCTGTCGCAGCTTTACACAAACCTTTCCAAGTTGCCCGCCGCCCATGTCACGGTGGTGTTGGAGGCATGTTTCTCGGGGGCCAGCCAGCAAGGAACGGTCATCGCGAAATCTTCGGGCATCAATGTTCGCGCGCGGATACCCGAGGTCCCCGCCAACATGACCGTCATTTCGGCGGGAGCGGCGGATCAGGTGGCGTCGTGGGAGCAAGACAATTCAAACGGCCTGTTCACCAAATACTATCTCAAGGCGGTCAGCGGCGAGGCCGACACCGGGTCTTATGGCAATCACGACGGACAGGTCACCCTGTCGGAAATCACCGCCTATCTGAAAGACACCCTGACCTATTTCGCCAGACGCCACTACGGTCGCGACCAGAACTCCCAGATCGTTTCCGGCGGAACATTGCGCAACTAAGGCTGCTCATGTACCTTGTCGAGCCGTAATGCTCCCGGTCGAAAATCAACAATGTTGCAGACAATACTAAGATACGCGCTGATCATTCTGTTCTTTTCGACCCTACCGGGTTGTTCGGACAAAACGCCTGAGGATTTTCGCGCCGCGACCTTCGCCAAGCTCAATCAAATCAAGACCCATCGCATGGGAGTGATTGTTTCCTATTTGGATGGTTTGCGCGAGAAGGCCACCGGCGCCGCCGAGGACCCGGTTTTCGTCGAATTTTTCGAGCAGTTTTATTTAAAGCAACCGAATGAGCAGGGAAATTCGACTGGTTTTCTTACCAGATCAGATGCGCTTGATCGGCACTATGTTGATCGCTACTCCGAGTTCTATGACGTTTTGTTTGTCAACAATTCGGGGAAGATTTTCAATTCCATAAAAATGGAGTGGGACTACGGAAAGTCTATTTTTGGGGAGCAGTTGGCCGGAACCAAACTGGCTCGTGCCTTGCGTGCCGACCCAGATGTAGGATTCGTTGATTTCGATTTTTATTCCCCGTCCGAAGAATCCGCATCGTTTTTCGTGACGCGCGTGCCCAGCGCCAATGGTCCCTTGGGATGGCTGGTCTTCCAATTTTCGGTAAACACGATCAACTCCGTGCTCGCCGATTTTGAAGATTTGGGCGTAACGGGCGAGGTCTATTTGACCAATCGCGAAAAGCTAATGATGACCCAATCGCGCCTCGTTCCCGCCGACACCACACTGAATTTGAGTGTAAATACCGTGTCTCTGACGCAAGCGTTGGATCGGGGAGAAATCAGCGGAGACATGGTGATCGATGATTACCGTGGCGTGCGCGTTTTCAGCTCTTTCGAAAAGTTCGAGTTCGAGAGCGTTACCTGGGTGATTGTCGCTGAAATCGACGAGGAAGAAGTTGTTACCAATCATTACCGTGCCAACAAAGATTTCTTTCTGCCGCGAATTGTCGGAAAGCTTGGCAAGGGCGCAACGAAAACCCCTCCGCGACGACTGAAGGAAGCCGAGAAAACACGCGTCGATATCAACGAATTCGCCAGGGGCGGAGCGGAAAGCACCTTGGTAACGTATGGCGTCGCCACCTGCACCGCCGTGATTGTTACCTATCCGCAGAAATTCGGCTACCTCGGGCATATCAACCCGTTGGACGCATCGTATCATTCGGGTTTCAGTAAATTTCTACTTGATATCCGCGAGGCGATCGTCGGAAAAGATCGGCTTGATGCCGGAGATCTGCTGGGCAGGATGCTGGCGAAAATTCGCTATTACGACATCCCACCGCATGAAATTCAAAAAATTCGTGTCAACGTCGTGGCAATTCATACCGACAGCTTCGAAAAAGTCATCGACAAACTTCTGGACGCTGGACTTTTTCTTTCGCAAATTCAGCTCGTGTATGGACCGGACGAGCGATACGCAAACATCCTGAACGATGTCGGGGCTGGAACTATCTTTGTCGAATGGGTTGGTGCCGACGCAGTTTCCAGCAACTGGACGACAACCGAAAAAACGCCCAACCTGGGTAGCGTGGTGCAGCAGATTTCCGGATATACCCCGAAATAATTGCGCCGGTAACGCTTTTTTCGTCGCGGTGACTTGCAATTTTATTTCCAAGGCGCTATTGCTGTCCGCCGATAAGGGTAGCTAGAAAACATGAACCGTTTGATCAACATGATTGCGTTGAAGAAAATTTCGGGCACCACTGCCCGGACGGTTGTTGCGCGCACCACCACGACCACCACCACCACGACTACCAAGGCTAAAAAACCCCTGGTATAAAGCGGGCCGAACAGGTTTTTACAACCCAACGAAAAAGGCCCGCGGATTACTCCGGCGGGCCTTTTTCGTTGGGAAATTTTTGATAGTGAACTGGAGAACTTTCAATGGGTTACAAAGTTGCCGTAATGGGCGCAACAGGAAACGTCGGGCGTGAACTGCTTTCGACGATGGCCGAACGCAATTTCCCGGCCGACGAGGTCGTGGCTCTTGCTTCAGAACGTTCAGTCGGACGTGAAATTTCGTATGGCGACGACAAGATTCTGAAGGTTCAGAATCTGGCCGAATACGACTTCGCGGGCACCGACATCGTGCTTTCCTCGCCGGGTGCCCGCGTCTCGGCCGAGTATTCGCCGAAAGCGGCTGCTGCCGGTGCCGTGGTCATCGACAACACCTCGCATTTCCGTATGGACCCCGACGTACCCCTGGTCGTGCCCGAAGTTAATCCCGAAGCCATTGCCGGATACACCAAACGCGGCATCATCGCCAACCCCAACTGTTCGACCATTCAGATGGTTGTGGCGCTCAAGCCCCTTCACGATATCGCCAAAATCAAGCGCGTCGTCGTTGCCACCTATCAGTCCACTTCGGGCGCGGGCAAGGCAGCCATGGACGAATTGTTCAACCAGACCAAAGGCATCTTTACCAACGAGCCGGCCAGCGCCCACCAGAAAAAGTTCACCAAGCAGATCGCGTTCAACGCCATTCCGCACATCGACAAGTTCATGGACGATGGCGCGACCAAGGAAGAATGGAAGATGGTGGTCGAGACCCAAAAGATCATGGACCCGGACATCGACGTGTTCGCCACCTGCGTACGCATTCCGGTCTTCATCGGCCACGGCGAAGCGGTGCATATCGAGTTTGAAAAGCCGATTTCCGATGAACAGGCCCGCGCTGCCCTGCGCGAAGCTCCCGGTGTTGTGGTTGTCGATCACCGCGAAGACGAAGGTTACGTCACGCCCGCCGAATGCGCCGGCGAAGATGCGACCTATGTCAGCCGTATCCGCAAGGACCCGACCGTGCCCAACGGCCTGGCCATGTGGGTGGTCGCCGACAACCTGCGCAAGGGCGCTGCCTTGAACACCGTGCAGATCGCCGAGGAATTGATCAGGTCCTTCCTGCAAAAGGGTGCCTGATCCGCGAAGCTTAGGAAATACACCACCTCATCCCGGACGGAGAGGTGAAACTGGCCGGGCGGCAAAAGTCGTCCGGCCCTTTTTTCAGGCGATTTGTCGATTAGGGGCGATTGGTCGGTTAGGACTGTTCCGCGTCGGCTTTGCCATGATCGGACGCATCCGAACCGATCATGGCATCGGGATCTTTCGGCTTGCGCTTTTCGTCCCCGTCAAAGCCCATTTCCTTACGCCGACGATCCGGCCCGAAATACCCCTCGATCTTGACGAACGGGCGTGGGCGTTCGATGACAGCCTGAATTCGGGTGAAAAGTCCCTGGGCCGAAAATGGCTTAATAACGTATTCGTTGACGCCCGCATCGCGCGCTATTTTCACGCGTTCAATCTCGGAATGCCCGGTCAGCATAATGATGGGCAGAAAAGCCAGCGACGTGTCCTGGGCACCACGGATCTTTTTTACCAGCTCGATACCGTTCACCGGCTCCATTTCCCAGTCGATGATGATTATGTCGGGTTCGCGGTGTTCAAGGGTTTTGAGCGCCCTGGCGCCGTTCGACACCTCATCGATATCGCGCGTTCCCAGTGCCTGCAGCACCAAGCGCACAGTTGTGCGCACGAACATGTTGTCATCGACAACAAGAAATCGGACGTTTTCGAGATATTTCTCGGCCATGACCGTTTGCTACAATGACACCTGCCGTATGGTGTCGATTCTCCCCGTTCCGCGCAACCACAAGTGATACGAATCCGCCACTTCAGCCGATCCGATCAATGTGGCGCTATAGTCTTCCCAGTTGCACCGGACCCGCGTCAATACTTTTTTCGCTGATCCGGGCAACTGGAGGGTTTTTTCGTTCAGATTACGCCGTTTTTCTCGAGATCGGTCAAGGCGTCGGCGTCGATGCCGAACTCGCCCAGAATTTCGGCGTTATGTTCACCAAGCTTCGGCGCGGGGCGGCGGAATTCGCCCGGCGTTTCGGAAAGGCGCGCCGTAACCGTATGCATCGGCAAGGTGCCAAGCTCTTCGTCCGGTAGTTCGACGATGATTTCACGGTCCTTGATATAGGGGTGGTCAATCAGGTCTTCTATGTCACTGACCGGTCCGACCGTGATCCCGGCTTTGTCGAAATGATCGAGGATGTAATCCCGGCCATGGGATTTCATGAAATCCCCGACGATCTCGTCCAGTTCGTCAACATTTTTCAGCCGGTCCGAATTGGTTTTGAAACGGGCGTCCTCGATCAGTTCCTTCTGACCGATAGAATGGGCAAACTGTTCCCACATACCCTGGGTTGACGCCGAAAGGGCCACCCACTTTCCATCTTCACACTGGTAGGTGTTGCGCGGTGCTGCCATGGTGAAGCGGCTGCCCATGCGCGGCGGAACCTTGCCGGTAACCTTGAAGTTGGCGGCCAGCGGTCCCTGGATCGAGAACAGCGGATCGAAAAGCGGAAGATCGATCACCTGGCCCTTGCCACCTTTGACCTCAACATGGCGAATGGCGGCCAGAATGGCGCTGGCCCCGGTAAGCCCGGCGATCATATCGGCCATGGCGAAGGCGGGCAGAACCGGCGGGCGGTCTTCGAAACCGTTGGAGGCGGCGAAGCCCGACATGGCTTCGATCAAGGTCCCGAAACCGGGCTTGTGCTGGTACATGCCGTCCTGGCCCCAGCCCGAGATGCGAACGAGCACCAGCTTTGGGTTGATTTCATGCAGTCGGTCCGGTCCGAAGCCCATTTTTTCCATGGTGCCGGGACGGAAGTTTTCGACCACGGCGTCCGCCGATGCGACCAGCTTGACAAAAATTTCCTTCGCTTTGTCGTCGCGAAGATTGAGCGTCAGGCTGCGCTTGTTTCGCGAATAGACCTTCCAATGGGTGGAAATGCCCTCGGTCTTCCAGTTGCGCAGATCGTCCCCTTTGCCGGGGGTTTCGATTTTAATGACGTCGGCACCGAAGTCGGCCAAAATAACCGTCAGTTCGTTCCCCGCGACAACGCGGGTCATGTCGAGAATCCGTAGGCCATCAAGCGGGCCTATGGCGTCGGGTTTATAATTCCGCATGTCTCTGTTCTCCCGTTGCGGCGGCGGCACAAATTCCAAAACGATATTGTTTAAAGACAGTCCTTTGACCAAGTAGCGTTGCCGCCAGGTCGAGTCAATTGTGGCGCCATAATTCAAAGCATTCCAGCCCTGGTTTTTCACGATGTGGTTTGTGAGTCAGTTTTACGCGGCCTGTAACATCCACATTGCGAAAACGTTGTTGAAGATGGGTCCGCCTACCCTTAACGTAAGTAGCTGAAGTCCGGTTCACCGGCGCTTTGATGTGCCTGGGGTCGGGGGATTTGTTTTCCATTTTTGCGGCGCACATGGTGGTGAGCCGTTGGGAATTAATCGGTTTTTCACGAAAATCGGGTAAGCCAATGAATATTCATGAGTATCAGGCCAAACAACTTTTGGCCAAATTCGGTGTGGCCGTGCCGCGCGGCAGCGTTGCCTATACAGCCGAAGAGGCCGAAGAAGTCGCGCGCGACCTCGGCGGTTCGGTCTGGGTCGTTAAATCTCAGATCCACGCCGGTGGGCGCGGCAAGGGCCAGTTCAAAGATAAAAAGGCCGGTTCCGCAGGCGGCGTACGCGTCGTCAAATCGGTCGCAGATGTGAAAAAGAATGCGGGCCAGATGTTGGGATCGACACTTGTTACCCATCAGACCGGCCCCGTCGGCAAAGAAGTCAAACGGGTTTATATCGAGGAAGGCTGCGATATCGCACGCGAGTGCTATCTGTCCATGTTGGTTGACCGCGCCAATGCCTGCATCACCGTCATGGCCTCGACCGAAGGCGGCATGGACATCGAGGAAGTTGCCGCCAAGACGCCCGAGAAAATCGTCAAGGTGGCGATTGATCCGGCCACCGGCATTCAGGCATTTCATGCCCGCAAGATCGCCTTCGGCCTGCAGCTTGAAGGCAAGCAGGTGGGTGCAACGGTCAAATTCCTGATCGGCATTTACAATGCCTTTACCAGCCTTGACGCCAGCCTGGTTGAAATTAACCCGCTGGTGATCACCGGTGACGGCGGCATTCTGGCGTTGGACGCCAAAATGAACTTCGACGACAACGGCCTTTTCCGGCACAAGGAAGTGGCCGAACTTCGTGATGAGAGCGAAGAAGACCCGGCTGAACTTGAAGCCGCCAAATACTCGCTCAACTACATCACGCTCGACGGTTCCATCGGCTGCATGGTCAACGGTGCCGGTCTGGCAATGGCGACCATGGACATCATTAAAGCCCATGGCGGCGACCCGGCGAACTTCCTGGACGTTGGCGGCGGTGCCACCAAGGAAAGGGTGACGGCGGCGTTCAAGCTTATTCTCTCGGACCCTAAGGTTGAGGGAATTCTGGTCAACATCTTCGGCGGCATTATGCGTTGCGATGTCATCGCCGACGGCGTTGTTTCAGCGGCCCGCGAGGTCAGCCTCAACGTGCCGCTGGTGGTTCGTCTCGAAGGCACCAACGTCGAAGAGGGCAAGCGGATTCTGGCCCAGTCGGGCCTGCCGATCATTTCGGCCGACGATCTGGGAGATGCCGCAGCGAAAGTTGTTAAAGCCGTGAAGGAGGCTGCGTGATGTCCGTTCTTGTCAATTCAAATACCAAGGTCGTTTGCCAGGGCATTACCGGCGGCGAAGGAACCTTTCATACCGAGCAGGCCATCGCCTACGGCACCAAAGTCGTGGCGGGCGTCACACCGGGCAAAGGCGGGCAGACCCATCTGGACGTGCCGGTCTTTAACACGGTGGCCGATGCGGTCGAAAAAACCGGCGCCAACGCATCCGTTATTTACGTGCCGCCGCCATTCGCTGCCGATGCCATCTTAGAGGCCATCGACGCCGAAATTGCGTTGGTGGTGGCCATCACTGAAGGGATCCCGGTGCTGGATATGGTGCGCGTCAAGCGCGCGCTGGAAGGCTCGAAAACTCGCCTGATCGGCCCCAACTGCCCCGGCATCATTACGCCGGACGAATGCAAAATCGGCATCATGCCGGGCCACATTCACCGCAAGGGCAAGGTGGGCATCATGTCGCGTTCGGGCACGCTCACTTACGAGGCCGTGGCGCAAACCACGGCAGCCGGGCTGGGGCAGACCACCTGCATCGGCCTGGGCGGTGATCCGGTCAACGGCACCAACTTCATCGACTGCTTCGAGATGTTCCTGGACGACGACGAGACCGAAGCCATCGTCATGATCGGCGAAATCGGCGGCAGCGCCGAAGAAGATGCCGCCGAGTTCGTGAAAAACCACAAGATCAAGAAGCCGACCGTCGGGTTCATCGCCGGTATCACGGCCCCACCGGGCCGCCGCATGGGCCACGCGGGCGCCATCATTTCCGGTGGCAAAGGCACGGCAGGCGACAAGATCGAAGCCATGAAAAGCGCCGGTATCGCAGTAGCCGATTCCCCGGCCACCATCGGCAAAACCATGGTCGAGCTGCTCAGGGGATAAAACCACCCCCTTGCGGTTAGCCTGAAACAAAGGGCGCGGAAGAGAACATCTTCCGCGCCCTTTGTTTTTCGGTTCCCCCAAAAACGCCACTAAATCTAACCCCCAAATCACCACACACACCAAATGTTGCGCCTGCCACAATATGTTGTTGCGTTTGGGGGGTGAATTTGATAAAGAAAAAGGTGTCAGGTGCGTTGAGTCCGAGGACATCTTCGCAACGTATCGCGTGAACGATACTCCTGACACCTTTCTGGAGCCGGCGAGGCCCCTCACACCTTGAAAGCGCCGTGCCTGCGCATCCCACTCTTCCCCAAAGCGCCCCCCAGCAAGAGAAACGGCCTGGGAGCAGAGTGGTGGTTCGTTTCCAAAATGCCTTCCGAAGAGGGCCTTCCTTCCGCGAACCGCGCTACGAAAAACTCCATAATGCCTTGGTCTTGATGCGAACCACGAGAGTCTCAACCCTGAGGTTTGAACTCTGGAACCGACGCCCCGAACCGCGAACGGATCGTTCTTTCGTTTCCGGCGACGCTTCCATCGAAACGACCGAAGTCGTCCTGACGGGCCTTCGCTTTACCAAGCTCCGTTGATTCCACCGAAGTGACGTCAATTTTGCTTCGTAAAAGGTTCGCCTCTACTCCGAGACGAAGCTTTTCTGGCGAGAAACCCCATAATGTCTGGCGTTCTTAACGGACCTACGGGGCGTGAACCCCTGGGAAGCAAGGTAGGAAACCGCGAACGGTCCCGTTCCTTGGTCCCTGCGGCGCTCTCACCGTAACGGCCGGAACCGCTCTGGTGGGCCTCCGCTTTACTAAATTTGCCAACCTCACCGAAGTGAAACCAACGCCTCTCGTAAAAGGTCCGCCTCGTTCACCAAACGAGGCTTCTCTGGCAAGAAACCCCATAATGCCTTGCGTTTGAAACGAACCCCTGAAACCAACGCCCTGAACCGCGAACGGCCCGTTCTTTTGATCCCGACGGAACCTCAATCAAAACAGTCGAAACCGTCTTAAATGACTTTCCGCTTTACGAAATTCCCTGGCGCCACCGAAGTGACATCAATTCATTTCGTAAAAGGCCCGCCTCTCTCACGAGACGAGGCTTCTCTGGCGAAAAACCCCATAATGCCTTGCATTTGAAACGAACCCCTGGAACCAATGTCCTGAACCGCGAACGGCTCGTTCTTTTGATCCCGACGGAACCCCAGTCAAAACAGTCGAAACCGTCTTAAATGACCTCCCGCTTTACGAAATTCCGTGGCGTCACCGAAGTGACATCAGTTCCTTTCGTAAAAGGCTCGCCCCTCCCACGAGACGAGGCTCCCCACCGGCAACCGGTTCCACTTTTTCAGACCGAAGTCCGAAACGGCTTTCCCGATCACCCCCCTGGTTTCGCTATTGCCGAAGCAATAGTTCCGCCGAGGGCCCTTGGTTTTCATGATGCCGAAGCATCTTTTCCACCTCGGGACTGCACTTTGTCCCTATATCCAAAAGGAAAATCTCGAAAGACAACCCCCCCAAAAACAAGAACTCGTTACAGTGACGCTTTCACGTGCTGGAGTTATAATCTGACAATGCCAGGGTCTCATCAATAACAAGTTTTCCAGAATCGCACCTTTTCTGTGCATAAAATTTCAAGATTTTCACATTCGACTCACACGTTATCCACACAACAATTCACAGGGGCAACTGAAATTCCTTTATTAACAATGCACTAACGAATTGGCGCGGCCCGCACGGTGCCCATCGGCACCAATCCGGCGCGAATCGAATCAATACTTCCCGGTGTACGCGCGCCAATTTGGGGGATCATTGACTTGGGTTTCCCCCCGGTTTAAATGACAAGGGATTCGCCATCATCCAAACGGCCCGGCGCGCCGTTGATCGGGAGCAAACGCCCATGACGACAAGAAAGCGGCCGCTTTCCCCCCACCTTTCCATTTACAAGGGCCAGATCAGTTCGGTCGTTTCCGTGATGCAGCGCGTCACCGGCGGCGGCTTGGCGGTCGGCCTTGGGTTCTTTGTCTATTGGCTGGGGGCGGCGGCATATGGTCCGGAGACTTACGCGTCCGCCCAGTGGTTCCTGACCAGTTGGTTCGGTTACCTGTGCCTGTTCGGTTTTTCGGGTGCCATGTATTTTCATTTGTGTAATGGCATTCGCCATCTCATCTGGGATATAGGCATCGGGTTTGAAATCCATCAGGTCAATATCGGCGGTATTTTCGTTCTCGCTTCGACCGCCGTTCTGACAGTTCTGACCTGGGTCATTGTCTTCGCCAAGCTGGGGGTATTGTCATGACATTCCGTAGCGCATACGGCTTGCGACCCGGCTCCAAGCGTTCGGCGCTGGCCCATGCCCGCGGCCTGGGGACGACCGGTCGGGGCACCGAACACTGGTATTGGGAACGGCTTACCGCCCTGGCCCTGGTTCCGCTGACGATTTGGTTAATCGTTTCGCTGGTGACCGGCGTCGGCACCGACCACGCCGCCCTCAAGGCATGGATGGCGACACCCGGCAACATGACCTTGATGATCCTGCTGGCCTTTTTCTTTTTCTGGCATGCCTGGATCGCAGTTGGCGTCGTCATCGAAGACTACGTCCACCACGAGGCCACGAAAACTGGCGCGCTTATCGTTCTCAAGTTCGCCTGCATTCTTTTCGGCACCTTTTCGATGGTGGCGATCCTTTCGATCGGCCTGGGAGGTTAACCACCGATGCCCGCATACGAAATTATTGATCACGTTTACGATGTCGTCGTCGTTGGTGCCGGCGGTGCCGGATTGCGCGCGGCGCTGGGCATGTCGGCGGCTGGTTTTTCAACCGCCTGCGTTTCCAAGGTCTACCCCACCCGCAGCCACACCATTGCGGCCCAGGGCGGAATTGGTGCTGCCATCGGCAACCAGACGGAAGACCATTGGCGCTGGCATATGTACGACACGGTTAAAGGGGCGGACTGGCTGGGCGATCAGGACGCCATCGAATACCTGTGCCGCAATGCCATTCCGGCGATCTACGAGCTGGAACACTTCGGCCTGCCATTTTCGCGCCGCGAAGACGGTAAGATGTACCAGCGCCCCTTTGGCGGCCACACCAGCAATTTCGGCGAAGCCCCGGTCCCGCGTAGCTGCGCCGCAGCCGATCGCACCGGCCACGCCATGCTGCACACCCTTTTCCAGCAGTGCCTCAAGCACAAAACCGTGTTCTTTAACGAGTATTTCGCCATCGACCTGATTATGGGCGACGACGGCTCGTGCAAGGGTTTAACCGCCTGGTGCCTCGAAGATGGAACCATCCATCGCTTCCAGGCGCAAATGGTGGTGTTGGCCACCGGCGGTGGCGGCCGGGTCTTCTTCTCCAGTACGCTGGCCCATATCTGCACCGGCGACGGCGCGGCGATGACGGCCCGCGCAGGCCTGCCATTGCAGGACATGGAATTCGTACAGTTCCATCCGACCGGCATCTACGGCGCGGGCTGCCTGATTACCGAAGCCTGTCGTGGCGAAGGCGGATTCCTGACAAATTCCGAGGGCCAGCGCTTCATGGAGAAGTACGCGCCCAATACGCTGGATCTGGCCTCGCGCGACGTGGTGTCGCGGGCCATGGTCATCGAAATGCGCGAAGGGCGCGGGTGCGGCCCGCTGAAGGACTACATGATGCTGCATGTCGAGCATCTGGGGGCCGAGGCGCTGCACGAAAAACTGCCCGGCATTGTCGAAACGGCGATGATTTTCGCCGGTATCGACGCCACCAAGGACCCCATCCCGGTGCTGCCAACCTGCCATTACAATATGGGCGGCATCCCAACCAACCATAAAGCCGAAGCCCTGCGTCCAACAGCCGATGATCCGAATGCGACGGTTCCGGGCCTGATGGCCGTTGGCGAGGCAGCTTGCGCGTCGGTCCATGGTGCCAACCGGCTGGGCACCAATTCGCTGACCGATTTGGTCGTCTTCGGTCGCGCCGCCGCCCTAAGGGCTGCCGAAATTCTGACGCCAGGAGCCAAGCAAGAGCCATTGGCCGCCGATTCGTCGGACGCCGCACTGGCCCGGCTTGATCGTCTGCGCAATGCCGATGGCTCGAAGCCGACCGCTGAAATCCGCCTTGCGATGCAGCGGACCATGCAAGACAACGCATCGGTTTTCCGCACTAAGGAAGTGCTGGAAGAAGGGTGGCAAAAGATCACGGACGTCGATGCCACGCTGGCCGACATTAAGCTGGCGGATCGTTCGATGATCTGGAACACCGACCTGATGGAGGCGTTGGAGCTGGAAAACCTTATGGTCAGCGCCAAGGCGATCATGTGCGGTGCGGGCATTCGCGAGGAAAGTCGCGGCGCCCACGCGCGCGAGGATTTCCCCAAGCGCGACGACGAGAAATGGATGAAGCACACGCTGGCGACACTCAACGCCGACGGTGGCTACGACATCGATTTCAGGCCCGTGCACACCAAACCGCTGTCGGACGATGTCGATTACATCGAACCGCAGGAACGAATTTATTAATCGAAAGGTCGGGTACATGCTTCCATTAATGCCCCTGGCGAAGTTTTTCCTTCCCGCCAATTCGAAGATCGGCAAAGGCAAAACCTTCAAGGCTCCGGAAGGTGCAAAGCGAGTCCGTGATTTCCACATCTATCGGTGGGACCCGGACACCGACGAAAACCCACGGCTCGATACCTTCGAAATCGATCTGGATGATTGCGGCCCAATGGTCTTGGACGCACTGATCAAGATCAAGGACCAGATTGACCCGACCCTGACCTTCCGCCGGTCCTGCCGTGAAGGTATCTGCGGATCGTGTTCGATGAACGTCGCGGGCACCAACACACTGGCTTGCATCAAGGCGATTGAGGATATTTCCGGCGACGTCACCATCTATCCGTTGCCCCATATGGCGGTGGTCAAGGATCTTGTCGTTGACCTGAACCACGCCTTCGCCCAATACGAATCCATTGAACCGTGGCTCAAGTCCGACACCCCCGCGCCACCCAATGCCGAACGCCTGCAAAGCCCCGAAGAGCGCAAGCAGCTGGACGGCATGTGGGATTGCGTGCTGTGTTTCTGCTGCTCGGCCAGTTGCCCCAGCTATTGGTGGAACGGCCAGCGCGGCTATCTGGGACCGGCAACGCTGATGCAGGCCATGCGCTGGATCAAGGATTCGCGCGATGAAGCGACCGGTGATCGTCTTAACGAACTTGAAGACGAGATGCGCCTGTTCCGCTGTCACACCATCATGAACTGCACGGTGACCTGTCCGAAGAACCTGAACCCGGGCAAGGCCATCGCCGAGCTAAAGCAAATGATGGTTGGCCGCGAATAAGCACCCGCCATCCGTTACAATTTTTACACCACCGAAACCGCCGGGCATCCCCCGGCGGTTTTTGGTTGTTCGTCAGCCTCTACCGTTCATCAAATAAAATGGCTTGCTGACGTCCAGGTGTTCCAGCATGGCGTTGTGCCAGCGCTGGTGATGGGGCATCAGGCGCGTCATGGCTCCGGCTTGGGCAGCGACCGCAGCGGGGACGCCCTTGTCGCAAAAAGCCCGGACTTCGCGGAACAGCGCCTCAATGTCGTAATCGACGAAAGCACGATCTTCGACCACGACGCGCCCGCCAACAACAACCGTGCGCACGTTGGTGCCCTTGGCCCGGTGCACGACGAGTTCGGGGATGTCGATATTCGGTGCGACCCACGGATCGTTCAGCATTTCGTCCATATCGACGAGGATCGCGTCGGCGAACATGCCCGGCCTAAACGCTCCCACCTGCCCCGCGAATCCCAGGGTTTGCGCCCCGTTTAGGGTGGCAATTTTGAGCACCTCGCGAGCACTTGGCGGCGGCATGTTCTCCAGATCGAAACCGGCCACCCGGTGGACTTTGTGAATCATGCGCATTTCCATGAACGGATCGTCGTCGTCGTTGATCGATTTGTCATCGATGCCCATGGCCACGTTCACGCCCGCCTTCAGTAATTCGTGAACCGGCGAAATGCCGTTGCGAACATGGAAATTGCAGCTGGCATGGTTCGAGGTCGAGGCACCCCGTTTGGCCAGCAACGCAATGTCGGCCTCGTCGATCCAGATGGCGTGGCCGTAGGTGACGTTTTTATCGACTAATCCCATGTCATCGAGATAGGCCAGCAACGATTTACCGTGCTTCATAAAGCCGTATGCCCGCTGGTGCGGGGTTTGCAGGGTATGGATGTGAAGAGGGATACCTCCCAATTCGTCGGCCCGCGCCTTGATGCGCCGCATCAGCTTGGGCGTCACCCCATGGGCCCAGCTTGGCGACAGGAAGATGCGGTGAAATTCGCTGTTGTGTTCGGCATAGAGCGCCTCGAACAGCTCCATATATTCGTCGGCCACCACCTCGCTATCGTAATCTGTGAAGGGTTCGGCCAGAGCACGTAAATCGGGCGACAGGGATTGCAGAAATTCCTGCTCGTCGCAGGCAAAACGATTGATATTGCGCACTGCTGGCGAGAACGCCAGCCTGATCCCCGTTTCCTTGTAGCGCGCCACGCCGCTCTGCGCCTCGGCCAAAGCCCCTGGGCCGATGTTGTCCCACCCGTTGTGATGCAACGTCGTGAAGCCCATGCGCAAATGGCGCACGGCGGTTAACGGGCAGGCCAGTTCCTGTGGCAGGTTTACCCGCCACGGCCAGTCCAGTAGCATGTTTTCCAAATAATCGAAAAACACACCAGCCTGTATACGGCTGATTCCATTTCCGTGGCTGTGGGCATCAATCAGCCCCGGCATGACCAACCCCGTACCGTCGCCAATGACGCGGGCCGAAGGGTTTTTCGTGTGTAGGTCGACGAACGCACCGGTCTCCGTAATTCGTTCGCCTTCGATGAGTACGGCGCCGTCTTCAATCAGACCACAATCGTCACAAGCCGCGTCAGCGATGACGTAGCGTCCGCGCAACAACAATGGGGTGGTGGACATGGAGCGTCTCTCCTGCGCTGGTTTGTAAGGCATTCCTAATATAAAAGAAAAACGCAGGTCGATGCGAGAGGCATTTACAGTTTCGCAAGGGCGTTTAGTATGTCGCTGGGGATGGAACACAGGGGGCCGATGAAGGCCGTGCCGAATTATCGTGCGAAAAGATACAAACATTTTTGGGCCGCGATCATTTGCGCTGTCACCGTTTTTGCGGGCTTTCCAGCCGTTAGCGCGGACACCGACAAACGTCTTTTTATCATCACGTCCTTTCCCGAAACCCTGTTCAAACGTTTTACGCTGGCGTTCGAGCAGACCCATCCCGGCGTTCGCGTAAAAGTCCTGAATAAAAAAACATCCGCCGCGATTTCATATGTTCAGGATCAAATCGCCAAACGCCCGGACGTATTCTGGGCGTCGGCACCCGACGCGTTCGAGGTGCTGAAGGAATCGGGCGATCTGGAAACGTTCGTCTTCGATGCTCCGGGCGTCGCCAAGGCCATCGGCAATTATCCGATCAACGATCCCGAAGGCTTTTACACGGGGTTCGCAATTTCCGGCTACGGAATGATGTGGAACACCCGTTACATGGCACGCCATTCACTTCAATCACCGGGTGAATGGAGCGATCTGACCGACCCCGCCTACCACCAGCACCTGGGAATCACGGCACCGTCGCGCTCAGGCACCACGCATTTGATGGTGGAAGGCATTCTTCAAAACCGCGGCTGGAAAGACGGCTGGGCCCTTTTGATGGAGATCGGGGGCAATCTTGCCACCGTCACGGCGCGCAGCTTCAGCGTTGTCGATGGGGTTAACAGCGGTCGTTTCGGTATAGGGCTGGTCATCGATTTCCTGGGATTGTCCTCGAAGGCGTCGGGCCTGCCGGTCGACTTCGCCTATTCGGCAACCACGCCTTTCGTACCGGCCAATGTGGCCATACTCAAGAACGCCCAAAACCGTGAACTGGCCGAAACGTTTATCCGATTTCTGTTGTCCGGGCAGGGACAGCGAATTCTGTTCGAACCTGAAATCCATCGCCTGCCGGTCGTGCGCGGAGCCTATGAAGAAGCACCGCTTGGGTATCCGAATCCGTTCAGCGCAAACACCCTCGTCGGCGACATAACCTTCGACAGTCGACGTTCGCGTCTGCGTTACCATCTGGTCAACGCCATGTTCGATACGCTGGTCACCTTCAGGGTGCGAAAGCTTAACCGTGTATGGGCGGCCATTCACCGGGCCGAGGCGCTTCTGCGCGGCTCCTTCAACGCGGACGCGGCAGCGGCCATCGCCAAGGCCCGGAGACTGGCCAGCGAAGTTCCCATATCCGCACACCTGTCAATCGATCCGAAATTCACCGCGATCTTTATTCGCAAACAACGGGGCCGGTCGGTCCCCGACCAGCAACGCGATCTGGAAAAAACCTGGGATGAAACGGTAACGCGAAATCTGCTGGAGGCTTTGCGCATCGCCGAGGCGCAGGCCAAAGCGCTGGAAACCACCGACGGTGCGGGCAACGCGGGAGCGGTCCGTTGACCCTTCGGACATCTTTCGGAATCAGAACCCGTCTATTTGGCGCTTTTGGGGCCGTTGCGGCCATGACGGTGGCCGCCAGCGTAGCCGCCTGGTTGTCGTTTGCCAATCTCAGCGAAAGCCTTGGGCGCATCGCTAACACCCATGTGCCGGCAATGGCGGTGGCCGCGCAGGTGGCGGAAAAAGGAGGCGCGATTATCGCCACGGCGCCGGCCCTGATGTCGGCCGCCAACGAACAGGAACAACAGGCTATCTGGGTCGACCTTGAAATTCTTCTGATCGATATGTCCGACCTTTTGGAAGATATGGGCGGACAACTGATTGACGAGCCGTCCCGCGCATCGCTTCAGCGTTTAATCGAGGGGATTTCCGATAACCTTGGCGCATTGAACGCCAACGTCGACAACAGGTTTGACCTGGGAAACCACAATGCCGAATTGACGGACCGCCTTCGCTGGCTTCACGCGGATTTCCTTGACGAGGTCGAACCCATGATCGAGGAGGCGCGTTTCAACATCCAATCCGCCATGGAGGATGTCGAAGAACCGATAGGCGAGGAGATCGGCCTTGCCGAAACGGAAACTCTTCGCGCCGAAATGCTGAAACGTGAAGCGCTTTTGAAAATTAACGCCGCCGGCAATCTGGCGGTTGGATTGTTAATTCGCGTGGCGAGTGCGGAAAGCGTGGACGAGGTCGAATTCTCGGGGCACCTCATCGGCGATATCGCCGAGGGACTGGGCGAAGACCTCCGCGTGCTACAGGGTTTGGCCAGCAGCGTGTCATTACGCCAGGTGGTTGCCGAAATTCTTACCCTGGCTGCCGACAGCGGAAGCCTGCTTGATGTCCGCAAGCGCGAACTGAGGGTCGTGCAGGAAGGAAGGCGGTTGCTGGCGGCCAACAACCAATTGGTCGATCATCTGAAAACCGTGATCGGCGAACGCGTGTCGGCCCTCGAATCGGCGACGATCGCGGCGGCGGCCTCTTCGAACCGTTCTATTCAAAGCGGCCGGTACTTCCTGGCCGCGATTGCCATGATCAGTTTATTGATCGCGGTGACCGTCGGCTGGGTCTACGTAGGCCGCAACATCGTCGCGCGGATCACGGCGCTGGGAAAAAGCATGCGAGCGATCGCCGAAGGCGATTTGAAGACGGAAGTGCCGGTTGAGGGGCGTGACGAAATTTCCGAGATGGCCCAGGCGCTTCTCGTTTTCAGGGATACGGCCATCGAGGTCGAAGAAGCCAACGCCGAAGCCATCATCGACAACACCATGGCAGGCGTGGTCGGGGTCAGCCGAAGCGGGGTCATCGAGTTCTTTAATCCTTCCGCCGAAGAACTGTTTGGTGATACGGCGGAAAAAGTAATCGGCAACAATCTGACCACCCTGATCGCCCATGAGAATCGGGATTTCATAGAGAAGACGCTTCAAGGGTCCGGCAAGCATTTGGCAGGCGCGGCGCCTGCCTATATGGAAACGAAAGGCCTGCGCGCGGACGGCAGCACCTTTCCCATGGATATGGCGGTGCGTGAATTCCGCCAACGCCACCGCAGACGGTTCATGGTGACCCTGCATGATGTGACGGAACGAAAACACGCGCAGGAACTGCTTGAACAACGGGTGCTGGAAAAAACCAAGGATCTGCGGTCGGCAAACCGAAAGCTCAGAAAAGAAGTCACGGAACGCAAAAAAACGGCGTCCGAACTGCGCGAGGCCCAGGATGAACTGGTGCAGGCGAGCAAGTTGGCGGCGCTGGGGCAAATTTCGGCGGGCATTGCCCACGAGCTCAACCAACCGCTGGCCGCCATCCGATCCTATGCCCATAACGGTTCCATCCTGCTGGATCGAGGCCGCGAGATGGAAACGCGGGAAAATCTTGAGCGAATCGAGGCCATGACCGAGCGCATGGCCGATATCACCTCGCATCTGAAATCAATCGCCAGACGACCGTCGAAACTGGTCGTGGCGGTTAATCTCGAAATGGCCGTAACGAACGCGCTTTCGTTTTTCAGGACACGGATCGGAAAGGAGTCGATTGCCGTCGAGCTGGAGTTTTCCGCTGGCGAAGTTTTTGCCAAGGGTGAGGATATCAGGCTGGAGCAGGTGTTTATCAACCTTATCGCCAACGCCCTAGATGCGATGTCGGACGTGCCGGAAAAGCAGCTGTGGATCGTTGCTATAAAGGATGCCGGAAACGCGGTTGTGGAAATCAGGGATACCGGGTGCGGAATTTCCGAAGAGAATGTCGGAAAAATATTTGATCCATTTTTCACCACAAAGGAGGCTGGAAGCGGACTTGGCCTCGGCTTGTCGATTTCAAACAAGATCATTAGAGACTTCGGTGGGATAATCCAAATAAGAAACACATCCGGTGACGGAACGACCTTTGCGGTGGTGCTTCCGGCTGCCGAATACCCGGCCCCAAGGAAGGCCCAAGGAAGGCATTGCGAATGAACGACGGGCAGGCAACGGTCATTCTGATCGATGATGAAGAGGACGTTCTCTTCTCAAGCCGGCAGACGCTGGAACTTGAGGGAATAACGGTCCTTCCTTTCGGGGCGGCGGAACCCGCGCTGGATCATGTGTCTCCCGACTGGCCCGGTGTGATCGTAACCGACGTCAAGATGCCGCGCATGGACGGCATGGAACTTCTGCGCCGGGTGAAAAAGGTTGATACCGAACTTCCCGTCATTCTCGTGACCGGACACGGCGATGTCCCGATGGCGCTTCAGGCGGTGCGCGACGGGGCCTATGACTTCATCGAAAAACCGGCCCCGCCGGAATATCTGGTGGACGCGGTCGGGCGCGCGCTGGCGACCCGGCGTCTGGTTCTTGAGAACCGCGCCCTGCGCCGCGAACTGGAATCGTTTTCCGGAATGGAAGGGCGAATCGTCGGTTGCTCGGACGGCATCGAAAAGGTGCGAAGCACCATCGCCAATATCGCCGATACCGGGGTCGATGTGTTGATTTCGGGCGAGACCGGAACCGGCAAGGAACTGGTCGCCCGGTGCCTGCACGAGTTCAGCAGCCGGCGAAACGGAGCATTTGTCGCGCTGAATTGCGGCGCGCTTCCAGAGACCATTATCGAGAGCGAGTTGTTCGGCCACGAAGCGGGGGCTTTTACGGGGGCCGCGAAACGACGAATTGGAAAAATGGAATTCGCCGACGGCGGAACCCTGTTCCTCGACGAAATCGAATCCATGCCTCCCGGTCTTCAGGTAAAACTGTTGAGGGTTCTTCAGGAACGTTCCGTCGAGCGTTTGGGCGGGAACCAGACGATTCCGGTGGATATTCGCGTCGTTGCCGCGACAAAGGTGGATTTGCGCGAGGCGTCTGGGAGCGGGGAATTTCGCGAGGATCTCTATTACCGGCTCAACGTGGCAAATATCATCATTCCGCCGTTGCGCGAACGGCGCGCCGATATTCCTCTTCTTTTTCAATATTTCTTACAACGCGCATGCAAAAAATTCGGGCGGGCCTTACCGGAAACCGGGCCAGCGCGGATAGAGGAATTGATGGAGCGGCCCTGGCCGGGCAACGTCCGCGAACTTGGGAATTTTGCCGAATGCTATGTTCTCGGCCTCGTCGGTGAGGATGGTCGAGCCGCGTTGCCTGCCGCCAAGTCGCTTCCCGAACGCGTTGAAACATTCGAACGCCAAGTTATTGAGGATGCACTGCGCCGCAACGGCGGTCAGGTTTCGCAGACGGCCACCGAACTGGGCGTCCCCAGAAAAAAACTTTATCTGCGTATGCAGAAATATGGTCTCTGCCGTGGCGATTTTGTCGCTTCGTAATCGGCCGTTTCATCTGCCCCATTTTTGACCCAAATGTCTTTCCCCGCTGTGTCGTGAATGACACAAATTAGCGGAAGGAGTTTGAGTTTATAAAGCAAAAATATTAGCAAAAACAACGCGTTAAGGAATCTTGACTGCTCTGGTACGCGCCTTGCTTAGTCAATGGTTTCCGCCACGGATTGCCGCTGGCGGCACAGAGACAATCAAACATGCTTTCAAGAATTCGGCATGAACTTAGGGAGCAACTCATGAAAAAATCCGCATTGGGTTACGGCGTCGCTATTTTTGGCGCGGCGTTGGTAGCCGGCGTCCTCGCAGCACCCATCGGTGCGTTCGCAATGGAAGACAAGCTGGTCGTGGTCACATCCTTTCCGAAGGATTTGACGGGACCGTTCAAGAAGGCGTTCGAGGCGAAATACCCCGGCACCATGGTCGAAGTGTTGCAGAAAAAGACTTCGGCGGCGGTGAAGTACATCCAGGAAACCGCGTCGGGGAACACGTCAGACCTGATGTGGGCATCGGCACCTGATGCCTTCGAGGTTCTCAAAAACGATAGTCTGTTGGCCAAATATACGCCCAAGGCCACTGGCATTCCCGCCAAAATCGGCTCATATCCGATCAACGATCCCGACGGTTATTACGTCGGTTTCGCTGCATCGGGATACGGCATCATGTGGAACACTCGTTATGTGAAGGCGAAAAAACTTCCGGTTCCGGCCGAATGGTCCGATCTGGCCAAGCCCGTCTATCACGATCACGTCGGCATGTCGGCTCCGTCGCGTTCCGGCACCACCCACTTGACGGTCGAAACCGTTATTCAGGGCGAAGGCTGGGAAAAGGGCTGGGCAACGTGGAAAGAGATCGCTGGCAACTTCAAGATGGTTACCGAACGCAGCTTCGGCGTGCCCGAAGGTGTGAACAGCGGTGATTTCGGTCTTGGCATCGTCATCGACTTTTTCGGTTTCTCGTCTCAGGCGACGGGCTTCCCGGTGGATTTCGTTTATCCGACCGTAACGACGCTGGTTCCGGCCAATATCGGCATGGTCAAGAGCGCCCCGCACCCCGACGCTGCGGCAGCATTCATCGAATTCCTGCTGTCGGTTGAGGGCCAGGAGCTTCTGCTTGATCCGGCAATCCGGCGTCTTCCGGTCAATCCGGCAACCTATGCCAAAGCGCCCGCAGACTTCCCTAATCCGTTCAAGGACAAGTCCATCGGCGCGGCCGTTAAGTTTGACGTCGCCCAATCGGGTGCGCGCTACAATCTCGTCAACAGCCTGTTTGATGTGATGATCACTTATCGGCGTGAAGATCTGGCGGCAGCCGTCAAAGCTGTCCAGGCAGCTGAAACCGCGCTTTCCGGTAAATCCAACGCCGAGGCCGCCGGCCTCATCAAGGAAGCACATGCCTTGATCGCGGCGATGCCGATCACCGAGGCCGAAGCCATTGATGCCAAGTATCCCGGCGTGTTCACCTCCGGCGCTTTCAAAAGCCGCAAAAAAGCGTCAACCAAGGTTTCCAAGCGTCAGGCCGAAATCGAGGAAAAATGGGATTCCTTCTGCCTGAAAAACTACAAGGACGCCCAGACCAAAGCCGAGAAGGCCCTGGCCCTTCTTAAGTAAGCAACACCTTTAAACCGGTCCGGCCCCACTTGGGGCCGGACCGGCTCACTTCAGGGGGAGACCAGGGGTGATTTCCGAAATTAGAAAACATCCGGGGCAGGCGGTGGTGATGGCGCTCATCACGCTGTTCCTGCTGGCCTTTCTGGTCGTGCCCGTGGTGCAGGTCGTGTTCGTTGCGTTCATGGACGCTTCGACCGGCGGCTTCACGCTACTGAATTTCAAAGATTTTTTCAGCACGGCGCTTTTCCGCGAATCGTTTTGGAATTCGATTTATGTCGGCGGAATGTCGGTCATTCTGGCATCGGCGTTTGCCATGCCGCTGGCCTACTTCACCTCGCGCTTCGAGTTTCGCGGCGGCGTTATCATTCAGGGGCTCGGCATTATTCCGTTAATTATGCCGCCTTTCGTCGGTGCCGTGGCGATGATGATGATCTTTGGGCGCAACGGCAGCATCAATTTGCTGCTAGAGGATTTCTTCGGCATCAACATTCCGTTCATGGAAGGGCTGAACGGCGTCATCCTCGTTGAAAGTGTTCATTATTTCCCGTTTATCCTGATCAATCTTTCGGCGGCGCTGCAAAACATCGACCGCTCCATGGAGGAATCGGCGCAGAACCTGGGATGCTCGGGTATGCGGCTGTACCGCCGCATCGTGTTGCCGCTGGCGATGCCGGGATACGTGGCCGGCGCGTCGCTGGTTTTCCTGAAAGTGTTTGACGATTTGGGAACGCCGCTTCTGCTAAACGTCAACAACATGTTGGCGCCACAAGCCTATCTGCGGATTGCCTCCATCGGCATCAACGATCCGATGGGTTATGTCATTTCGGTGATCCTGGTGGTCATCGCCATGGCGTCTATGTGGCTGGCCTTCCTCGCGCTGAAGGGCAAGGATTACGCCACCGTGCAAAAAGGCGGCGGCGGTTTGGCCAAAAGGCGCATGCGCCCCATCGAGATGTTTTTCGCCTGGATCATCGTGCTGATCATTATGATTCTCGTGCTGGCCCCGCATATCGGCCTGTCCATGTTGTCCTTGGGCACCATTTGGTCCTACAGCGTTTTGCCAGACGCCTTCACCCTTGATCATTTCCGGGCCATTTTCTCGGAAACGCCCGAATACATGACCAACACCGTTTTGTATTCGGCACTGGCTGGCGGCATCGACGTGATTTTGGGCACCGCAATTGCCTACATTGTCCTGCGCACAAAGCTGGTGGGCCGCCAATGGCTCGACTATATCGCCATGTCGGCGGTAGCAATCCCCGGTCTCGTCATCGGTATCGGGTATTTGCGCACCTTCTTCGACGTCGAAGTTCCGGGAATGGACGGGCAGTCCTTCGCCACTTGGTGGGTCGCTATCGTCATCGCGCTGGCCATCCGGCGTCTGCCTTATGCGCTGCGGGCCTGCTCGGCGGCCTTGCAGCAGGTCAGTGTTTCCCTTGAGGAATCGGCAGAAAACCTGGGCGCAAACAAGCTCAAAACGGTTTACCGCATCGTCATTCCGCTGATGGCGGGCGGCATTCTGGCCGGGTTCGTCACCAGCTTTGCGACGGCTGCGGTGGAACTTGGCATGACCCTGATGCTGGTATCGAAAAACGCGGACGGGCCATTGGCCTACGGCATATACGTCTACATGCAAAGTGCTGCGGGACGTGGCCCCGGAGCGGCCCTCGGCATCTTCGCGGTGCTTGTCGTCGGGCTTTGTACGTTTATTTCACATGTCTATGTCGATCGCCGTCAGCGCGCGCTTGGCATGAAACGCGATGATTAGAGACGGGAAACGAATCGGATGAACCAAAACGTGAATTTGGCCGGACACGGATCTCCGGTAGGCGTCGATATCAGGGGGGTCAACCTCTCGTTCGGTAAAACGCATGTCCTGAAGGGTATCGATCTTCAGATTAAACCCGGCGAATTCTTCGCGTTTCTGGGGCCGTCGGGATGCGGGAAGACGACGCTCCTGCGCCTGATCGCTGGGTTCGAATCGTGTCAGTCGGGCGAGGTGCTGATCGGCGAACGCAACGTTGCCCATCTGCCGCCGTGGCGGCGCGATGTCGGCATGGTGTTCCAAAGCTATGCGCTGTGGCCGCACATGACGGTCAGAAAGAACGTTGCCTTCGGCCTTGAGGAACGCAAGTTCCCGCGTGCCGAAATCGGTCCGCGGGTCGAGGCCGCCCTCGATCTGGTCGGGCTTTCGGAATATGCCGAACGGCGCCCGTCGCAGCTATCGGGCGGTCAGCAGCAGCGCGTGGCGCTGGCCCGCACCATCGTCGTTGAACCCCAGGTGTTGCTTCTGGATGAGCCACTTTCGAACCTGGACGCGAAATTGCGCATCCAGATGCGGCGTGAATTGCGGCTTCTTCAACGCAAACTATCGCTGACCACCATATTCGTGACCCACGATCAGGAAGAAGCGAACACCACATCGGACCGCATCGCGGTGATCGAACAGGGGATCATCCAACAGGTGGGCACGCCGATGGAGCTTTACGACAGGCCAGCGAACCTGTTCGTGGCTAATTTCCTGGGCGTTGCCAACGTCATCGCGGGTATCGTTTCGGAAGAAGGCGACGGATTGTCGTTCCGTTCAGACGATGGCGCCGTGGCGGTTGCCCTGAATACCGCCGGACGGGGGCCGCGAAGCATCGTATTCCGACCGCAGAATTTGACCATTCAACCTGCTGGCCAGCCCGCACCCGCTGGTCTGACCGAGTTGGCGGGAAAGGTCAGCCATATGGAATTCCTGGGCAGCGTGGTGCGCTATCAGGTGTCGGTCGGCCCGCATTTCCTGCTGGTCGATGCGGCACACGAGAAGGGCGTGGTGCCAATGGAAGAAGGTGCCGACGTAAAGCTTTTCGTCAACACCGACCTCGTTATTGATTTGCCGAACTGAATTGGGCCAAGTCATGCGGATGGAAATGGAAAGAAACGAGGTTGTCGCGTTCGGCAAGAAACTGATTAGCGCGGGTCTGACCACGGGCACCGGCGGCAATGTAAGCGTGTTCAATCGCCAAAAAGGGGTGGTGGCGGTCAGTCCCAGCGCGCTGTCTTACATGGATACACGGGCCGAGGACGTGGTTTTGGTATCACCCGACGGCGAGATCGTCGAAGGCACGCGCAAACCATCCAGCGAAACACCCCTTCACCTCGCCCATTACCGGGTCCGTCCCGACGTTTGCGGGATCGTCCATACCCATTCGGTGTTTGCCACCACTATCGCGACCCTTCGCTGGGAAATCCCACCGATGCACTATCTGGTCGCCTTTTCCGGCAAAAAGGTACCCATCGCCCCTTATGCGACCCACGGCACCGAAGAATTGGCGCGCGTGACCAGCGAAGCGATTGGCCAATCCAACGCCGTTCTGATGGCCAATCACGGCCTGATTGCCGTTGGTGTGGATTTAGCGGCGGCCTTCACCACGGCTGAGATCGTCGAATTGATGGCGCAGGTTTACTATCAGGCCAAATCCATCGGCGAACCGGTGAACCTGACCGATGCGCAAATGGATGACGTGCTTGCCGGTTTCGCCGATTACGGCCAAGGCAAATAGCTATTGCTCATATTCGATATCCCAGAGCTGTTTTTTTCGGTAGATGGTCGAGGCACTGACGCCAAGAAAATGCGCCGCTCTGGGGATGTTGCCGTCGCACAGGCGAACGGCGTTGTCGATGGCTTCTTTTTCGACCTCCGATAACAGCCGGATAGATTCCGGCCCTTCGGCCAAATCGTCGGTGACGGGCGCGATACTGCCGCCTGCGGGCGTCGCCTGTGGCTGGTGCGGCGAAGGTGCCATTGCACTGGTTCGGGTCAAAGGATGGGGCAACATTTCCTGCATCACTTCGTCGCCGTCGTTGAGAACGATGATGTGGCGCAGAACGTTTTGAACCTCGCGCACGTTTCCAGGCCAGGCGTAGTTTTCAAAAACCCCTTTCACTTCGTCCGAAAAACTTGAAAAACGTTTTCCCTCTTCTTTCGAATATTCGCCAAGAAACCATTCGGCGATCAGGATCACGTCGTCGCCGCGATCGCGCAACGGCGGCAATACGATGGGAACGACGTGCAACCGGTAAAAAAGGTCTTCGCGGAATCGGCCTTCCGTCACTTCGGTCATGGGGTCGCGATTGGTCGCACAAACAAACCGGACGTCTACTTCTTCCGTTCTGTCGCCGCCCACCCTTTGGTAGGTGCCGGTCTGCACGAAGCGCAACAATTTGGTTTGCAGATTAAGATCAAGCTCGCAGACTTCGTCCAGGAAAAGGGTGCCCCCGTTGGCCCGCCGGGCTGCCCCCTCGCGATCAGATACAGCTCCTGTGAAGGCTCCTTTGACGTGCCCGAAGATCTCGCTTTCCATGAGATCTTTGGGAATAGCGCCGCAGTTGAGCGCCACAAAGGGCTTGTCGCCGCGCGGACTTTTGCGGTGCAACGCCTCGGCGCAAACTTCCTTTCCGGTACCGCTTTCGCCCGAAATAAACACCGTCGCCTTACTGCCCGCCGCACTGTCGATGATCCTGTAAATCGCCTGCATGGGCAACGAGGCACCGATGAAGCCAAAATAGGTTGACCGGTCCAGGTCCTGATAGGTCTCGACGATACGGCTCAGGCGTTGCTGTTCGAGCGCGTTGCGCACGGTCACCAAAAGCCGCGTGACGTTGAACGGCTTGATGATGAAATCATATGCGCCCAGCCGCATTGCCTCGACCGCCAGATTGACCGAACCGTGGGCGGTAATGACGATAACGGCACAAGGCAGCTGACGCTCGGCGATCTGACGAAGAATATCTATCCCGTCCATATCGGGAAGCATCATGTCAAGAAGGACGGCGTCCGGAAGGTTTTCGTTGATTACATCCAGCGCCGCGCCGCCGGTTTCCGCACGCACGATCAAATAGTGTTCGTTTTTGAGAAATTCCTCGACCGCGCGGGCCTGCGCCCTGTCGTCCTCAACCAGCAACACACGATGTTGCCGGGAGGAGCGATCCGGGTCGGATTCGGAACTTTCCTCTGGGGTGACTTCCTCTGGGGTGACTTCCTCTGGGGTGACTTCCTGTGGGGTGACTTCCTGTGGGAGGATGTCCTGACTACCAACCGCAATCGGCGAAGCAGCGGCCAGGCGCAGGACTTCGATGAGTTTCGCCAGTTGGGTTAGATCTGCCGCCGTGGGGCGGGCGTTTGTGGCCACACGTTCTTCGCATTTTTGCTCTAAGTCGCGCCCGGTTTGCGTTATTTCCGGAAACCCGAACGTCGTCCCGGAACCAGCAAGCCGGTGGGCAATTTTTTGAACGTCCGCGAAAGCGGACCGGGCGACAGAATCGTCTTCGGACTTCGACATCGACTTGGCGGCGTTCTCCAGATTCTCAATGTGCGCGGCAAGACCGCTGCAAAACGAAGATCGTATGGCCGCAAGGCGATCTTCGAGAACAGACGATGGGTCAGCCATGGCATTGGTTCCAAATTTCGCGCACCTGGTCGGCCAGGGTCATGGGATCAAACGGCTTAGCAATGACTCCCGCCGCCCCGAGGGCCACGTACTGTTCCATTTCCGATGGCATCGCTTTGGCCGTGCAAAAGACCACGGGTGTGGTTTCAAATGCTGGATTGCCTCGCAATTCCTTCAACGTCGTCGGACCATCCATTTCCGGCATCATGACATCCAGCAAAATTAAATGGGGGCCGAAGGCGGGCGCTTTGATCAATGCATCCTTTCCCGAATTGCATGCCTCGACCGTGAAACCGCCGATCGCCTCGAGGGCCATTCGGGCCACCGTTTGGATGTCGGGATCATCTTCCACAATCAGAATTTTCTCCAACGATGGTATAGTCATGAAATATCTCCCTGGTTTCGCCCTTCTCGCGCGGTGCGACCCACTAATTCTTGAATTGTTTCCAGTAGTTTCTGGTCCGTCGTTCGCGATTTGATCAGCGCCGCATCTATCCTTTTTGTCATTTCGTCATCTATTTCTTCGCCGGAGAACACAATTACGGGAGTTGAGCCGCCCGTTTTGTCTTTCGCCAGTTCCAATAAATCGAGGCCCGAACCATCCGGAAGATCGACGTCGAGGATGACAAGGTCAAACGACGCATCTTTCAATTTCTGCCTGCCTTGCGCAACCGTTTCTGCAACGGTCATGTCCACATGTTCCGCAACAAGGGCCGCAACCACGCGAACTAAGTCCGGATCATCCTCAACATATAGCAGACGGGGCTTTCCGGCGCGATTCAGATCGGGCCGCACCGCTATGGCTATGGCATGCCTCAAGTGATCTTGGTCGATCGGCTTGTCCAGCCAATCGACAATTCCTAGGGTCGTTGCCCCAATTTTTTCGCGGGTTTCTTCCGAATGCCTCGAAACAATGACAATCGGAAGATTGCGGGTATCCTTTCGCCTGCGAAGTTCGCGAATCATCGAAATTCCATCCTGGCCCGGCAACATGATGTCCACGGTCATCGCATCATAGTGGCTTTTCTTCAGAAGGGCCTTGGCGGTTTTAGCGTCATTGGCAATATCCGTCGTCATTCCGGCCTGACCCAGCATGATCGACAACAATTGCGCAATGTCCGGATCATCCTCGCAAATTAAAATCCGCCCAGTCGTTGCGCTTAGTCGAGTCGTTGCGCTTAGTCCAGTCGTGCCTTGATCGTCATGCGCGACAGCAGCATCTGTGATTGATGGTTTCGGGACATCGTCGGTTTTGGCATCGGACGCCCCCACGATGACCGGCATGTCAAAATAAAAGGTCGCCCCCGCCCCCTCTTCGCTATCGAAGCCGATATGGCCGTCGTGGCGTTCAACGATGACCTTGGCGATGCTCAGCCCCAACCCGGTCCCACCGGCTTTTCGCGTATCCGACGAATCGACCTGACTGAACCGATCAAAAAGGCGGTTGCGGAAGTTTTCGGGAATTCCAGGGCCATGATCGGCGACCGATATTAGGACCCTTCCGGCCTCTTCTTTCAGCGCAATTTCGACGGTTGCTCCTTTCGGTGAAAACTTGATGGCATTGGACAGTAAATTAGCCATAACCTGAGCAATACGTTCGTCGTCCGCGCGAACCGGATTGGATACCGCGCATTCAACGAGGTTGAGATACACACCATGTTCATCGGCATACCCCTTGTTCGCCGCAAGCGCATTTTTCACCATGAGGACCGCGTCGCAGGCATCAAACCGGAATTTCATCCGGCCCGATCCCATTTTCTCGAGATCGAGAATATCATTTACGATATTGATCAGCCGTTGAGAGTTGTTGTGGGCAATTTCGACCAAGCCCCATGCCTTTTCGGGAATATCCCCCGCCGCGCCGCCGACGATCAGGCCAAGCGCCCCGCGAATTGAAGTCAGCGGCGTTCTGAGTTCGTGGCTCACGCTTGAAACGAATTCGCCTTTCAGACGATCAATCTGTTTGCGCTCGGTGATATCGCGGACGATCCCCGTGAACATTCGCTTGTTGTCCAGAATCATTTCGCTGATCGAGAGATCCATGGGAAACGTCGATCCGTCCTTGCGGCATCCTTCAACCTCTCGATCGGCGCCGATGATTTTGGCCTCTCCGGTTTTCAAATAGTTGCGGATATAATCGTCATGTTTTTCCCGATGGGGGCTCGGAACGATAATCCGAACGTTTTCACCCACCAGATCGTCTCTTGAATAGCCAAAAATCCGCTCCACTGCAGGATTGATGGCTTCGATTGTTCCGGCTTCATTTATGGTAATAATGCCATCAACGATATTCTCGACCAGAGTTCTAATCCGCATTTCGCTGTCACGTAGCGCGTCTTCGGCACGTTTGCGGGCGGTAATGTCAGTGAAAGTCCCGACGGCACGCATGGATTTGCCGCTCTTGGATTTCTCGACAACTTTTCCCCTGTCGAGGATCCAGGCCACATTGCCGTCTTTCGATTTGATCCGGTATTCCGTTTCGTAAACCGACGTTTTGCCCCGCAGATGATCTACTCGCGCCTCGATCGCCTCATCCTTGTCATCGGGATGGATGTTCTCCTGCCAAGCTAAAATGGTCTTCTTCATTCCGTTCGGTTCATATCCGAACATCTTTTCCGCTCGCGGGCTGGTGTAAATATCGCCGCTGATCAGATTCAAATCCCACAAGCCGTCCTCGGTTCCTTCCAGCGCCAGCTTCAAGCGTTCTTCACTGACCCGCAAGGCCTCACTGGTGTGTTGCCGGGAAATTTCGGTTCCTATCCATTGGGTGAAAAGCTGGATCAGCGAATATTCGCCATCGCCGAACGGATGGTCACGCGCCGTGGGACTGGAAAAATTCAGTGTTCCGTAGTGGTCGCCATCAATGATCAACGGCGATCCGATATAAGCTGCAAGCCCGAACTTCTTGTAGCAAGGATGTTGGCGCACCCGACGATCACTACTCGCCTCGTGGAAGGCCATTGGGCCATTGGCAGAGAGGACCTGCAAGCAAAACGTCTCATCGACAAGGAACGTCGTTCCGGGCGACGGTGCATCTGCAGGCCCGCAAACGTGGTCGATGGTGTAGCTGCCCTCGTCAATTCGACATACGATGCCGAGTGGAAGCTGGAAAACCTCGGTTCCGAGTTCAAGAATGTGCTGGATTTTGTCGTCCAGCGCCATATTGGGATCGACCATAATTTCGTGCAGGCCGCTACGCGTGCGGGCATATTCCGCGAGCGTCGCTTCGGTTCTCTTTTGTTCTGAAATATCGGTAATGGTCCCAACGAAGCCTTCAATCTGCCCGCCTGCTCCTTCATGCGACGTTGCTTGCCCCAAGGCCCAGATTTCGGTGTCATCGGGTCGGAGGAACCGATACTCGGAACGGAACGCACGGTTTTGCGCGACGCTCGCCTTCCATTCTTCGCTTACCCTTTCGTAGTCATCTGGATGCAACGAGTGGTTCCACCCGACACCCGTGGCCTCTAGGGGCGTCAGCCCCGATATCTCGCAAGCCTTTTCATTGACGTAAAGAAAGTGGCCGTCGGGATCCGTGTAATAGACGCCGACCGGCGAAACTTCCGCCAGCGAATGAAACCGCCGTTGTGATTCGGCCAATGCCGCCAACGTTTTTCGTCGATCAATAATCTCGTTGCGAAAGGCTGTCAGCGCTACGGCGATCGCACCGATTTCACCTTCGTCTTGCGAAAATTTTAGAGGAACCTCGGTATTTCCGCGAACCAGTTCGCCAAGCGCCTTGGTCACTTCGGCAATAGGTGTGGTAATGCCACGCCCGATGGCAAGGCCCAGAAAAACACAGAGAGCAACACCGACAACGGCGACGGCGACGATGATAAGAGTGCCCGTTCGCCGTTGTTCATTGGCTTCCTGGACCGAAATTAGGGCGATGTTCTCGACGCGAGCGACAAGGCTCGAAATCTCCGAAACCATCATCCGCCGTTGATCTTCTAGGTTAGGGATCAGCCGAGCCGCATCCTCATTTTTTCCGGTTTCGATCAAATGCAGGGTTTTCTGCGCCAGACCGGTCAGCCTGGATTGGGTGAGGCCGATATTGTGAAGCGATGAAATTGCGGCGCGAAGTTCCTGCTGGCCGACCTCGACATTGATGACGCGCAAGGCCTGTTGCGCAATAACAATGGCGTCGCGAAGTTTACTCTGCACATGCCCCGAATGTTCCTGGAACCGGGCACTCGCATTTTCAAACGCTTCGGTTGCCCCGGCATCACTCATTTCAAGAGACGCGCCGATGCGCAACGCAGTGCCCAGGGTGACTTCCTGTTCCAATTGCTCGACCACCGCGACAGAAAGCGTTCGGACAAGTGGAAAGTTGGTGCGGCTGAAGGCATCAAGTTTATCGGCGAGCCGCGACGTGGCGACCACCGCGACAACCGCGACGGTCACCGTGACAAGGAACCCCACCAGAACGAGGGCGACGATGCGGGTCGATATTTTCATAAACCCTCGTTTTGCAAAATAGCCTCGATATTCCCGACGAATGTATCGATCAACAGCGGTTTAACCACGTATCCATCGGCCCCTGATTCGCGCGCCCGATCCTTCCAGTACTGGTGGTCGCGGGCAGATACGACAATAACCACCGGGCGTGGCGTAAGCGACCTGGATCTGATTTCCCGACAAAGCTGAAGGCCGTCCACCTCCGCCATCATCAGATCGGTGAGAACACAATCGGGTTTTTGCGCCACGATTTTCGGCAAGGCTTCGCTGCCCGCCAAACAGGCAGAAACCTCAAAGCCAGCCAATTCCAGCATCATGGTCATGAATTCAATAGCCGTCTCATCATCATCGACAACGAAAATTTTGCGGGCCATCTTAATGTGTTTCCTCCACGTTGAGGTTGTTCTGATCGTCAGATGACGCAATCCTTTTGGTGTCTTTCGGAGCCTTCAACGCACGAAGCGCGCCAAGGAAATTGCGCCGCGCGCGCCGCACCTTCCCGTGGTTGGGGCCAAGTTCTTTTTGTCTGATTTCCACGACACGGCGCAACAGCGGCTCGGCCTGTTCCATCTCGCCCCGCTGCATGAACAGATGTGCCAGATTATTCATATCCGTCGCCACCGCCGAATGATCATTTCCAAGGGCTTTTTCGTCGATGGAAATGGCCCGCCGGTACAGTCTCTCGGCCGCGTCGTATTGACCAATCGCAAAGCGCACCAACGCCAGGCGGTTCAAGGCCTTGGCCAGATTTGGGTGCTCCCGACCACTCGATTTACGAACGAGTTTCGCGGCGGTTTCAAGTATCCCCGCCGCGTTTCCGCCATCCCCGGCCCTGAACGCAGCCGTCCCCTGTTTGGTCAAAAGCCGCGCAACTTCGCCTTCGGCCCCGCCATCGACGTTTTCGACAGCAGCCGCGAAATGTTCGGCAGCCGCGCTGTAATTGCGCCGCGCCAATTCCAGGTCACCAGCCAGTACCGCCGCGCGCGATGCCGCCTTCGCCCGGCCTCGGGCGGCGCTCTCAAGGGACTCCCGGGCCGATACGAATCGCTCCCGCGCGCTCGTCAGTTGCCCGACGACCTCGTCGAAGTCCCCTTCGTCGAGCGAACGTTTGGCGGCCTCGATCAACGGCGTGGTCTCCGGGTCTTCCGAATTCAAGGCGATCAAGGTCCCGCGAGACGTTTTCAGACCCGCGTCGAAAGCACGAACGCGACGCTCCAAAGCTCGCCCGGAAAGGCCCTGGTTCATAAGGTGCTCGCGCATGGCAAGCGTAGCGTTGGAGAATTCGGCGACGTCCTTTGATTGGGACACATCGTCCTGGGTTTCAGCGGGTGTTGCGCCCGAGGGTCGCCGCCCCCAAACGAAGCCGACGAAGGCTCCCAGAGCCAAAGTCGCCACAATTGTCAAGATCAGAGCCACACCCTGTGCCGAGCTAACGGCTTCGGCGATGCTCGACGAGGCGGGATTGGCACTGGTTTCGCTCCCGGGATCGGCCTCAAACGCCTCGCGAACAAAATCCAGGGCACGGTTAAACCACTCGGACATTGCGGAATCTTCTCCTCCGACGAATCCTACGCGCCTGTAAAGCACACACAGGGATAGTCGCATGCCGGGCTTGCCCATGGCAACCGGTTGGAGGCCATTTGTGGTTTGGCCAAGACATATGGCAGCATTGACGCGGCGATAGGCTTGCCCCCAAATAGGGAGATGTTTTCTCTCGGTCTCCTTGGCGGAACGCACTCATTCGACCCCCTGGTCCTTCTTCTGACCGCATTGGGGGTAGAGGCGTTGGTGGGCGGGTTTGCGGCTTTGTATCGCTTTATTCCGCACCCCGAGCGGGCCACGGTTCGTTTCATCGAATCCCTGGAGGTAAGGCTGAACCGCGAAAAGCGAAGCCCCATGGATCGGGCTATTCGCGGCTTATGCGTTGCGATTTTAATGCTGGGTATCGCGCTCGGCATTGGAACCGCTATCGCATGGCTGAGCCAAAACCACGATTTCGGATGGATTATCGAGTTTATTCTTTTGGTCACGCTTATCGATCAACGGGGGCTATATGGCCGCATGGGAAGCGTTGCCCAGGCCGTGGGCGGCGGGGATATGGAAGCCGCGCGCGACGCACTTCAGCCCATGATCAATCGCGATACGGCTCTAATGGACGGCCACGGCGTTGCGCGCACCACCATAGAAATCGGCGGCGAGGGCTTTGGCGCGCATGTAGTGGCACCGGTATTTTGGTATGTCCTGTTCGGGTTCCCCGGCCTTGCCGTATGCCGAACGCTAAGCGTGATGGACCGCGTGATCGGCCATCCGACGCCGCGGTACCGCGCATTCGGCATGGTCGCGGCCCGCCTAAACGATGCCGTGCAGTTGATCCCGTCTTGTTTGGCTGGAATATTTCTGGTTCTCGCCGCCCTGTTCGCACCAACCGCCCATCCAGGCAGAGCATTGCGGGTAATGATGCGCGATTCGTCCAAACACCCGTCTCTGGGTGCGGGATGGCCCATCGCCGCAATGGCCGGGGCGCTGGATCTGGCGTTGGCCGGGCCGCGCCGCTATGCCGAAAAGGCGCTCGGTGATCCGTGGATTGGTTCCGGAACGGCACGAGCCGAGGGCAGCGATATCCGCCGCACCCAATACTTGTTCGCGGTCGGTTGCCTGATAAACGCCATGATCGTGGCGGCGTTGGTGATTGTCCGCCTGAATATAGCGTCCTGACTTTTCTCTTAATTCAATTGCAAAGAATTGCGCAGGCGGTCGGCATACGGGTTTGTAAAACCCTGTCCGAAAAGAATGGCTTGTGGGGTTGCCCCCTGTCCATAGAAAGCCTGATTGTAATCGTTCCGGCGGGCCAGAACCGCGCCTTCGATCGATCCCCCAGCATACAATCCGGCGGAATGGGAAAAGACGATGACGTCCGCACCCAAATTACTGGTAACGGCCCCCTCCATCCCACCGCCAACCGTTCCAACGGTGATTTCCAGGTCCGCACCCAGTTTACCTTGGTGTTCAACAATAGCCTCAACCGCCTCGCGCGATCTTACAACCAGCACAAGTTCGGCCACCTGACCGCCGATCTGCAGCCCGATACTGCCCACGCCCATGGTGTAGAAGGCAGGCTGGCTCCATTCACCCGACGCGGTGCGGGCGAGCAGCACGCCGTCGCCGTATTCGGCGCCCAGAATGAAGCCCGCTTTATACGCGCCGGGGAATATGACGACGCCCTGGGCTTCGTTCAGGAATTTGCGAAACAGCTGCATCTGGCGATCCTGGCGTTGCTTGAAGGTTTCGACGGTCCAACGAGCTTTTTCAACAAGCGCTTCGGCCTCAAGCACGGACGGGGCCATACTGGAACAGCCCGACGCCGCCGCCATTCCGCCGACCAGCAAAAGAACCGCGGCGGCTTTCTTCATGATTTCTTCCCTCATGATTCTATCAGCTTCTTTCAATCCGGCGTTTCAGGCGCAAAAGCTCACGCCGCCGGTTATCTTCGGCGATAAGATTTTCGACCTGACGGCCCTGGAAAAACTGAATTCCGACGGATTGCCCAAAATCGACAGCCTCGCGGTCGTCGCAGCGGCACATAACGACACGCGACTGGCTGGCGCGGCGCACCATCGCGCGCACGCGTTCATGCAATTCATCACCGCCGTCGACCATCTCGGGGTCCCACACGAGCTTGATGAAATCCGCGCCCAGGCGCTCGCGATCAAGAAGCGGCATCGTCTGGAAGGTCAGGTTATCGATGCAGATACGGTATCCACGCTGCTGGACGAAATTGCGGGCGAACAGAAATGCGCTGAGGTCGGCAAAGATATCCGTTTTCTCGATCTCGACCACCAACGATCCGCGGCGGCTGGCCGTGATGTTGTCGTCAAAGGCCAGAAAATCAGGAGACAGGATCGTCGAAACATTCAAATTGAAACTGATGTCGCCGGAAATCGTAATCTGGTCGGTTTTCGACAGCATCGCCAACATGCGCCGATCCAGGCTTTCGGTAAGGTGCTGAAACAGCCACCTGTTTCCTGCCAGATTGACGCCGGGCAGCAGTGTCTCACGCAAATCCTTGATTGAAATGAATAATTCGCTGAAGGCGGGTTCGGGGACGCCTTGCGACGAGACTCCGCAAACAGTTTGGCGGCGCACGAGGTTCGAAAGATCAGCCCGCGCCAAAGCTGTCTCGACCCGCGCCAGAACCTCCGGCGTCAACGCCGTACCACGGGTTTCGCGGGATTTAAGCGCCGCGCGACCGCCCTTACGCTGGTCTGATGCGTTGGCACCCAGCTTTTCCTCATCGGCCATGCTCTGGGCCAGATGAAGAATTTTGTCGAAATCATTTTCAACATCGTAATGACGAGCGAATTTCTTTTGGTCCTCGTCCTCGTCCGTCAATAACGGGTCGTCACTGAACAAATATCGAATTTTCTGAATCGCGGTCTCGACGTCGGAACGCGCTTCCGTTTTGTAAATAAAGAATAAGTCCGAATTTTTTAGGATGAAAAGCTGGCCCTGCAACGACTTGATCAGAGACTCAAAACTGTCGGCGGCGACGCGCACGTGGTGTTCGCGCCGGTTGAAGGGCCGCAGGCCGGAAAGCCTGATATGCACCGCGCGACGCCCCTCTTGATGCTTTTCCAGGCGGCGGACATAGTCCAGCAGAAGATTCTCCTGGCTGGAAGTCCGTTTATGTCCGTTCTGCGGTGCCATTTCTTGCTCCGTCGTTATCGCTCTTCGCGGATTAGATCAAACCCTTCGTCGCCATCGCGTCGGCCAGTTTATCAACGAAATAGCCCTGGAAGCGATGAATGCCCAGTTCAAGGCCCCATTTCACGGCCTCTTCGGTTTCAACGCGGGCGAGAACAATTTTATCCGCGCCAAGATATCCAACAACATCGCGCAGGTCTGCCATCTGGGCGTCATCGACGTCGCGGATCAAATCCGCGCTCCAGGCGATCTTGACAAAGTCGGGGTCGAGAATTCCCGGATCGAAAAATTGCAACGTCAGTGGGGACAGGCCGTCGATCAAAAGACGATATCCCTGATCGCCGAGCCATTTCCTGGCGTATGTGTAGGCACCCATATCGGCAATCACGTCGATCATCTGGACTTCGATGATCACCTTTTTCGCATGCGGCCTTATCTGGTCGTTGAATAGCTGAAATTCCGGGGACAGTACGGTCCCGATGTGCAGGTTTAGGCTCAGCGGGTCACTCAATTCGTTGAAATCCATGCGTCCGACAACGGCCAGAACGCGGCGATCAAGAAAATCGGTGATAAAATGGAAAAGCCAGGGACTGGAAAACAGATCGACATCCGGGGCAATGTGTTTTGCCAGATCGGCCATCGACACATAATGCTCGAAAAACATGATCTGCTTGCCGGCACCAGGGCGAACGTCGATAGCCGGTTGGTGGTGAATTAATTCACCTAGACGCAAGGCCTGGAGACGGCGCTCGATCTGGATCAACGCATTGGCGTCGAGCGGGGCCAGATTGGCCCGATTCACGACCGCCGTGCCCCTGCGTTGCTGGGTTTCGACCTCCAAATCAAGGGCGACTTCCTCGAACGAAGCATAGTCGGTGGATTCGGCCAGGTCGTACCACGAGGCAAAGCGGTCCTCTGTTTCGCTGAACTCATCTGAAATCAGGGGATCTTCGGCAAACAACGAGCGAAGCTTGAAGACCGCAGTGTCAATATCTTCCACCCGCACGTTGCGGCAGATCAGCGCCATGTCGCTATTGGAAAGCGCGTACAAAGTGACGTCATTGCTATTGATCAAATTGTCGAAAACGCGGGCCGCAATGCGCACAAAGTTAGGTTTTCTGTAAGAAGCCTGAAGATCGGACAAATGAAAATGAATGGCACAACAGCCTGCGCGCGAACGCTCGATTCGGCGCAGATGGTCCAGCAAAAGACCTTCTTCGCTTATTGTACCGTTTTGCGAGGCCGCAGCCGGTCGTTCGGAGTCCGCCATTTACTGCCTATTCGTCCATCCCCGGAATGATCTGCCGCAGATCATACGCGAAAAAAGGTTTCCACTCACTTAAACATAGCCAACATCCCTACTATGGCAAAGGGCTGCTCGGCAATGCTCGGGTTGCAACGGAGGCGTCGGGTAAATTTTGCGCACGCGAGCCTTTGTTTGGCATCCCTTCGGTGGTAGGTTTCGGGCCATAAACGTGCCGATGTAATTTGGGGGAAGCATGCATTCCAAAAAACGTGTTCTGGTCACTGGCGGTGCCGGATTTTTGGGTTCGCATTTGTGCGAGCGCCTTCTTTCCGACGGGCACGATGTGATTTGTCTGGATAATTTTTTTACCGGGACCAAGGAGAACATCGCGCACCTTATCGGCGACCCCTTTTTCGAACCGATGCGCCATGACGTAACCTTCCCGCTTTATGTCGAGGTCGATGAGATTTATAACCTTGCCTGTCCCGCATCTCCCGTCCACTACCAATACGACCCCGTGCAGACGACCAAAACCAGCGTACATGGGGCCATTAATATGCTGGGTCTGGCCAAGCGAACCAAGGCCAAAATCCTGCAAGCATCAACCAGCGAGGTCTATGGCGACCCCGAAATCCATCCACAAACCGAGGATTACCGCGGCAGCGTCAATCCCATTGGCCCACGCGCCTGCTACGACGAGGGAAAGCGTTGCGCCGAAACGCTTTTTTTTGATTATCGCCGACAACACGAATTGAACATCCGCGTCGCCCGCATCTTCAATACCTACGGCCCGCGCATGCATCCCAACGACGGTCGCGTGGTCTCAAATTTCATCGTTCAAGCCCTGAGCGGAAAACCCATCACCCTCTACGGTGACGGCTCTCAGACCCGATCATTTTGTTTCGTTGATGACCTGATTGACGGCTTGGTCCGCCTGATGGACGCGCCGGACGAATTCACGGGGCCGGTAAACCTGGGCAATCCGCACGAAATTACGATCAGCACCCTTGCCGAAACGATCATGTCGCTGGTCGGGTCGAAAGCCGATATCGAATACCAACCACTTCCCGCTGACGATCCTCTTCAACGGTGCCCGGATATCGCTCTGGCACGTCGCGAACTCGGCTGGAAGCCGGGCGTCGCGCTGGCCGACGGCCTGGCCCAAACCATTGCCTATTTTAAAGGGGTCATTTAAGCAAAAAGCGCTTGATACCAAGGATCAGTGATGGGGACTTTCCCTTATTTTTTTGATAAAGTATTTTTGCTACCCTAGAGCGAGCGGTCCTTTGGATCCTTTGGTGTTGGGGAGGGGTCCATGGTTCTGGGTTGTTGGGAGAAACACAAGCTGGTGTAAAAAAATGTTTGATTCAAAAGAAAAATTCGAACGTCGAATATACGAGCAAGGCGACACCATTTTCGAAGAGGGGCAACCCGGAACCGCAGCCTATCTGCTGATCTCCGGAAAGGTGAATATTGGCCTCGGCATGAAGGGGGAAAGCCCGCGTGTCCTGGCCACGCTGGAGAAGGGGAAAATCCTGGGCGAGATGGCCCTTTTTGACAAACACCCACGCATGGCGTCGGCCATTGCGGTCGAAAAAACCGAAGCCATTCGTATCTCGCGCGAAGAATTCCGTGGTCGATTGAACAGCACCGACCCGGTCATGCGCAGTGTCCTGACAATTATGGTGAAACGCATTCGCGATTTGTCAAAAGAGTTGGCGGAATTGAAGCGCACGGACTGGCGCTCCGGTTGACGATAGAGCACCGGCAAGCAAAATTTTCTGAAAAAAATTGATTGGCGCGCCCGACAGGATTCGAACCTGTGACCTCATGCTTCGGAGGCATGCGCTCTATCCGACTGAGCTACGGGCGCGTGCGGCGGAACTTACGCCAAGGCCGTCGTTGCGTAAAGGGCTTCGTGAAATTCGGGGTTCTTAGCGCCCCCGCACCGCAGTCGCGTGGGCATCGGCCCCAGACGGAAGCGGGGCTTCGCGGTTCCCGATCCAGGAAAGCACGTCGCGCCACACGATTTTTCTATTCAAATCGCGAAACAGCATGTGATAGCCGTTTTCGTATAATGCGATGCGCCGGTCGCCAGCTTCTTGCGCGGGCAATTGATCCAGCATACGAAAGGTTGGTTGGCGCGGAATGATTTCGTCTTTCTCGCCATAGAGGATGAGCGCCGGGGTTTTCAGGCGTGGCGCGGCCGCCAGGGCGGCGTCCATCAGGTCGGTAATTCCATGCAACGCATCGACGCGGGTTTTCTTGATGAATAACGGGTCGCGCCCCAATGCGCGCAGCATTTCGATGTTGTCCGACGCCCGAATGCGCAGGCCTTCCCCGGTCACTTTCATCCACGGAACCGTATAGGACGCAATCGATAACGCCGCGCGCTGGTACCAGGGCATGGTGGCACGCCCCCACACGGCAGGCGCAAACAGTATGGCGGCATCGACGGGCGGGGGGTTGGGTTGGGTCATGGCCACCATAGCCACGGCCCCACCCATGCTTTCGCCCATAACGAATAGCGAGGTTTGCCCATGGCGGGCGCGAAGCAGGCGGGCAATGACGGTCAAGTCACCGATCAGCGCGGGCTCGCCGGGCCAGATGCCGACAGGGTCCGTTTCACCGAATCCGCGTTGGTCGTAGGCGTAAACCGTGATGCCGTTTTGCGCCAGATAAGCGCCCAGCTCGGCATAAGCATTGGAATAGTCGTTAAACCCGTGAACGGCGAGGACGACCGCCGCAGGCGGAGTTGCAGATTGCCAGGTTCTTAGCGCAAGTCGCGCTTCATCGGCGGCAATGAAGGCGTCGTTCTCCAGCGATGGTTCAACGATGGCCGGGCCAGGTTCGTGAATGCGCGGCGCACAGGCCGATAACAATGAAAAAGCCATCAAAAATAACCAGCGGATCATTTTTCGCCCGCGGTCTCGCGGTGGGTCAAACGCAGGAAGATGTCCTCAAGCTCGGCTTCGCGGGTATTCAAATCGGTAATCGTCAGGCCGGCTTGCGTAAGCGCGCTCAAAATCTCGCCGCTGTTGGTCTTGCTGGGCGGATACCTGAAAACGAGGCTTCGTCCATCCACCAGTTTTGGTGAAAAACGATCCAGTTGCGGTGGAATTTCCCCGATATCGGCATCCACCGTGACGGTCATCTCCTTGGAATCGATGCGCTGCAAAAGGGCTTCGGTGGTTTCACAGGCGATCAGATTGCCCTCGTCGATAATGGCCACCCGGTCGCACATGGCTTGCGCTTCTTCCAGATAATGGGTGGTCAGCAAAATGGTCGTGCCGCGGGCGTTCAGCTCGTTCACCGCCACCCATAAACGCCGTCTTAGGTCGATATCGACGCCAGCGGTCGGTTCGTCCAGCACCAGCACCTCTGGCGAATGAACCATTGCCTTGGCCACCAAAAGCCGCCTGCGCATGCCGCCAGACAGGGTGCGGGTGTAGGCGTTGGCCTTGTCGCCCAGTTCGACCAGATCGAGAATTTCATCGCTGCGGCGCTTGGATTTGGGAACCCCGTACAGCCCGGCCTGAACTTCAAGCAGTTCGCGCGGCGTGAAAAAGGGATCGATGCTCAATTCCTGCGGCACCACGCCAATAGCCCGGCGCGCAGCCCGCATGCCGGTCACAATATCGTGGCCGCAAATCCGTGCCTCGCCCGCTGTCTTGTTCACCAGCCCAGCCAGAACGTTGATAAAGGTGGATTTCCCAGCACCATTGGGGCCCAGCAGGCCAAAGAACGATCCCCTCGGAATGGCCAGCGAGATATCGCGTAGCGCCTCTATGGGCGGCTGGCGCGAATTGCCCTTGTAGGTCTTGCAAAGACCCTTCGTTTCAATGGCGTATTCTTGGTTATTGGCAGACATATTCATCCTGGACATAAAAGCGCACTTTCAAATGAAAGCCGCCTTTGATTGTTGCTTTGCCTTCGGTATCATCCGAGCGCCGCTGGGGTCAACGTTATTGGGAGAATTCGTCGATGAAGCATGTATTTCTGATCGACGGATCGGGTTTTATTTTCCGCGCCTTCCACGGCCTGCCGCCCATGACACGGCCCGACGGCACGCCGGTAAACGCCGTTTACGGCTTTACCAACATGCTGTTGAAACTGATCCAGGATACGGACGCCGATTATGTCGCCGTCATCTTTGATAAGGCACGGCGCACCTTTCGCAACGACATCTACCCCGAATACAAAGCCAACCGCCCACCGCCGCCCGACGAACTGATCCCGCAATTCGCCCTGGTGCGCGAGGCGACCCGGGCCATGAATGTGACCGAGGTCGATATGGACGGGTTCGAGGCCGACGATCTGATCGCCACCTATGCCCGCCAGGCATTGTAGCGCGGAGCCGAAGTCACCATCGTTTCGTCCGATAAGGATCTGATGCAACTGGTCGGCCCGCACGTCACCACGTTCGACGCCATGAAAAACCGCACCATCGGCGTTGATCAGGTGCGCGAAAAATTCGGCGTCGGGCCGGAACAGGTGGTAGAAGTGCAGGCCCTGGCCGGCGATAGTTCCGACAACGTGCCCGGTGTGGCGGGCATTGGCATCAAAACGGCGGCCCAACTGCTGGCCGAGTATGGCGATCTGGAGACCCTGCTGGCCCGGGCATCTGAGATTAAACAACCCAAGCGCCGCCAGAACCTGATGGAACAAGCGGACGCCGCGCGTATTTCGCTCGATCTGGTAACCCTGCGGGCTGACGCGCCGGTAACCGTGCCCTTGGATAGCTTCAAAGTGCGCCAAGTAGATTCCGAAAAACTGATGACCTTCCTGCGCGAACAATCCTTCAAATCGCTGGTTGCCAAGATCGATAACCGCTATGGCAGCAACGGTGCGCCGCCAGGCACCGCCGCCACCCCCATCGCTGGGGAAGCCCCCGCACCCGAGACCCCCAAGGCTTTCGAAGTCGCCTACGAACTGGTTCAGGACGCCGCCCGCCTGCAAGCCTGGATCAATGAGGCCACCGCCAAGGGTGTCGTTGCCGTCGATACCGAAACCACCTCGCTCGATGCCATGAGCGCCAAGCTGGTCGGCGTGTCGCTGGCGACTGCGCCGGGCCGTGCGTGCTATATCCCGCTTGCCCACCGCAGGCCCGCCGCCCAAGGCATGTTCGATCTGGGCGATGGCGGAGCGGACGCGAACGCCGATGTTCCCGAGCAAATCCCCGAAGAAACCGCCCTTTCCATGTTGGGAAAATTGCTGATGGACGATGCCGTTCTCAAGGTCGGGCACAACATCAAGTACGACGCCCAAATCCTTGCCAACGTTGATATTTTCGTCACCCCCATCGACGACACCATGGTCCTTAGCCATGTGCTGGACGGGGCCAAACACGGCCACGGCCTGGACGAATTGGCGGCACTTCATTTCGGATACGAAACAATTAAGTTCAAAGACGTGGCGGGCAGCGGCAAAAACCAAATCACCTTCGATCTGGTGCCGCTTGAAAAAGCCCTGACCTACGCCGCCGAAGACGCCGACATCACCCTGCGCCTACACCAATTGCTCAAACCCCTGCTCGTGCGCGAACGCATGGTCACGCTCTACGAAACGATGGAGCGCCCGCTGATCGCCGTGATCGAACGCATGGAACGCTGGGGCATCCGCGTTGACGCCACCGAACTCAAGCGTCTCAGCGCCGATTTCACGGTGCGGCTGGGCGATCTGCAGGGGCAGATTTTCGAGTTGGCGGGCCGCGACTTCAACGTCGCCTCGCCCAAGCAACTGGGCGAAATTCTGTTCGACGAAATGAGCCTGCCCGGCGGCAAAAAAGGCAAAACCGGAGCCTACGCCACCGGCGCGTCCGTGTTGGAGGAACTGGCCGCCGAAGGCCACGATCTGCCCGCCCGTGTATTGGATTGGCGGCATCTGGCCAAACTCAAAAGCACGTATACGGACGCCCTGACCAAACAAATCAACCCGGTGACCGGGCGCGTTCACACATCGTTTTCACTGGCCGCCACCTCCACCGGCAGGCTGGCCTCCAACGACCCCAATCTGCAAAACATCCCCATCCGCACCGAAGAGGGCCGCAAAATCAGGCGCGCCTTCATCGCCGAAGACGGATACACGCTTCTGGCCGCCGACTACTCGCAAATCGAGTTGCGCCTGCTGGCCCACGTCGCCGGGATCGACACATTAAAAGATGCCTTCCGAGAGGGCCTCGACATCCACGCCATGACCGCAAGCCAAGTCTTCGGTGTGCCCGTCGAAGGCATGGACCCGATGATCCGCCGACAGGCCAAAGCCATCAACTTCGGCATCATCTACGGCATCTCGGCCTTCGGTCTGGCCCGCCAACTGGGCATTTCACGCGGCGAGGCGGGCGCTTACATCAAGGCCTATTTCGAACGCTACCCCGGCATCCGCAATTACATGGAAACAACCAAAGCCCAGGCCAGGGAGCAAGGTTTCGTCACCACCCTCATGGGCCGCAAATGCTTCACGCAAGGCATCGAAGACAAAAACGGTGCCATCAAAAGCTTCGCCGAACGCGCCGCCATCAACGCCCCCATCCAAGGCGGTGCCGCCGACATCATCAAAAAAGCCATGCTCCGCGTCCCGCCAGCCCTCGAAGCGGCCAACCTATCCGCCCGAATGCTCCTCCAAGTCCACGACGAACTCGTCCTGGAAGTCCCGACCGCCGAACTGGCCCAAACCACCGCCCTGGTAAAACAAGTAATGGAAACCGCCGCCGAACTGAGCGTGCCGCTGGTGGTGGATACGGGGGTTGGGGCGACTTGGGCGGAGGCGCATTAGGGAACCGATAAGGCTGGGCTCCGCCCAGACCCGCAAAGGAGCACGGCTCCTTTGATCTTGTTTTTTTGTGCCATGGCGTAGAATAACGGGGACATGACCTTTGGAACAAAGGATCGTGTACCCGCTATTCGCTCTTTCCGAATTTCTCCCCGCCCCGCCGAACCAGCGGCAATGCCCATAATTAGGTATGGTGTCCCCGGAATTGGAAAGAGACCGTCCAATAATTTTCACTCTAGGTTAAATCCAGAAGCCCCTTCCCAAATTTCGGTCATGAATTGAGGTCGTCGCTTTCCAAATTCCCTCCACACAGCATCAAAGAAAGGCAGGAGTATCTCGTGGATAGGCGTCGTGTAATCGCTGATCAAACCTGTTGAGGTGATAGTATTTTTATAGGAAAGTCCACTATACCCGTCCTGAATTGCAAGGCGATGCTCGTGGATGTCCTTCATACCTGCCACCCATCTTAAGGGCGTCGCTATCTTCAAGTGGTCACGCGCAAATTTAAGGTATTGAGAAAGGGCATTGATTAACCCTTCTTCTAGAATATGGCTGCCAATGCTTGGCCAATCATTTTCACTGTTTTGCTTTGAACGTTCCGGGTCGAGTAGCCACGAATCCACCCCCCAAATCTCACTATTCGTTAAGACCTGAGTATACCCATAAGCAAAACGGTTGTTGTTGGCACTCGGCCCGGCTTCAACGGAAAATGCCGCTGCGCCATCTCTATTTCGAGTTCGGTAGAATTCCCCTTTAGTTCGGTAACCCAATAAATCGGTCAAATCTGCCGCATTCATTAAATCCAAAAGGTCTAGCGGTTCGAATTCGCTATTTTCCGCAGAAGGAATAAGGCGCAAAAATAAACTAGGCCCTTCCCGCAGCCACACGTTGGTATCCCCTTCCTCAAAGGGCGTATTAGGGTTAATGCGCCCGAGCAAAGAGTGTAATCGATTGTTTGCATCCGCTCCCTCGTAGGGTGCCACAGGGACAAAAGGCGGATCAGCACTGTCGATCGTGGATTCGGCTAACAGATCGTGTTGACGCATAACCGTTAGGGCATGCGTCAACTTATCGATCAACCCTTCTTTTTCTCGTTCAATAGCACCATCACTCGCATTCTCAGGCAAATGGAAGCGTATTGGCCCACGGCGGTGAGCCATGTCGAATGGCAATTTCTTGAGGCCGCCGAATGCCGTATTCATCACGGGAATTAAGCGTTTCTGCCCAAGTGACTTAAGAGCGTATCCATACTCGATGGCAACATTAGGGTTGAAAAGCCCCTTTGATTCACCAGAACTATGTCCCTCTATCTCTGTGACAATCGAAACATCAGGCACAAAGACAGAACTGGTATCGATCTTTTCCAATATTGTTTCGAAGATTGGAGGGTGGCCGGGTGCATCTTCCGTATCGGACGTGACGCGTATGGCGTCTTCGATTTCAATCGCACTGTTCACGGCATCAGCAGCGGCGTCTAACGCCTCACGTATAAATTCCCGAGTAACGCCTGAGGGCAAGTCAGATTGCCAAGAGTAGAACATGCAAGCGTA
>FLOH01000480.1_pt1 | contig 85431 bp, 76 predicted proteins | sample 756751 | NCBI WGS metagenome assembly FLOH01 (sample SAMEA4026879, study PRJEB14308) | marine metagenome | biome: coastal water; material: water | depth 74 m
GAGCAACTGTTTGAGCGCTTACCCAAAGCTAAAACGGAGTCTGCGTTAATGGAACTGCTTCCGCAAAATTTTAAAATGGCTGAGTGATGCGATTGGGGTGGTATATGGATTGCCCGGACGGTTACAAAATTAGCGTATTTTGCATGGCACGGCAAGATTCGCTCCTCGATAATAGCTCCTGCATTATTCTACCTATGGACGTCCTGTCCTAGTGCTCAACTTGCCTCAAATGACGTCCATGTCATTTGACCTTACAAAATACACAAATTTCCAGCACACAATAAGGGAGGGAAAGTCAAAACCGAAACGTTCAGACTCTTGCTGTCGAGGGTTTTTAATCAATGGGTGTCCCAGTTTTTTTCCGGACGGTTTTTCCTTCAAACAGGCGGTAAACCGCGCGAATCAACGTGTTAGCGGCTACCAGCTTACCGGTGTTGGTGGTGGCGGGTATCAGTCGCGTTAACAACGGTAAGGCAACATGCCTCGTGCCTTTAAACTTAACCACCCAGGCCAGACTCACCCAGCATTGCCCCTGCACATACTGCGACAGGTTCGGTTTATTACCATGCTGATGATGAATCTGACTCGCCGGTGCTTTCTTTGAAGCCCGTAAGGTCAGGGTGTCATCAATCGCCAGATGGATTACATCATCTTTGACCACCTGCATCACCAGTCGGGTAAACTGTCTGGCTAATGCCAACCACGACCAGCGGCCTTTCTCCAGCCATTTGTAATAACTGCTCCAGTGCCGCGACATATCGAGCATCAAATAAGCATCCGTCACAAACCCTGTCGAGGTCAGCATAGAACCGATGAGTAACTCAATAAACGTGCCCACCGATCTTGGGGGTAACGCTGTCGTTAAAAATGTGATCCAATAGAGCAGTTCACGGGGGATACGCGAATATCCTGTTGTGTTCATAGCGGCCTTCAGAAATTGGAAAAATTCCCGAAGGCCGCGCCTTGCCTAACCTTGCTAAACAAACAATGTTAGGCAAGGCGCGGCAGCTCGAAGTGGGCTGCCATGTCAACTAATTTTGGTATTCTTTTTAAGCTTTTTTTACTCCTGAAACTCTAAACTCTAGGATATAGATAAAAAATTAGATTTGTTTAAGAAATGCATTGATGTGTCCTTAAGAACGTTAAAAAAACTGACTCCATTTAGTTCGTCAGTGGTGAAAGAGGAAATAACTATTAAAAATATAACGCCTAAATATGGGGCTTGCGAGGAACGCAGCGGAACGCAAGTCTCAGCCTGCGTTTTTTTGCAGGCGACATGATTTAATTGTTATGCGAAAGTATATTGTTACCCTGTGGTGGATGATGACTAACACTAATTACCTTATAGCTTTTTAAGTGACCCGACTTGCTTACATTTCGAAACACTAAGCAGTACACAACACTCCATTCCCCCTCGTGGTTATTTAATGCATTCTCACTTAAGCTAGCCACAATAAGCTTGACTGTATTGTCAGTTCTCGCATGCGGGGATAACTCGAATGAGACGGGGCGGCCTTCTGTGCGAACGTAGACCCTACCTTTATAGGTGTTGCTATTATAACTAGATATTCTACCTTCAATTAACACAGCTTGTTCTTCTGTATATTCTTCGTGAATATAATCGTACGTGGCTATCGAAAATACTGGATCGAAAGGCATTTCTAGGCCTTGAATATCTGAATGGATAACAGCAGTATCTGCTGTTTTAGTTTTGAAAATTGGGCGGTGCATTTCAGTAACGGCTGTAGTGCATTTTTCAATTAGAGAATCAAATTGATATTGCTTTATTTCAGGTACTTTAATTTTATTATCTGATAACTCTTCGTACTGCTGACCTAATGATTTTTCATAATCGACATGGAAGCCAAGACTTTCTGAAATTACGTAGTCGTACGCAGAATGAACTAAGTGGCCAATGGGTGTATCTTTTGGTGCTGTCCCTAATTGGTAACCAGCGGTACTTAGTCCCGCTATAAGAACCCCTGCCTTAATCGTCCAGCTACCTTCTTCAGGAGGGAGAGCATATATTTTTGCGCCTTTTAAATATGGAGCTTTTGTTATTATTTTATCATTGAGTACTAAATGTGTCGTAAGAGCGATAGAGCGCTGAAACCCCATTAGCGCCTGAGCTACATCATACAAATCTATTTCATGCTCATCTGCACTACTTCCTTCATATGATAATGTAAATGTCACATCGTAATCCATTAGTTCACTCCTTTATAAATTCTGGCGCCATAATTATTTTCGCATAACAGTATGATTCAAAGGACGTTGGCCTCTGAATCCATATCAGAGGGCCGCCTTATTATTTTTTTTGACTAAACGCATGGACTCTAACTCCTTGAAATATCACATTGTAATTTTTAGCTAAAACTCCAAGAACCCTTAAAAAAGCCATGCGCCTTTTTATTTTTGTGTAATCCTGTAAATCGCAATAAAGCCCTCAATTCATTGTCATGAAATTGAAAGCTAACAGCTTAATAAAGAAATCAGATAAAAGGAGGGCTAGTTGATGAATCCCTTCGTTTTTATTATTCTTATCCCTGCCAACCGAATACTAATCGACCAATACCCCCACAGTCAACGAGTCTATCAGTCCTGCTCACTATACCCGAACCAGCAAAACCAGCGTCTCAAAATGCCGCGTATGCGGAAACATGTCAAACAGCTGCACCTTCTCCACCCTATACGACTGCAGCAAAGCCAGATCCTTCGCCAGACTCAAGGAATTGCAACTGGAATAAACCACCTGCGCCGGACCCGTCGCTTCCACCCAGTCACACAGCTCGGTACCCAGACCTCTACGCGGTGGGTTGACGATTAGCACGTCCGGGGCGGTCGGGGTCTGCGCGCTGTAGTGGTTGGCATCCAGTGCCTGAAAGCTAAGATTGTCGATACCGCTGAGTCGGGCGGATTCCTGTGCGCAGGCGATCGCTTCCGGTTCGATCTCGATGCCGATGACGCTGCGTCCGGGCTTTGCCACATGCAGCGCAAAGCCGCCGACACCGCAGAACAGGTCCATCACCTGCGTGGCCTGACACTGGTCTACCCACTCTGCTGCCGTTTTATACAGCCTGGCCGCGACTTCGGAGTTGGTCTGGAAGAAGCTTTTGGGGCGGATGAACAGCGGTATGTTATTCAGTTGCTCTGCCAGACGGGTCTGGCTTGTGAGGAAGGTTTCTTCTTCGCCTTCGAGTATGGCCATGTGCACGGGCTGGATATTCACGCTGACGACCTGGATCAGCGGGGCGATTTTGAGCAGGCTGTCGAGCCCCTGCTGTAGTTTGCTGATGAGGGCCGTTGAGCGCAGCACAAACCGTAGCATCATCGCGTTATCATGGCTGCTGCGGGTGAGTAATACGTATTTGAGTTCGCCGCTTTTGCGCTTGACGTTATACGCTTTGACCCCAATTGTCCGGAGCCAGCCCTGCAGCTGTAGTAAAACCTTCTGCATGTGGCTGTCGTAGAGCGGGCAGGCGGTCAGGCTGCGCCCCGCGGTCAGGCCGAGGACGACACCGCTCGCGGAAGGCGAGGCGACCATCTTGGCTTTATTACGGAAGCCGGTGGTTGCGCCGGACACGGGCGCGAGCCATGTGGTCGGCTGGAACGGTTGCAGGATCTTCTGCAGCGTGTCGTTCTTGTGCTGCAGTTGTTGCGGGTAGGGTTGCTCGATCAGTTCGCAGGAGCGGCACTGCGCATTATCGTAATAGTGGCAGAAGCTCATGCAAGTACCTCGCGCTTTGCGCTGGGCACAAGTTCGCACAGAGCGTGCGTGCAGCGCTGTGGATCGTTAGTCGATAAGTTGTTGGAGTCGCCCACGTTTGCCGTTCTGTGCTGGAGTGGACTGTATTTTAATCAGCCTGGCGGAGGAATCATAGTGCTGAATCCTGGTGTTGTTGCGGGTTCGGGGTGTTTTTGTGCGGAGCGCGCTGTAAAAGCGCGGCAGGGTGAGCGCATAAGTCCAGCCCGCAACAGCGGGCTGGAACTGTGAAGCGTGTTACCGGGTTACTTTTTGAACGTGACCTCTTTGGAGCTGGCGATGCGTTTTTTCCATTCGGCCGGGCCGGTGATATGGGCCGATACTCCACGGCTATCGACAGCGACCGTGACCGGCATATCCTGCACGTCGAATTCGTAGATGGCTTCCATCCCGAGTTCGGGGAAGGCTACTGTGCGTGAAGACTTGATTGCCTTCGACACCAGATAGGCAGCGCCGCCGACGGCCATCAGGTACACCGATTTATTGTCCTTGATCGCTTCGATCGCGGCCGGACCGCGCTCGGCCTTGCCGATCATACCCATCAGGCCGGTGCTCTCCAGCACCTGGCGGGTGAACTTATCCATCCGCGTGGCAGTGGTGGGGCCGGCAGGGCCGACCACTTCGTCACGCACCGGATCGACCGGGCCGACGTAGTAAATAAAACGGCCTTTGAGATCGACCGGCAGCGCTTCGCCCGCATCCAGCATCGCGCACAGTTTCTTATGCACGGCATCCCGTCCGGTCAGCATCTTGCCGCTAAGTAATATCGTTTCTCCGCTGTTCCAGCTTTCTACATCCTGCTGGGTGACGGTATCGAGATTGACCCGGCGCGTGGTCGGGCCGACCTCGAAGGTTAGTTTTGGCCAGTCATCCAGCGATGGTGGCGTCTGTAACACCGGGCCGTTGCCGGTCAGGGTAAAGTGGGCGTGACGGGTAGCCGCACAGTTGGGGATCATGCATACCGGCAGTGAAGCGGCGTGGGTCGGGTAATCCAGAATCTTGATATCCAGCACGGTGGTGAGGCCGCCCAGACCCTGCGCACCGATGCCCAGATCGTTGACCTTTTCATACAGTTCCAGACGTAGCTCTTCGATACGGGTTTTCGCGCCGCGTGCTTTCAGCTGATGGATATCGATCGGGTCCATCAGCGATTCTTTCGCCATCACCGCCGCTTTTTCGGCGGTACCACCGATGCCGAGGCCGAGCATACCGGGCGGACACCAGCCGGCACCCATGGTCGGTACCGTTTTCAGCACCCAGTCGACAATGCTGTCGGACGGATTCAGCATCACCATCTTTGATTTGTTTTCCGAGCCGCCGCCCTTGGCCGCCACCCGTACATCGACTTCATCGCCGGGCACGACGGTCATGTGAATCACTGCCGGGGTGTTATCTTTGGTATTGATGCGCTTGCCAGCCGGGTCTGCCAGGATCGAGGCGCGCAGCAGGTTGTCGGGGTGGTTATAGGCGCGGCGCACGCCTTCATTAATCATGTCTTCCACGCTCATCTCAGCGTCCCACTGGATGTCCATGCCGATGCGGATGAATACGGTGACGATGCCGGTGTCCTGACACAGCGGGCGATGGCCTTCGGCGCTCATACGCGAGTTGATCAGGATCTGTGCCATCGCGTCTTTCGCAGCCTGTGACTGTTCTTTTTCGTAGGCTTCGTTGACCGCCTTCACAAAGTCAGCAGGGTGGTAATAGGATATGAATTGCAGCGCATCTGCAACGCTGTCGATCAGGTCATTTTGATGGATTACGGTCATGGTGTGGTGATCTCCCGACGGGGTTTATAGTGTTTGGATAGTGAATCATAGTACCCCTGAGTCTGCGGGGGCTAGCCAATAACCGTTCCGGCGGGTAACTGGCTATTCCAACATAGCACCCGCGTAGAGCAGGCAGAAATACCGAAAACCGATAATCTTATTGCAGTTTTCGCGTCTGGCTGAAACTTATAGGGTTGGGATCTGCGGGAAATGAAGGCCGCTGGAGAGCCTGTCATCATCCTGTAGGCGGATTTTGCTGGATATGTTTTTCTATCCGCTGCGATTCAGGGTATGGTTCGCACTATCGTTTACTGAAAGTTAAGGAGCATGACCTTGTCGGACATCGAATTTAGCAAAGCCGAAAAAGAGATCCTGGTGGGAAAGATTCAACGCTATTTTGAAGCCGAGCTGGATCAGGACATGGCCCAGTTTGATGCGGAGTTTCTACTCGATTTCTTTAGCAAAGAAGTCGGCCCGTATTATTACAATCGCGGACTGAATGATGCGCGAGAGCTGATACAGGGCAAGATAGACACCATCATCGAAGGTTTTTATGAGATTGAGAAGCCAACCGAGTTTATGCGTTGAATAGCACCTGTGCCGCCTGGATTCCAGCATGCGCTGGAATGACGAATTCTCAGTTGTCGTCATACTGGACTCGATCCAGTATGACCGCCAGGGAAGGTGGGAATGCAAATGGGTTGTTGGGAACAACCTTTGTCCAGCGAGCAGGTCGTGCGGATTATGCGGGTGTTTACTTCGGTGAAACTGGATTCCATCGTAAGGTCCGTAAACGGCACCTCCCTGCGCCACTTCTCCAGAATGCGCTGGAATGACGACAAAAAGAACAAACCTCAAAAAACCAAACCGTCGTCACTACTGGCTCGATCTGGAGTCCAGAAAGACTAGCGCCATTTACGGGCTTGAGGATGGAGTCTAGACATAAATAACACCCCCCCGAAATTTCACGGTTCCGGCACTGGATTCCAGCATGCGCTGGTATGACGACAAAAAGGACAAACCTCAAAAAACCAAACCGTCGTCACTCCAGGCTCGATCTGGAGTCCAGAAAGACTAGCGCCATTTACGGGCTTGAGGATGGGGTCTTGACATAAATAACACCCCCGAAATTTCACGGCCCCGACACTGGATTCCATCGTTAGGTGCGTAAACGGCATCTCCCTGTGCCACTCCTCCAGCATGCGCTGGTATGACGACAAAAAGGACAAACCTCAAAAAACCAAACCGTCGTCACTCCAGACTCGATCTGGAGTCCAGAAAGACTAGCGCCATTTACGGACTTGAGGATGGAGTCTAGACATAAATAACACCCCCCGAAATTTCACGGTTCCGGCACTGGATTCCATCGTTAGGTCCGTAAACGGCACCTCCCTGTGCCACTCCTCCAGCCTCGGCTCTGGCTTCCATGCTTCGCTCTACCTCCTGAGTCCCTTCAGTCGTGCGCTGGAATGACGAGGTTTTCAGCTGTCGTCATACTGGACTCGATCCAGTATGACCGCCAGGGAAGGTGGAAATGCAAATGGGTTGTTGGGAGCAACCCTTGTCCAGCGAGCAGGTCGTGCGGATTATGCGGGTGTAGCTTGCGATGAAGCACTCGTCATGTGTCTTATCCAGCGTTGTTGCCGTTTTAACTTTATATCTTCACCCGTAGCAACGAAGTTGGAACGACCGACTATACTTGTGACTGTATGGCTTTAATTAATGGGCCAGAGGTATATTGAGCTTCATTAATCCCTGAGCCAGAATCGTCTGGCTGAGGAAAGCACCAGGCGGGTTTGAGCATGCAGTCAGAAGATCCAATGTATAAGATGCTATGTAATTACACCAAAGCACTTACAGTTGCGCTGGGGTATCGTGATCCTATGACGCAGCTTCATTCAGAGCGGGTTCGTTATCTGTCTGAAGAACTGGGGCAGGCCTGTGGATTGACGGATGATGAAATCGTTATCCTCAAGATCGCAGCCTCGTTTCACGACATTGGCAAGATAGGCATTCCTGATCCGGTGTTACTCAAGCCGGGTTCGTTTGATGAAGCCGAGTGGGAAGTAATGCGGGAGCATCCACGCATTGGTGCCGAGATCATACAGGCGATTGAGCTTACGGGGGCAAAACAGGCGGCTGAAGTGATCCGTTGCCATCACGAACATTATGATGGTTCCGGTTATCCTGCGGGGCAGGTCGGTGATGATATTTCGATTTTGGCACGCATCATCAGTATTGCTGATGCCTATGATGCGATGGCGATGACACGTTCCTATCATCAGCCCAAATCACATGGGCATATTATGGCGATTATCCATCAGGAAACAGGGACTAAGTTCGATCCTGACATTGTTGCCATATTTGGCGGGCTGATTGAAACCAGCGAATACAGGGCAAAGGGTTAATCGGGTGGCAATCAATACTCGGGTACTTTATGACCGGGGTTAAGGCCTGTTCGGTATAAAACAATCTGATTCATAATAATGTCGTCATACAGGTACAGGATTTAAAATGAATGTTGTCATACTGGACTCGATCCGGTATGACCGCCAGGGAAGGTGGAAATGCAAATGGGTTGTTGGGAACAACCCTTGTCCAGCGAGCAGAACGTGCGGCTTATGCAGGTGTTACCTTCGGTAAAGCTGGATTCCATCGTTAGGTCCGTAAACGAGACATAAGTTAAAGGGGAGTAGTAAATGCAGATATTGCACCAGGGCAGTACGCCCGTTGGTACGACTCCAGGGATGGAGGAGGTAGAGCCACGTCAGGAACAGTGCCCGAGAATAATGCAGGAGCGATTATCGAGGACCAAATATCTGCCCCTGTGCCACATCTCCAGCTCAGGTTCTGACTTCCTTGATAACCGCTCCTGTACTGATCTACTGCACTACAGTCAGGTGAGGGTTTTCCGCTCATTACTATCACTGATCTAGACTCATCTGGATAGCTCTAAAGGGGATTCATCAGACTTTAGGCTGCGACAATTTGTCACTTCCGCAAAAAAACTGCCTGAATAGACTCTAGCTAAATTTTTTAATAATAACAAATGAGGCTAACCGTGCAGTTCCCAAAATTAAAACTACTCTCTATCTCTATTACTTTTTTATTTCCCGTTTTTACCCACGCAGACACCAGTCCTCCGGATCAGCTCAGCACCATCAGTGTCACCGCGACCCGTGAGGCACAGGAAACGCTGGAAGTGCCCGCCAGTGTCGGGGTTAAAAGTGCAGAAGAGATTGCGCTGGATGCACCGGCCTATCAGAAGGATCTGTTCAATTCGATCGCCGGGGTCCGGGTCACCCAGACTGGCTCCACTCTGGGTCATATCACCAGCATCCGGATGCCATCCAATACCGGTCCGTATTACCTGTTTCTACAGGATGGTATTCCGGTGCAATCATCCGGTTTTTTTAACCATAATGGACTGGCCTATACCAACTTCACTTCTGCGGGATCGGCCGAGGTGTTAAAAGGCGCCGGTACCGAACTGTATGGATCGGATTCGATTGCAGCGACTATTAATGTTATCTCAAACGATCCTTCGATGAACGAAGGGCATACGCTTAAGGCCGACGCGGGTAGCGATGGTTTTTACAAGTTGGGCCTGAGTAGTGGGTTTAAAACCAGCGAGCAATCCAGTCTTGGCCTTGAAATTTCGCAGAGCACCAGCGATGGCTGGCGTGATCATTCCGCTTCCGATCGTAGCGAATTGAACATCACACATTTTTATACGCTGGATGACCAGAATGCGTTTAAAACCATCTTTTCTGCGAATACTACAGAAGCGGAAATGTCTGGTAGCATCATTGGACTGGATGCGCTGGAGAGTGACCCGACATCGGCCGGAGATATTCAGACGGCACTGGATTCCGGTCTGGAGATCAAGCGCGAGTTCGATTTCGCCCGGGTTAGTACGGAATGGATGCATGAACTCAACGATGACACGCAGCTGAGTACCATTGTCTATCTGCGCAGCAACCGTAATCAATATACCGCCACCTGGGAAAGAAACCTGCCGCATAACGATAGTCAGCAACAAACTCTGGGGCTACTGTTCAAGGCAAATATCGATCAGGGCAGTACGCGCTGGATAGCTGGAACCGATCTGGAGATTACTCAGTCGAGCCAGCAGTATCGACAGTTATTCAATTATGTGCCGACCGGTTTCGGGTCTTCGGTTCCTGCCGGTGATATCTATGATTACGATGTTGATTATCTGGCGCTGGCACCTTATCTGCGGGCGGAGCATGATATCAGCGAAAAGCTGCAGTTTAGCGCCGGCCTGCGTTACGACAGCAACTCCTACGATTACACCAATAATCTGGCTGACGGGCAGTATGCCAGCTCCAGCTATTCACGCCCTGGTAGTGATAATGATCCTGCATTCAATCATCTCAGCCCCAAGCTGAGCCTGTCTTACCGCATCGATAGCAGCCAGAATACCTATATCCGCTATGCCAATGGATTCCGTATTCCGCAGGCGACCAGACTGTATTCGCTAAGTACCGATAATATTAGCTTCAGCCTCGATCCGGAAATCAGCGATACGATCGAACTGGGATATAAACGCGTATCAGCGGCTGCCCAGTTTGAAGCCGCGCTTTATTTCATGAGTATCGATGACACGATTGTGCGCAGAGAAAATGCGAATGGTGATCGCTACTATGTGAATGGTGGCGAGACCAGTCATCGCGGTATAGAGCTGAGCCTGTTGAATATCATCAATAGGCAGTTTTCGACGCGGATTGCCTACAGTTATTCGACGCATGAATATCACAATGATGCGGTGTATGGCGATAACGAACAGGCCGAAGCACCGAATACCACCGCTAACCTGCGCCTGATCTACAAGCCGGATGCGGTTGCCGGTCTTACCAGCATGCTGGAGTTTGAGCATGTCGGTGAATACTTTCTGGATGACCTGAATACGCGCAGCTACGACGGCTACACCATTACCCATCTGAAGGCCACATACAAAGCCAGCAAGCAATTAATGCTGAGCGCAAAGGTCAATAACATCACGGATGAAATCTATGCTGAAAATGCCAGCTTTAGTTTTGGTAAGGAGAAGTACACTCCCGGTGCACCGCGGCAGTTTTTTGCCGGGCTAGAATACAAGTTCGAGTAGACCATGAAAGCACTGTTGATACTTTGTATTGCGCTGTGCATGTCGAATGCCAGTGCGGCGCAAAAGTCGCATAGTGGTCATGCTGTCGATGAGAAAAGCCTGTTAGCCGAGTGCCAGAGTGCGAGCGCACTGCCTTCCCCGCATTGCGGCAGGGTGCCAACGGCGAGGTTTGCAGATAATGGTGATCTGTACGTGGTATTCAGTCAGCATGGGCACATTTATCTGACCCGCTCATCGGATCAGGGAAAAAGCTTTCGCACGCCGGTCGCGGTAAATCGTAACCCTGAGCTGATCTATGACGATGGTGAAAATCGTCCGAAGATTGCGCTGGGGAAAAACACTGAAATATATATTTCCTGGACCCATAAAACGCCGGGGCGTTATTCCGGCGATGTGCGTTTTGCGCGTTCTCTGGATGGTGGCAGAACATTCGATGACCCGCTGACCGTGAACAGCGATCGTGCCATCATCAGTCATCGTTTTGACAGCATGACGCTGGATCATCAGGGCCGGATCTTTCTGATCTGGATCGATAAACGAGATTCAGATCAGGCCAAAAAGTCTGAGCAGGAATATGCCGGCGCCTCGCTTTACTTTGCCGTATCGGAGGACGCTGGTGCCAGCTTTCTGCCCAACCGTAAGCTGGTCGATCACAGCTGTGAATGCTGTCGTATTGCGACCGATATCGATAGCGCCGGCAGTGTAGTGGCGTTATGGAGGCATGTGTATCCGGTTAATATGCGGGATCATGCGATTGCCAGGCTCACGTCGCAACAGTCTTCGATACAGGGTCTGCCGGTGCGGGCCTCCGATGATGGCTGGAAGATAGATGGCTGTCCGCATCATGGACCGGATCTGTCGATGGATGGTAAAGACCGCGCGCATATGGCCTGGTTTACCCAGGGTGAAAAAAATAAAGGGTTGATGTATGGGCGCTTCGATTTTAATCAGGCACAGACAGAGCTGGTGACCTCGATCGATAGTTCGCCATCGGCTTCACGTCCCCAGGTTCAGGTCATCGGCAGTCAGGTCTATTTACTGTGGAAACGTTTCAACGGCGAGCAGATGGATTTACTGATCTCGCGTTCTGTAGATGAGGGTCAGAGCTGGTCTTCACCCGAATCTATCGCCAGCACGCAGCATGGCTCCGATCATCCCGACTGGCTGCGCTTCGGAGATCGACTGTATGCTGCGTGGCAGACCCAGTCTGATGGTTTAACCCTGATTCCGGTGAAGCCATGAAAAGCGGCCTGTTGACCGGTTTGTTGCTGCTATGGGTCTCTGCGGCAACGGCCAGTGCCACATTAAAACCCTTCGTTAGCGCTAGCCTGCAACAGATTATCACTAGCCGGCAGGGTGCCCCCTTTATACTGGTGTTATGGTCGATTGATTGCCCGCCCTGTCTACAGGAACTGGCTCGACTGCAGCAGTTACGCACTCAGTTTCACGCCACCAGTCTGGTACTGGTTTCGACCGATGAAATGCAGATGGCGGATGAGGTCGCGCAGCTGTTAAGTGATTTCGAACTGGATCAGATGGACAGCTGGATCTTCGCCGAGTCTATACCCGAGCGCCTGCGCTATGCGATTGACCCCGCCTGGTATGGTGAGTTACCGCGCGCATATTTTTATAGCTCGGGCGATCAGCGCATCGCACATAGTGGCAGCCTGAATTACGCCGTGTTACAGCAATGGCTGCAGCAAAATCAGCTTAATGCTAATGCTAGCGGAGCCATAAAATAATGGAAAGTCTTAAGCTTTATCTCGATACGATGGTGTTTGGTACACTCGGAGTGATGAGTTTTTTTGCACTCTGGTTTGCGATTGAACGGCTGCAGTATTATCAGCGCCTGGAACTGGAGAAATACCATAACGCCGATGAACTGAATGTATTGCTGACGCGTAATCTGACGATTATTTCGACCGTAGGCGCTAATGCCCCGTATGTCGGTCTGCTCGGAACCGTGCTGGGCATCATGATTACGTTCTATGATATTGGTCAGGGTGGCGAAATTAACCCGCAGGTTATTATGGTGGGGCTGGCTCTGGCACTTAAAGCCACTGCGGCCGGTCTGGTGGTCGCGATACCCGCGATTGTTTTTTACAATGGCCTGCTGCGCAAGGTCGATGTGTTGACGGCACGCTGGAAACAGCTGCAGGCATGAAAAGCTTTGACCAGATTAATGTGATTCCTTTCATCGACATCATGCTGGTGTTGCTGGCTATCGTACTGACCACGGCATCCTTTATTGCCACCGGAATGTTGAAGATTGAACTGCCGGATAGCCAGTCTAAATCGACGCTTCAGCAAAACGTTCAAACCCTTGAAATCAGTATCAATCAAACTAACCAGTATTTAGTGGATGGAGAGATAACCGAGATTGAATCCATTCAGCAGAGCCTGTCGGATCTGGATAAGCAGACTCGAATTATTTTGCGTGTCGATAAACGGGTCAACTTTGAGTACTTCGTGACCATCGTTGATCTGTTGAAGCAGCACCAGCTCAATCATCTGTCGATTATTACCCGGCAAAACGGATGAACTGTGTTAAATGCCATCTTGCAGGCGTTATAGGCTCTATCTGTATCCATGGTGGCGCATTATTATGGTTTATCAGCAGTCAGACGGCTGCGCTACCGCAAACAAGGGAGGAGCCGTTAGCACTCACGCTGGCAATGTTCGAGCTTGAAGCTGAAATGCCAGCTCCAGTGATCGTAGCGGCAGTCGTTCCGGAAGCTATACCGGAACCAGAACCAGAACCAGAACCAGAGCCAGAGCCAGAGCCAGAACCGAAACCAGAACCGAAACCAGAACCGAAACCAGAACCGAAACCAGAACCGAAACCGGTACTCAGGTCTGTGCCGCGTGTCATGACAGCACCCGATAAGCCGGTGTTAACCGCTGCTCCTGTCATAGCGGTTGCTTCCGTCGCAGCTGTTGCACAACCACAGGAGAAACGCGCTATCGATCCGGTGGCCCGCGCTGAAAACGAATATCGGGATATCATTGTTAAAAAAATAGAACAGAACAAGTTCTATCCCAAGCAGCTCAGAAAAATGCGCAAGGAAGGTGACGTAACGGTTGAATTCATCCTCAATCGAGATGGCAGTATTCAGCAACTCAGGGTGGTTGAGGTGAGCGGACCCTCGGCGCTGAAGAAGGCCGCGCTGAAGGCAATCAAGGTGTCGGCGTTATTCCCTCCATTTCCTGAACAGTCAGCGCGTCAAAGCTGGGCATTTAAAACCAGTTTGCAGTATCGCCTGCAGTAAGCAATATAGTGTTAATGTGATCGCACACAGGCTGTTCCCCAGCAGTTTTCTATCGTTGGTGATTATTCAACGTACAACTTCAGAAAATAAAAGGGTCAGTGACAGTAGCGATAAAAACAGTCAGGTGATTCAGCGTTATAATCTGCGGTATCAGGGGCTTGAGCTGTATTCTACTAGCTGGCTATAAAACAGGCCGTGATACCGGACCTGATCCAGTATGACCGCCAGGGAAGGTGGAAATGCAAATGGGTTGTTGGGAACAACCTTTGTCCATCGCTCAGAGAGTGCGCTTTAAGCTGGTGTGGCCCCGGTTTTTCTAGATTCCATCGTCAGGTCCGTAAACGGAACCTCCCTGTGCTACTCCTCCAGCATGCGCTGGAATGACGAAATATCAGCTGTTGTCATAACGGACTCGATCCGCTATCCATCGATCAGCGGGCACGGTTCATGCTGTTGGCGGCTCGACCAGTCATAACTGCCGGGGAGCGCTATGCGGTTTTCATCTCTGCGACAGGCTTCATTGCAACAAGCTGTTCTATGCTGGCTTCAGCGGGTAGAAGGATGCCGTGCCAGGTGGCAGCAATCAGTTCATCGTATAGTTCCGGCAGGGGTTTATCGATCAGCCCATCCAGCCGGTATTGAATCATTTTTATGGCACCACCGAAGATGATGGATGAGGCGACCATTAAATCCATTCTCTTTATGCTTCCCTGATCCATTCCATATTGAACGATTTCTCGTAATCGCCGGAAAGGTTCTGCGGAACAGATCGGTGCGCCATCCTGAATGTATTCGCTATGTTTTGAGTATAAAACGTATGAAATGATGTTGGTTTTAGTCTCTGAATACTCAAGCAGCAACTGAATAACCCGGTTACATCGATCAACAGGGCTGGTTTTCTCTTCCAGTACGGAATCAATCATTTCATTCATTTCATTCAGCAAATGCAGGTAGAGCGCTTTTGCGATGCCTTCCTTGCCGCCAAAATGATTGTAAATGGAGCCTATGCTGACATTGGCGGTTTTCTGCACATCGTGAATGGAGACATTGTGAAATCCTCGCATGACGAACAGATCAAGAGCGGCCGTCAGTACTTTGCAGTCTATAGGTTCCGGAACAGGAACAATCTTTTTCAAATAAGGCATTTTGGCACCCGTAAATTTCAGTTAGCAAGAATATACCTTAAATATGGAAAAAAATATATAATGAACATTCATTCTAAAAATTGCTTGACTCCGATTCTGGATGAGAATAAGTTTAAATCTCGAAAAAACACCAAAGAGTAAGAGGAGCATTATGAAAATAAAAGTATTCAAAAATTTTAAACCAATGGTGGTTGCTGCAATGACGGCATTAACCCTGTTGGGCGGATTAAATCCGGCTCGTGCGGATGAAACCTGCCAGTCACCTTATATGGCGAAGATCACCGGTCAGGAAGATTTTGTGTATGTCTGGACATTGGGTGTAGAGGGTATGGGGGATGGACAGGATAAGCTGGTCACCGTTGATACCAACCCAAAATCAAAGACTTACGGAAAAGTACTTAACAGTCTGTCCGTCGGTGGAAGAAATGAAGCGCATCACTCGGGTTTTACCGACGATCGTAAATACCTGTGGGCTGGTGGTCTGGATACCAACAAAATATTTGTTTTTGATGTCCACACAAACCCGGCTAAACCAACTTTATCACAGGTCATTACCGATTTTGTTTCGGCCAGTGGCGGTGTTGTTGGCCCGCATACAACCTACGCATTACCGGGCCGTATGATGATTACCGGGTTATCCAATAACCGGGATAACGGTGGCCGAACAGCACTGGTTGAGTATAGTAATGAAGGGAAGTTTATCGCGACTCACTGGATGCCTACCGATGAAGATCTGGGCGGAGCAAAGAAGGGAGGTAATTTTGCTGATGGTTATAACTACGATGTACGGGTTTTGCCGCGTCGTAACCTGATGCTGACTTCATCGTTCACCGGCTGGTCCAACTATATGATGGATTTCGGAAAGATGCTGAACGACAAGGAAGCGATGAAGCGCTTTGGCAATACCGTTGTTGCGTGGAACCTGCATACTAAAAAACCGATGAAAGTGCTGGATGTGCCGGGCGCACCACTGGAAATCCGTTGTGCATGGAAGTCTGAAAATAACTGGTGTGTAACCACCACCGCACTGACTTCCAAGATCTGGTTGATCTATGAAGATGATAAGGGTGAATGGCAGTCAAAAGCGGTCGCTGATATTGGTGACGCTTCAAAGATCCCTTTACCGGTTGATATCTCCATTGCTTCGGATGATAGTGGTCTGTGGGTAAATACCTTTATGGATGGAAAAACCCGTTATTTCGATATGACCGATCCCTTTAATCCTAAGCAGACCTATGAAAAAGTCATCGGCAAGCAGGTCAATATGGCTTCCTCCAGCTGGGACGGAAAACGGGTTTATTATACCAGTTCACTGTTAGCCAGCTGGGACAAGAAAGGTGCGGATAATGAGCAGTACCTGAAAGCCTATAGCTGGGATGGTAAAAACCTGGTAGAAAACTTTTCAATTGATTTTTACAGGGAAAAGTTAGGTCGGGCACATCAGATGCGTTTTGGTGCTTATTCTCTTTATAACCAGTTTTCACAGCTGGAAGCGATCGATAGTAACACCGCGCAATTAGCGGCATTAACGGATGGGCGGGTAAAGTAGCCTCACTCTTTTAAGTCAACAAGATATACCAGCCTGATCTTTACGGGCTGGTATATTCTGATGGAGATATCCATTGAAATTATTCAAAATATTTCTAAAGCTGATTGTTTTAATGAGCTGCAGCCTCGCATTAGTATTACCTGCTGAGGCACAACAGGATAGTGATTTTGTACTGGCTCCTGGGTATGGCAAGCTGGCTTATGCATTACCTGAAGTAGCGAGTTATCGATTGCCGGTGTTAGGCAGGGCACTCGACGGAGTGATTCTTGATGAGTACGGTCAGAGCAAATCTTTATACGAGGCTTTTCAGGGTAAGTATGTTCTGTTAAGTTTTATTTATAGCAACTGTAGTGACATCAATGGCTGTCCGCTGACGTCCAATGTTAATTACAAATTGAAAACAGCAATGCAGAAAGATGCGCTGCTGGCAAATAATTTACATCTCATTAGTTTAAGTTTTGATCCCGCCAGAGATAATCCGGAAGTCATGCGACTGTATGGTGAGAACTTTAAGTATGCTGGAAAAAAAGGAGAATGGAGCTTTTTGACAACGGCTTCCATGAAGGAGCTGGGGCCGATATTACAGGCCTATAACCAGGATATTCAGCGTGAAAAAAGTGTTAATGGGGATCAGAGTGAAAATATCTCTCATATATTACGGGTCTTCCTGATCGACCCTGAATACAACATACGAAATATATACAGTGTCGGTTTTTTACATACAGATTTGATTATTAATGATGTGAAAACACTGCTACTGAATGCTCAGAATAATACGCTGGCAACTCAGAATGGATCGATGCTGGTCAATTACCTGGCCAAGCCTGGTGATAACAAGGAGGGGTATGCAACAGAAAATTATACCACTCAAAGTAATGCTCTCACCGAACGAGAAAGAAAAGGCAGGCCGGCAGATTTAGTTTCGATTGCGCACAATCCACCTTTAGGTCTACCTCCGCTACCTGCGCAATTGTTATCGAGTTTGAGCAAGGAAAAAATTGAACTGGGACGTAAGCTTTTCTTTGATCGGCGTCTGTCACTGAATGATACGTTTTCCTGTGCCATGTGCCATGTGCCGGAGCAGGGGTTCTCCAGTAATGAGGTATCGATGGCTGTGGGTATTGAAGGACGTAGCGTGCGCAGGAATTCCCCGACCATTTATAACATCGCTTATGCGACTAGGCTGTTTCATGATGGCCGCGAGAATAGTCTGGAACAGCAGGCATGGGGGCCACTGCTTGCCAATAATGAAATGGGGAATCCATCCATTGGCTATGTCATCGAGAAAATTAAACAAATTGATGGTTATACGGCGTTATTTGAAAAGGCATTCAAGCAGAAAGGGGTCAATATGCTGACGGTTGGTGCAGCGCTTGCGGCTTATCAACGTACGCTTATTTCAGGGGATTCATTGTTTGATCGCTGGTATTACGCAAAGCAGAGTAATGCCTTAAGTGCTTCGGCGGTAAAGGGTTTCAATTTATTTACCGGTAAGGCTAAATGTGTGGCCTGTCATAGCATTGGAGAGAAATCTGCATTGTTTACGGATAATAATATGCACAATACGGGGATTGGTTACCATAACTCGATGGGTATTAAACCGGCTAAACAAAGGGTGGTGCTAGCGCCCGGTGTTTTCATCGATGTTGACAGAGATGTGATCGATTCTGTTGGTGAAAAGAGTCCAGCAGATCTTGGTTTATATGAAATCACGGAAAATCCTTTTGATCGCTGGAAATATAAAACGCCCACCTTGCGCAATATCAGTTTAACCGCACCCTATATGCATAATGGATCTCTCGGAAGCTTAAAAGAGGTGGTGCAGTTTTATAATCGCGGTGGAGTCAAAAATGAAGTTCTTGACCCCTTAATTCAACCATTGAACCTGAGTGATAAAGAAGAGGACGACCTGGTTGAGTTTTTACAGTCACTGACCGGTAGCAATGTGGATACGCTGGTGGCAGATGCTTTCTCGGTGCCGGTAGGTGATCTAACGCGATCCGATCCGAACTGGGCAAATGCAGCAGGGTTCGGTAATGCGCGATAATCGACTGCAATGGTGGTTGCTTATCGGTCTGTTGTTATGTGGTTTCAGTATGGCGGGCAACGCTCAGTATAGTCCCCCAGGCCCGGGCAGAATCGGTGGAGATTTCGAGCTAAAGGATCATCATGGAAAGCCCTATAAGCTGCAGGCGGAAAGAGGCAAGCTGGTGCTGCTATTTTTTGGTTATACCTCCTGTCCGGATGTGTGTCCGATGGAGCTATCGTCTTTATCGCATCTATTAAATAAGCTGGGTGAGAAGGCCAGCAAAGTCCAGGTGTTATTTATTACGGTAGACCCTGAACGGGATACGCCTGAGGTTTTAAAGCAGTATGTTTCCTATTTCAACCCGCAGCTACTGGGATTGACCGGGACCCGGCAGCAGATTGATAGCGTAACGCGTCAATATCACGTGCAAAACGGTATCAATCCATACCAAAAGACCGATAAAAACTATGCTCTCAATCACTCGGCAAATCTGTATCTGCTGAATGGGAAAGGACGACTGATTAATATCGTCCCTTTCGGTATACCGATGGAGCATATCGAGCAGATGATTAATTTTGAATTAGTGCATCTTGGGATATGAGCAAACGAACTGTTCATTTTGGTAATAATGACTTATAATGAACATTCATTCTATTAAAAATTTTCAACAGTTAAAAGAGGATACCTTAAATGAAATGTAAAGCAGCTGTAGCCTGGGAACCGAAAAAGCCACTGGTTATTGAAGAAGTTGAGGTGATGGGCCCCCGAGAGGGCGAAGTACTGGTCAAAGTGATTGCTTCAGGTGTCTGTCACACCGATGCTTTTACCCTTTCTGGTGATGATCCGGAAGGTTCTTTCCCCTGTATTCTGGGGCATGAAGGTGGCTGTGAAGTCGTTGAGTTAGGCGCCGGAGTGAAAAACCTGGCCGTCGGCGACCATGTGATTCCACTTTACATCGCAGAATGTGGTGACTGTGAATACTGTAACTCTACTAAATCTAATCTTTGTCAGACGATTGCGCCCACCATCTGGACCGGTTATATGCCGGATGGCACCAGACGTTTTTCAAAAGGTGGCAAAGACATTTTTCATTATATGGGATGTTCCACCTTTTCTGAGTACACCGTCGTTCCAGAAATTGCACTGGCAAAAATCAATAAAGCCGCGCCGCTGGATAAGGTCTGTCTGCTGGGCTGTGGTGTGACCACCGGTATTGGCGCGGTATTAAATACCGCCAAGGTCGAGGCGGGCTCAACCGTCGCGGTATTTGGTCTGGGTGGTATCGGTTTATCCTGTATTCAGGGTGCGGTGATGGCCGGTGCTTCGCGCATCATCGGAATCGATATCAATCCGGATAAATTTGAATTTGCCAGGCAGCTGGGCGCTACCGATTTCGTCAATCCGAAAGACATCGATGGCAGTTTTGTCGAGTATATGCAGGATACCTTTAACGGTGGCCCTGATTATTCTTTCGAATGTATTGGTAATACGCAGGTGATGCGTGATGCACTCGAATGTACCCATATGGGCTGGGGTGTTTCAACCGTAATTGGTGTTGCCGGTGCCGGTCAGACTATACAGACGCGTCCATTCAATCTGGTCGTCGGGCGTACCTGGAAAGGCTCGGCGTTTGGTGGTGTGAAGGGTAGAACCGAGTTGCCGGGTTATGTCGATCGCTATATGAATGGTCAGATTGAACTAGATAGCCTGGTGACCCACACTATGCCGCTAGAAGATATTAACCGCGCTTTTGATTTAATGCATTCCGGTGAAAGCATTCGTTCAGTTATTATTTTCTAGGCTCAAATCGGGATAATTGAATGAAGCAAATTGAATCGATCAAAGAGTTTGGTGGTTACCTGAATCGTTACCAGCATGATTCCAGCAGCTGCCATTGTATGATGACCTTTTCGGTCTACCTGCCACCCGCAGCTGAGCACAATAAGGTGCCTGCGGTGTACTGGCTGTCGGGATTGACCTGTACCGATGATAACGTACGCACCAAAGCCGGTGCACAGCGCTACGCCGCTGAACTTGGGATCGCACTGATTATGCCGGACACCAGTCCCAGAGGGGATGCTGTCGCGGATGAAGAGAGTCGCTACGATCTTGGCAAAGGGGCTGGTTTCTATGTGAATGCGACTCAGGCACCATGGGCTGAACATTATCAGATGTATGACTATGTGACGCGTGAACTGCCTGCACTGATCGAAAAAGAGCTCCCCGTTATTTCCGGATTGAAGTCAATAACGGGGCATTCGATGGGCGGTCATGGCGCATTGATCTGTGCGCTAAAGGAAGCGGGTGCCTACCGATCCGTATCGGCTTTTTCACCGATCAATCACCCGAGCCGTTGTGGTTGGGGGCAGGGTTGTTTTAGTGCCTATCTGGGTGATAATCAGCAAGCCTGGAAGGCTTATGATGCGACTGAGCTGGTACTGGCCGGCGCTGAAAAAATTCCTCTGTTTATCGATCATGGGGTAGCGGATGAATTTCTGCAGGATCAGCTGTATCCACAGGACTTGCTGGAGGCCTGTAAAAAAATGGATTTCCCGATCAAGCTGCGCATGCAGGAAGGTTATGATCATAGCTACCATTTTATCGCTAGTTTCATCGGCGAGCATCTGGCTTACCATGCGAGCCATCTTAAACAATAAATTATCCTCACTTTGAAATCCTCTGGGGAGATTCGCTGTCTTCCCGGGATTTCATTTTTTTACTCGGCTACCTTTATATGTCTGCTATTAAATTATTCTGTGGATGTATTTAACCTGGCGGGAGCTATACCTATTTTAACTTCAGTACAGGCTTACGCAGAGCGGCACAAAGGATGGTCGCTATGGTTGCGGCAGGGGTTCTCGTTACTGGATTCCAGTTGAGTTTGCTCAAGAATCGACAGGCGGCTTAAAGCAGCGTAATAACGTAGCCTGTTTTTGTGCATCGGGCGGGACATAAAGTACTGGTGGTTGTGCAGGGACTGTCGCTGGGTAAACTCAATAAAGCTTTCTTTGCGGGTAGCCATTTCTGACAGGATTCTTGCCGATGGTGTACGTTCAGGGTGCTTCAGGAAGCGATGGTAGTGCATCAGTGAACGGCTGTAGTGATCGCAGTCATTATCCTGATCGAGTTTCCGCGCAATCCATTGCATGTCAGAAAAAAGGCTTTCCGCCCAGTCATTCAGCAGAATTGTTTTACCATTCCTGATCAGTTGCAGAGATGGCTTTCTGCCCTGTGTCGCGGTGAGCTTTAAATTGTGTGCGTTGTCAGCACTCTGATTTTGGCTGGCCTCTGTTGATGGATTTAAAAGACAATGATGCATGAAAATTTCGAGGAAATGCAACTGCTGGAGTTCGATACCACTGGCTTCAAATGGATTGATATCCAGCGAACGTATTTCAATGTAAGCGATGCCCCGTTTTTCGAGTGCCTGTAAAGCCGACTCAGCATTTAACGGCGTCTGTTTTGGTCTTACGCTGACATAATGTTCATTCTCGATCTGCAAAAGATTGTGGTTTAGCTGTTGTTGCTTGCCATCGGCCAGTAGTGGAATGGTCGAGAATAGCGGGTGTGTTGCGCTGATGATTTGTTCCAGACTGGAAATGTAGTGGTGTAATGAATCGTAGCGGACTCTGCTTTCGGTGTAATGCTCGAAGTTATTGCTATAGCCAAAATCACTCATGCGTAAAGAGGTTGCATAGGGTAGAAAACAGGTCTCTTTATCGTATGCCTGCAACTTGTCTTTAGGGGCAGGGAAAGAGCGATCAACGGCGGGCGAAGCACCAAATAGATAGACCAGTAACCAGTCGATGCGTTGGATATTTCGAATGGCTTGCATGTGTTAACGCCGGTGCAAACCCGCAGCTATTTGCCGCAGCTTTGTAACCACCCTAAAAGCCGCCCCATCGTCTATGAACTGATTCGACTCATAACGGCGTTTCATCAAACGACGACACTTCGCTCTCCCGCGCCTGTTTAAGTTTCCACTGTTCTTCACGATGAGCCTCATACAGTTGCTCGATATCCTTTCCATACTGTTCCCATATGGCACTCTGAAGCTCATCCAGTAGCCGATAAAGGCAATCCGCTTCTTCGGTTGTCCAATGTGTGGTCATTTTCAGGATTTTCATTTGGAGACTCCTTTTTTGATGGGGGCATTTTTGCGCTTCGTGGCCTGTTCTTGAGCCTCTTTCATGCGGTAGGAGTTACCTTCAATCGCTATGATCTGACTGTGGTGTACCAACCGGTCTATCAGCGAGACGACACAGGCGGCATTGGGGAAGACTTCGTTCCATTCACCGAAGGGTCGGTTGGTGGTGATTACGGTGGCGTGTTGTTCGTATCGCCGATTGATAATCTCGAACAACAGGTCGGCATGACGATTGCTGTAGGACAGATAACCGATCTCATCGATGATCAACAGTCGAGGTTTGCTGTAATGCTGCAAGCGACGCCGTAAGGCGTTATCGCCATCCTGCACAGCCAGATCGCCGAGCATGCTGGCTGCGGTGGTGAACAGGGCGGTATGCCCCTGCATCACAGCCTGATAACCCAGGTTTTTGGCCAGGGTCGATTTGCCCACCCCGTTGCTGCCAATCAGGATGATGTTGCTGGCGTCGTTTAAAAACTCCAGTTGCATCAGCATATGAATGGCGGATTGATCAATCTTGTCCGGCCATTGCCAGTCAAATTCCGTCAACGACTTAAAGCGCCCTAGTTTGGCACTGCTGAGTCGTCGCTCCAGTGAGCGCTGCTGCCGTTCGGCCTGTTCCCAGCTTAATAGTGTGGATAGCAACGGGTAATGCTCTGGCATCAGCTCCTGCCAGTGTGTCTGCAGGCCATGCAGCTTCAGCTCTATGGCCTGTTGCCGGAGTTGTTCGCTATGGATGATGTCAGTCATGGCTATCTCCTTTTTTGCTGCGATACAGCTGGTCGTAATCGGCGATGTTGGCGCTCTTCACCTGGAGCTGTTTGACCTTGTTCGGTAAGGGCACGGCCAGGGGCGGGGGTAGCTGCTTTTGCTCGCGCCGACGCTCGAGTATTTGATGTACCGCCTGTGGATAGGGTGATTGTTGCTGAAGGGCTTCGTTGATCGCGTAGCGCAACTCGTCTCGCCCATACTGGTCCAGGTATTCATTGAGCAAGCGCACGGTGGTTTTTAACACATGGCCGCGCTCGATCGATTGTTGTAGCAGGCTCGGGATCTGTTCCGATAGCTGGCTTAAGCGATCCTGTCCACGGTGCAGCTTTGCCTGGGTTTTTTCTAGCCACAGGGCATTGATATGTGCTTCCTGTTCGATTTGCTCGCCCTTGCCAAAGCTGCGGGGGTGTTCGGCAACCAGCTCTGTGCCATCAATAATGCGCACCGTCTCCAGGTCGGCCTGGACACTGAGGGTTTTCTGTACCTGCTGATGTGGAATGGAGTAATCGTTCATATCGAAGCGGACATAGGGGGTCTTTTGGGCACGCACTTCGATACGCTCACGGGTATCGAACGGGTTATCCGGCAACGTCAGTAGACTCGGTTGCTCCCATGTAAAGGCTTCCCTGACCGTCAGGCTGTGATCCTCCGGGCAGACTCTGTCGGCACTCACACCCTGGCACCAGTCAGCGGCCTGGGCATTCAGTTCGTCCAGGGTTTGCCAGTGGCGTCCTGCAAAGAAGTTGTCGCGGATGTAACGGATGGCGCGCTCTACACGACCCTTCTCATTGCCTCTAGCAACCGCCACCGGACGCGGTTCAAAGTGATAATGGGCGGATAGCGCCAGCAGCGTGGGGTGAAAACGGATCGCATTGCCATGACGTTCAAGTACCGCCGATTTCAAGTTGTCGTAGAGCAAAACCCTGGGCAAACCATCCCAGGCTTCGAAGGCCTCCACGTGACCACGCAGGAAGCTCTCCATCTGTGCATTCAGATAAAACCGTAAAAAGATCTGCCGTGACCAGCTCAGCACCATCACAAAGGCCATCAGCGGGCGTTTGGCCTGACCGATTTGAAGGTGCCCAAAGTGACCCCAGTCGACCTGGGCTTGTTCGCCGGGCAGGGTCTTTAAGCGTAGATAGGCTTCGGGTTGTTTGCGTGGACGAAGCTGACTGATTCGCTGACGAAACTGACTGGGGCCACCGGGATAACCGCGTATCTTCGACATCTCGTATAACCGGGCAGCCGTCAAGGTCGGGAACTCACGCAGGGTCTCTATGATAAAGGGCAGGTAAGGGTCAATCATGGCGGGGCGCAACGAGCGTTCTACCTTTGGCAGACCCGCTTCGGATAACACCCGATCCACCACGCTGTGATGGATGCTTAACTGGCTCGCGATGGTGCCAACTTTCCAATTTTCGACAAAATGGTAGCGCAGGATGTTCGCTGCGGTCTCTTTACTGATAGTCATAATCTCTCCTCAAGGCTGAAGTCATCGGTCTGTTCGCTTAAATCGATAGCTGTGCAGAAAGTCGTGACGTAAAAAGGGTTCGCAAACGGCTCCGCAGTGATGACAACAGACAACGGTGCCGGGTAATGACGAACTTTTCGCCTCTTTTATCGTGTTTAAGTGGGTTTTGAGTAGATCATGGAGGGGTTTTCTAGTGGAACCCTGATGCGTTACTTTTTGCGGATTGCGTTGCCTAAAACTTTTTTGTCGTGCAGCATTGTTGAGGCGACCTGCCCAGGTTGACTGGTATTTTTTTGTTGCTCGTTTTTCCGACTCAGAGCGGGCTTCATGGCGACAATCTCCAGGACAATAACGCTGCCCGCGATCACAGTGCGAACAGATAATGACCTGCATATGGCAACGGCAACAAAAATAAAGGCGACTGGACGCTGGCATCGACAAAAAGGTCGATGAGGGCTGGATTTATACACGAAAAGAGAGATACTTAACGCGTCATGCGATTGCATGGTTCTTTGGGGGTATGGCGTCAACATTGACGGCTAAATCTAAGCGGGCGTCATACCTTCCTCAACGACATTCTCCTTATACCGCCTTAGCCTGACTTGAGGCTACTGGTATTGATTACTCGGCCGCAAAAAGCACCTCTTTCACCGTTTGAAATGATGGATTTATAAAATGGGTAGAGATCAGGCTATTTTGAATATTCGGCAAATAGCTGCGGGTTTCGGGCGGCGTTTACAATACTTAACAACTACACAGAATATAAGTGTAGAAAACACTGATACAAAAGAATGGTCACAAACTATTGGTTGTCAAATTAATGATGAGCGTTTCGACAAAAGTTTAGAACAGTTATCTAGGGCGCTATATTTCCACCATTTTGGGCTTAAATCTACAGGCGAGATAGGTATATATCCAAATTTCCTATTATCAATGAGTGAAGGTTATAAGCATACCAATGAAGCAATTGTTCAAATGGATCAAATGTCGGAAACAGTATTTTCAAAAGAGCCTACATGTGGTGAAAATCCAGAAGTTTTCAAATATTGTGCAGTTGATCAAGGTGACGGCAAACCGAAGCTCTTACGCCTTTATTTTTATGAAGGAAATCGAGTGACAGTTATATTTAAAAATGAAGGTCAAAAACATAGACACCCATAGATTGAATGGACACCCATAGATTGAATGTTTGAATCGATAATCTAAGGTTGTCTTCGTAAGGAATAAAAATTCAAATATTTACAGAAAAACATAGACACCCATAGATTTAACGTTTGAATCGATAATCTAAGGTTGTCTTCGTAAGGAATAAAAATTCAAATATTTACTGTGGATTAACGAAGACTGTTAATAAAATAGTCGATATCTGCACTTCAAGACAAATGGGTTTCTGAGCCTGTATGACTCAGGCTCTTTTATTGGAAAAGATGAATAGACCAGGTTCTAACTGTCAGGAAATACTTCAGCACAGCGCCTCAGCCCATGCACCCAGCATTTACCGAGTTGCTCGCAGGCCTGCCTCACCTGATGAGCGCAACCAACAAGTGATTTAAATGGGCTCTCGAAGTCTTTCGTTAAATACACCCAGTGCTTTATATCGATATTCAATCGACTCAGAATTTCAGGCGTATCAGCGGGTATGGCGCCTCTCTTATCATCCCGTAGAATGCGTCCTGTCCAGTCCACCAATTCCAGATAATCGGTGTATTTAAACGGCAGGCCGTCCGGCATATTTTTTCGTGGGTTCCCGGCAAAGGGAAGAAGGCTTTCAGGTTGATGCCGAATCGTATTTGGATCGAGGTTGCGGGTCCCTGCATGGTGTTTTATACGTTGCTGAATCGACGTGTGATCCGATGTTTCGGGTGTCTCAGCCATGCACGAACGAATCGGATTAAGATCCACGTAAGCCATACAGGCGGCCAGCGCTTTTTCATCGAGTAAGGCCTGTGATTTGAATCGTCCCTCCCAGAAACGTCCGGTCGCTTTATCTTCCTGATTAGCCTGTCTGGCGATGGGTTCATTCAGACAACGCATGAACCAACTGATATCGATCAGGCGTTCACGCCAGCAGTCAACTTTCAGCTGTAGCTGCTGTTCTTCAGTTGAGCTCAGGCTTTCATCGGATAGATATCGACTGGAGAGATCATCTCCTGAAAACAGTTCATGCCAGTGTTCACAGACTTCTCGGGTAGACCAGCTAACAACCTGATCTTTATCGATATACAGAACCACATGGTAGTGATTACTCATAATCGCATAAGCGGCGATATCGATAGCGAAGATGGACGACAGCGCTAGTAGACGATCTTCTATCCATTGTCGACGATGTTCAAAATTCTGGCCTGAGTGTTGATCCTTACCGCATAAAAAAGCACGGCGAACACAACGGGAAACACAATGGTAATAAGGGGTGGCTTCGAGTGAAACCTGAGTCCTCCTGGCTTTAGGCATGATGCACTCCCTGCAAATGACTGACGGTTTTACCTTACTTTTTAGTTATGCCAGTGTCAATGCTAATTAATGGCTGTCCACTGCTAATTACTGCTAATTCAATGCTAATTAATGGCTGTCCACTGCTAAGTCAAAAAGCGAATTAATGCCTGTCCTAGATTTTCGCTGTCCTTGATTTTCTCCTTATATGCCTGTAAACAAGAGATCGATCGCTGAGATTATTTCTGTTCTAAAAGAATCGACTTCGTCTACCTTCGACGATAAAAATGATTCGGGGACCGTTGTTATTTGATGGGTCAATAGAACGAAACCTTTACCCTTAATTTGTATAATCGGGCAGAGTTTTTTTGCATCTCTGTGCTTTATAGAACCAGGGGTTGAAAAGGGTATAACGACTCTTGAGTTAAGTTCGTCGAGTAAGTCGTTTTGCACATTTAAAAAATAAGGGTACGTTTTTTTAGTAGCCTTATCTTTATTTTCATAAACTGAAAACTGGCTCATTAGAACTCTCGAAAAGAGTCTGAAAAAAGACCATGTTTTTCCGCTAAGTCGTTTAATTCTTCAATGGCTTCTCGGTTTTCGCTCTTCCAGTTTTCGCGCTCAGTTTGACGCAGTTGCTGAGCGAGTGCGCGCTCAAGAGTCGCGGAGAGGTTTATTTTACTTTTGCGTGCTTTTGAAAGTAAGTCACTGTTTATACTTAAGTTAGTGGGTTTTTTTGGTGCTTTCAGGTCGTAAAATTTAGGCATCTGAACTTGCTCCGTTAAATTAATGCGTATAGCTTATGCGCATAATGAAGCAACAATATCAAAAAGCATATAACAAGGCAATGAAACCTTCCCCATTAAGTAGACGCCTACCTTTTCAAACAGGTAGGTGTAAAATCGAAAAGATACTTATTCAAGAAAAAAACATAATCACCCATAGATTATCCTTAAAATAAAAATTACATAATGGGTAGCTGGGGGTCATCTAACTAGATCCAATTTCTATTAACACCACTTCCGCGTATAGTCTGCCAGTCAGAATCTGATTTTATAATTTTTCGTGGAGAAAAGAACGATGCAACTCGAACCAGGCACAGGCCTTCCCGTATGGAAAAAAAGACTGATATACCTGTTTTTCTTCGCTGCTCTGGTTGCCTTGATCGTAAGCCAACTGCCGAGTGTTTCTTATTCCACTGACCTGACGCGTGTTGGCAATGGTCGACCCGCACTCGTGCTAGCTTATGATATCAATTCTACGGGTGGCATGGACGTCATGAAGATTATGGATACCTTGCGTGATGACTATATAGATCGTGTCGAGTTTCTTATTGCCGATCTTGGCACTCCGCAAGGTAACCAGTTTGCTAAACGTCATAACTCTATCAATGGCACGGTGATGCTTTATTCGGCAAAAGGCACATACGTTCGCACCATACACCTGCCTCCAAATACCGAAACACTTCGCTATGGCCTGGATGAAGCGCTGGCTGCCAGTAATTAAAACAGGCACTGGGCTGTCAATTGATGAATGTCCGCAACCTTAGTATTAGGGATCCTAAACGTTAACGACAGGGAGACGTCTATATATTTCCACTGTTTGACTAGTAAAGCATTCAACTGCTCAAACAATTGAATTTAATCCAGAAAAGCGTCAAAGTGATCGATATAAAAAGCAGTCATCAGCTGAATGGAATCACGTCCCTCTGCGGGCCTTTCCTGCAGCTTCGTTATGCATTGAATACGAGAGAAAATAATGATGAGCATACATAACCATTCTTTAGAGTGCCTGTTTGAGCAATTGGGACAAGATGGCTCAGACCTGGCTATTCAGGATTTCATTAATCAAAACTCTCCATTGCCTACTAATGTTGAGTTGCATAAAGCAAGTTTCTGGAGCTCATCGCAATCATCTTTCTTGCAGCAATCAAAAGATGATGATTCTGACTGGGCTGAAATTGTGGATCACACTAGACACGATGTTGTGCTGACAGTATGCAGAACAAATCGATTAAGTTGTGACCTGCTCCTGGTTGCGACCACTTAACTCGAACTTTATGTACAATTAAGGTAAGGACATGAAAACCTATGTAGTGTTATTCAGGGGCATCAATGTGGGAGGGAAAAATATGCTCCCAATGAAACAACTCGCCGCTGTTCTTGCGGACAATAATTACGAGGATATAAAGACCTATATTCAAAGCGGTAATCTGGTACTTAACAGTCAAATTAACCCCGAAAATAATATAGGTACTTTAATTCATTGTAACTTTGGTTTTAAACCTGAAGTGCTTTCACTTGCAGTTAACGAATTTATTACCTCAGTCAAAAACAATCCATTTAGCTCTCAAGAAGGAAAAGCAATACATTTATTCTTTTGCAAATACACCCCAAAAATTGACAACGTAAAATTAAAAAAGTTAAAGTCAGATTCTGAAGAATATTTTATTAAAGGTAAGGTTTTCTACCTGCATGCACCAGACGGTATTGGTCGGTCAAAGTTAGTAGCAAATATTGAATCCTGTTTAGGTACACCAGCAACAGGAAGAAACCTCAATACGGTAAACAAACTTCAAAGCATGGTAACTAATGCATAACCAGCGACTGCGCTCGCGCGATGTAACAGACGTTAGCTCTCAGTCAGGCATCAACTAAAATTACCAGGGTTTGGCGAGGCAAAGGGTTGTTAAGCCCGAATAGAAGATAAACCCTGAACACAAACCAGAAATCAGCCTGAAGCGCTAATGCGACATCAATACCGGAACGATCATCGAGTTAAGCATGCTGCGACTCACGCCACCGAAAATTTTCTGTTTGAAGGTTGGCGTTCCATAGCCTCCGATCACCAGCAGATCGATAGCGTTCTCTGAAATCTGATTGAGGATAACGCCCGATACATCGTTAAAACCGGGTCGGACCCGGGTAATACGTGCCTTCACATCGTGATTGGCAAGATGAGCCGCCAGCCCTTCTACCAGCACATCCTTCTTACTATGAATCTGCTTGATACTTTCAACCACCAGAATAACCACCTCTTTCAGGCTGGACAGTAGCGGTATGGCATCATGCACCGCACGCGTGGCGGCCGGTGTGCCATCCCATGCAATGAGTGCTTTCTCAAACGGTAATTTACGTGCGCCGATATACGGCATGAACAGAATCGGTCGACCACTCAGCAGCATCACCTTCTGTGAAAACATATTCAGCCGGTCATAATGATCACGTGCCGGATTGGGCTGGCGCAGGATGACCAGATCATAGTTACGTGCGTAGTGTGACATTTTCACCGCACTGGTGTGCGCATCGCCGAAGATGATCAGTGTGTTAACACTCAGCCCCTGCAGTTGCGCATCGCGCTGGAAATCTTCCACTAATTTATTCGACAGCTTTTCACCCATACGTGCGATGGCCTTATCATCACTCACTTTGGCATGCATCGGTTTCATCGATGCGAGGGTTGCCCCGGTCAGTTTTGCGTTGTGCGTTTTTGCCAGACAGAAGGCCGCCTGTACGCGTTCGACGTTGGAGACTCCATCATCCAGAAATACCAGAATATCTTTGATCGACAAGGGGACTCTCCTGACAATAGACGAATGCCGTGGAACGGCAATCGTCTACGTGGTAATGAAACGCTACAGCAGGAACCCGTAGCGTGGTTTCAGGAATAACTAGATCGCCAGATATTCGTGGCGTAGTTCTTCGTTATCCAGCACTTCCTGAGCGGTGCCATCGAATACGATATTACCCATATCCAGAATCAGCGCGCGATCGGCCAGGCGTAACGCGGCAACCGCATTCTGTTCCACGATGATTGTGGTGATGCCGTATTTTTTGATGCTATCGACGATATTCGCAATCTCCTGCACGATGACAGGAGCGAGTCCCTCATAGGGCTCATCCAGCAGCAGCAGTTTGATATCCCGTGCCAGTGCACGCGCGACTGCCAGCATCTGCTGCTCACCACCGGAAAGCGTGGTTCCCATCTGGTTACGACGCTCCGCCAGGCGTGGAAAATGCTCGTAGATACGTTCGATGGTCCAGCCGATGGGCGGGGCAATCTGTGCCAGTTGCAGGTTTTCCTCCACCGTCAGGCCGGCAATGATGCGCCGATCTTCCGGCACCAGTGCAACCCCGTTCATGGCGGCATCGTGTGCTGCCATCTTGTGCAGCGGTTTGTGATCGAGCCAGATTTCACCATGTGTAACCTGTGGGCTATCGACCCGTGCGATGGAACGCAGGGTTGAGGTTTTACCGGCACCATTACGCCCCAGCAATGCGACCACTTCGCCTTCACGGATATCAAAGCTGACTCCCTGCACGATATAGCTTTCACCGTAATACGAATGCATATCCCAGCACGAGAAAAAGGACGGCGATGAGCCCTGATTGAGCACCGGTTTGACGCGGTCACGCACCTTTATTTCATCGATCAATCTATCACTCATCTTCGGATTCTCCCAGGTAGGCTTCTTTTACTTTGGCACTGTTACGGATTTCATCCGGAGTACCGGTGGCGATAATGCAGCCCTGCGCCAGCACGCTGATCTTATCCGCCAGACTGAACACTACGTGCATATCATGCTCGATGATGACCTTGGTCATTCCACGTTCCTTGATCTTCTTCAGCAGGTCGATGGTCTTGTTGGTGTCATGCCGCGCCATACCTGCGGTCGGTTCATCCAGCAACAGCAGACTGGGTTGCTGAATCAATCCCATTGCCAGTTCCAGCCGGCGTTTGTCACCGCGTGAAATACTGCCGGCGTGCTGATCGTAGTATTTTTCCAGCCCGACATCGGCCAGCGCCGCCAGCGCCTGGTCCTCCAGTTCGGTTTCTTTCGCCAGACTGCGGAACGGATTGAACTTGAAGGTACCATCGCGCTTGGCCAGTGCCGGAATAATCACATTCTGTAACAGCGTCAGCTCGGGAAAGATTTCCGGGGTCTGGAACACCCGCACCATACCAGCATGATTGATATCATGCGGCTGCATACCGATCATATTGTGTCCGTTGAAGGTGACGGTTCCGCTATCCGGTATCAGACGACCGATACAGCAGTTGAGCAGGGTCGATTTTCCGGCTCCGTTGGGGCCGATGATCGCATGCGTGGTGCCCTTTTCAATCTTTAGCTGAATGTCGGTCAACGCATGTAAGCCACCGAAGGTTTTATTCACCCCTTCGATATTCAGGATATAACTCATTTTCTATCTCCCCCTTCCGAAACATGATCTTCACTATCGACGCGGTTCAGGCCAAATTTCTTTTTAATATAAGTAAACAGTTTGGTGATGCCTTCCATCACCCCGCCCGGCAGGAAGATAACCACCAGCATGAACATCGCACCCAGAGTCAGATGCCAGCCATCACCGACGAAATGTCGGGTGATAGAAACAACAATATTCTCCAGCCATAGTGGCAGGAAACTGAAGATTTCATGCAACGCTGACGGGTTCATGGCGGAGAAGATATTCTCGAAATACTTGATGATGCCTACGCCCAGCAGAGGCCCAACCAGGGTACCGACACCGCCCAGAATCGTCATCAGTACCACTTCGCCGGAAGCGGTCCACTGCATGCGTTCGGCACCGGCCAGTGGGTCGGTGATCGACATCAGGGCACCGGCCAGACCGGCGTACATACCGGAGATCACAAACGCGGATAGCAGATAGGGACGGGTATTGAAGCCGGTGTATTTCATCCGCGTCTGGTTCGATTTGATCGCGGTCAGCTTCAAGCCGAATGGTGAACGGAAAATCTTCAGCGACACATAGAAACCGATAATCAGGATCACTGCGCAGAAATAAAATCCAGAATAGCCACTCATTATCTGTCCGAACAGATTGGTCGAAGGCAGACCGGCTTCGGCCTCAACACCGAACAGCGAATCGATAACACGTGCATCATCCATCGTCAGCTGCAGACCGGTTTCACCGTTGGTAATCGGGGTCAGTACCGAATACGCCAGACTGTAGGACATCTGCGCAAACGCCAGAGTCAGGATAGAGAAGTAAATGCCCGAACGACGCAGACTGATATAGCCAATCGCGAGTGCAAACACTCCGGCCATGATGGTGCCCAGGATAACCGCAGGCAGAACATTCATGGTGAACAGCTTAAAACTCCACACCGCGGTGTAGGAACCGATTCCGAGGAACGCCGCATGCCCGAAAGACAGGTAACCGGTGAGTCCAAACAGAATATTGAAGCCGATGGCGAAGATGCCGAAGATGGCAAACTTCTGCAGTAGATCGGGGTAGTCCGCACCAATAGGAGCTAGCCACAGGGGTGCGCTTAAAACTACGGCTGAAAAAATCAGCATTACGACTGCATTGTTTTGTAAAGATATTTTCATCATCAATCCTCCATTACGCCTTCACGCCCCATCAGACCGCGCGGCCTGACCAGGAGAATTACCACGGCAACCAGATAGATAATGATCTGATCGATGCCCGGGAAAATCGATTTTATTTCATTCATCGAGGCGAAGGATTGCAAAATGCCGAGCAGGAAGCCTGCGGCGACAGCACCACCCAGTGAACCCATGCCGCCCACCACGACGACCACGAACGAGAGCACCAGAAAATCCATGCCCATATGGTAATCCGGCGGCAGTATCGGCGCGTACATCACGCCTGCCAGTCCAGCCACGACGGTGGCAATACCAAACACGATGGTAAATCGTCGCTCCACATTGATGCCGAGCAGACTGACCGTTTCACGATCGGCCATACCGGCTCGCACCACCATGCCGAAGGTGGTGTATTTGAGGAACGCAAACACGGCAAAAATAATGATCCCCGCAAATAGCAGATAGATCAGACGCCACCAGGGGTAAACCAGAGATTCACTCAGCCCCAGCATCGCGCCAATCGCAGCGCTGCCGGAAACTATGTCCGGTGCAGGCGTTGGAATGGGATTGGCGCCATAAAACGCCTTGATGATTTCCTGTACCACGATGGCAAAACCAAAGGTAACCAGTATCTGTTCGGCGTGACTGCGCTTGTAAAAATGTTTGATCAGGCCGCGTTCCATCGCTACACCAATCAGCAGCATTATGGGAATCGCGAACAGTATCGAGATGGGGACGGCATAATCGATGATCGCCGTTCCGGTATCGCCCCACCAGATTTCCAGATAGGGCTGATCTTTATAGGCATCGAAGAAGGTAATGCTTTCATCTTTGACGCTCTTCGACAGGGTGAGTAACTGCTGCACCGAAACGGCACAGAAGGCACCCAGCATAAACAATGCACCATGAGCAAAATTAACTACTCCCAGGGTACCGAAAGTGAGTGTCAGGCCCAGTGCAATCAGGGCATAAGCGCCACCTTTATCCAGGCCGTTGAGTATTTGTATCAGGATTGCATCCATAATTATGTACTTCTCGTGAAATTAAGAATAATAAGTTCGCTTTTGCAGCGCCACTCGCTGTTATTCATTCCGTTTTGCGTGAACCGAAACGGAGCAAGGCAGGCCATACCACCATGCGGTGAGATGGCCTGCCTGCACAACAGTTAGACTACATAAGGTCCTAATTCACCACCAAACATGGAGGCAGGATATTCCACCTGTGAACGCGGAACTTCCTGAACAATTTCCAGCAGGTCGAACTGGCTGGAAGGGTTCTGGTTACCACGTACTACCAGTACATCCTTGAAGCACTGATGATCTTCTGCACGATACTCGGTAGGACCGTTACCCATACCGTCAAAGTGGAAGCCTTCCAGCGCCTTGATCACCTGCGGAGGATAGAACGTACCCGCCTGTTCACAGGCATTTGCATACAGCAGTGCCTGTACATAGCAGGTATGCGCAGCCTGTGAAGGTGGGAAGCCGTACTCGGCACCGAAGGATTTAACAAACGCCATCGAGCCCTTGTCCTTAAGTGACCAGTTCCAGTTAGTGGTCCCCAGGATACCCTTGATATTATCGCCAGCACCCTGTGCCATCAGACGTGAGAACAGCGGCACAATAATCTCAAACTGCTTGCCGTTCACCTGCTTGTCACGCAGGCCAAACTGCACCGCCTGAGTCAGCGAGTTGATCATATCCTTACCGTAATGATTGAGGATCAGCACGTCTGCACCGGAGTTCAGAATCGGTGTGATGTACTGGGAGAAATCGCCTGCACCAACCGGTGTTTTAACCGTTGCGGTCGTCTGCCATCCAAGTTCTTCGGTGGTGTTCTTGATCGACTCTTCCTGAGTCCAGCCCCAGGTATAATCAGCCGTCAGGTGATAAGCCTTACGATCGGTTCCCATTTCTTTCTTCAGTACCGGGCCCAGCGCACGACCGGACATGTAGGCATTAAAGAAATGACGGAAGCCATAACGACGCTTGTCCTTACCCGTCGTATCGTTAGAGTGGGTCAGACCAGCCATGAAGATAACACCCATTTCCTGACACAGGCCCTGTACCGCAACCGCAACACCGGAAGAGGAGCCACCGGTAATCATCAGTACGCCGTCTTTCTCGATCATACGCTTGGCAGAAGCACGCGCAGCATCCGATTTGGTCTGGGTATCACCGGTCACGTATTCGACTTTCTTACCAAGGATGCCGTTGCCTTTCAGAGACATCGGCTTCATGGTATTCATCATGCCGCCATCGCCTTCACCATTGAGATGTTTAACGGCCAGTTTGTAGGCGCGTAATTCATCCGCACCCTCGTCCGCATAAGCGCCGGACTGAGGCACGTTAAAGCCGAATTTAACACTTTTCGCACTACCGGGATTATTCCGGAAAGGCATCGAGTGTGAACCTGCATACGCATCCTTAACAAAGAACATAGGCGAACTGGCAACAATACCAGTCGCTGCAGTTGCCTTTAAAAAGTCACGTCTGCTTTCATCTTGCGATTTATCTTTTGTACTCATTTGAAACCTCAATGATTTAGCTACAGCAGCCAACAGATGCTCGATAACAATCCACCGCCGTCAATTCATCGTCTTCGCTATAGTCGTTTTTTAGAATGTAATAGTTATGGCCACAGCTTATTAATATTATTCTGTAACACTGTCGGTATAACAGCAATATTGCTGCCAGACCTTTTTTATACACTAACAATCATATACTTATAATTTAACAGTCGAATTTCATAAACCCCGGTGTTACCATGAGTAACACGATGTGTTTCTAACTGTAACAGTTTTTAATAACCCTGAAAGCAGCCAAACCAGACTTAAGCTCAATCATGTCCCGTCCACCGTTAAAACCAAGTAGCTCCGACAGTGAACTCACCGTACTCGCGGTGATCCTGCTGCTGTTACTGTTTTTATCGCCACTCATCGATATCTGGGCAGATCTGGGAGCTCCGTGGTATACCCCCTACATTATCTGGGCGATCGCCATTTTCCTCAGCTGGCTACTCCAGCGCCACGTCAGCAATCATGAAATTTGAAGTCTGGCAGCTGTTTCTGATCAGCGTGCTGTACCTCGGAGTATTGTTTGTTATCGCCACCGCAGCGGAAAAAAAATGGCTACCGGAATCGGTCATCAATCATCCGCTGGTCTACACCCTGTCACTCGGTGTGTATGCCACTTCGTGGAGCTATTACGGCAGTGTCGGTCTGGCAGAACGTGAAGGCTACACCTTCCTCGCGGTTTATCTGGGCGTCACCATTGCCTTCCTCGCCTCACCCGTTTTGTTGCGCCCGATCCTGAAACTGATCAAGGAGTATCAACTGTCATCGCTGGCGGATCTGCTCGCGTTCCGTTATCACAGCCGATTGGCCGGAATACTGGTCACCCTGTTTATGCTGACCGGCGCCCTGCCCTATATGGCGCTGCAGATCCAGGCAGTGACGGATTCTTTACAGATCCTCTCCGGTGACACGCAGACCCCGCTCCTGTCACTCGGCTTCTGCCTCACCATGATCCTGTTCGCGATCCTGTTCGGTGCACGCCACATCACCCCGCGTGAAAAGCACGAAGGGCTGGTGGTAGCCATCGCGTTCGAATCGCTGGTCAAGCTGGTGGCCCTGCTGAGTGTCGGCCTGTATGCCGTATTCGGGATCTTCAATGGGGTGAGTGGATTCTCCAGCTGGCTGGATAACAATACCGAGGCCACCGCGGCGCTGATGGCGCCGATCCATGACGGCCCCTGGGCGATGATGCTGCTGCTGTCCTTTTCGGCTGCGTTTCTGCTGCCACGCCAGTTCCAGATGATCTTTGTGGAGAATATAAAATCTTCCCATCTGGGCTATGCCAGCTGGGGCTTTCCGCTGTTCCTGCTGCTGCTGAACATCTCCATTCCACCGATTCTGTGGGCCGGACAATCACTCGATCTGAGCTTTGGCCCGGACCTGTATGTGCTCGGTGTTTCGATGCAGAGCCAGTCGGTTATTCTGCCGATATTTATCTTCATCGGCGGCATTTCAGCGGCGAGCGCGATGATTATCGTGACCACCATCGCGCTATCCTCGATGTGCATGAATCATTTGCTGCTGCCGATCAGCTTTCCAGGACGTCAGCACAGTAGCATCGACCTCTACAGCCTGCTGATCTGGGGCAAGCGTGCGCTTATTTTCCTGATCATCCTGGCCGGTTATGCGTTTTACCTGTATCTGCAAACCCATCAGGAACTGACCGATCTGGGGCTGATTTCTTTTGTCGCGGTCGCCCAGTTTCTGCCCGGTATCGTGGGTCTGCTGTACTGGCGCAAGGCCAGTCGACAGGGCTTTATCAGCGGACTGATGGCCGGTGCACTGCTGTGGATTGTTACCCTGGTACTGCCCCTGTTTGCGCGCGTGGGCTGGATCAATAACGCCCTGTTTGAAGCGATTATGTTTCCGCTGTCCTCGACCGACAGTGCGTTCTGGACCCTGCTGCTGAACTCGACCATATTCGTAGCAGCCTCACTACTATGGCCGCAATCCGAAGAAGAACGTAAAGTTGCCAATGCCTGCTGTAGCGAAAACCTGTCGTCCAGCTACGCGATCCCGTATGCCTCAAGTATCCAGCAATTTGAGCAGAGCCTTGCTGAAACTATGGGTAGCGATATTGCGGCCAAGGAAATCGCTCTCGCCCTGAATGATCTCGGGCTCGATCAGGAGAATCTGGATCGCGCCGATTTCGCCCGCCTGCGGGTCCAGCTGCGACATAACCTGTCCGGCCTGATCGGCCCGGTTCTCGCCGGTATCGTGGTCAACGATCAGATCGAAGTCGATACCTCTGCGCGCGTTGCAATCGCCGACACCATTCAGTTTGTCGAAAAAAGTCTGCAGGACTCACGACTGGAGCTGAAAGAAATGGCCGGGGAACTGGATTCACTACGGCGCTTTCATCGCCAGGTACTGCATGACCTGCCACATGCCGTGGTCACCATCAGCCTGGAGCGCCAGATCGTCAGCTGGAACCGCGCGATGGAGAAGCTGTCCGGGATTCACGAGCAGAACGTACTGGGTAAGGATCTCTCTCAGCTTAGCCCACCCTGGTCTGAACTACTCCTCAATTTCATCCGTGGCGAGAATCCGATACTACGTTCTGCACGCATCAAGATTAACAACGAGTTCAGTATTCTAAACCTGTTCATGTCGGAGGTTAGCGGCAAATCGGACAGCGATCATCACGGCTTCGTGGTGCTGCTGGAAGACCACTCTGAAATCTCCAAACTGGAGGCCGAACTGGCGCATAGCGAAAGGCTCGCATCGATAGGTCGCCTTGCCACCGGGGTTGCCCATGAAATTGGCAATCCGGTGACCGGCATCGCCTGTCTGGCACAGGATATCCAGGCCATGCCGGATGATAAGGCGCTACACAAGGAAAGTATCCACGATATCCTGAAACTGACCGAGCGTATTTCAACGATTGTGCATTCACTGCTGAGCTATAGCCATGTGGGCGCAGAACCCGGTCACTCGCCGGAAAAGGTGAATATCAGAAAACTGGTCAGTGAATCACTGCACCTGGTGTCCTTAAGCCACAAGGGTAAGCAGATCGAGTTCATTAACGACTGCAGCAAAAAACTCAGCGTGTATGCCGATAACCAGAAGCTGCTGCAGGTACTGGTGATTGCACTGTCGAATGCCTGCGATGCTTCGCAGGTGGGCGCCCAGATCATCATCAGCAACAACAAAACCGAGCAGGCGATAGAGATAAAGGTGAGTGACAGTGGTCATGGCATCGACGACAGCATCATCGGCAAGATTTTTGATCCATTCTTCACCACCAAACAGGCGGGCGAAGGTACCGGTCTCGGCCTCTCGCTGGCGTATAACATCATCAAGGAACACGGCGGGCATATCGAAGTCGACAGTCATGCGCAGCAGGGCACCGATTTCATTATCCACCTGCCCTTAACCAGTTGAACAGCAACCGAACACGGCCAGAATATGCATGAGATATTAATAGTAGAAGATGAAGTCATTATCCGCGACAGCCTGTCACGCCTGCTCAGGCGCAACGATTTTTCGGTGACCGCAGTCGGTTCGGTGGATGAAGCGATCCGGGAAGGGTTACAGGGGTTTGATCTGATCGTGGCCGATTTACGTCTGCCCGGAGCCGAAGGCACCAGCCTGATCCCGCAGGCCAAATCGGTGCCGGTACTGATCATGACCAGCTATTCCTCCGTGCAGTCGGCGGTGGATGCGATGAAACAGGGTGCCGCGGATTATATCGCCAAACCGTATAACCATGATGACATGGTGCTGACCATTCAACGCATCCTTAAGCGGCGTGATCTGGAACAGCAAAACTGCGTCATGAAACGTGAAATCGATAGCCGTTACCCGATTAAAAACCTGATGGGAGAGAGTAACTCGATACTACAGGTTAAAGACCGTATCCAGCGTGTGGCACAGACCCAGACTTCGGTGCTAATTCTGGGCGAAACCGGCACCGGTAAGGAGTTAACCGCACGTGCGATCCACGCCCAGAGTACGCGCGCCAGCAAGCCGCTGATCAGCATCAACTGTGCGTCGATCCCGGAAAACCTGATCGAATCGGAACTGTTCGGGCATGAAAAAGGTGCGTTCACCGGTGCCCTGCAAAGCAGCAAGGGACTGATTGCCGCGGCCGATTCCGGCACCCTGTTTCTGGATGAAATCGGCGAACTGTCGCAGGAGGCACAGGCCCAGCTGTTACGCGTGTTACAGGAGGGCGAGATCAGACGTGTCGGCTCCAACAAGATGCAATACGTGGATATCCGCCTGATAGCGGCGACCCATCGTAATCTGATGGAGATGGTGAAACAGAAGCTATTCCGCGAGGATCTGTATTACCGTCTGAATGTGATGGAAATCACCCTGCCCCCATTACGCGAACGGGTAGCCGATATTCTGCCGCTGGCGGAACAGATACTGCATACGCTGTCGACCCGCTTACAGCGCGCGAATTACCGTTTCGACAAGGGTGCAATCAAACTGTTGCAGGAGTACCGCTGGCCGGGCAATGTGCGGGAACTGGAAAACATCATCGAACGCTCCATTATACTGAGCAATGACCAGCTGATCACGGCACAGGATCTGGGGCTGCAACAGGCTGCGAGTACCCCGACCAGTGCCATCGTTTCAGCCGAGTTATCACTCGATGAATACTTCGTGGAGTTTGTCAAAGAACATCAGCAACACCTGAATGAAACCGAGCTTTCGGCACGCCTGGGTATCAGCCGTAAAAACCTGTGGGAACGGCGTATGAAACTGGGCATACCCCGGCCCTGAGCCGGGGCATGCCCCAGATAACCCGGCTTAACGTGACTCGATACGGGTTACCGAGATTCTGCCATTCGGCATCACCTGGCCGCGGATGCGTACCATATCTCCGACACTGACCCTTTTTTTGATGCGCACATCGTTAGCCAGCTCGAGTGGAAGTCCATCCAGCGCCCAAAGACCCGTGAGTCGACCCTGTAGTCGAACCAGCGCCCCCACCGGTATCGGTGCCGGCTGCCCGTCGCTATCACGCGCACCCTGTTTGATCCAGTCACCGATCACGCGGATTTCATCGTCACTCAGAAAAGGAGGCCCATCGAAAGGCATCGCTGGACGGGACTGTCCGGTAATGCGCCGCATCAACTCGCTCGATGCAGGGATTCCGGGTATCACCACGACGCGCTCACCACCTCGAATCAGCTGGGCATAATTTTGCAGGCGCAGGCCTTCCGGTGGCGCGCCGAGCAGGCCATTGTCTTTATGGCATTTGACACAGCGCTGCATAAAGATTGGTGCAACATCGCTATAGCTTAGCGTTGCACCCGGCGCCGGTAACACTGGCTTCTTCATAACAGGCAGCGTCGCCAGCTCACTGGCCGTGGCCGGCTGCAGGCCTGCATCGATCCAGCTGGCAATCAGTGCCGTATCGGCATCACTCAGAAATGGCGGTCCGGTCATCGGCATGCGCGGCTGAATCGTGCCCTGAAGTCGCCCGATCAGCTTGCTATTCCGGCTATCGCCAGCGATCACCACCGCGCCATTGATACTGCCCTTACGAATCGCCTCATAGCTGTCCAGACGCAGTCCCAGAGGGGCCGCGTCTCCACTATGGCAGAGCACGCAGTTTTTATTCAAGATCGGCGCCACATCCGCATAACCCGCGGCGGCCTGAACCTGTGTTGCCAGCAGCAGGCTGCCTGCCAGCAGCAACGGCGGTGTCAGTGCAGATAATTTCATACGATGATTGTTCACGCTGTTACCTCTCCTGTACTGTGGATATTGAGTAGTCATTGTTGATACTTACCCAAACTGGGTGATCATTATTGCTGCTTCAGGATAGTAATAAAATCGTCTTTTGACAATGGCCGGCTATACAGATAGCCCTGCACAAACTGACAGTTTTTAGATTTCAGGAAATCCGCCTGTGCGGTAGTCTCGACCCCCTCTGCGATAACTTTCAGATTGAGACTCTGCGCCATCGACAGGATTGCTGCAACCAGCAATCGGTCTTCTGGGTCCGTGGTGATATCCATCACAAACGAACGGTCGATTTTGAGGCAACTGAGCGGCAATTTTTTCAGATAGCTGAGCGACGAGTAGCCGGTGCCAAAGTCATCGATCGAGATTTCAATCCCCAGCTCACGCAAACCGTTAAGCTGGGCAACAATCTGAGAGGTGGTCGCCACCATCAGGCTTTCGGTGATTTCCAGCGTCAGGCGCTCAGCGGGTAACCCGGTCTGCTGCAATATTGACTGCACCACATCAACGATATTCTGGCGCTCAAACTGGCGCGAAGACAGGTTTACGGCAACCCGCGGCGCTGAGCTGGAGTACTCAGACCAGCTTGCCGCAAAGCGACAGGCTTCAACTAACACCCATTCACCGATGGGGCGGATCAGTCCTAGCTCTTCCGCCAGCGGGATAAATTCGGCGGGCGAAATCAGCCCTTTTTGAGGGTGTTGCCAGCGAATCAGGGCTTCTGCACTAACCATCCTGCCGCTCGACATTTCGATGATAGGCTGAAAGTTTAGATACAATTCATTCCGTTCCAGCGCATTACGCAGTGATTGCTCCATTTCACCATGCTTTTGCGACTGCTCCATGATCTCCTGGGTAAAAAACTGAAAATCATTACGCCCTTTCGCTTTGGCCTGATACATCGCACTATCAGCATTGCGCAACAGTATTTCCGGGGTATCGCCATCATCCGGGAACAGAGTGACACCGATACTGGCAGAGATAAAGGCTTCATGACCATCCAGTACATAGGTTTGCGACAGGTTGAGCAGTAATTTACCAATCAGCGCTTCCAACGTTTGCAGTTTGTACAGACCCGGCAGAATAACCGCAAATTCATCACCCCCGAGCCGCGCGGCGGTGTCGGTTTTGCGCAGATTCATCAGCAGTCGATTCGCCACTTCCTGTAGCAGTAAATCACCGAAGGAATGTCCACGCGTATCATTTACCTGTTTGAAACGGTCCAGATCAATAAACAGCAGCGCGACCCTGTCCTGTTCACGATCCGCTCGATCCAGTGCCCAGGTCAGCCGCTCGGTAAATAATTTACGATTGGCCAGCCCGGTGAGTACATCGTAATTGGCCTGATGAACGATATGTTCTTCGCTCTTTTTACGCTTACTGATGTCATGGAACAGCGCTACATAGCCTTCCAGCTTGCCAAATTCATCACGCATCGTCGATATCCTTAACCACTCGGGATAGATATCACCACTCTTACGTCGGTTCCAGATTTCGCCCTCCCAGCTGCCACTGCTGCTGAGCGTCTCGAACAGGACGTCATAAAAATGTTTATCATGCTGGCCCGAACTCAGTACGGATGGATTTTTACCCACCACTTCACTCCGACTGAAACCGGTAATACGGCTGAAAGCCGGGTTGATGACCTGGATGCAGTTTTCGCTATCGGTCACCACAATCGCTTCTGCTGCAGTTTCAAACACCGCCGAGGCCAGACGCAACTGCTTTTCATCCTGTTTCAGCTGGGTAATATCTTCCTTGATAGCGATGTAGTTGATGATTTCACCCTGTTGATTTTTCACTCCGGCTATTCTTGCCCGCTCCCAGTACAGGGTGCCATTCTTGCGCCGGTTATGTAGATCGCCATACCAGATCCCACCGCCTGAAATTATGTCCCACAGATACTGATACTCCTGTGCAGAAGTTTCTCCGGTTTTCAACAGGCGCGGGTTACGCCCGATCACTTCCGCCATCGAATATCCCGAGCTGTCTTCGAACTGGTTATTGACATACGCAATATTACCCACTGAGTCGGTAATCACGACCGACACCAGAGACTGGTGCACCGCAGTAAACAGCAGGCTGATCTGCTCCTGTAACAGCGCCATTTTTATATAGTCCCGACGCAGCACCAGCGCCGAAAGAATGATCACCAGCGTGCCGCTCATCAGACCCAGGATGAGCAGTATATTTTTAGCCAGCCATTGATCAAAGCTACTCCGATGACTGACCGAGATCACGATAGCCAACGGGTATTTTTCGAGTAGCCGAATGACGGTATAGGTGACGGGTAGTAACCCCCATTGCTGGCTCAGCTCGGTCATATCCCGACCATCCATCAGTAACTGGCTGATACCCTGCTTAAACTGCCCGCGGTTATTCCACGGCGCAATCAGCTCACTGCCGTCATACTTATACAGTCCCGCATGATCCTGCTGCTGCAGATCCAGACTACGAAAAATATCCTCAAAATAAGCCGCATTAAGTGCCGCCAGCAGCACATAACTTTCTTCGGCCTGCTTATTATCCACTTCCAGCGCGAGCGGAATATGTGAGCGTTTGTCACTCAGCGATGGATTCTGATCCAGCCTTGGCAGGAAGCGGCTGGGAATTTGCTGACCGATGTTTATCCCGAAAGACAGCGAACTTCTAGACTGCGGGGATAATCCCAGCTTCTCAAAATCGATCGCAGCGCCGCCCAGGCTGGCGAGTGAATCAAGCAGTACCTGCTGCTGACTGGTGAGCACAATCTGGCGGATATGGGGGGCAAATCGTAAGATCTGATTGACTCGCTTTTGCAGCTCGGCAAAATTTATTTCATCTCTCGACCTGTTTTCAATTTCTTCAGCCAGCGACAGTAGACTGATCTCTACCGATTCAATCGTGCGAGAGATGCTGTTTTCAACCATGCGGACATACAGTCTCGCAGTATTTTCGCGGTCGACCACGGCCTGTCTGAAACCAGACCAGAGCATGATCCCCATCAGTGAAGTCACTCCGAGAGAAATGATCAGGCTCCATAACAGAATCGGAGCCCGTTTCGACTCAATATTAAAATCAGCTTGTTGCATCGTCTTTATGATTATTATTTAGAAACCAAGCCTGTATCTGTCAGCGTATAATTATTTTGTTGCCAGCATACTGGGTAACGGGCGTGAAATATAGCAGATCAAATTATTCAACCGTTTTTTTAAGATTTCATCCTGTGCTATTGTTTCAGACTCTGTCTATCAGACCGGAACAAACTGTGAACACCTTTCCCGCCACCATCCTTTACGCTTTTTGCGTGCTGTTATTCGCCACCACCGGCATTTCTGCATCATCTGTTTCGCGTCTCGACAGGATAAACCAAAGTGGCGAGATTAAAGTCTGTATCTGGCCCGACTACTTCGCCATCAGCTATCGTAATCCGCGCACCGGAGAACTCGAGGGTATCGATATCGATATGGCTCACGCACTGGCCTCCGAGCTCGCGGTTAAACTCACCTTTGTGGACAGCTCTTTTGCCGAACTGATTAAAAACATGAATAACGATGCCTGCGACATCGCGATGCATAGTGTTGCCATCCGTGAAGATCGTAGAGCGCATATGGACTTTTCCGCAGCGCATTTAATCAGCGGTATCTATGCCGTTAGCATGAAGACCAACCTCAACATCACACGCTGGAGTGAACTCGATCAGGAGGGCAATATCATTGTGGTGCAAAAGGGCACCTACATGGAACCGGTGATGAGAAACTATCTGAAAAAAGCCGATCTATCGGTGGTCAACAGCTTCAAGGCCAGGGAGCAGGAAATCCAGAGTGGTCGCGGCGATGCCTTTATGACGGACTACCCGTATGGCCGCCGCATGACCGCACTCACGCGCTGGGCGCGTCTGCTCGAACCCGAAACCCCGCTCGCACCCACCCCCTACGCCTACGCGGTCCCAAAGAACGATCCCCGATGGCTGCAGACAGTGAATAACTTCCTCAAAACAGTAAAAGCCGATGGCCGTCTTGCCGCATCCGCTGCACGTCACGGTCTTAGCCCTATCGTCGCCCCCTGAGCCCGTGTATATCGATCATCCTTTTTAACGCACAAATATGCTGCACTTTTTAATGCTTACTATTGGGATACAGTCAAATAAAATTTTTGTTATATGAGTATGATGTTTCTCAACATTCCGACTTATAACGCATAGCATTGGAGAACAATATGAGCCTAATCTCTCCTGGAAAGATCTTCCGAGACCTGGTCAAAACCGAAAAACCTTTACAGTGTGTAGGCGCGATCAATGCCTATCATGCAAGACTGGCCCAGGCCAGTGGATTCAAATCGCTGTATATCTCCGGCGGCGGAGTCGCGGCCGGCTCCTGCGGCATCCCCGATCTGGGCATTACCACGATGGAAGATGTACTCACCGATTTACGCCGTATCACCGACGTGACGACCCTGCCGGTACTGGTCGATATCGACACCGGCTGGGGTGGCGCTTTCAACATCGCGCGCTGCGTAAAAGCTATGACCAAGATGGGTGCCGCTGCAGTGCACATGGAAGATCAGGTGCAGCAGAAACGTTGCGGCCATCGTCCCAACAAGGCGATCGTATCGCTGAGTGAAATGGTCGACCGTATCAAGGCGGCAGTCGATGCCAAAACCGATCCTGACTTTGTGATCATGGCGCGCACCGATGCCCTCGCGGTCGAAGGCCTGCAATCGGCTATCGATAGAGCCTGCGCCTGTGCCGAAGCCGGTGCCGATATGATCTTCCCCGAAGCGATTACCGAGCTGGCAATGTATAAGCAGTTTAAGGAAGCCGTGAAGATCCCGATTCTGGCGAATATCACTGAGTTCGGTTCCACCCCGTTATTCACCACCGAACAACTCGCTTCCGCCAATGTGGATATCGCTCTGTATCCGTTATCTGCGTTTCGTGCTGCGAATGCCGCTGCATTGAACGTCTACCAGAAGCTGATCGCAGAAGGCACCCAGGCTAACGTGGTCAACACCATGCAGACCCGTGCCGATCTGTACGAATACCTTGATTATCACAGCTATGAACAGAAACTCGACAGCCTGTTCTCTGCAGAAACAAAATAGGGAGAAACTCACCATGACTGAAGTGCAAACCAAACCTAAAGCCAAAAAATCGGTGGCCCTGTCCGGCACTATTGCCGGCAATACCGCCCTGTGTACGGTCGGCATAACCGGCAATGACCTGCATTATCGTGGCTACGACATTCTGGATCTGGCGGAAACCTGTGAGTTTGAAGAGATCGCCCATCTACTGATCCACCGCACCCTGCCGACCGCAGGCGAACTGAGAATTTACAAAGCCAAACTGAAAGCCATGCGCGGCCTGCCGAATGCGATTCAGAAAGCGCTTGAGCATATTCCTGCCTCCGCCCATCCGATGGATGTGTTACGCACCGGCTGTTCATTGATGGGTACCGTGTTACCGGAAAAAGACAACCATAATACGGCCGGTGCCAGAGATATCGCCGACCGCCTGATCGCCAGCTTTGCCTCCATGCTGCTGTACTGGTATCACTTCACGATTAATGGCAAGCGTATCGACACCGAAACCGACGATGACTCGATCGGCGGTCACTTTCTGCACCTGCTGCATGGTGAAAAACCGAGTGAGGAATGGGTCAAAGCGATGCATATATCACTTAACCTGTATGCCGAACATGAGTTCAATGCCTCTACCTTCGCCGCCCGCGTCATCGCCGGCACCGGTTCGGATATCTATTCCTGTATCACCGGTGCGATCGGTGCCCTGCGCGGCCCCAAGCATGGTGGTGCCAACGAAGTCGCTTTTGATATCCAGCAGCGCTATAACAACCCGGAAGCTGCCGAAGTCAATATCCGTCAACGTGTCGCGAATAAGGAAGTCATCATCGGCTTTGGCCACCCGGTCTATACCGTATCCGATCCGCGCAATGTGGTGATCAAAAAGGTCGCCAAAAGCCTGGCCGAAAGCGCTAACAATATGAAGACCTTTAACATCGCCGAGCGTCTGGAACAGGTGATGGCCGATGCCAAGAATATGTTTCCTAACCTGGACTGGTATTCTGCAGTTTCCTACTCGTTGATGGGCGTACCGACGGCGATGTTTACCCCGCTGTTCGTATTATCACGTTCTACCGGCTGGGCCGCACACGTGATTGAGCAAAGACTGGATGGCAAGATCATTCGTCCATCTGCGCACTATACCGGGCCCGACAACCAGGTCTTTAAACCGATACAGGAACGCGACTAAGGGTTAACTCATGAATACAGCAAACCGCAAGCCTTTACCCGGCAGCACGCTCGATTATTTCGATACCCGCGCTGCTGTCGATGCCATCCAGCCAGGCTCTTACGAGCGCCTGCCCTACACCTCGCGCATCCTCGCCGAGCAGTTGGTACGGCGCTGCGATCCGGCCGTACTGACCGATTCGCTGAAACAGCTGATCGAACGCAGGCGCGATCTGGATTTCCCGTGGTATCCGGCCCGCGTGGTTTGTCATGATATTCTGGGCCAGACCGCACTGGTCGATCTGGCCGGCCTGCGCGATGCGATTGCAGATCAGGGTGGCGATCCTTCCAAGGTAAACCCCGTGGTACCGACCCAGCTGATCGTCGATCACTCACTGGCGGTTGAATTCGGTGGCTTCGATCCCGAAGCCTTTGACAAGAACCGTGCGATTGAAGATCGCCGCAACGAAGATCGTTTTCACTTTATCGAGTGGACCAAAACGGCGTTCAAGAATGTCGACGTGATCCCTGCCGGCAATGGCATCATGCACCAGATCAACCTGGAAAAAATGTCACCGGTGATCCAGGCACGCGATGGTGTCGCCTATCCGGATACCTGTGTTGGCACCGACAGCCATACCCCGCATATCGATGCTTTGGGCGTAATCGCCATCGGCGTGGGTGGACTCGAAGCCGAAACCGTGATGCTGGGACGGCCATCCATGATGCGCCTGCCCGACATCATCGGAGTCAAGCTGATCGGCAGACGTCAGCCCGGCATTACGGCTACCGATATCGTTCTAGCCATCACCGAGTTCCTGCGTAACCAGAAAGTGGTTTCGGCTTATCTGGAGTTCTTCGGCGAAGGTGCAGCCAATCTGACCATCGGTGACCGTGCCACTATTTCCAATATGACCCCTGAGTTCGGCGCCTCTGCGGGCATGTTCTATATCGATGAGCAAACCATCGATTATCTGAAACTGACCGGCCGTGAACCGGAGCAGGTTGCACTGGTCGAGCAATACGCCAAACTCACCGGGCTGTGGGCCGATGACCTGAAAAACGCCGAATACGAGCGCGTGCTGGAGTTCGATCTATCCAGTGTATGCCGTAACATGGCTGGCCCCTCTAATCCACACCGTCGCCTGCCGACAGCGGATCTGGCCACACGCGGTATCGCCGCCAAATGGGAACAGAAAGCCGGTGAAATGCCAGATGGTGCGGTGATCATTGCCGCCATCACCAGCTGTACCAATACCAGTAACCCGCGCAACGTAGTGGCTGCCGGTCTGATCGCACGCAAAGCCAACGAACTCGGACTGACCCGTAAACCCTGGGTAAAGTCTTCGTTTGCTCCAGGCTCCAAAGTTGCCAAACTGTATCTGGAAGAAGCCGGACTACTGTCTGAAATGGAAAAGCTCGGCTTCGGTATCGTGGCCTACGCCTGTACCACCTGTAATGGTATGAGTGGTGCACTCGATCCAAAGATCCAGCAGGAAGCGATCGAACGCGACCTCTACACAACCGCCGTATTATCCGGCAACCGTAACTTCGACGGCCGCATCCATCCCTATGCCAAACAGGCTTTCCTGGCATCACCACCACTGGTGGTCGCCTACGCCATTGCCGGTACTGTACGTTTCGATATTGAACAGGATGCGCTCGGATTCGATAACAACGGCAACCCGATTACACTAAAAGACATCTGGCCCAGCGACGAAGAAATCGATGCCATTGTAGCCGCCTGCGTTAAGCCCGAAATGTTCAGACAGGTCTACAACCCAATGTTTGACCTCGGCCAGGTGGCAGAAGCAGAAAGCCCGCTCTACGACTGGCGCCCACAGAGTACCTACATCCGCCGCCCGCCCTACTGGGAAGGCGCACTTGCTGGTGAACGTACCATGAAAGGCATGCGCCCACTCGCAGTTCTCGGTGACAACATCACCACCGATCATCTATCACCCTCGAATGCCATCATGCTGGATAGCGCGGCGGGAGCCTACCTGCACAAGATGGGACTGCCGGAAGAAGACTTTAACTCTTACGCCACCCATCGTGGTGATCACCTGACCGCACAGCGCGCCACCTTCGCCAATCCGAAACTGCTGAACGAAATGTGCCGTGATGAAAATGGCAAGGTGATACAGGGTTCACTCGCGCGTATCGAGCCGGAAGGCCAGCAAAGCCGTATGTGGGAAGCGATAGAAACCTATATGCAGCGCAAGCAACCCCTGATCATTGTGGCCGGAGCCGACTATGGCCAGGGCTCATCGCGTGACTGGGCCGCCAAGGGTGTCCGTCTGGCCGGTGTAGAAGCGATCATGGCCGAAGGCTTTGAGCGTATCCATCGCACCAATCTGGTCGGTATGGGCGTGCTTCCACTGGAATTCAAGGCGGGTGAAAACCGCAATACCTACCACATCGACGGCACCGAAACCTATGACGTGATCGGTGAGATTTCGCCACGTGCCGAGTTGACGGTGGTGATCACGCGCAAAAATGGGGACCAGGTTGAAGTCCCTGTTACCTGCCGTCTGGATACCGCAGAAGAAGTCTATGTGTATGAGGCTGGCGGTGTTCTGCAACGTTTTGCGCAGGACTTTCTTGAATCATCGGTTAGCGCGTAAAGGAGAACATCAATATGGCACATATTTCTCAGATCCGCATTCCTGCCACCTACATGCGTGGCGGTACCAGCAAGGGTGTATTCTTCCGGCTGCAGGATCTTCCGGCCTCCGCTCAGGTCGCGGGTGCCTCTCGCGATGCGCTACTGTTACGCGTAATCGGAAGCCCCGATCCTTATGGAAAACAGACCGATGGCATGGGCGGAGCGACTTCCAGCACCAGTAAAACCGTCATTCTGTCCCCGACCAGCCAGCCCGATCACGACGTTGATTACCTGTTTGGCCAGGTTTCGATTGATAAAGCATTCGTCGACTGGAGTGGCAACTGTGGCAATCTGACCGCTGCGGTCGGCTCCTTCGCGATCAGCCGTGGGCTGGTGGATGCCAGTCGAATACCTCAAAATGGCATTGCCATCGTGCGTATCTGGCAGGCCAACATCAAAAAAACCATCATTGCGCATGTTCCGATTACGAATGGTGAAGTACAGGAAACCGGTGATTTTGAACTCGACGGCGTAACCTTTCCTGCCGCCGAAGTGCAGATTGAATTTATCGACCCGGCTGATGACTCCGGTGGCTCGATGTTCCCTACCGGCAATCTGGTGGACGATCTTGAAGTACCCGGTATCGGGACCTTCAAGGCCACCATGATCAACGCCGGCATCCCGACCATCTTCATCAACGCCAGGGCCATCGGCTACAGCGGCAGCGAGCTGCAGGATGCGATCAATGGCGACGAAAAAGCACTCGCCATGTTTGAAACCATCCGTGCCTATGGCGCGTTACGCATGGGCCTGATTGAAACCATCGATCAGGCGGCCAGTCGCCAGCATACGCCCAAGGTGGCGTTTGTTGCGGAACCTGCCGATTACACTGCCTCCAGCGGTAAGCGCGTAGGCGCTAGCGATATCGACCTGAACGTACGTGCGCTGTCGATGGGCAAGCTACATCACGCCATGATGGGCACCGCCGCTGTCGCCATTGGCACCGCTGCTGCCATCCCTGGCACACTGGTGAATCTCGCAGCCGGTGGCGGAGCTCGCAACGCGGTACGCTTTGGCCACCCTTCCGGTACCCTCCGGGTTGGTGCAGAAGCCAGTCTGGTTAACGCTGAATGGTCGGTGAATAAGGCGATCATGAGTCGAAGTGCCCGGGTTCTGATGGAAGGCTGGGTGCGTATTCCGGGCGATGCCTTTTAGCCTCGCGCTTTTAATCATCGGTCTGGCACAGACAGTAACTGCCCGTGCTAGACTGTCGATCCATTTAAAATGAACAGAGGCCCTACATGAACTCTTTTCCCGCATGGCTGGTCAGCCAGACTGAAAATGGCCCGATTGCTGCACGCACCCAACTTTCTGAATCCGATCTGATGCCCGGTGATGTCACGGTCAAGGTCGAATACTCCGCACTCAACTATAAAGATGGGCTGGCGCTGAACCAGAGTGCGCTGGTCATCAAACAGTTTCCGTTGATTCCAGGTATCGATTTTGCCGGTGTGGTTACTCACTCGCACAGCGATAAATTCAACGTGGGTGATCGTGTGGTACTCAACGGTTACGGCGTAGGGGAAAAGTTCTATGGCGGTTATGCCGGTGTTGCACGCGTTAACAGTGACTGGCTGGTGGCTCTGCCCGCCAGCATCAGCACCCGCCAGGCGATGGCGATAGGGACGGCTGGCTATACCGCCATGCTGTGTATCCTGGCGCTGGAACGGCACGGCATCAAACCCGCTGATGGCAACATCCTGGTCACCGGCGCTGCTGGAGGCGTCGGTAGCGTGGCGCTTTCGATACTGCATAAACTGGGTTACCGCGTTAGCGCGACGACCGGACGCCTGCAGGAAACCGATTATTTAAAAAGCCTCGGGGCCAGTGAAGTGATTGAGCGTAAGGAGTTCGCCGGCAAGCCGCGTCCGCTGGCCAAAGAACGCTGGGCCGGTGCGATCGATGTGGCCGGTGGCTTCACTCTGGCCAATGTACTGACACAGATTAAGACCGGTGGCGCGGTGGCGGCCTGCGGGCTGGCCGAGTCGATGGACCTGCCCACCTCGGTGGCACCGTTCATTCTGCGCGGTGTGACCCTGTATGGTATCGACTCGGTAACGTGCCCGATGCCAAAACGTCTGACCGCCTGGCAGCGGCTGGCACTCGATCTGGATATGACCACGCTCGAAGCCATGTCCACCGAGATTGGCTTTGATGAGTTGCCGGCAGCCTCAAAGGCGATACTCAAGGGCCAGATTCGCGGACGCACCATCGTCAAAATCCCGGATTAAAAGGACTCGCAATGTATCTCGACTACATTGAACCGGTATTCCGTCCGCCGAGTGAAGCTAACTCATTGATTCTGCAGGTCACCAACGGTTGCTCCTGGAACCGTTGCAGTTTCTGCGACATGTACACTCAGCCACACAAAAAATTTCGCCCGAAGCCGCTCGAACAGATCGAGCAGGAACTCAAACAGATCACTGCGGCAGGGCAGCACTATCGGCGCATTTTTCTGGCTGATGGCGATGCAATGAGCCTGTCATTCCGACGCCTGCAGGCGATCATGGCATTGATCAGGCATTACCTGCCGGACACTCAACGCGTATCCTCCTATTGCCTGCCACGCAACCTGTTGAACAAGACTTGCGCGCAACTCGTGCAGCTAAATGAAATGGGATTATCGCTACTGTATGTAGGCTGTGAAACCGGTGATGACCTGCTGCTGCAAAAAATCAACAAGGGTGAAACCTTTGCATCGTCCTTAACCGCCCTGCAATCGATCAAAAACGCCGGCATGAAAAGTTCGGTGATGATCCTGAATGGGCTCGGCGGCAGTCGCTATAGCGAACAGCATGCGATCAACTCGGCGTTACTGATGAATCAGGCGCAACCGGATTATCTGGCAACACTGGTGGTTAGTTTTTATCAGGGTGAAACGCGTTTTCAGCAGGCTTTCGGCGGTGATTTTGAGGCCTTACAGCCGCTTCAGTTATTCGCTGAAATGCAGCTTCTGATGCAGACTCTGGAATTGCAGAAGACCATTTTCCGCAGTGATCATGCGTCCAATTATCTGGTTTTGAAAGGTGTACTGGGACGTGACAGGGAAAAGCTGTTAACCCAGATTGAGCAGGCTATCCAACAACACCCTTCCATTCAGCTGCGCGAAGAGTGGCAACGTAGTCTCTGAGCACAAAACCTCCCCTTAGAATAACGCTTCCAGCTGTGACAGCGAGGTAATCGTGTGTACCGGTCGTGCCCCCCCAGGTATCCATCTGCTGCTGCGCGGCGCGTTTAACCCAGATACTTTTTATGCCGAAACTACTGGCTCCGATGACGTCAAAGGCATTCCCGGAAACCAGCCAGCAATCGTCTTTGTCAGCGCCTGTCCGATCCAGAAAATTCTGATACACCGCCGGATCAGGTTTGAATTTTTTGATCTCATCGGCGCTAATTATATCCTTGAAATACTGATTAATGTTTTCATCTTCGAACAGCTTTTCCACTTCCTGATGCGGTCCGTTGGTTAAGGCATAGATCTGTATATCGCTACGCTCACGCAGTGAACTGAGTGTTGCTACCACATCCTTAAACACCGGCAGACTCTGGTATCTTTTGATCAGACTGAAATGCTGGTCACGCGTTATGGAAACCGCAAACGCTTCCAGACAGAAATCCAGCGCATTGATGGTACAGGTATAAAATGGCTCGTAGCGATTCATCATGCTACGACGAAAGGAATACTCCAGCTGCTTGTCGCGCCATAAAGTAGCAAACGGGAAAGCCTTATCTTCACCGATATAACGTTGCAGCAGATCAACCATTCCATAGGTATTGATTAAAGTCCCATACACATCAAAAGCAAGCGTTGTCATCAAGTGTCCCTGAAGGTTATAGATGCCGGCCATGATAGCCGGCACCCCTGATTTTATGCTGTTAAACGATACTAGCGATTTTCGCGATTATTGATTAAATCGTCAACCACCGTTGGATCCGCCAGGGTTGATGTATCACCCAGAGCATCCACCTCGTTGGCCGCAATTTTACGCAAAATACGACGCATAATCTTGCCGGAACGGGTTTTCGGCAGACCCGGCGACCATTGTATCAGATTGACCCTGGCGATCGGTCCAATCTCTTTACGTACCAGCGCAACCAGTTCGGCTTTCAACGCATCCGATGGCTCTTCGTCTTTCATCAGGGTCACATAGGCATAGATACCCTGACCGGTAAGATCGTGGGGATAACCAACCACTGCAGCCTCAGCCACCTTTTCATGCAACACCAGTGCAGATTCAATCTCAGCGGTACCCAGTCGATGACCGGAAACGTTGAGCACATCATCGACACGGCCAGTGATCCAGTAATAGCCATCTTCATCGCGTCTGGCACCGTCACCGGTAAAGTAATAACCCTTGTAGGTTGAAAAATAAGTTTCATAAAAGCGCTTATGGTCACCATAAACGGTTCTGAGCTGACCCGGCCATGGGCGTTTGATCGCCAGATTTCCGGTCGCAGGGTTACCTTCAACCTCAATCCCCTGATCATCCAGCAGTACCGGCTCAACGCCAAAGAATGGAACGGTGGCAGAGCCAGGTTTTAATGGAGTCGCGCCCGGTAGAGGGGTCAGCATATGGCCACCCGTTTCAGTTTGCCACCAGGTATCAACGATCGGGCAGCGGCTGTCACCTACGACCCGGTAATACCATTCCCAGGCTTCCGGATTGATTGGCTCGCCGACCGTGCCTAACAGACGTAAAGCGGAGCGTTTGGTTTTCTTCACCGGCTCTTCACCGGCACCCATCAATGAACGGATCGCGGTTGGTGCGGTGTAAAAAATGGATACATTGTGCTTGTCACAGACCTGCCAGAATCGGGAGATATCCGGATAGGTTGGAATGCCTTCAAACATCAGTGTGGTTGCGCCATTGGCGAGCGGGCCATACACAATATAGGTATGTCCGGTAACCCAGCCCACGTCAGCCGTACACCAGTAGACTTCACCATCCTTGTAATCGAATACCAGTTTATGTGTCATCGCTGCCTGCAACAGATATCCACCGGTGGAGTGTAATACGCCTTTAGGTTTACCGGTTGAACCGGAGGTATACAGGATAAACAGCGGATCTTCTGAATCCATCTGTTCCGGTTCACAGACCGCATCAGCCGTTGCCAGCGCATCGTGATACCACACGTCGATCTTTTCATTCCAGGCGACAGGATCTCCGCCACGCTTGACCACGATACAGGTATGCACATGCGGACAATTCGCAATTGCCTTATCCGCATTGCCTTTAAGAGGTACTTTTTTACCGCCGCGCATCGACTGATCAGCGGTGATCACAACCTTACAGTCGGAATCCTGAATCCGGTCTTTCAGCGCATCCGGTGAAAACCCACCAAATACGATTGAATGCATCGCGCCAATGCGGGTACAGGCCAGCATCGCAACCGCTGCTTCAGGAATCATCGGCATGTAGATTGAAACGGTGTCACCTTTTTTAACACCTCTGCCCTTGAGTACATTCGCGAATTTACAGACTTCCGCATGCAACTCACGGTAAGTGATTTTTCTGTCCTGATTCGGATCATCACTTTCCCAGATAATAGCGACCTGATCACCTCTGGTTTCCAGATGACGATCCAGGCAATTGTAGGAAACATTCAGCTTACCGCCGAGGAACCATTTAATATTCAGATCTTTTTGATCAAAACTCCACTCCTGTACCTTATCCCAGGGTTTCGACCAGGTCAGATACTTCTCTGCCTGCTCGGCCCAGAAAGTATCCGGATCGTCCAGCGACTGGCGATACATTTTCTGATATTCATCCTGGGTAACATTGGCCTGTGCAGCAAACTCTGCGGGTACCGGATACACGTGTACATCTGACATATTTTATTTCCTCATTGTTGGAATTTTATCGCTGAGTGGAGCACTGAGGCCTGTTTCAACGTAATCTATACTATTGATAGCTATTTTAATTCTTAGGCAGCCCAAGCTTAATAGATTAAGCCAAGTTTACTATGATTTGTTATTTCAATATTCAATATTAGGATTCTTTTTTTTCTAAAAAACAGGATCTGTGCCCATAATCCCTGCCTATCAGAGCAATTCAAGTGGTTTATGGCCCTGCATAACATGGCTCTGCCTGGATAAAGGATGATATAGTAGTATCGTTTGAATAGTAAAATAGCAACAACCCATTGTTTTTACGATATTTTTGGTCGCTACACTGATGGCCACAACTCTTTTAAAGTATGACTACGATGAATAGCTTGCAAGCCCTGATCATTGAAAGCGCAGAACTCATGGTAATTGGTATGGGTACCGTTTTTATTATTCTAATCATGCTCATTTTTCTGATAAATCTGGTCAGCAAAGTCCTTGCCCGATTCAATCTGATCGATGATGCGCCACCACCGGCACGTAAAACGTCGGCAACGCGTAAAAAAACCACTGCCAGCAACGATACTGAGCTCATCGCTGTTATCAGCAGCGCTATTGCCACCCATAAAAAAAGACAACCTAATTAATCAATCCTTAACAGTCACCAACTGGAAGTACTTATGAGCAATCCTATTAAAATTACCGATGTTGTACTGCGTGATGGACACCAGTCCCTGTTTGCCACCCGTATGCGTATTGATGACATGCTACCGATTGCCGCAAAGCTGGATGATGTAGGCTACTGGGCACTCGAAACATGGGGCGGCGCAACTTTTGATGCCTGTATTCGTTTTCTTGGCGAAGACCCCTGGGATCGCCTGCGTCAACTCAAGGCTGCCATGCCAAAAACTCCACAGCAGATGCTGCTGCGCGCTCAAAACGGCCTGGGATATCGCCATTATGCAGATGATGTGATCGAAAAATTTGTTGAACGCTGTGCCGTCAATGGTATCGATGTGTTCCGTATCTTCGATGCGATGAACGATATGCGTAACCTGAAAACAGCAGTTAAAGCCGCTATTGCTACCGATAAGCATGCGCAGGGTACCATCTCCTATACCTTAAGCCCGGTGCATACCCTGAAAACCTGGGTCGACATGGCAAAACAGATCGAAGATATGGGCTGTCATTCTCTGGCGATCAAGGATATGGCGGGCCTGCTTAGACCTTACACCGCGTTTGAACTGGTCACTGAAATCAAGAAAGCAATCGATATTCCGATCGGCCTGCACTGCCATGCGACTACCGGTCTGTCGACCGCGACTCTGGTCAAATCCATCGAAGCTGGTTGTTCGATTATCGACACCTCGATTTCTTCCATGAGTATGACCTACGGTCACTCGGCGACTGAATCACTGGTCTCTATCTTTGAAGGTACCGAGCACGATAGCGGACTGGACATCAACAAGTTGGAAGAGATTGCCGCCTACTTCCGCGTAGTCAGAAAGAAATACGCCAAGTTTGAAGGCGCACTGAAAGGCATCGACTCACGCATCCTGGTGGCTCAGGTGCCCGGCGGCATGCTGACAAATCTGGAAGGCCAGCTCAAGGAGCAGGGCGCGATCGACCGTCTGGATGAAGTGTTAACTGAAATCCCCGCAGTACGCAAGGACCTGGGCTATATCCCACTGGTTACTCCGACTTCTCAGATCGTTGGTACCCAGGCGGTAATCAACGTGTTATCCGGCGAACGTTATAAATCGATCACCAAGGAAACCGCGGGCGTATTACGCGGCGAGTACGGCGCTACTGCGGCTCCTGTTAACAAAGCCTTACAGGAACGTGTACTGAAGGATGGTGGCAAGGTCATTACCTGTCGCCCGGCCGACCTGCTCGAGCCAGAAATGGACAAGCTCACTGCAGAGTTCCGTAAACTGGCGCAGGAAGGCAAGCTGACGGTAGCGGAAAACGAGATCGATGACGTACTGATCTACGCCCAGTTCCCTCAGGTTGGTCTTAACTTCATCAAAAATAGGAATAACCCTGCGGCTTTCGAGCCAGTACCAGGATCTGAACCTGCACCTGCTGCACCCGTCGCGGCGACAACCAAAGCCGCTGCAGCTACAGGCCCGGAACAGTACCAGGTCACGGTCAATGGCACACGTTACGACGTGGTAGTGTCGGCTGGTGGCGAAATTACCCAGCTTCAAGCCGCCTCTCCCAGCGCAGCTGCTGCTCCGGCTCCATCGGCAGCGGTAGAAGAAATCGTTGCACCGATGGCTGGCTCAGTCATCGATGTTCTGGTCAATGAAGGCGATAGTGTTGAAGCAAATGAACCCGTCTTAATCATCGAAGCCATGAAAATGGAAACCGAAATCCGTACCACTCGTGCTGGAGTCATACAGGCTGTACACGTCAACAAAGGTGACTCGATTCAGGTGAATCAACCTTTAATCTCTTTAGCCTAGGAGCTAAATACTATGGGTAATGGTTTAATTCAGCTGTGGGAAGCCACCGGCTTATATAATTTCACCCTGGGTCAGGTCTTAATGATCGGTATTGGCGGCCTGTTAATCTATCTCGCGATTAAGAAAGGGTTTGAACCGCTGCTGTTAATTCCGATAGGCTTTGGCGGTATTCTGGCCAATATTCCTGTGGCTGAAATCAGCGGACCGGAAGGCCTGCTTGGCATTCTATACTCCATGGGGATCGAAACGGGCATATTCCCGCTGCTGATCTTCATGGGGGTAGGCGCGATGACCGATTTCGGCCCTTTGCTGGCCCGCCCCAGCCTGATGATACTGGGCGCTGCCGCTCAGTTCGGTATTTTCGTTACCCTGTTCGGTGCGATTCTGATGAACCTGATTCCAGGCATAGAATTCACCATGGCGGATGCCTCGGCGATCGCCATTATCGGAGGTGCGGATGGACCGACCGCGATCTTCCTGGCCTCGCGCCTGGCCCCGGATCTACTCGGCGCGATTGCCGTTGCGGCCTATTCCTACATGGCACTGGTGCCTTTGATACAGCCACCGATCATGCGTTTTCTGACCACAGAAAAGGAACGTAAAACCACCATGAAACAGCTGCGCCATGTAGCCAAGACGGAAAGGATCGTGTTTCCTCTAACGCTGCTGGCAGTCACCATCCTGTTATTACCGACCGCAACTCCACTGGTCGGCATGTTCTGTTTCGGCAACCTGCTGAAAGAGTCTGGCGTGGTTGAGCGCCTGAGCAATACCGCACAGAATGAACTGATCAACATCGTCACTATCTTCCTCGGTCTGTCCGTCGGTTCCAAGCTGTCTGCCGATAAATTTCTGGCGGCAGAAACTCTGGGTATCCTGTTACTCGGTATAGTTGCGTTTTCGATTGGTACCGCAGCGGGTGTTTTGATGGGTAAGGTGATGTATAGAATGACCAATGGAGAGGTTAATCCACTGATTGGTGCTGCTGGAGTATCCGCCGTTCCGATGGCGGCCCGTGTCGCCAACAAAATTGGTATGGAAGCGAATCCACAGAACTTTCTACTGATGCACGCAATGGGGCCGAATGTGGCCGGCGTTATTGGATCTGCAGTTGCTGCGGGTGTGCTACTGGCCATTGTCGGAACACCGGCTGGCTAAGAGCCTGTCGTCTACCTGAATAACTTTCTTTGGCAGCGGCTGAAGAAAGTTACTTCACTGCATTCACCTGCCAGCGTTATCCCCGGCCATCTGGGCCGGGTTTCTTATCCAAACAGAAACCGCTACAAAGATCTAACCACCCGGCTCTATTCGCTATACACCAGCTGTGCATCACGACAGGATAAACTGGTTTTGCCCTGTAAAAACTGCACCAGATGCTTACCGATCATTTCATTGCGCCAGCCTCTGGTAATCTTGCTATCCAGATTGCCGGCAACCAGTTGATCGATTTCTTTCTTGGTCGTGACCGAAGCCAGAGCGATATGATTCTTTTCGGTAACCACCCGGCAGATGGCCATCAGACAATCTGAAATAGCCTGTTGATCACTGTTGAGCTTGGTAAATTCGGCCTGGCGGGGGTAGTCTGCCGGATCCATCTGGCTCGCTTCTGCCAGCACTTTCAGTACTGCATCACCGATTTTTCGGATGTAATCTTCACTCAAACTGCCAATCTGGCCTAGTTCTGCAGCCGAGGCAGGCTTGAACCTGGCGATATCGATCAGATCTTCATCTTTCATGATCCATCTTCTGGGCCGGTTACTGCTGATTGCCTTCTGCTCTCGCCAGCGGCACAGCTGATCCGCATTATTCAGCGCCGCCCCTTTCAACTTTTGTATGCCTCTTAGTTTTTTCCATAACCCGGAGACATCCAGTTCAAACTCCGCCTTGTCCGACATTTTTTGAAAATCAGCCTGCACCCAGGACCAGCGATTACTCTTTTCCAGTTCAGCCTTTAAATCACTATACATCGGTAGCAGATAGCGCACATCATCCATCGCATAATCCAGTTCACCCTCGGATAAGGGCCTTTTGCTCCAGTCGGCACGGGTATGTTTTTTATCCAGCTGAACCCCGCACAGACGATTCACCAGATCGGCATAACCGATCTGATTGGCATAACCGAGAACCGCTGCGGCCAGCTGTGTATCGAATACCGGTTCCGGCAACGCGTCAAACTGCTGATAAAAAAGCTCCAGATCCTGCCCCGGAGAATGCAGTATCTTAACCATCGAACGGTTTTTGAATATTTCTACCAGCGGGGAAAAATCGCTCACCTTGAGCGGGTCGATACAGGCCTGGTGGGTTTCGGTGGCAAGCTGGATTAACGCGAGTAATGGGAAATAGGTTTTTTCGCGCAGAAACTCGGTGTCCAGTGCACACAGCTTGCACTCTTTAATCTGCTCACAAAACTCGCTGAGCGCCTGATTACTATCAATATATTCAAAATTCAATGGTGTATCCTGATCAAAGTTGCAGGGAGGTTTTCAGGCAAGATGTGCCTTACGTCGGATATCGCGCAGTAAAATAAACAGCCAGGGCCACATCACCATGCCGGTTAAAGGCGGCCCGAGAAAAGCCATCAACGGCGTACTGCGCTGTAACATACCTTCTATCAGTACCAGCGCAATCTGGTTAATGATAAGCAGCACCATAACATACAGTGCCTGACGGGGAAGCGACAGAACCCGAATGCGTTGATACAGATTCAGGTTGATAAAAATGATCATAACCAACGCCATGCTGTGCTGCCCGAGTAACGTGCCCTGCGTGACATCGACCAGCAATCCGGTAAGAAAAGCAAACCAGATGCCTATTTTTTTGGGCAATGCCATGCTCCAGTAGATCAGTATCAGCGCTACCCAGTCCGGCCGATAGGTCTGGGCCCAGTCAGGCAGTGGCAGAATCAGCAGCAACAGACCGATCAGCAGCGTGAACGGGATCATCAATATATTCAGTCCGATCATTCGTCTGCCTTCAGATTGCGCGGCTTGATCACCAGCACTTCCCGGCTACTGTCGAGACGTGCTTTTGGCATTGCGATCGCCGACTTGAAGCCATCCGTTTTGTCTAGCGTAATCTTTACGATGGTGGCTACCGGATAGCCCGGCGGAAAGCGCCCGCCAAGACCCGAGGTCACCAGCTCATCGCCTGCTTTAATCGCGGCTGTAGCCGGCAGGAAGCGTAATTCCAGCGCATCGGTACTGCCATTGCCAAATGCCACCGAGCGCATCCCGCTATGAATAAACTGCACCGGTATCACGTGCTCGGGATCGGAAATCAGCTTCACAGTGGCCGAGTTGTGTCCGACGTGAATAATCTGCCCCATGATGCCGTAATCGTCGATCACCGCCTGCCCATCTTCGAGACCATCCAGGGTCCCTTTATTCAGCTCAATCAGCTGTCGATACGGGTTTTGATCCACCGACAGCAACTCGGCCACGATGACATCATCCGACAGTTTGCGTGAGGCACCCAACAGCTGCCGTAAGCGGGTGTTTTCAGCCAGCAAGACATTCATTTTCTGTAAGCGTGCATTCAGCAGACGATCTTCCTGCTTCAACGAACGGTTTTCGGCGACCAGACTGTTATGCGTGTTAAACCACTCAGAAACCCAGGCACCCGTTACCGCAGGCAGATTGACCAGATAACGTAGCGGGGATATCAGCACCGAAATGCTGGAACGTACGCTCTCCATTTTATTAAATCGATGGTCTGCCACCATGATGGCGATGCTCAGGGCAATCAGAAACAGCGCCGGGGCTACCGTGCCACGCGCGGGTTGAAAGATATTTTTCATGCTAGCGGGAGCGCCTGCAATCGCAGGTGCTCGTGTTCAGACAACGGGGACGGTGATCAGGGGCCCGATACGGTTGATAAAAAAATGCAGCTGAAAGTTTCCCAGCGATCATTCTACCGCAAGAAAGCCTAATCCATGCTGGTCAACCATTTCCAGTACACGGCCACCGCCGCGAGCTACGCAGGTTAATGGATCTTCCGCGATAATAACCGGCAGGCCGGTTTCTTCCATAATCAGCTTATCCAGGTCACGCATCAGCGCTCCACCACCGGTCAGCACAATACCGCGTTCGGCGATATCCGAACCCAGTTCAGGCGGTGTCTGCTCGAGTGCATTTTTTACGGCACTGACGATGCCATACAGTGGATCCTGCAGCGCTTCCAGTATTTCATTGCTGTTCAGGGTAAAGCTTCTAGGCACACCTTCAGATAGATTACGACCTTTGACTTCGATCTCCTTCACATCTTCGCCGGGATAGGCTGCTGCGATTTCAACCTTGATGCGTTCCGCAGTTGCTTCACCGATCAGAATACCGTAGTTGCGGCGTACATAATTGATGATGGCTTCATCAAAGCGATCGCCTCCGATACGTACCGAGGCGGAATACACAATACCATTGAGTGAAATGACCGCCACTTCTGAAGTACCACCACCTATATCCAGTACCATCGAACCCTGCGCTTCATCCACCGGCATGCCGGCACCAATCGCGGCGGCCATCGGTTCTTCAATCAGGTACACCTTGCGCGCACCGGCACCGAGAGCAGATTCTCGAATCGCACGACGTTCAACCTGAGTGGCACCACAGGGCACGCAGATTAAAACGCGCGGACTGGGGCGGAACAACTGATTTTCATGCACCTTGCGAATGAAATGCTGAAGCATTTTTTCGGTATAGGTAAAGTCGGCGATAACGCCGTCTTTCATGGGCCGAATAGCGGTTATATTTTCCGGTGTACGACCGAGCATTTTCTTTGCATCAGAACCCACCGCTTCAACCGATTTTGGACCACCCGGACCTCGATCCTGTCGGATGGCAACCACCGATGGTTCATTCAGAACAATGCCCTTACCACGGGAATAAATGAGTGTATTAGCTGTACCTAAATCAATAGATAAGTCGTTGGAAAGTAGACCGCGTAATGCTGAGAACATTGAAAATTTATGACCTGTTTATAATGAAAACGAGACTCTGTTGTCCCATTCCTGAAAAGTTGCGCGTACTCTAGCAATGGCTAAGCCAGAGAGCAAGACTGAAATGCCTGATTTTGCTTATCCAAAAGCCTTTTATATGTTAAGTTTGCGTCCTTTTAAAAGTTACACGGTATTGTAGCGTTAATTCACTTACAAAGAACTCAGATATGTCATTAAAACCCGAAGATGTAAAAAATATCGCTCACCTCGCACGCCTTGCGATCAGTGATGATTCGATTAGCGATTACGCGCGTGATTTATCCAGTATTCTAGGCCTGGTCGAGCAGATGAATCAGGTCAATACCGATCATGTGCAACCTATGGCACACCCGATGGATGCACAACAAAGATTGCGTCCAGATGTGGTGACTGAAATCAATCAGCGCGAAAAATTTCAGTCGATCGCTCCCGATGTCGACAGCGGTCTGTACCGCGTCCCTAAAGTTATCGAGTAACCTCAGCTACCATGAATAAAACCATCAAAGATATTCAGCTCGGCCTTGCGCGGGGCGACTATTCCAGTGTCGAAATCACACGTGATTATCTGACCCGAATCAAACAGCTCAATGGCACCATCAATGCCTTTATTACGGTCACCGAAGAACAGGCGTTACAGCAGGCTGCTGCGGCCGACCAGTTGATTGCAGCCGGACAGTCGAGTGCACTCACCGGTATCCCGCTGGCGCACAAGGACATCTTCTGCACCGATGGCACCCTGACCACCTGCGGCTCGCGCAGTCTGGAAAACTTCAGCGCCCCCTACAACGCCAACGTGATCGAAAAATTTGAAGCCGAACACGCGGTGATGCTGGGCAAAACCAACATGGATGAGTTCGCCATGGGCTCCTCCAATGAAAGCAGTTATTTCGGCCCGGTTAAAAACCCGTGGAATACCGACTGCGTACCGGGCGGATCTTCCGGCGGCTCAGCCGCCGCCATCGCCGCTGGCATGGCTCCCGGCGCGACCGGCACCGACACCGGTGGATCGATCCGTCAACCCGCCGCCTTTTGTGGCATCACCGGCATCAAACCTACCTACGGCCGGGTTTCACGCTACGGTATGATCGCCTACGCCTCCAGCCTGGACCAGGGCGGCCCGATGGCACAAACCGCCGAAGACTGCGCCATTTTACTGCACAGCATGTCCGGATTTGACCACAGAGACTCCACCTCGATGGAGCAAGCGGTGCCGGATTATAGTGCTGCACTCAAGCAGGATCTGGGCGGACTCAAAATCGGCCTGCCCAGGGAGTATTTTGCTGAAGGCCTGAACGAGGATGTCGCACGCTGTATCGATGAGTCGATCCAGCAATTCAGAAAGCTCGGTGCTGAAATCAAAGAAGTCAGCCTGCCGCACAGTAAAATCGCCATTCCGACCTACTACGTTGTCGCGATGGCAGAATGCTCCTCCAATCTGTCACGCTTTGACGGGGTTCGTTTCGGCCACCGCTGTGAAAACCCGAAAGATCTGGAAGACCTGTACAAGCGCTCGCGCGGTGAAGGCTTCGGCGCAGAGGTGAAACGGCGCATCATGATTGGTGCCTATACCCTGTCCGCCGGATATTACGACGCATTCTATCTGAAAGCGCAGAAACTACGCCGCCTGATCAGTCAGGACTTTGCCGAGGCCTTTGCCGAGGTAGATATCATAGCCGGCCCGACCACACCCGATGTAGCGTTTAAAATCGGTGATAAAAGCGCCGACCCGATCAGCATGTATCTGCAGGATATCTATACCATTTCGGTCAATCTGGCCGGCCTGCCTGGGATCTCGATTCCGGCCGGTATGGTCGATAACAAGCCGGTTGGCCTGCAATTGATTGGCAACTATTTCGAAGAAAGCCGCCTGCTCAATGCCGCACACCAGTTTCAACTTAACACCGACTGGCATCAGCGCACTCCGGAGGTGAAATAATGCAGTGGGAAACCGTTATCGGGCTGGAAATCCATGCCCAACTGGCAACTAAAAGTAAGATATTTTCTGCCGCATCGACCGCGTTCGGTGCCGCCCCGAATACCCAGGCCTGTGCCGTCGATTTAGGCCTGCCCGGCGTGCTGCCGGTATTGAACGTCGAAGCCGTCAACATGGCGATTAAATTTGGAGTCGCCATCGGCGCCGAAATTGGTCGTGAATCGGTGTTCGCTCGCAAAAATTACTTTTACCCGGATTTACCCAAAGGCTATCAGATCAGCCAGTTCGAACTGCCCATCGTCGGCAAAGGCGAAATCAGCATCAGTCCGGAGGAAGGTGTTCACCGGGTGATCGGTGTGACACGCGCACATCTGGAAGAAGATGCCGGCAAATCCCTGCATGATCAATTCCCCAAGCAGACCGGCATCGACCTCAATCGTGCCGGCACACCGCTGCTCGAAATCGTATCCGAACCCGATCTGCGCTCGGCCAAAGAAGCGGTCGCCTATGCGCGCAAGATTCACGCACTGGTGCAGTTCCTGAATATCTGTGATGGCAACATGCAGGAAGGCTCTTTCCGCTGTGACGCGAATGTTTCGGTACGCCCGATGGGCCAGACTGCGCTTGGCACGCGTGCCGAAATCAAGAACATCAACTCTTTCCGTTTTCTCGAACGTGCGATTAATTATGAGATTGAGCGCCAGGTAGACCTGATCGAAGATGGTGGCCGCGTAGTACAGGAAACACGCCTGTACGATGCAGACAAAAATGAAACCCGCTCCATGCGCAGCAAGGAAGAAGCCAACGATTACCGCTACTTCCCGGATCCGGATCTGTTACCGGTGCGGGTCACGGATGCCGATATCGAAGCCATTCGAGCCTCACTGCCCGAGCTGCCGGAGCAAAAACGTCAACGCTACGTTGAACAGTTAAACCTGACTGACTACAACGCTGAACTGTTGTCTGGCAGCCGCGAAATTGCCGACTATTTTGAAACCGCACTGGCCGCTGCACCCGAGTTATCCAGTCTGTTATCGAACTGGATACTGGGCGACCTGACCGGCGCGCTGAATAAATCCGAGAAAAGTTTTACCGACTCACCAGTCACCCCTGAACTGCTGATCGGGCTGCTACGCCGCATTGCGGACGACACCATTTCCGGCAAAATCGCCAAGGAAGTTTTCGAGGCGATGTGGAATGCCGAAGGCAATGCGGATGAAATTATCGAGCGCAAAGGCCTGAAGCAGATCACCGATAGTGGCGCGATTGAAAAACTGATCGACGATGTGATTGCGAAAAATCCCGATCAGGTGCAGCAGTTCCGCGAAGGCAAGGAAAAGGTGCTGGGCTTTTTTGTCGGCCAGATCATGCAGCAATCGAAAGGCAAGGCAAATCCGGGGCAGGTCAATCAACTGCTCAGAGCAAAGCTCAAACCCTGATTACAGGAACTGCATATAGAATGAAACAGCATGATCAGGTTTTTCGTTTTCTGATTCAAAATACAGCGGTACGCGGGCAGCTTATTTCACTCGATGCGAGCTGGCAAAAATGTCGAGAACGCAGCGATGCCAGTGCTTATGCAAAAACCCTGCTGGGTCATGCGCTGAGCGCGGTGGCACTGCTTGCCAGTACCCTCAAGATGAAAGGTCAGCTGACCTTGCAGATCAGAGGCCAGGGCCCGGTTCATCTACTGGTAGCCCAGGCCACCAGCCAGCGTAGCGTACGCGGTCTGGTGCGCCAGTCAAAACCGATCGAACACAGCCAGCAAACGCTGCAACAGATATTTACCAGCGATAAAATCGTGATCACCATCGATAGCGGCAAAGGTCATCGCCATCAGGGTATCGTCCCATTAACCGGCTCATCGCTGGCGGATGCGCTACAGACCTACTTCGAGCAGTCTGAACAACTGCCGACTCGGCTCTGGCTGGCCTGTAATGAAACCTCGGCGTCCGGTCTGCTGTTACAGAAAATGCCGGGGCAAAACGAAGACCTGGATAGCTGGAATCGCCTCACTCAGCTCGCATCGACCATCACCGATGATGAATTACTGGAACTGGATGCGAGTGCGATCCTGCACCGTCTGTTTCATCAGGAAACGGTTCGAATGTTTGAATCAGAGCCGTTACGTTTCGACTGCAGTTGCTCACGAGAGCGCAGCCTGGGCATGATTAAATCCCTCGGCAAAGCGGAAGCCATGGATATAATACAGGAACAGGGTAAGATCAATATCAGCTGCGAATTCTGTAACGCTCAGTATGATTTTGATCTGATCGATATCGAGCAGTTATTCGCATCCGACGACTCCATAGCCTCAAGCCCAACCCAGCATTGATACGTGAAAATTAACCGCACCTTAGCCAATCGCATCATGTCCAGAGCGCTCAGCCAGAGTGATCCATGCCCGGTCGGTATCATCAATAGCGATCAATCACTGCTATGTTACGACAACGCAACTCAGATCAATCAACTTCTGCAGGAAACCCCCAGTGCCGTGCTGATCTATAACCAGAGCGCCAATGCGTCAGCCATCAGACAAAATATCTCGCTCCGCGACGGCCAGCAATGTATCGAAATCTTTCAGGACATTGAAGGTGTATTCGGCCTGCGCGCTTACCAGCAGTTCGATAAAATCCAGACCCCGGTGACGCTGGAGCTGAACGATGAGTGATGCAAAGCCATGAGCATCGAAACACCTGCAGCAGCACCCGCCCCGGATGATCACGATACTATTTACACGATTCGTACGGCGCACCAGAACCAGACCCAGCTGAACGTAATGGCCGACCAGAAGGCCAACATTATCGTAGGCGCTATTCTGATTTTCCTTACCCTGTTCTTAACCCGTATTTCATCCTTTGATTTGACCAACACACGGCTGACTATTTTTCTCGGCATTTTCATTTCACTCGAAATCATTGCCCTGTTTCTGGCCATCCTCGTGATCAAACCCAGAGCCAAATGGAGCAACCATAAACTGACCCTGGAAGACATGCCAAACCCGCTGTTTTTCGGCTTTTACACCCGCTTTCCCGAACAGGAATATATCGACTTTATGCTGGATAAACTGGTCGATAACCGTGCTGCGCGTGAACTGTTACTACGCGATATCTATCAGATCGGGCAGGTATTAAAACGTAAGTTCACACTGCTCAAATACGCCTATAATTTTGCCGCTGGCGGGATTCTGATTGGCGTATTGAGTGCAGCTGTTGAACTGATCGGAAACTCTTAAAATGCTTACACCTTAACGGGAGCCCGTGCTTTCCATGATATGGCAACTACTCAGTGTTATCTTTCCGATCTTTGCCATAGTTCTGCTGGGATTTCTGTACGGGCGCAAACATACCCCCGATATGGCGTCAGCCAATAAGCTGAATATTGATATCTTTGTACCCGCCCTGATCTTTGATGTACTCACCGCCAAAAGCTTTAATCTGATTGAGTTTCAGTCTCTCACGATCGCCGCTGCCTGCGTTGTGCTCGGTTCAGCGCTGATTGCCTGGCCGGTGGCGCGCTTCTTTGGCTTTCAGAATAAAACCTTTATCCCGCCGATGATGTTTAATAACTCGGGCAACCTCGGCCTGCCATTACTGGTTTTCGCGTTTGGCGAACAGGCCCTGCCCGCTGCCGTAGTCCTGTTTATTGTTGAAAACACATTGCATTTCAGTGTCGGCATGAAGATCATGAACAGCTCTTCGTCGTTATTAACACTGGCCAGATTACCCATCATACTGGCCACTATTGCCGGCCTGGTGATCTCGTTACTCGACCTGCATATTCCACAGCTACTGGCGGTTCCAATCAATATGCTAGGGCAGATCTGTATCCCGCTGATGCTGTTTGCACTGGGCGTACGCCTGATCCATATTGACTGGCAGGATTGGCGTATCGGTCTTGCCGGGGCCATTATCAGCCCACTGAGTGGACTGGCTATCGCGATTCCGACGGGTTATCTGCTACAGCTTTCAGTCGAACAATTTTCGCTGCTGGTGGTTTTTGGCGCCCTGCCTCCGGCCGTCTTGAACTATATGATTGCGGAACGCTTTAATCAGCAACCAAAACAGGTTGCTTCTATTGTATTATTCGGCAATCTGGCAGCACTTGCGGTGATTCCGCTGGTGCTGGCATTTGTGCTATGAAACCAGGCCTGACTTAAATGAATGAACACTGGATAGATCCCATCTTTTTACTGGGCAAGCATGTGACGCTGGAACCGATGGAACTCCGGCACGTCAAAGATCTGCAGGCTGCCGCCCGCGACGGACAGCTGTGGAAACTCTGGTACACCTCGATTCCTGCCCCTGAAAACACCCGTGCATACGTCAAGGCAGCACTCCAGAAACGCGACCAGTGCGGCGAACTTCCTTTCGTCATCCATGAGCATAAAACCAACAAGGTGATCGGCTCTACCCGCTTTATGCATGTGGATTCGACTCACCATCGACTGGAGATTGGTTGCAGCTGGTATGCACAAAGCTACCAGCGTAGTGCGATGAATACGGAAGCTAAGCTGTTGTTACTGACGCATGCGTTTGAACAACTTTCAGCGATTGCGGTTGAGTTCAGGACCCACCACCTGAATCAGCGCTCGCGTCAGGCCATCGAACGTCTCGGTGCAAAACAGGATGGCATTTTACGTAATCACCAACGCTCGGCAGATGGCAGTTATCGTGATACGGTGGTGTATTCGATTATCGATAGTGAATGGCCAACCATCAAAAAGCATCTTCACTTCCTGCTTGGCTAGCATGCGCGTTGCGTTATCGACATTATTACGGGCCGGACTAATGCTAACCCCGCTGTCAGTCAGCGCCGAACCCTCCATAAATATCAATACAGGCTATTATTCCGTCTCCGGCATGGACTCCCATAGTATCCAACAAAGTGTCCAGCAAAACGGTCCTGTAGGTCATAATGGACAGCGCTTCCATGCCTATACCGAATGGAAGCTTAAGTGGAATTACCGCTGGACGGAATCCGCTTCGCGTTGCCGCTTAACCCAGCTTTCGGTCGATGTTGAAATTAACTACATGCTGCCCGCGTTAGAGTCTGCCGAGATCATTAGCGAGCCTCTGAAAACCAGCTGGGAGCGTAATTTTCAGGCTCTTTTGGGGCATGAGCAGCAGCATAAAGATTATGCCATCGCAGCGGCTCAGGCACTCGAAAAAAGCCTGCTTACACTGCCAGCTCAGCCCTGTACCGAGTTTGAAACGACGCTTGCAGTGACTGCACAACGGGTGATTGACGACTACCAACAACGCGAAAAGGCGTTTGATCTGGAAACCAATCACGGCATCAATCAGGGCGTAATCTTACCCTGACACCTTTAAATTGGCGTTGTTTTGAAAAGTAAATTCACGCGCTCATGCAACTTCTGAAAAATAGTGCGCTGGAATAAAATTCCGACATGATGCAGAATTAATTTTCTGCGGCGGTGGCAGGCTAAAGCGTACCCATACCAGCCGTTAAAACAGACCTGCAGAATGACTCTGCAGGTCAACTGGATAAACCGATCGGGGCTGATCAAAAAAATCCCCGATGGCTTAATGGGCCAAACCGTCAGTGCCTGATCTCACTGACGGGACCATTGTAAACAGGTTAAATTAATACTGGCTGAATGACAGACCTTAATCTCTTCTATTAATAACGGCGACTAGACGATGCAATATACTTACAAGATCCCTAAAAAAACCGAATTTTATCCCATTTACATTGCTACCGGATGGAATGAATCCCTCAACCTCAGCCCAGAAGAGCTGGAACAGGCTATCAGTAATAGCTTCTGCGTGGTTTCGGTGTATGAAAAGGATCAGCTGATCGGATTCGGCAGAGTGGTTTCAGACGGTGTTGTGTATGCCACCATCAACGATGTTATGGTGTCACCGATGTGGCAGGGTCAGGGTATCGGCAGTGCGATCATCCGTAAACTGGTCAACAAATGTGAGATGGCAGATATCCACAGCATTCATTTATTTGCTGCCAAAGGAGCCGAAACCTTTTACAAGCACCTCGGCTTTGTCACGCGTCCGTTTGACTCACCCGGAATGCTTTACGAAAAAATTTAAGATCCTACTGAAAAATCTGGCGGTAATAGATTTGCTTTGAGTTACCGCTAAAGATACCAAAAGTGGCTCTGGCTAGCGGATCTTCAATCACACCGTTACCATCCCAGTCAAACTGCAGGTATGGCAGCGTCGACAGATCGAGTCTAACATCGATAAAGCCGGCATTGCCTGGTGCAGAGAATGACAACCCTCCATTGCCAGCCAGTAACGGGTTATTGAACGAGGCAACAGAAGTTGCCCCGGGAACGACCTGGATATCACCGTCGGTCTGCCCCAGCTCAACCGCACTGGAGAGCACAAAACGAGTGGTAATTAGGGGCGTCAGGCTATCATCGGCATTCATAACGAAATTGCTACCGTTAAAAAATTCTGCTGTCAGCGGCATGCTCAAAGCCTGTAACTCAGAGCCAAAGGTATTGCCTAACGCGATGCGGCCGAAACGTATTTGCGTGGTCGCAATCAACGCGTGATCATTGAGTGGAGTGCCAATTCCATCGACATCCAGATCATAGCTTGCCAGCTTTACCAGGTCTTCATCGACCGGAGCCAACCCGATATACAGTAGATATGGACCATCGGCAGTGGCATTGCGGGTAATCCTAGCCGTATCGGCAATCGTCATGACTCCACCTGTCCAGCTCATAAGCGGAATTCCGCTGCTTAATCGCGTAGTCAGATTGATCGGCAGGGTAATATCGGCAGCCGCATAGTTCAGTTCAGCCGGTGTATCAAGTCGCGCAAAGCCACTCGCTGTGGTGTAATTCTGGGTCGTTACATTGGCTATATTTTGCGCAGTCAGGGTATAACTCAAACCGAGGCTTTCATCCATGTAGGTAAAATTAGCGCCGCCACCCAGCGCGATACGATTATTAATACTCGCACCGGAAAGGGCAAAATGATCGGGGTAAAAGCGTCCGATATTGGCACTGCTGGAAGGCGCTATCGTGGTACCCAGATAAACAGGCGGCGTTGCGCTAAAAGTAAATACCCCAACCTCAGAAATGGTCTGACCCGGTATACTCACATTGCCATTATCCGTATTCACGATAGAAAATGAATTGATCCCTGCACTGCCCGCCAAAACTGTTTTAGGCCCTACCGGATTAGGGCTCAGGCTGATGGGCCCTAGCTGAAAATTGGGGGTCGTTGCATTGTCAGTACAAAAAGCACTATTCGTTTCCCCCGCCTTCTCCCACGCAACCGCGCGCACGGCCAGATTAAAGGCCTCACCGGCTTTTTTAAATTTCGTACAGTTGACATCGGCAGTGGCGCAATCCGAGTTCGCATCGGGAGACGACACACACAGCCCAGCTGGTTTACTGACAAAGGGATTGCTGCTGCCCTGTAAAACTGCGGCAGGATGCGGGGCGCTTGCGCCAATACTCAGGCTCGCGTGTAATCCAATTTGGCCGGCATCTCGATAATTCATGCTCCAGCTGGCCGTACCTGCCGCATTAAAGGTCAGCACAACCGGTGCAAACAGGGTCAAGTTATTGAACGGGACGGTCGTTTTCGGTATCCCGGCAATCGGTGTAGCAACCCCGCGAGTGCTATCGGTAATCGAAACCCCGTTAACCGTTTTACAGGTGGCCGGACTGACACATTCAAATGCCATCTGGACCGTGCGTTCGCCGGTTAATCTGGCCTGGCAGGCACCGGTATTAGTATTAGTCTGGATAGCACGCAGGGTCAACGCCTGAATACCAGTATCGACATCGGAAGGTTTACCGGCTATCTGGGTAGCAATCGTATTGTAGTTACCATCCGCATAGAACCTCAGCGCAGTATCTCGAAACTCCAGCGCGCGGTCTTCGGTACCGGCATCATCGATATCGCGCGCAACACCATCCGTTACATCGATATCGATATGTGGAGGCGTCGTAGCAGTCGTTTTTTTAAGCCACAACTGCACCGAAGTCTCAACGCCATTGAAGGTATATTGATTCGGCGCGCTAAATACCCCACTACCGCTGCGTAAAGACCAGCCATCATTAGTGACAGAGGTTGTCAGGTTGATCTTCGTAGTAGCAGAGGGAGGGACGGGTGTATGGCTGGCATTGTGCGCGGTGATGGTCACCGACTCTGCCTCACAGGTCACGCCTGTACCGGCATGGGTTATCGCATAATGATGCACCGCCGATTTGATAACCATATTGCAATCATTCAACACCAGGGTCGTGGTATTCAGGCACTTCACCGTATAGCCACTCTGTACAACTCCGCCGATCATGAAACTGCTGATACCGAGGTTATAGGTGCTCGCTGTGGTAGCGCTAAAATTTGAACTGGCTACACCATTCACACTAGATACCGGGTTAACCGACCAGCTCGCATTTATGGATGGCGCTGATGACAGCGTCATCAAAGCACTATTCTGAAAACTGAGAAAACTACTGCAGGCTGTATTTGCACAGATCTTTACCCGCACCAGTTCCGCCTGATTGATGACGCCACTGCCGTCATGTTCAATCCGAAGATGGTTAGCTGGCTGACAGCCGAGCGCCCCAATCACTTCCGCCTGTACACTCGCGCTATAATCGAACTGGGTATTATTGCCCACATCCACTTCACCAGCGCTCAGGATGGCCCCGCTAATTTTATTATTATTGCCAAAATCTATATCGGTATTTGGGAAAGGCGAATAAATAATACCGTTAAAATTTACGTTGGAATTGCCATTATTAGCATTACCTAGTTGAAAATCTGCAGCACTATACAGATAAAAAATCAGATTACCGGCTTTTCCCGCAGTATTAATGTTGGATTCATTACCGACCTGTAAGGAGGTTTTAAGATAGATTTTGACTTGTCCTGCGGGAGCAATAACCAGTTGTGCATTGTTTCCAAAGGAGATTTTTTCAATATAGTAATTACCCGGAGCAAAGCGAACCGTAGAAGAATTATCCAGTTTTAGCTCTTTAATGAAATAGTTTCCGCCGGTAAAAACTAGAGCAGGATTTGCATTACTGCTGTTAAACTCAATCGTCCCATAACTGCCCGCATCCACACTGGGTGGTGAGGGTGGCTTCAGGTCGGGGCCTCCTGTATTTGGGAACACGGGAGGCACCAGTGGCGGGAATGTCAGGTTTACCGTGGTGCTCGTGCCCAGTGGGGTCGGCGTATTGCCATTGCCGGTAATGTTATTACCGTTGATGACACTGTTATTGCCATAATCAAAACCGGTCTGACCAATAATGCCATAGGCAGCCAGTGCATTGATATCATCACAGGTGGCGGCAAAACTTTTAGGTGAGAAAAAAAACAGCAGCATCAGGCATACCGTAACAGACACATGGCTATACAAAAAACTGCTGACTAAGGAGCTTCGATGTTTTGAGTTCATACTTTTCTCATCATAATGAATGTCTGGTACTTTTGCTTTGCGCAGTAACACGGTAAATTTCGAGTATAGCCCACCCCGCATTAACTACTGTTTCTGTGTTCAAGTTTTGCGCATAATAATCCCATTTATAACCCACAGCAGATCAATATGACCCGGAACATGAGTCTGAACAGTTTTATCCAGTTACTGGAGATAACCCGACTGTCATTAATTTTCCCGATTGTATCGCCATCATTGATCTGAACTACCACTTTACACCCTGTGCATTCAGCAACGGTCAGCAGCATAATCATAATCTGGCCGGGCAGAATAATGGCAGCTGCAAACTATTTGCTTTTGGACGGCTACAAAAATTGTCAGCGTCCCAGATTCTGAACTGCTTCGGTGATTATTACCGTATCGATGTTCTACAAAACCCTGAGCACACTACACACCAGAATATCCGAGAGTTTATCCGCCATGGCTGGGATGGAGTCCAGTTTGAATCTAATCCGTTAATTTTAAAAAAGTCAAAGTTGTAATAATTGAGTCATATTCGTGCTATATAGTTATTATCTTTAGATAATACAGTTTTACGCTTAGCCTATATCAACTATAAACAGACTTGTCCTGTATATAATTTCACTATATTAACAAGGTTGAATCGATGTCTTTATTCCATTATTTAGCTCTAATCATCGTTGGTGTGTTTTTCACGTCTTTAAGCCTTTTATTTCTACTTCTATTGATCAGTTATGGCCGTCATAACCGATTTACTCGCGCTCCACTCTCATTAACTGACACTCTCTAGCTGATACAGCCTAAAAACTACGCATTACCTCAGCAGTTCATTGCCTGCGTATCTACGATAATTTAAGCTCGATTAAGCGGCTGCTTAGCTTTATCATCTTTTCCACACCGGGCTAACAATCCATCACCTTAATACACCTGTATCATCCGCCTAATTAAACCAGGAAGGAGAGCATCAATGAGCGAACATTATTCCGGCAGCTGTCACTGCACTGCAATCAAATTTTCCTATTCCGGGGAAAAAATCAGTAAAGGCCTGCGCTGCAACTGTTCCATCTGCTCGCGTAAAGGCGCGCTGATGAGTACAGAAGTGATACCGATAGAAAGACTATCGATTGACGCAAAAGAAGGCTCTCTCGGTCTGTACCAGTTTGGCAGTAAAACCGCGAAACACTTTTTCTGCAAAACCTGTGGCATCTACACCTTTCATGAAACGGCCCGTTTTCCTGGCCATTATCGGGTCAATCTGGGCTGCATCGACGGCGTTGATTCACTATCACTGCCGCTCGATATTTTTGACGGGAAACATCTGCTCTAATTGTAATTATGGATCTATTAACCCAGGGCCTGCTCGGCTCGGCCATGGCCCTGTCTGCTTCCAGGCCACTTGAAAGCAGACAGGCCGGGCTGATCGGCCTGCTCGCCGGTATTGCCGCTGATGTGGATTTTTTTATCAGTTCCAGCACGGATCCGCTGCTCAATCTTGAGTATCATCGCCACTTCACCCATTCTATTTTTTTTATTCCACTGGCCGCGCTACTGATCAGCTTCCTGCTCTGGCCCGTGTTTAAAAAACAGTTGAGCTGGAACAGGATTTTTATCTTCAGCCTGTTCGGCTACCTGTTCAGCGGCCTGCTGGATGCCTGCACCAGCTATGGCACGAGTCAGCTCTGGCCGCTCAGCGATCAACGCATCAGCTTTAATATCATATCGATCATTGACCCGATATTTAGCCTGCTTCTGCTGGCCGGCGTTATCAGCGCTAGCATCAGAAAAAACCCCCGCTTCGCTCAGCTCTCCCTGTTTATGGCCGCGCTGTATCTGGCTTTGGGCTGGCTACAGCATCAGCGTGTGGAACAGATAAGCCTGCAGCTGGCGCAACAAAGAGGGCATCATGCCGAACGCCTGCTGGTCAAACCGACGCTGGGTAATCTGTTTTTATGGCGCTCGATTTATCTGCATCAGAATACATTTTATATCGATGCGATCCGCCTCAATCCATTTACTGCCGAATCCCGACTCTTTCCCGGTGAGTACATTACGCGTTTTGATAGCCGTCACCATCAGCTGAATCTGGCGCCAGATTCCGTACTGCAAAAAGATATTGAACGCTTTTCGGCCTTCACCAGCGATTTCCTGGCCATCCATCCCGCGCAATCGCAATTGATTCATGACGTACGCTACTCAAACCTGCCGACCAGTAGCTTACCGTTATGGGGCATTTCGTTTGATCCGGATAAACCCGAGCAACACGCCCGGTATCACCTTTTTCGTGACTCAAGCCGCGAAACACGTGACTCTTTTATGCAGATGCTGTTAAACCAATAACCATGAATTCAATCCAGCTGATCAATCTCACGCTTGGACTGGTGCCGGTCGCTTTGACTTTAGGCATCATGGTTTACTGGTCGCTGTCGGTACGTGCGGCCATTATTGCGGTGTTCAGAATGCTGATCCAGCTGCTGCTGATCGGTTATGCACTCAATTATATTTTTGGTATCAACAGTTCATGGCCCGTACTGTTGATCCTGTGTCTGATGCTGCTGGCAGCCAGCTGGATATCGCTGGGTTCGTTGAACCTGAATGGCAATCAACTGTTTATGCTGAGCCTGCTGGCGATTTCAATGAGCGGATTGTTCACCCTGCTGATTACCACTCAGGGCATATTGAATACCAGCCCATGGTATTCACCGCAGGTGATTATACCGATCGCCGGTATGATATTTTCCAACTCGATGAACACCATCAGTCTCGCTGCCGAACGGTTTTTGAGTGAGTTTGAACGCTCTGAAGACTACATCCGTAGCCGTAACATTGCGTTTCAAACCGCAATGATACCGATCACAAACTCGCTGCTGGCGGTCGGGCTGGTTTCTCTACCGGGTATGATGACCGGACAGATTCTGTCCGGAGTATCGCCACTGATAGCCGTGCGCTACCAGATTATGGTGATGTTGATGATTTTCGGCTCCGCCGGACTTTCAGCCGCTATCTTTCTAAGCCTGATCAGAAAGATAGCGCTGCCTAAAAAGCCCTGAGCCTGCTAACTTTCCAGGTTCCTGTCAGCGCTTAATCCTGTTTATCCTGCAGTTTTCTTTTCGCTACTGCTGGCCTTTTACCTTTGCGCTTGGAATGCTTCGGCTTTGCACCCGGCTTGTCGGTCCGGTCCTTTTCAGTGTTAAACGCCTTGATGTTGATAGCGCGGCCGCCTACACGGGTTTTTTTCAAGGTCGCCAGTACTTCGCCCGGCATATCGCCCGGTAAGTCCACCAGGCTAAAGTTTTCATAGATATCGATATTACCGATATAACAGCTGTCCAGTTCCGCTTCATTCGCAATCGCACCGACAATATTTCCCGGTTTGATATCATGCTCGTAGCCTACGTCGAGACGGAAACGCTGCATTTTAACATCCGGATAATCCTTTAACGGGCGCGCAAAAGTGATCAGCTCTTTTTCCTGACGTGGTCTGTCTTCGCCGTCATCGACCACTTTCCGTGCTGGCCGTGAAGACTCCTCTCTCGGATATTCTGCTTTCTGCCTTTCAAACTTTGGCTTTTCATCTCTGGAGTATTCTGCTTTATTTCTCTCAAACCGTGGCTTTTCTTCGCGCGGCTCATCGTAACCAGTACTCGCCGTTTTGCGAACCTTGCGCCCGCGCTCCGGCTTATCCTGCAATAATAAAGGCTCATCACCCTGAACCATTTTCACCAGTGCCGCAGCCACCATAATGGGGTCTTCTTCGCTATCCTCAAGATAGGTTTGAATCAGGCTCTGGCAGGCCGACAGATCTTCCGAATCGAGCGTATCCTGGATGCGCTTTTTAAACTTGTCCATGCGCTGTAAATTGATATCCGCAGTACTTGGTAATACGTGCAGATCAATACTGTGCTGCGCCAGTCGTTCGATACTACGCAGTAAATGGCGCTCTTTAGGCGTCACAAACAGGATCGCTTCACCATGCCGTCCGGCGCGTCCGGTACGTCCGATACGATGCACATAGGATTCACTATCATGTGGAATATCGTAGTTGATAACATGACTGATGCGGCTGACATCGATACCACGTGCCGCGACATCGGTTGCGATGACGATATCTATCTTGCCATTCTTCAACTGATCAATGGTGCGTTCACGCAGCTTCTGGGGAATATCACCGTTCAATGCGGCGCAGGCATAACCACGAGCCTCCAGCTTTTCCGCCAGTTCAACGGTTGCCGTTTTGGTACGCACGAAGGTGAGCACCGCATCAAACTCGGTACTCTCCAGAATACGTGTCAATGCATCCAGCTTGTTATGCCCGGTCACTTCCAGATAGCTTTGCTTGATGGTAATCGCTGTCTGAGTTTTGCTTTTGATCTTGACCAGTTCTGGATTTTTCAGATATTTGCTGGCCACACGCTGGATAGCCTGCGGCATGGTCGCGGAGAACAATGCAATCTGACGATTCTGAGGCGTCTTTTCCAGTATCCACTCAACATCGTCAATAAATCCCATGCGTAGCATTTCGTCGGCTTCATCGAGCACCAGAGCCTGCAAATTATCCAGCTTCAGGGTAGTCCGGTTAAGATGATCCATCACACGACCCGGAGTACCGACGATCACGTGCACGCCACGTTTAAGCTGGCGCAGCTGGATATCATAGGACTGACCACCGTAGATCGGTAGCACATGAAAACCCTTGATTTCTGAAGCATAGGATTGAAATGCTTCTGCCACCTGAATCGCCAGCTCGCGAGTCGGTGCCAGCACCAGAATCTGCGGGCTGTTCAGCTTCAGATCAACCCGGCTTAGTAACGGCAACGCAAACGCAGCTGTTTTTCCGGTGCCTGTCTGGGCCTGACCAATAATATCCTTACCCGCCAGCAGCAGAGGAATACATTCGGCCTGAATGGGGGATGGGGTTTCATAACCCAGCCGTGACAAAGCCTTTAAAACAGGGGCTGGCAGGTCAAGTTCGGCAAAGGTGGGGGGTATTTGTGAAGACATGGGATTCTAGCTGGGAAAAAGGCATAGAATTATAACAGGGAATAATAAAAAAAGCTTATATTAGATAACGCTTTTATAGCCCGTCTGGCGTAATAAAACCCATAAAAAAAGGCCAGTCGCAGGGACTGGCCTAACTTTATTAGCGCAGTGACTTTCATCGCTCGCTATAACCAAAGGAGGACATACACGCAAAGGCATCATCTCAAAAAAGCAGTCATTCCTTACCAAAACGTAAACTTTGAAGCAACGACCGGATCAATAATCTCTTTTGATTACTGCCTCTACCCTGACTTTTATAGAACACATACTTAACATTGCCAGTAAAAACGCTTTAACCGGCTAATTAATCGATAAGCGGTTATTAATATTCGGTTTTACTAACTCAGTTAAGCTATAAGCCTGATAAAGAGATCTAAAATTCCGGCTCTGACTCCGTCAGCGCCATCTCAAAGGTAATCGTTCCTGTTAAATCCAGATCGCCCTGCTGAACAGTGGGCAGTAATTGCTTGCTGATCTGCAGAATCAGTAACTGACCCGCCTTATCGGCATGCACTTCCGGCAAAGTCTCGATATTCTGAAAAAGTGTCTGGATATGCTTTTTTACTCGGCGACCCGTCTGCTAGCATCGAGCAACTGATACGAATCGGATAAATTTATCTCCAGCGTTCTTTTACTCTATACATCATCCAGTACCTTAACTATTAACTACGATTGGGCCATTTTTATATTTAAAGTTACCTGTATGTTTTTGCATGCCCGAATCCCGCCAAGCGGAACCAATCTAAACCGGCTAAAGGGAAACCACTGAAATAAAAGCCGGCAGAGCCGACTCATGCCTGACACTCAGCAAATCCAGCAGCAGACGTCCGTCTGCCCGACTCAGGCCATGCGTACCCTGCACCACATAGCTTCTCGCAATATGGCGCAGGCTATACACATTCTCCAGATACTGACTGCCTTCTGACACCAGAAAATCACCACCATCCAGCGACGCCTTATCCCGCACTATGGAGATATACTGCGCTGGCGGGTGTGGCTGTCGATTAAGCCAGTATAGAAAGCGGTGGGGCATTTCCGGCAACAGGTCATTATACAACCCCTGTGAACGATTAATCGTACCTGCCCCGACAAATGGCGCAAACAGCGCCAGTGGACTGCTACCAACCAACTTCCCAATCTCAGCCGATTCGGTCCCGAGATGCGGGCTGGCAATCGTAATCAATGTACCAATCTGCAGCTCAGGCTGTCGCACCATAACAAAACGCGCCAGCACTCCTCCGGCCGAATGTCCTGCCAGAATAATTTCCTGCTGCGGGAAACGTTCTCGTAACTGCCTTAAGTAAGCCGTCAGGATATACGCCTGACTCTGTAGCGACGACTCCGTTGGCAACGATACCCGGTAAAACCGATCCACAGACGGGTGCTGATTGGGCCGGGGTAAAGGACTCAGTAAGCGAGCCCCATCGCTGGCATACACAAACTCACCCGCATAGTACCAGCCATTCTGATCCAGCAACGGTGCAATCCCGGAGTCAGACCAGCTCGATGGCTGCCCCAGATAACCCTGGATCAGCACCAGCTGACGTGAAAGCGCCTGTGTTGAGAGCAATAAAAAAGCAAATAGAAGCAAAATTCTGAGCACTGGAAGCATCCCCCATCAATGCAGCGACCGCATAAAAGGTCGACCGTTATTGACTTCCTTCTCCGTTGCATCACGGATATCGTGAATGGTCAGCTTAAATCTTAATTTCTTACCAACCAGCGGACTATTACCATCGATAGTCAGCAAACCGTCTTCGACTCTGGTGACCGTAAAGGACTTAATCTCATCCCGCTCATTCTGGAATTCCACCTCTGCACCGACGTGATGAAACTGAGGGGGAACATTTTCCATGGAATCGGTAAATATCAGGCCTTGATCCGCTTCTCCAAACGCCTCGGTTGACTCTAGCGTTACTTCGATGTCATCCCCTATAGCAGCGCCTTCCATGGCCTTCTCAACCTTGCCGAACATACGCTGCTCTCCTCCGTGGATATAACCCATCGGGATCTCGACCTGCTCCAGCAAGTCACCCGTATCGGCATCAACAATGGTATAGCTAAATAATACGTGCTTATTTTTTGCAACGATTTGATCAGGCATTCATATTCTCCAACTAGATTGTGAAAGTTTAACAGAATGCTGGCGCGCTAAAAATATACCTTTATTAGTGTCTTTAATTTGCCCCCCCCTGAACAGTACAGTATTTTAGTAATAGATAGCGAGGCAGTACAGTTTGTCATAAAGATTTATGGGCGTAGCGAATGCGGGTTATGTATGGAGCTATTATCTGCCCCTGGCCTTCAGGGTATAAGCCCGTCCCTGGGCAAGCACCCTTCTCGGCCCTAAGCTACACGGACGTAGCGAATGCAGATATTGCAGGAGCAAATATCTGCCCCTGGCCTTCAGGGCATAAGCCCGTCCCTGGGCAAAAAAAAACCCTCGCGCTTTCGCTTGAGGGCTATAAAATAGGTATCGAGGGGGATGTTGATTGATACCTTTGAGAAGCTCTATTTCCAGAACGGTTTCTGTGTCTCAAGTAAAACCTGCTCTGCATTTAATCCAAGGTCTGCCAGCTGACGACTATCCAGCCCGCTCAGTTGCCTACGCTGATGGTGACGCTCTATCCATACCTGAATAAAAGAGGATACTGCCGACAACCTCAGCAACCAGGAAAAAACATCTGCTTTTTTCTGTAATATGAATGTAGCCACAACAAGACCTCCTTAAAAAACGATACGATTACGATGAGTAAAGAATAGCGGGCAATCTGTCACTATAACAGTTACAATTATCTATAAATATTACCGATACAGTTTTAGGATTGTTATGGATGCTAGCCCCAAACAGCAGCAAGACAACTTTAAATACGACCAGGTCTCGAGCTATGTAATGACGCTTATTGACAAGGGTACGTTGAAAGCTGGCGATCGCGCGCCCTCTTTACGCAAATTAAGCAACACCCTCAAGGTCAGCATCTCCACCATCAGCCAGGCCTACCTGTCTCTGGAAGACAAGGGCGTACTCAAGGCTCGCCCCCAGTCTGGTTTTTATGTGAGCGCGCATCACGACCAGTCCATCAAAACACCCAAGCCCATCATTTCAGCCAACTGTCAGCCACGCAAGGTTCGTTTCGGGCAACTGTTTGAAGAAGTTTTCGCAATTTCTAATAATCCCAGAATTGCCCCTTTTGCCGCAGCCAGACCTTCCATGGAACTGATGCCAGAAAAAGCACTAATCCAGGAAACGCGAAGTGTACTGAGCCGATTTCCAGCAACCAGTCTGGATTACTGCTTTCCTCCCGGCCACGATAGGCTGCGCTCACAGATCGCACTACGCTATGCAGATCAGGGGCTTAGCCTGTCGGCGGATGATGTAATCATTACATCGGGAGCGACCGAAGCGCTATCACTGGCGCTGCATACCGTCGCCCGCCGTGGCGATATTATTGCAGTGGAGTCACCCACCTACTTCTCGGTACTAAGATTGATTGAAAAGCTGGGCATGCTGGCACTCGAAATCGACAGCGACCCCGAGACCGGCATCAATCTGGAATCGCTCGAATATGCGCTGGACACGATGGATATCACGGCGATGCTGCTGGTACCCAATTTTAACAACCCAACCGGCTCCCTGATGCCGGAAGCGAATAAAAAACGCCTGATGGAAATCCTCAACACGCAACAGATTCCACTGATTGAAGATGACGTATATGGCGATCTGTACTTTGGCGATACACGCCCCGGCATTATGAAAAATTACGATAGCGAAAATCGGGTGCTGTCCTGCTCTTCTTTTTCCAAAACGCTGGCTCCGGGTTTTCGCATGGGCTGGATTCTCGCCGGACGCTACCATGAAAAACTGCTGGAATGGAAACAGGCCACCTCTTCTGCCTCACCCTCCCTGCAGCAGCTCGCTACGGCTGAGTTTCTGCAAAGCGGCCAGTACGAACGTCATCTGGTTAGATTACGCAAAGCCTTTCGCGAACAGGTGGCAAAAGCCCGTTTTATGATCGCGCGCCTGTTCCCCGAAGGCACCCGGATTTCGGCTCCACAGGGAGGCTTTGTGCTGTGGGTGGAGCTACCCCGCCATATCGACTGTTTTGAGGTCTACACCCAGGCTCTGGAAAAGAATATTGGCATTACTCCCGGGATGCTGTTTTCAGCCACCCGTAAGTTTAAAAATTATATCCGGATTAACTGTGGTAACCCCTGGAATCAGGAACTGGAGCTGGCGCTGGAGGAACTCGCCAGCGTGATTAAAAATATAAAATCTTGACCTGGGTTAATTGTAGTTAACAACAGCCTGTGATAATGTCTTTGGGCCGGTAAAACAGGCCCTGTTACGGGGATTCCAGGTAGTAAATTACAGGCCATAAAACGATCCATCAGGAAAAACGGATTACCAGCCCTATCAATCCGGCTAAAGGTTTGATTTCAGGGCTTAATAAATATACACATCCAAATTTCCCTCACCCCGAAACGGCTGAACGCATGGATCGTAACAACACAAAAATATAAAAATATCACTCAGAAGCTGGCTAATGATACCCATCGAAGAATTCAAAGTAGAAAACAAGGAAATACGCGATTTATGTAATATTCTCGGCATCTCGCTGAATCAGTACACGCTCAGGCACAATACCATCGTGTGTGAACTACTGGAAAGATTTACCTCTCAGGTCATGGCTCATCTGGCCCACGAAGATCGTTCCGTATATCAGGACCTGCTGAAACAACACACCTCTGATGCAAAGAAAATTGCGGATAAATTTCTTGGCAACACCCTTGA
>FLOH01000477.1_pt1 | contig 85420 bp, 92 predicted proteins | sample 756751 | NCBI WGS metagenome assembly FLOH01 (sample SAMEA4026879, study PRJEB14308) | marine metagenome | biome: coastal water; material: water | depth 74 m
TTATTAATTCTATTATATCACATTTATTCAAAAGTTCGGAAACAGTAACCGCGGTATAAAAAAACTTGGCTAGTTTTAGCCAAGAATTTAGATTTGCTCCCCAGATTACCTGTTTTCCGAATTTATTGAGGTGTATTTGGAGGTAAAACACAACATCACCCGTATGAACTCCTTTGTATATTTACAACCTAGTCGGGTATAAATATACAATGAAGTACGGGTGATGTTTGTCTCGTGCGTCATTGGCCTCTCCTTTGGAAGGCGTTGATGTGAAATACCAATAGGAATTGTTTGCTAACCATCAACACGATGACCGCATTCATCACAGAACCATTTTCTTTTCTTGTGATCGTAATGGATGACTACGGTTTTTTTACAACTGTCACACCAAGCCTCATGTGTGGTCATTATTAAACACTCTCCTCTTGTTTGAGTAACAAAAAACAAAATAATTAACTGCACACATTTACAATATTTACACAAACCAATTTTTTTGTCAATATATTTAGTTCGGAAACAGTAAACGCGGTATAAAAAAACTTGGCTAGTTTTAGCCAAGAATTTGGATTTGCTCGGGGGGACGGACTATGTTCGAACTGAGGTTGAAACTATGACCCTTTTTCTTTCATCCAAATAGTAGCTAAAAATGTAGAAATTGGCATAGATAAAGCAACTCCTATACTTCCAACCAATGTTCGGACAATTTCAGTTGCGATCAGTTCATTGTTTATTACTTGTGTAAATGAAATTGTACCAGCTGGGTTCATGTAGAATAGCAACAAAAGTGGTAAGCTGGCACCAGCATAAGTAAGAAATAAAGTATTCACTATGGCACCCAAATGAGTATTCCCAACCTCGTAAGCTGATTTAAATATCTGCCTATTAGTCAAATTGGGGTTGGCTTGTCTTAATTGTCTTACGGATTCAACTTGTCCGACTATTACATCGTCTAGGACACCTACAGCACCAATCAAGATACCTGCTAAGAGTAAGCCTCTAAAATTTATAGTACCATTATTAGCCCCTAACAAAAAGGTAGCTTCTTCTTGAGCCAGACCGGTCAAACGAGTGAGATTAGTAAAAAACCAAGATAAAATAAAAGTAGCAATGAGAGAGAAAAATACACTAACTACTGCAATATGTGATTTTTTATTCCACCCTTCGGTTATATAAATAATAATAGCTAAAATTATTAATGCACCAAAAATACCAACCAAAAGTGGGTTTGATCCATTCATTATTTTTGGAATAATGAATTTAATAATAATAAAAAAGCTAACAATCAAGCTAACTAAAGATTTTACCCCTTTCTTTTTGCCTATAATTATTATAATTACAGAAAAAAGAAATGCTAACCAAAACAAATAGCCGCTTCGAACTAAATCAGTAATATAGTAATCTGTATTACCATATAAAGTTTTTACTTCACTGACTATCACTTTGTCACCAACTTTGTAGATATTAGCACTCGCTACATCCAAATCAGAAATCCCCAAGTGTTTTATTTCTTTGTCTTTCCATTCTTTTTCTAATCCTCGTAAAAGTAAGTTTTGTTGTAAGGCTTTCGATCCGTCTTGTCGTTCAATTATTTTTTCTTCAATAATTTTTATAATTTTAGCTTTAAAAACGTGGTCGTATGTTGGTTGAATTTCTGTTTCATTTTGTGCAAATACTAAAATTGGAAAAAAAATCAATAAAGAAAAAATTGCTATGGTTATTTTTCTTATCATATTTAGTGTAATAAAAATAAACTAAAAGCCATTAAAGCCATACCACAAACTAAACCTAATAAACTCATATGTCCTCCATATCTTCTGGCAGTTGGCAATAATTCATCAAAAGATATATACACCATAATCCCAGCTACAATAGCAAGCATAACACCTAAAACATTGTTATTGATAAATGGTAATAAAATGAAATAAGTTAATAAAGCACCAAATGGCTCTGCCAAACCAGCAAACAAGGCATACAAAATACTTTTCTTCTTATTTCTAGTAGCATAATAAATTGGCAAAGCAATACAAAATCCTTCTGGTATATTATGAATAGCAATTGCAATCGCTATTGAAATTCCAAACGTCATATTGATGCTGGCAGTGGTAAAGGTAACTATACCTTCGGGGAAATTATGAATAGCAATAACAATAGCAGTAAAAATACCTGTTTTTAACAGTGCTTGCTCGCTCCAAAATCGTTGTCCGTGACGGTGTCTGTGTCCGTGCCATTGATTACCTAAATTAGCCACACCAACTTTTTTACATTTTAAACCCGGGCAAACTTCCATACGTTTGTGGGTGAACATATCAATTATACCCGCAATTACTAGTCCAACCAAAAACATTACAATTACCAGCCCACTCCAATTATTATTTAATCCACCGGTTAATAAATGGTTGGATTCTTTTAATAATTCAAAAAACGAAAGATAAATCATTACTCCAGCAGATAACCCTAAACCAAATGATAAAAATTTTGTACAAGTAGTTTTAATCCAAAATATTAGTAAAGCACCAATCACTGTGGAAAGACCGGCTAAAATAGTTAAGATAAAGGCGAATATTATATTGCTTTGCATAGGTTAATTTATCCAAACATTAGCCATTCGGGCTTAAATATTAATAAAATACCAATGATTACCATAATCATCCCACCAATTAATTTTGACATCCTTGAATACTTAGTAGATATACCAGTCATTTGTAATGTAGTCATGGCAATAAAAAATATAAATAAATCATCAATCATGAAAAAGAAAATGTAAAGCAGGATATATGCATAATATTGCCAGCCACTGAGATTATTAAGAGCGAGTATTTGAGTATAAATAGCTGGCAAACCAGCACTACAAATTAATTCAACTAAATTTACTGCGAAAGCCAAAAGTATAATTCCTAAGAATGAAATTATAAAACTTTTTTTCTGGACTATCTGTTTTAAACGGGCAAATATTTTTTGTCTTTTTTCATCGTTAGTTACTTTGCACCCGCTATCTTTATTAAATAAAAATTCTTTTAGATTATATGAACCACCAAATAAAGCAACCCCACCAATCAGAAGTCTGATCCAAATTACAAAACCAATAAACAAAATAAAGTTTAACCAAGCAACCATAAATAAAAAATACACCGAGGCGGAAGCAATTATAAAAGCACTGCCCAAAATCCACATTTTCTTTTTACTCTTCATTCCCAAAAGTAAACTAATCAAAAACAAAAGTGTCCATAAAGCACAGGGGTTAAATCCATCCAAAACTCCCATGAGAATTGTAATTAAGGGTAATGAAAAATTAACAGCGTCAATTTCTCCTAATAGAGGTACATTAATTATCTTTTTATTATTCTCTTTTGTCTCGTCTGCCACAATGGGTTCCGAACCTTGTCCTACTGGTTTTGGTTCTATTCTAGTTTCTTGAGTATTTATTATTTCTTTTATTGGATCAGTTTGGAATATTTTCACCAAACTATCTGGACAAGTATAGGCATGACAGTATTCTATTCTTTCTAAAATATTATCTGGCGAAATAGTTTCCGAATAACCAGAAAATGTCTGGTCGCCTATAATCGTAAGAGGAACACCATTTATTCTAGTATTTAAAATCGAAGATACTTCTGATAGAAGTTGCCCATTGGAATAGCTGTTATACAATTCAAAATCTAGAACTTGAATATATGAATACTTCTGGGTGTAATAATCTAAAAGCTCTTTTTCTTTAGCACAATGAGGGCAACCTTCACCCCAAAAAAAGTATATATTCACCTTGTTTTCAGCTTGAACGGGAGAAGAAAATAAAAAATACAACGAAAATACAAAAATAATTAAATATTTAATTCTGTTCATAACTATTTATTTTTATTATTCTCAATGATTTTTATTAATTCATCTTTCGAAACCTCACCATTAAGACGCAAAAATTCTTTATTCTCTTTATCTAAAAAAATAAAAGTTGGCAAAGTGTCATTGATTTGATATTTTTTTACAATTTCTTTTTCATTATCAAAATCATGGTATTCAGTTTGAAGCCACGGGTTTTCTGTTTCAATTTCTGTCCACCTTGGTTTCATTACCAAACAACCTGAGCACCAGACAGCACCAAATTTTAATACCTTCATATAATTTATTTTAAGAGTAAAAAATATTATTTAGTTATTTCAATTGCTTTGCCATTAACCAGTGCATCAGTCATTTTTTTGTAAGCTGACTCTAAAATTCGCTGAAAAGTGCTTTGGGAAGTATCCATCATTTTTGCACATTTAGTTTGGTCTAAATTTTTAATATTACGAAGTCGTAAAGCTTCCAACTCTTCAATATCCAAATTAACAATTTCCAAAACAGACATGGGGACACCCTGTGGTTTAAAATATGTTATATTTGGGTTTATTCTCACCCGTCGGCAACCTCTTGGTCTTGGGGACATAAATTGATATTTTAGTTTATATTTGTTAATATTATACCATAAAGAAGACCACTCCGTCCCAACATTATTGCCGGGACGGCCACACTGGTCTTCTTTTATTTTTGAGTCTTCAATGCTTCTTTTTCAGCTTTAATAACTTCCAAATCTTCTAAAAGCATTCTCTCTTCATCTTCTAATGCGGATAACTCATTTTTGGGAGAAATAAATCTCCTGCGACCTTGTCCATATCCACCACAACAGCCTCGTCTTATTCCCATACTATTCCCACAAGAACCCATACCTCTACCACTACCTGCACCTTGACCCATAGGGCCCGTACCGTCTAATTTAGGCATATTTTTTTAGTTAAAAAAATTATTTAATAGCAATCGACCTTTAGTCTACTTGTTATGAGTATATACCCAAAATAGATTTGTGTCAAATAAAATAGTGACTGGGTAGAGTCATTATTTTATTACAAACATTCAACTTAAACATTATCTTTCAATTTTCTTCGTAATAAATGTACTTATAAAACTCAATAAAAATAAAAGTGTACCAGTCAAAACAATTGTTGCACCTGATGGAAGGTCTAGATAATAAGAAGATAACAACCCAATAAAAACTATGGTAGCTGAAATAATAATAGCTAAAATTGTAAAATGTTTGAATGATTTAGAAAATAATTTAGCAATAGCGCTGGGAGTAACTAGTAAAGCACTAACTAAAATGATGCCGATTAATTTAATACTCAAAACAATAGCCACGGCCGTAGATATGTAAAGAATCAAATCATATATCCAAGGTTTGATTCCCGATAGATAGGCTCCAACTGGGTCAAAAGTGCTAAATAATATCTTGCGATAAAAAATAAATAAACATACTAAGATAATTGAACCAATTATAATAATGTTCCACAGATCATAAGTATTAATTGTTAAAATATTACCAAATAAATAACTAACTAATTCTGGTTGATATCCTTGATAAAAATGTAACAGGATAATGCCGATAGCCATGCCAGTAGTAAATATAACTGCAATTGCCATGTCGCTTGATATTTTTGTCTTTTTTTCTAGAAAATAAATAAAGGAAGCAATAAAAATTGAAAAAATAACTGTCACTGGAATTGGTGCCCAACCAAAAAGAAGAGCAAGGGCAATGCCAGCTAAAGAAGCATGAGCAATACCATCGCCAATTAAACTCATTTTACGAGTTACTATAAAAGTTCCGAGCCAACCTAAAAGTACTGCTACAAAAATTCCAGAAATAAGTGCTCGTATCATGAATGGATATTGTAAAGCTTCTATCATATTAGTGAGTATGGTAAAGTCCGGCACCAATGCCGTAAAGTTGTTTAAGGTTTTTTGGTGTAATTACTGTTTCGGGAGTGCCGGAACAAATCATTTTTTTATTCAAACAAATAACTTTATTAGCGTATTTATTCACTATATTAAGTTCGTGTGAAACAATTAAACAAGTATTTCCTTTTTCTTTATTAATTTTTTTAATTAAATCATAAATCGTCTGCTCACCAACAATGTCTATTCCAGTAGATGGTTCATCAAAAATTAAAATTTCTTTTTCATGTAAAAGAGCTTTAGCTATCATAACTCGTTGAAATTGACCACCAGATAATTCTCCTAATTTATTTTTTTCTAAATTATTTAAACCAACTTCTTTTAAAGCTCTGTGGATATTAGAACAACTATGTTTTACTTCTCCACATTTTTCTAAAGACATAAATTCATAAACAGTAATGGGAATATCACGATCAAATTCAAATTTTTGTGGTACGTAACCAATATTCTTAATTATTTGATGAGGTTGTTTTCCAAAAATTTTTACACTGCCAGAAGTAGGTTTATAAACTCCAATAATATTTTTAAGCAAAGTAGTTTTACCAGATCCGTTTGGACCAATTATTGCTATTATATCTCCTTGTTCAATAACAAAATTAATATTGTCTAAGGCAACAAAATCATTAAATTTGTAGGTTAAGTTTTTTACTTCTATTATGGATTTATTCATGTTTAATTATTTTTTATTTAAGCAAATTATCATTCTTTCAATTATTTTATCAATAAAGATTGTTTATTTCAATGCTTCGTAAATGTTATTGATATTGTAATCAATCATATTTATATAGCTATTTCGCTCATCAATACCACCTAAAGGATCCAAAACATCTACTTTTATTTTTAAGTCATCTGCCAAAGTAGCAACAGCTTCCTTAGATAATTGTGGTTCTATAAATAAAGCAGTAACATTGTGTTTTTTTACTTCTTTTTGTAAACCAATCAAATATTGTGGGCTTGGACTTTTTCCAGGAAATGGTTCAAAAGTAGCCACTATCTCCAAACCGAAGTGATTGGCAAAATAGCCCCAAGCATCATGAAAAACCACTAATTCTTTTTTAGTTAATTGGTTTATTTTATTTTTCCATTCTACATCTTTGATATCCAAAGCACTGACGAAATTTTGTGCTTGTGATTCATAATATAATTTATTATCTGGATCAAATGAAACTAATTTTTGAACAACTTGTTCAGCCATGATTTTTGCGTTGTCTGGACTCAACCAGTAATGAGGATCCATACTACCATGATCATGGTGCTCTTCTTCCCTAGTTTCTTCAGAGCGTTCTTCTTCATGTTCATGTTCTTGGTGTTCGAACGGTTTCAAAATTACATATTGATCTAAATCAATCACCTCAACACCTTCTACAGTTTTAGCAATATTTTCTGCCCAAATATCTACACCTGCTCCAATAACAAACAAAAGTTTGGTATTTTGCATTTCTTTGATTTGGGTCGGAGAAACTTCATAGGTATGGGGGCTAGAACCAGGGGGCAAAATTAAAATTGGATCGATTTTTTCTCCGCCCACTATTTTTACGATATCATAAAGCGGATAAATAGTGGCCACTACTTTTATTTTTTCTGTTCCATTAGTTTTTTTGATAATTTGATTAGACGCACACCCAGATAAAATCAAAACTCCCGTAAGTAAAAACGTGAATATCCCTCCCCAGATAATTTTTTTATACATACTTATTTAACACAATTATTACATACCCCAGTTAGTGTTAACTGATGATGGACATTATTAAAATTTTTAAATTTTCCAAAATTATGACGACAATCTATCTCTTCCATATAACCACATTTTTTACAAATAATATGATGATGTGGAACATTGTCTAAACAATATAGTTTTTCTTTTTCGATAACTTCCACATTCACTAAGTGTAATTCTTCAAACAAATTTAGGGTACGATAAACCGAAGCCCTATCTACTTTTTTGATTTTTTTATGTAAATCACGGGCAGAAATAAGATGGTGAGAGGAAAACAATTCCTCTAAAACTTCCATTCTGGGAGTGGTCATTTTATAACCAGCTTTGATTAATTGTTTTTTAAATTTTTCCATATATGAATATGATAACATACTTGCGAACTGTTCGCAAGTATAGTTTACATACAGTTCGAACGTCCCGCCCCTGTTACTAAATGTTCGAACCAAAAAAACAGCTAAAGCTAGCTGATTTTTGAGGTTTTTATACCTTTGCTCCCCAGATTACCTGTTTTCCGAACTTATTGAGGTGTATTTGGAGGTAAAACAAAACACCGCAAAGTTTTGCAGTGCCTGGTATTCTAATACAAGACTACCTTCGTTAAAACTGAATATTGTTTAGGTCTAACGAAGTTAGGGCAGTCTTGCTCAATGTTTGTTCTCCCTGGTGGTTCTGCAGATGCAGCCACTCCACCAGGGGGCAAATGTGTAGATTGATCAACGGTCAATAAACCACTAACGCTTTTTTGCCCACACCGGATCCAAAATCTGTTTTCTGTAGATCCAAATGAATAAGTAAAGATGATATGTACTGCTTTCAAGTTCAAAGCTAAATTGACGCTTATTTTCCAAATATGATCCATAGATCCGATTTTCAGGAAACCTATGTTTACTGTAGAATTCCCAGGGAGATCTCTGAATGTCTGTTATTCCCATGAAATCCATTTCCACATCAAAAGGTGAGTTTACAGAGACCACCCAGTCTATAAAGTTGTTTCTCATGGTAAAAGTACTACCATTGTCAATCGTAAGACTGATCACCGGAATTTCCCGGCCCCGAGAAATATGAGTGGCAATGACTTCAATGGCGTCTCTTAAAATATCAAAACCACCGGTATATGGATATTCTGCCCATGCAGCTGGCATATATGTTAAAAGAAAATTAACATCCGATTTGACTGTTGAAGATAATCTATCTTTTGACTTAAACCATTCTTTTAGGCTTTCCATTTGTTTTCCTCCTTATGAGTCTGAAGTATTCGTCCGCGCTATCCTAGATTAGAAAATGCGAATGACGAGAATATAGATACCTCCCCTTAAACGAAGACTATCTACTTTTCATATAATAGTCAACACTTTAGTTGTGACATTATTTGACAGACATGCTTTTTTGTGCTAATTTAAGTATAATTAGAAAAAAGAAATAATAATAAATAGCTGTATTAAGAGAAAAAGTAGTATAATATTAAATGTAACAATAATATGTTAGAAAAAAAATTATCATATCTTGGATATACAAATAATCAAATTAGTGTATATTTAGCACTATTAGAACTGGGACAGACTAAAATAGGACCACTATTAAAGAAGACGGGTATTCACCGAACAATTGTTTATCGCGCATTAGAAGATCTCATAAAAAGTAAACTGGCATCAAAAATAAGTAAAAGAGGTATTATGACTTTTTATGCATTAGAACCAAAACCACTTCTGGACGAACAAAATATGCGTAAAGATACAGCTGTTCAAGCTATTAAAGAAATTGAAAATATAAGACAAAAAACATTTAGTGAGTCATTAATTTTATCAGGGAAACAAGGTATAAAAGATTTATGTGAAATGGTTATAAAAGAAAAGAGTGATTATTTTGTAATAGGTGGAACATTTAATATAGTAAGTGAATTGGGTGAGGATTATGAATACTATAAAAATAGGTTTTCTAAAAGTAAGATAGAACCATATATACTATTACAAAATGAGTATAAAAATGTATTAGATGAAAACAAAAAAGACTTCAAAAATATAAAATTATTACCGAAAAACTATATTACCACACCCGTTGTTTTGTGGATATTTGGAGATACCGTTGCTCATGTTATCTGGGAAGAAGTAGAGACGATTTTTGTAATGAGAAATAAAAAAATTGCTGATAAATATAAAGATTTATTCAAGAACCTGTGGGAGAAATAGTAGTTCGGAAACAGTAACCGCGGTATAAAAAAACTTGGCTAGTTTTAGCCAAGAATTTGAATTTGCTCCCCAGATTACCTGTTTTCCGAACTTATTAAGGTGTATTTGGAGGTAAAACAAAACACCGCAAAGTTTTGCAGTGCTTGGTATAGTATAAGACTACCTTCGTTAAAACTAAATATTGTTTAGGTCTAACGAAGTTTGGTAGTCTTTTTATTTTACCGATTCTTTCCCTTGGACACTGAACTAATGTGCCAAGGGACAAACAGAACAGATATCTAGACGGGAGAATCTTCTAACATATCCTCTGAAAAAACTCCCATGTCTTCAGTGCGATACACTACTTTGCATTCGGGGTTAAATAGATAACCTCTTTTTTTCCTAACAAACTTTTCACCCCCTTCTCTCAATTCCGTTATTTCCATCAAATTTCCAACTACACCAGTGACTTCAGCATAAAAATCCAACACGATCTGTCCTTCCAGATCAGTTGCAGACCATACTGCAATCCAGTGTCCAATGTATTTTTCCATTTTACAACCTCCTAGTCTTTTGAGATTATATCACACTATCTATAAGTTCGTAAACAATAACCGCGGTATAAAAAAACTTGGCTAGTTTTAGCCAAGAATTTGAATTTGCTCCCCAAATTACCTGTTTTCCGAACTTATTGAGGTGTATTTGGAGGTAAAACAAAACATCACCCGTATGAACTCCTTTGTATATTTACAACCTAGTAGGATATAAATATACAATGAAGTACGGGTGATGATTGTATTCATTGGCCTCTCCTTTGGAAGGCGTTGGTGTTCGTACGCAGTATTTGAGTTGATACTTTTATTCTTTCTCCTGGATCCTCCTCCTTCTCGCGGCGTCATTTTCCAACAAACACTCAATTAGAAGACCCTCTTTGCCGTTATATTTGTCGGACCATGAACAATGAACTTCTTCACAGACCTCCGAGAAGTTACAAGACCAAGCAGCCTGCAAATTTATCTTCTCTTCTAGGTTGCCAGTTACATACATCGCGATATAGAAAATTGCAAGAATAAGACACAATCCTCCACCAGCCATCGCCAACACACACTCTTTGCATCCGAAGCAATATCCAATTGCCCCAATTCCGTAAACACCACCGGCCGCTGCCAATGATGCCCATACCGCTGGATGTAGTCTGCGATGAAAAATACAGACGAGAATGCACAGAATACCGCTAATGATACCGGTGGTTAGCCAGAACATAATTTTCTCCTCATCCTTGTAAGTGATTAGCTTTGTATCGTGTAAAATATTATAACACCCATAAAGAAATAAAAGCAACTATTTGTTCGGAAACAGTAACCGCGGTATAAAAAAACTTGGCTAGTTTTAGCCAAGAATTTGAATTTGCTCCCCAGATTACCTGTTTTCCGAACTTATTGAGGTATATTTGGAGATAAAACAAAACATCACCCGTATGAACTCCTTTGTATATTTACAACCTAGACGGGTATAAACATACAATGAAGTACGGGTGATGTGTACTGCATCGGCCTCTCCTTTGGAAGGCGTTGGGGGTGAACCGCGTGCGTATGGGATTGTCATCATCACTCCTCCTCATCACACCCGTCCAAAGACGGGCTGTCAGGCAGAGCGGTTACTGATGAAAGAGTGTAGCCACTCCCTGCTTTTTTCTCCCAAGGCAAAAGCGGGGTGTCAGTCAAAGCAGTGACATCTCCCCACGGATATCTGTGTCTTGGGGGGAGATGAGCAACTAACCTCTTCACAAACGCCTCATCTTCTTCACTTAACTTTGGCTCCATTTTCTTTTTTCCTTCCTCGGCCATAGTGACCACTACCTCCATAAAAATAACCGAAACACCCGTCGGCTTGTCGGGTAATAGCTTTGTTTATATATTAGCATCTTTTAAAATTAAAATACAATAAAAGTCAATCCTATGTACCTAATTTAAAAAATAATGTATACAAAAAAATGGCTAATATTAGCCATTTTTTAGAACTCAGCTCGGGGGGACGGACTATGTTCGGACTGAGATTTCTAAAGAAATACCTTATTTAAGCAAAAATTAAATTTCAAGACTTCGAATTTTATCTATAACTTCAAACCAATAATCACCGTGAGAGACGTATTTATTAGGATTTATTTTTAAATCTTTTTCTAGTGTATTAATAGGAAAAAATCTAGCTTCTTGTACTTCTTCTGTTTGTAATTTTAATTCATCAGCGTTTCCATCAAATTTATAGAGGTATACATAATAGAATTCATTATTTTTTAAATCTTCAAATTTGGTTTTTTGTTTTTTAATCATCATAAACAATAAATCTTCGGTAGTTAGTTTCAATCCGATCTCCTCTTGAATTTCTCTTAATCCACCATTAATTGGATCTTCATTAGCTCCAATATGGCCACCTGCAGAAAGATCCCAAACATTTGGGAAAAAGGATTTATCTTTAGACCTTAAATGAAGAAGTATTTCTTTTTTTGAATTATATACCCATATATGAGAAGCTCTATGCCACAAACCTTTTTTATGTGCCTCAGTCTTCATTTTTTGAACTCCAGTTAAATTATTATCATTATCACAAATATCAATTAATTCGTCAACCATATAATTATTATTACTCTATTATTCTATTAAGTTACCTCAACTCAATTAAAAAATTTATTTATTTTTTCTCTTCTAATTAAAGTATTATAGTTTTTCACTGGCAAAGTGGGCAATTCATCAATTAGCACCCATTCCCTATCTTCGCCATTTGGCGAAGGTCTACTATAAGCCTCTAAGTCTTTATTATTTGAAATTTTAACTTGTTTTAATCCACTAGTAAACCATTGATCCTTTTCAGCTATTAAACTCAATCTTTCGTTAAGCATCCATTTTGGATCAAGTACTTTGTATTTATCATCTTTATTATCATATATCTCTACGAGTGTATGAGGACGATGTGTTGTAAAATCTGCTGTTATTAGAACCCTACTAACCGCTATATCTTTATCTCTTGCTAACTTAATAAAGATAGTACAAATATCTGTACAGCCATTTCCAGTTAGTTTACCAGATCTTATTATATCATTGGTACTTCTTTTAAACATGTATTTCTCATTAAAATCAGCATTCTTTGGTGTTATTGCTTTTAGATTCAAAGATATAATATATTTCATTATATTATTTGTAGTCATCATTGTTTATGTTATTTGTTTATCTTCCATATTACAAATACAATTGTATCATTTCTATAAAATATTTACTATTTTATAGTTCTAACTCGTCCCGCCCTGGTTCGCAATGAGTAGGACGGGATTCGAACTAATTATTATGCTTATCTCAGCACAATATTAACAATCTCGCACCAAAGAATAAAAATGTTAGAACCAAAAAATTAGCTAGTTTTAGCTAATTTAAGGGCTTTTTTGAGCTCAGCTCCGTTTCGTAGAGGATGTTAGAACTAAAACTATTGATCTAAAGCCTATATATTCAATTTAACTCGCCATCAAAAGAGATTGTACTTTTTCTAAAATTTCTAGATTATGCTGTGAAATTTTATAATCTGTTAATTTATCCAAACTAATCCAATCATAACCCTGTCCTTCTTTGAGAATAATTTCTTGTTTATAATCATATTTTACTAAATAATAGTATTTCTTTCCAAAATGTTTTTCACTTTTATATTTTATTGATAACAACAACTCCACATCTTTCAACTTATACCCTATCTCCTCGCTTATCTCTCGTTTCAAACATTCTTCAGCAGATTCCCCCGCTTGAAATCCACCTCCAAAAAAAGCCCAATGATCTGGATAAAGAGGTGCGTCTTTAGTGCGGTGTTGCATCAAAATTTTATTTTCTTTATTGACTAAAATAATCATTGAAGCATTTCTTTTTATTTTAACCATATACCCTATTATTTATTTTTATAGTATCAGTATATCATTTTTACACAATTAGTTCGAATTCGCAGAAAGGGTATAAAAAAAATTCCGCTAATTAAAGCAGAAAATTCTGGTGCTCCGAGGGTGGGATTCGAACCCACGACCAATTGATTAACAGTCAACTGCGCTACCGCTGCGCTACCTCGGAATAAATAGTGAGTGCATTATAATAAAAAAAACAAATATAGTCAATAGTATATTATAATAACTGGTAATTCTTGGTAGGCTCTTTAATTCCTCTAAAAATCACGTCTTCAATACTATAGACACTAAATTGCCTTTCATCTAGGAATCCGGATAACGAAGCTTCAGCCAACCAGCCACTATCAAGCCAATCAAATAGCCACTCATCGGTGTATCTTGGATCGCGTTGTGATAATCCAGCCCCAATTGTTTTTAACCAATTTCTATTAAAATCTTCTTGTGAACCAACTGAAGGCGCCATAATAATTGGAATACCTAAACCTGCATAAAAAACTAACTCACTTGGTTTAGTCCAAAGTATATCAGTCGTTCGTAAAACTTTATTAAATTTATTAAAATATCCCTCTTTATCTATATCAAAAACTATATTAATATTTTTTCCAATTAATTTACCCAAACCTAATTGTTTAATAATGGATTTAAAATATAGATAAACATCATTACGGCTACCAGCCACCATATTAATACCTATTCTCTTTTTTAACAACTTATCCTTTAAACTTGTTAGTATCTCTAAACCAAGCTCTCTTTGCGCTCCGGCTCCACCAACAGCAAATGTTAAGGTTGGTACTGTATTGGTACAAGTTCCTGGATTTTTTTCTAATTTAGAATCCTTCAAAAAATATCCTGCGGTTGAACCATATTTTTTACGATAATGTCCACATGGATCTAAATTCAAAATTCTTTGAACTAAATCTTTTTTTAAAATTTTTAAAGTTTTTCCACCTAAATTATCTTTTGGAAGTGGAAATCCAGTTAAAAAAATATTTTCTTCTTTTACTCCATAAAGTTTTAAGCGCTCTACGACTCTTCGGCAAGGTGCAAAAAACTTAATTTTGCTTTTTTGAGGATCAAGCGGTACCCAAGCACGACTCATGTCAGCATCACAAATTATACAATAAATTTCTCCTTTGTATCCATGCTCTTCTGCCATAAAAGCTGGAATAAAAAAAGAAGTAACAAAAGGTTTGTGACCATTCTTACTATTTAAATGATCAATTAAATCTTTTCCCCACTTCTTTTTTCTAATCAAACGATAGGTAGCTTTTAATTGTAGTGTCGGTTTTGAAAGGTCTCTTTTTGGATAGAAGTTTGGAATACTCTGAAAATAGTCCATCATATTAAAAACAATGTTCCCAAAAAAAGGAACCCTTTTGAAACGGGAAATCATTTCATAAACTTTACGAGAGCTTTTCCAAATTTTTTTATCCTTGTTTGGTATACCTTCGTAATTATTTGCAATCATTATCTTACCCGTTGGTGAAAGATGTAAAAGTGGATGAGTAGCTCTTTGATGACCATACCCCATGTCAACTGTTACAATCCATGCTTTTTTGTTTATCATAAAAAAATATTATATATAATATTTTAACACATTTTATCAAAAAAGAAAACTATTTTTTTCTTAAAATAATTAACTGAAGAGGAATTAAGAAAAAATTACTCATAACTGCATAAATTATAGCTGGAAGAGCATAAAGTGGACTAAAGAGGGAAAGAGCTACCACGCTTGCTAGAACAAAATTCTTGTAATAAGCTGAAATGCCGTAAGTAATTTTTTCATCATAATCTGCCCCAATTAAATATCCAACTAAAAAGTTTATCGATAACAGAACGAAAACTAACAATGACACAAACAATGACAATCTTAAATTTGAAAGAATAATCTCTCTAAGAGGTGAAATTACACCGAGCAATATGAAAAATAGTAAAAACAATGAAATAGAACTACTGTATTTTTTAAACTGTTTTTTCTTTTTTTTACTCGTAAACAGGGTTGCAAATGCTATTGGAATTAAAACAAACTTGATAATTGTTAAGCTAATTAACCAAACATCAATATGTAATAGAGTGCTGGTAAATAGTAACATTACTAAAGGAACAATTATAGGACTTAGAATATGTGAAATAGTTATTACAACTAAAGCTTTTGATGCTGGACCTGAACTAATCGGAAAAAGTCTGTTAAAGATACTATAAAAAAAATTGACAATTTTATTTGTTCTTGTTTTTGACTGACAATACATTTGAGAAAGAAAAACAGCACTCATACCGGCAGGCATTGTTGCAACTAAAATTAAACCAACAAAAATTTCTGTACTTAAAAATGGTTTAAGTAAAAAAATGAGAAACGGAGATAGAAGATGTACTACTAATAAAAGTGCTAATATTTTTTTCCAATTAATGAACTGTTCAATAATTTTCTTTCCACTAATATCTAAACAACTTAAATACATTAATATCATTAATAGATATCCAACAAATGGACTAATCCCTACACCAAATTTTGGAATCAAAAAACTAACTACAATTGCTAAAAGAACAATTGACCAAGTATTGTCTCTTAAGATGTTTTGAATATTCATATATACTACCTAATTGAATTATAGCCGCCAATAACACCTTTCTTTGATAATACAATTTGCCATAACTGATTTTTACGTACTCTAAAACTTCCTGCACAAGATAATAAATAATACTTCCACATTCTATAAAATTTCTCGTTGTATTTATCATTTTTTAAATCTTTCCACGAGGAATCAAAATTTTTAAACCAAGCCATTAATGTTTTATCATAATCAGCACCAAAACAATGCCAATCTTCTAAAATAAACATCCCTTCAAAAGCTATCGTTATTTGTTTGGCTGAGGGAATCATAGAGTTTGGAAAAATATATTTATTTAACCATGGATCAGTAGTCTTAACTGATCTATTCCCTCCAATTGTGTGCAAAAGTACTAATCCTTCTTTTTCGAGTGATTTGCTACACACTTTCATGAAAGTCTTGTAGTTCTTGTAACCAACATGCTCAAACATGCCAAGAGAAATGATTCTATCAAATTTACCGTTGATATCACGATAGTCTTTCAGTTCAATAGTCACGTCTAACCCCTTACATCTTTCTTCTGCCATATTTGCTTGTTCCTTTGAGACTGTTACGCCGACAGCTTTCACCCCGTAATTTTTAGCGGCAAATTTGCAGAAACTCCCCCATCCACACCCAATGTCTAAGACCTTCATTCCAGGCTTGAGTTCCATTTTTTTACACACCAAATCCAATTTATCAATTTGGGCTTGATTTAAGTTATCTGTATTTTTCCAATAACCACAAGTATACACCATTTCATTATCTAACATTTTTCCATATAAATCATTTCCAATATCATAGTGATGCTCCCCTATTTTAAAAGCTTTTGATTTTGAACCAAGATTAAAAATAACCGCTTTAGAAGCGTGAGTAACCATAGATATGGTTCTAACTTTTTCATCTAAGTTTGATTTTAATAACAAATAAAAAAAATCGTCTAATTCTTCAACGTCCCACCAGCCATCCACATACGATTCCCCTAATCCAATAGATCCAGATGAGAGGACTCGATTATAGAATTCATCGTTATGAATTTTAATATCGATTGGTGAATTTCCATTTACCGTAATACCAGCTTCTTCAAATAAAGAATTCACTGCTTGTTGTTTGCTTGGCATAGAATTAAATTAACTAATATTTATTATAGGTAAATAGATAAAATTGTAAAATATAGCAATATATTTATCATAGCGGAAAACAGACAGAAAACGCAATACTCTTTCAATCTATAGATTTGAATATATGTTAAAAAAGCAGAATATATTACTCCAAAACTAACTGTAATAACAATAATTTCAGATCCGATAACATTATATAAATACATTACCATTAAAAATAGAAGGGTTAAGTAATACAATATACCCCAAATTTCGTTTCGAACGCCTAAAAACTTATTCCACTTACTTTTTAAAACTGCATTACATTTCGTGTTCAAAGGGCAACTTAAAACTTGATTTGGTCTATTCTTGTAAATCAAATAAACAGAATCAAGCATTCCTAAACCAACCAAAACACAAAAGATTATTATTAGCATAATTTCACTAACCAACACTGTTTAATGTGTGTATATTAAGATTATCATTTTTTATCAAAATTGCCAACATTTCGGTGTATTACATCACCGCACTTTGTCCGGCTATAAATCCCGTACTCCAACAAATTTGCAAATTGTATCCACCTGTTGGACCATCAAGATCAAGTATCTCACCTGCAAAATATAGGTTATCAATTAATTTAGACTTCATTGTTTTGGGATCAACTTCACTCAATACAACTCCCCCAGTAGTAATAATCGATTTTTTAAAACCAACTACATCTTTAATTGTTAAATCAAAATCTTTTAAAAGATGAACTAATTTTATTCTTTCTTTTTTAGAAATAGAATTTACTTTTTTATCTGGGTCTATTTTTGATAACTTTATCATTAGTGGAATAATTTTTTTTGGAAGTAGTTTTGCTAATGAATTTTTAAACATCTTATTTGACTCTTCTTGCCAATCATTCTGTATTCTTTTATCTAATTTAATAAAATCTAGAGCCGGTTTAAAATCAATTTTTAAAATTGGGTGATTTATCAAATTTGATTGAATTGTCTTACTCATATCTAAAATTATGGGTCCACTCATACCATTTTTTGTAAATAAGGCCTCTCCTGTCCTTGAATCAATTTTTTTGTTTTTAACATAAACACTAATCTGAACATTTTTCAAACTTAAACCTTCCACTTGTTTAATAAACGACTCTTGAATTATTATGGGTGTTAAAGATGGTTTTGGCTCAATAATTGTATGACCTAAGCTTTTTGCCCAACTGTATCCATCTCCAGTTGAACCTGTTTCGGGATATGATTTGCCTCCGGTACAAATAATATAATTGTTTGCTAATATTTCATGTCCGTTATCAAGAACTATTTTATCAATTACATTTCCTTTTTTCTCAATTTTTCTAACTGCAAAACCTGTCTTGATAACAACGGATAATTTTTTTAATTGATTAATAAATATATTTAAAATATCTAAAGACAAACCTGAAACTGGAAATATTCTGTTTCCTCGCTCAACCTGAGTTGGAACACCATTCTCTTCAATAAAATTAACAGCATCACAAACACTAAATTTATGTAAGGCCGAAAAAAGAAACTTACCATTTTTTCCATAATTGGCTATCATTTTTTTCACATCATCAGTTTTATTGGTAATATTACATCTTCCTTTTCCAGTACACAACAATTTTACCCCTAAACTTTTGTTTTTTTCAATTAAAATAACAGAAGCTCCGCTTTTACTAGCTTGAATGGCGGCCATCATTCCTGCTGGGCCTCCCCCAATTACTACTGTATTATATTTCATAAATTATTGATACTGTATCTTACCACAAATCATTAATTTTCGACACCAATATATTTTTAAAACACCAAACAAATTTGTTTGGTGTTTATTAATTTTGTTCTTACATCAAGTTACTTCTTTCTCTTAAATCTTGTTCTGTCAACTTCTTTTAAAACATGTTTTCTTAATCTAATACTTTTTGGAGTAATTTCTAAATATTCGTCTTCGGCCATTATTTCTAATCCCCTCTCTAGAGTCACAGTTAGAGGTGGAATTAACTGTATAGCAGCGTCAGCGCCTGAAGAGCGCATATTTGTTAAGTGTTTACCTTTAATTGGATTTACGGCCATATCGAGCCCCTTAGACGTGTTTCCGATAACCTGTCCTTCATAGACTTCTACATTGGGTTCAACATATAGCATTCCACGATTTTGGAGATTATCCAAGGCATAAGCAAGCACTTTTCCTGTTTCTGCTGAAATCATTGATCCTAAATTGTGTTTTGATATTTCACCAGCATAAGGTAAAAATCCAATCACCTCACTACACAAAATTCCCTCACCCCTGGTATCTACCACAAATTCACTTCGATACCCAAACAAACCACGAGTTGGTATTTTGTACATTAATCGTGATTGATTTTGCATAGGAGTCATACTGAGCATCTCCCCTTTTCGTTTTGCTAATTTTTCAATTACAATTCCTTCAAATTCTTTTGGAACATCTACTGTAATTTCTTCGAATGGTTCAGATTTTATACCATCAATTTCTTTTATAATTACTTGCGGTTGAGAAACTTGAACTTCGAATCCCTCTCGTCTCATATTTTCTAAAAGTATCGCAATGTGTAATTCTCCTCGTCCTAATACTTTATAAAAATCAGTTTGAGAAAAATCAATTTTTAATCCAACATTAACTTCCAATTCTTTTTCCAGTCTTTCTCTAATTTGACGACTGGTCACATATTTTCCTTCCTTTCCGGCAAAAGGTGAATTATTCACCAAAAAATTTAATGAGATTGTTGGTTCATCAACTTTAATTGCTGGTAAAAGTTCTTCTCCCTTGTCGAGACAAATTGTATCACCAATATATATATCTGGTAATCCAGCCATCATAACGATATCTCCGGCATAAACTTCTGTAACTTCTTTGCGACTTAAACCTTCAAAAGTAAAAAGTTTTGTTATTGAACCGGTCTGAACTTCGCCCGAATGTTTTTTAACAAAAACTTTTTGAGCGTTTTTTAACACACCCTGATATACTCGGCCAATACCCATACGGCCAAGATAGTTATCATATGCTAAATTAAAAGGCTGAAAAGTAAATGATTTTGAAGTATCACCACCAGCTGGTTGTACTATTTTTAATATTGTATCTAGAAGTGGAGTTAAATCATTGGAATCATCGGCCAAATCCATTTTTGCAATTCCTTGTTTTGCAATTGTATATACTGTTGTAAAATCAAGTTGTTCATCATTTGCGCCCAAATCCATAAAAAGTTCTAAAACTTTATCATTGGCCCACTCTGGTCGCGCAGCGGGTTTATCAATCTTATTTAAAACAACTATCGGTTTTAATCCAAGTTCTAAGGATTTTTTTAAAACAAATTTAGTTTGTGGCATTGGTCCTTCTTGTGCATCTACTACTAATAATACTGAATCTATAGATCGCAATACACGTTCTACTTCAGAACCAAAATCAGCATGTCCAGGAGTGTCAACGATATTTATTTTAGTATCTTTGTAGAAGACTGATGTATTTTTTGAGTAAATTGTAATGCCACGCTCTTTTTCAAGTGCGTCAGAGTCCATACCAGTAGATTCATCGGTAATCATTCCAGTCTGTTGCATTAAAGCATCGGTGAGACGGGTTTTACCATGATCCACATGAGCTATGATGGCAATATTTCTAATTTCCATAAATAATATTTAATGCCCTTTATTACGTGGTCCTCTTCGACGATTTCGAGAGAATTGATTTCCACTTTTTGAATAATTTGATTTTTGTGAAGATCGACTCGAATAATTTCTTTGATTTCTAGAATAACTATGATCTCGGTATGGTACTTTTTCTCTCTCTGGAGGTAATTCTGGTAAAGATAAGACAGGTAATGATTTTCGAATTAATCTTTCAATCTTATACACATCATCCTTTTGAGATGAAGTAACAAATGAAATTGCCTTACCGTGACGTCCAGCTCTTCCAGTTCTACCAATACGATGAACGTAATCTTCTGAGTTATCAGGAAGATCGAAATTAAGTACTAATGAAATATCTTTTACATCAATTCCACGAGCAGCAATATCGGTGGCCACTAAAATACGAAACTTTCCACTTTTAAATCCATCTAACGATGCTTTTCTTTGTGCTTGTGAACGATTGGAATGAATCTCACTAGCGGTGTGACCCATATTACGAATATCACGAGCAATTTTTTTAGCTCCATGTTTTGTTCGTGAAAAAATTAATACTTTATCATCCCCATACTTCTGTAACACTGAATCTAAAAGTCTCATCTTGTCAGTTTTTCTTACCACAAAAACTTCTTGCTCTGTGTTTTCAGCTGATGTACCTTGTGGTGTGATCTCAATTCTAAGTGGTAACTTCATAAAAGCAGATGCTAACGAAGTAATTGATTTTGGCATAGTTGCCGAAAACAACATAGTTTGTCGATCCTTAGGTGCGGATTGTAAAATTCTTTTAATTTGCGGTAAGAATCCCACGTCAAGCATTCGATCTGCTTCATCTAAAATAATGGTGTTCACATTATTCAAAGAATATATTTTTTGTTCCATTAAGTCTACCAGACGACCAGGAGTGGCAATCACGATGTGAGGATTTCGTCTCAAAGCTTTTACTTGTGGATACTGAGATGTACCACCAATAATAACCGCACAACGCAGTCCTAAGGGATTACCAACTTGATTAAGTGCTTGTTCCACTTGTAATGCTAATTCACGAGTAGGAACTACAATTAAGCCTTGCCCTCTGTGGGTTAAAAGTCTTTGAATTATTGGTATACCAAAAGCTAAGGTCTTTCCAGTCCCTGTTTGCGCAATACCAACCACATCTTTGCCATTTAAGGCATCCGGTATAACTTGGTGTTGAATTGGAGTTGGGATATCAAATCCCTTTTGTTTTAGAATATGAAGAATTTTTTCTTCTATCCCAAGGTTGTCAAAACAACCATTTGTTTGTTCTTTTTGCATATATATTTTATGTGACCCAATATTCTTAACGGCCACACTATGACACAAAAAGATTCGAGTCGCTTAAGAATATCTCTTAAGCTTGAATAATACGATAGTATAGCAGTAATAGTGCATTATGTCAATGCTTAGTAGTATATTCGTTATCTGTAGCCCAAAATCGACAATTTAAACAAAAAAACACTCCCATTTTCACAGGAGTGCTTTTAATCTTTTATTAGAAAGATTAAGCTACTTTCTTAACCTTTACAGCGTTAAGACCTTTAGGACCTTCTTCAACTTCAAATTCTACTTTGTCGCCTTCGCGAAGATCGTTGTAACTTACATCTACTAACTCGTTTGAATGAAAGAAAAGATCTTTTTCTTCACCTTCGCGAGTGATAAAGCCAAACCCCTTATCGGTAAGTCTAGCAATTATACCTTGTTGCATAATTTGTAAAACAAATGAATAACTTGTCCGCCTGAGCGGAACTATCAAATCCAGAATCATCCCAAACTCGACTCTGTTTGTTCTACAAAACTGTTTTTGATAACTATATGATAGCATAGTTAAGCTAATTTGTCAATGCTGAGTGTTTTTTTGATATTTTAAAACAAAACATCACCTATTCATCTCCTTTATATCCCTACAAATTTTTACAGGGAAATAAAGGGGGCATAGGTGATGCATGTATCCATATGACCCCAAATTACGGCTATGCAGGTCGAACGTTTCCTCATGGGCACATTGGCAACTCCTTATCCAATTGTTCCACCACTATCACAGAACATTCTTGATTTACATTCGCCTCTCCGGTTCTGTGGGGATGAGAGAATCCACCTCTGACCCAATAAGTTTGACTCTCAACCTTTTGAAAAGGTGGGATCATCTTCACAGGTGGATCGTGTCTCAATATTGCAAAATTTGGGGCATCTTTAACCTTCATTCCTTTCTCCGGGGTAATTTAGATTATATATTTATACTATTTTTTACCGCATTAGTCAAACAAAATAATTTTAAAAAATTATATAATTAAAACGAAACGGGAATTTTTAAATTATCTTCATTGTCCGGTAAGCCAGATGGATTGTCTTTTTTTAATATTAAAACTCCTCTATTACTCGAGGTTGGTTTTAAAAATTTTAAATTAGCTTTAAAGTTTACAAAGTTTTCAGTCATCCAGTCGCTTTGAGCCACTGCAAAATCTCGCGCAATAATTAAACCATTCAAATCTGTTAAAACAATAGGGAAATCACCTTCAAAAAACCAATTTCCCACAGCCTCCCCCTCTATTGTTAATGGACTAGATATTTTTTGGTCAATTGATGGCAGAGTTACTTTAATTAAATTACTTTTGTTAGTTGAAGTAGTAACATCAGTTGTTTCATTTTTTTTGCTACTATCCATTTTAGAATTAATATCTACTGTTAGACCATTCATTGCTCTAGAAGCGATTAAGTAGAGAATAAATAACAAAACAAAAAAAGAAATGATGGATAAAATAATTATAGCATCTTTTTTACTCATATTTTTAATACATTATCCAAACAAAATTAATTAGGTAAGAAAATGAAGGCGAGTCGTATATCATCATAACCTATCTTTTTTTTAAGACATTGATAAATTGGCTTTAGTCTAATTTCACCATCCTCAGAAAAATCATCGGGGTCATTTTTAATCTTAATTTTATCAATTGATTTGGAAATTTGTTTTATTTTTTTCTCACTTGGCATCAGATATGTTAGATCCAACTCTGGATATAGCTTTGATATTTTTAATATATGACTAATTATCGTATTTTTACTAAGCATTCTCTTTTTCACCATCTTTGAAATGGTTTCTTTCTTTATTAACAATTGTTTTGTCACTTCTAATGTTTTTTCTTTCTTTTTAGGTTTTTCAATTTTTTTTGTTTCAATACAACCACCATGTTGCATTATACTATTAATATACATCTCTTCTTTTTCTTTTTTAGAGAAAGATTTAAATTTAAGAATATTTAATTTAGAAAGTTTCATCATTTCTTTATCAACATCTAATACCTGTTTATCAACTTGAAGTGCTATATCATTTAATCCCATCAATCTTAAACCCTCAATTGACTTTATTCTGCTTAAAGCGACATATCCCTGGCCAACTTCAAATGTTTTAGACAAATCAATCTCAGCTGCATCCAAAGTCATGCCTTGTGATTTATGAACTGTTAGAGCCCAAGCAAGACGGAGAGGAATTTGCTTAACGGTAGCGACTATATCACCTTTATTATCTTCAAGATTCCAATCCTCATATTCAGTAATTATCTTCCGTCCAGAAAAAATTTCAACAATCGGCGTTCCAGTCATTTTACTAAAACCAATCACTTTTCCAAGGGTACCATTTATATATCCTTGCTCATAATTGTTTTTTATAAATATTACAACTGCATCTTTTTTTAATCTTAATTCATCTTTTACCAATGATCCTCTAAATATCCTTTCAATATTCTTTTTAGATCCCCGATCTTTGGCTTCATAAACTCTCAGCTCACCGGAAAGTTCATTTAGATTCTCATTATTAATACGATCAACATCTATATTGTGAGTATAGAGTTTAGTTGCTTTAAAATTATTTGATATTTCTTTTTTGTAACAAGAGCGAAAAATTTTCATTGAATTTTCAGAAACAGAATTAGAACGAATCTCGTCAAGAATATCTATTAATACTCCACTACTATGACGAAATTTTTCTCTTAAATAACAAATTTTTAAATCTGCTTCATCCCATGAGGTAATTTGCCAAGCAAACTTAAAATCTTTTTTCCCTTTACTAATTGGAGGTAACTGAAAAAAATCTCCTGACAAAATTAATTGGACACCACCAAATGGTTTTTCAGAAAATTTGAAAGTTTTCAATATTCTATCTAAGGAAGTAAAAAGCTCGGGTGAAACCATGGATATCTCATCTATTATTAATACCTTTAATTCCTCCAAACGTTTATATATATGTTTTTTCTGCATCAAACTATCAATCATGTACTGACCGATTTTATCTTGAATTCCTATCCCAAAAAAGGAATGGATCGTCATCCCTCCAATATGTGAAGCGGCTATGCCAGTTGGGGCTACGATCGCGGGAGTAATACTATGTTCTTTTAAATATTTGATATACTGATTTAAAAGATATGTTTTGCCTGTCCCAGCCGAACCTGTTAAAAAAACATTTCTTCCTGTTTTTAAAATTTCGAATGCATTTTCTTGTTTCATTGTTAACAAAATATTGAATAAGCAAATGATAAATTATTTAACCAAAAACCTAAGCAGCTTTTTTTAAATTGCTGTCAATTTCTTGAATTGGAATATTTAATTCTTCTGATCTTTTTTTGTCTATGTTGAGTTAAGTTTGGTTTATTGAAAACATAGAAACTAAAGACAGCCAAAATTAACATTGATAAAGCCGCACTAATAAAACTAATTTTAAAAACATCTATCATTAATATTAGAAACAAATAGAAAAATATCCTTGGAAACATAGACATAAAATTACGATAAGTTGCTGCTGATAAAGGATCATTCTTTTTTTCTCCTATTTCAAATATTTCACTATCTATGGGCAAAGTAATTAAAATTGAAAATACACCTATAAAGGCTATGCTAACAAAATAGAAAACACTTGAATCTAAAACTAATCTAAAAATCCATGTCAAAAGAATTAATAATGAGGCAATTATTATAATTCTACTACGACTAGATTTTTTTATTTTACCAGTAAAATAACTACAAATTATTGATGCAACCGCTATTAATACGGGAATAATTGCCACCGATTCTATAGTTTTAAAAATTATAAAAATAAAAATTGGCCAAATAACACTTTCAGCAACATTATGAAAACTAAAAATACCATAAGCAATGTGTGCTTTAGCTTCGTGTAAATTAGTAAAGAAATCTCTTAATTTAATAGTCTTATCTTGGCTGGGTTTATCTTTGAATGCTTTAATTTTAAACAATGGCCAAATAGATAAAAGTAAGACTATTATACTTATAATAATAAGAACGTCTCTTTCTAAAAAAATTAATATAAGAGCACCAAACAAGGGGGCTAGTACAGCAGCAGCCATTTTGGCAATATACAACATACTAGTATCTTTACAAATATTTGCTTTATGTTTAGAACAAAGCATAAACAAATATAAATGTCCGACCCAATAAAAAGTGTCGTAAACCGCCATAAAAAATGCCATCAAGACAAAAATCAGTAAATTGCCAAATTCTAAATTGTACAAAAACACAAAAGATATGATAAATGAAATAGTTCCTATAATTACAACTATTCTTCCACCTATTTTCTGGATAAAATATCGAGCTATAAAATTTAAAGGGAAATTAAAAATACAGTAAATTAAATAGAAAGTTAGTACACCTGAAACACTATATCCTAATTTTAATAAAAAAATTGGTATAAAAACAGAAATCATCGCACGTCCAAACACATGCAACCATACAGAGGTCTCAAATAGCCAAAATTTTGTATGAAATAATTTGTGTATTTGATGATTGTAATATTTATGAAATAATTGCATAATAATTTACTCAAAATCTTATTACTTCTATTTTATCTTTAATAATCATTAATAGTCTACCATCTTTCACCAAATATTACTATTGTTTACTAAGCCAAATAAAAAAATTACGCTAGTTTTAACGTAAAATTTAATCTGCTCGGGTGTCGGAATAGCTTCCGAACTTTTTTGGCTAATTTGAGATAATAAAATTACAATAATTCCATCTTTATTGCAACCACTCCATATTTATTTTCTTGTTCCTTTGTATAAAACCTATAGTAAACATTTACCGCATCTTCAAGAGTATGTGCATCAGGAATGACGTTATTAATACCTTCATTTTCTATCATTTCGCTAAAATAACCATATTTCTTTGTTCCAATTATTTTTACTTCGAAGTTGTCATTTACAACGGCTATATCACCAACTTGCATATCAGAAAATTTTCCTTTGTTCAATCTGCCCTCTACAGTTTTTTTACCTTCTTTTATATAACTAAAATAAGGTTCTCGTACGTTAAAAGTTTTTTTCATACTGATTGACGTTTTTTCATCTTATCCCTCTTTACTCCCCAGATTACCTGTTTTCCGAACTTGTTGTGGTATATTTGGAGGTAAAACAATATTTTTTAGTGTAAATAAAATAGTCTACTTAGAAAAAAAGGCTATTTAGAACATTATTTTTTTAGTCCTTCGCTTAAAAAATCCCTGGGTAAAGATAATTCTTCAGGTAAATGACCTGGTTCAGTCATCTTTAATTCTTCATTACTTAAACCGATTTCTGCGACTGTAATATCTTGTTCTGATAGAACTTCTCCTAATCTGTCTTGAAGTTTTTGAAAGTCGCGATATTTTTCAACATTACCAGTGTTTTTTACTTCGGTCATTTTTTTAATTAAGCCTTTAGCTACCGCAATTGCAGCCTCTCTTAATACTTTTACCATATATCATTATATTAAAAATTATATATAATTATTATACATATTTTGAATTATATATGCAACCTAAGTTCGGAAACAGTAACCGCGGTATAAAAAAACTTAGCTAATTTTAGCCAAGAATTTGGATTTGCTCCCCAGATTACCTGTTTTCCGAACTTACTATAGTGTATTTGGAAGTAAAACAAAACATCACCCGTATGAACTCCTTTGTATATTTACAACCTAGTCGGGTATAAATATACAATGAAGTACGGGTGATGTGTACTGCATCGGCTTCTCCTTTTAGAAGGCGTTTGCGGTGAACCTCATGCATATGAGATTACTAAACTCATTTCTACCCCTCCTTTTCTCTTTTCTCTTTTCTCCGTTCAAACCTCGCAAGTACATAGACTAATAGCAGCCCAAGCGAAGCAAAGGTTGCCATTATAAGTAGGTATTTATTGGCCACCCTCGCCATCTCGTTATCGCCCCCAACAATCATTAGGAAAGATCCAGGAAGACACAGAGACGAAAGTACGCGAATTAAATCTATGTTTTTTCTTCCGATTCTGCGTGTAAACCTACTAAAAATATAACCTATAAAGCCCAGTACAAAAGTAATGTAATAAAAGAGCATTTGTATCCTCCATTAGTTAGAAGTTTAATGTATTATTTCACAATATATGATAAGTGTAAAACATAAGTTCGGAAACAGTAAGCGCGGTATAAAAAACTTGGCTAATTTTAGCCATTAATTTGAGTTTTGCTCCCCAGATTACCTGTTTTCCGAACTTATTGAGGTGTATTTGGAGGTAAAACAAAACATCACCCGTATGAACTCCTTTGTATATCTACAACCTAGAGGGGTATAAACATACAGTGAAGTACGGATGATGTTTTTCTTGTACGACGCTGCCCATCTTTAGGGAGGTGGTCTGATTTTTGCCATTTTGCCCTCCTAGCCTATGGCTTTTTCGTAAACACTCATGATCCGTTGAAACAACCTTTCCTGAGTAACCCCATCCAGAGATTGCCCTCCATGTCTCATTTGGGATATTTTCAATTTAACCTGGAAACTCGGTTTAAAATAAGTCGCACCTTGTTTCCGCTTCCCCATCGGAGGAACTGGGTTAACCCTGATCTTTCTCTCTAATGGACTGTCATCAATTTTAATACTTATTACAAAAACTCCACTCTCAGACATCTTGTAATCTACAATCTTGACCATGTCCATCTCCTTTTTAAAGATAAAGTAATAATACACTTTTGATTATTTAATTGCAATAAAAGTTCAGAAACGGTAACCGCGGTATAAAAAAACTTGGCTAGTTTTAGCCAAGAATTTGGATTTGCTCGCGAGCAGGGATTCGAACCCCGATACCCAGGACCAAAACCTGGAGTCCTGCCATTAGACGACTCGCGAATAGTATTTGGTATATCTCTATACCTTTAATTGTTTGCGCATTGCTAAGCCACTAGACAAAACGTTAAGTAATAACACTGCCAAAGCTTGCATTGAGCATATGATGAATATATTAGATTTATAGTAATTTGTCAAGCTAAATCCAGATGGAAATATTATGGCTAAATATGAATCAAGCCAAGCTAAGCCAAAATATAATACTACTGCCGTTAAAACAACGCTTAAAACTGTAAATAATAATGACTCTACTAAATATGGTCCTCGAATAAACCAATTACTTGCCCCCACTAATCTTTTAATACTTATCTCTGTTTTTTGACTATTAATTGCTACTCTGATTGTATTAAAAATTATTAAAAATGATATGGCAGCAAACAAAATTATTAAACCCAAACCCACCATTTCTATCTTATTCGTAATATTTTGTAATTTTAAAATCGCACTTTCATGTTGATCATAACTTTTTGATTCAATAATTTTTTTGTATTCTGGTACATCAAGAGCTGTCATTATTTTTTTGTAATCTTTCGGCTCTCTGGTTTTAATAACCATAGTAGGCCCAAATGGATTATCTCCTAATTCAGTTAAAGCATTTAGTGTCTCACTTTGATTTTGATGTCTACTTTTAAAATTTTTCAATACTTCATCTTTACTAACAATGGACAGTTTCGTTACTTCCGGAAAAGCAGAAACATATTTTTTAATGTCACTAATTTCAGCGTCGGTTACTTTGGGGGTAAAGTAGAAAGAAATATCTACTTGATCTTTTACCGAAGCAACTGCCTTATTTGTTACCATTTCAAGAGACCATAAGATATTCACTGACAAAAGCATTAATACTAGAATAAAGACAGTCATAAATGACAATGAAAAATTACGTCCAATATCTTGAAAAGCAAATTTTAAAATTCTAAAAAATGATAACATACTAATTTAATTTATATTTACCTTTTTTCTCATCGCTTATAACCTCACCATCATGCAACATTATTACTCTGCGCTTTAAATGATTCACCACTTCCCTATTATGTGTCACTAATAGTATTGTGGTTCCAAATTCATTAATTTTTTTTAATATTTCAATTACTTCCTGTGTATTAATTGTATCTAAATTACCAGTAGGTTCATCAGCCACAATCATTTTGGGTGCGTGAGCGAGCGATCTAGCAATTGCGGTTCGTTGTTGTTCGCCACCTGAAAGTTGATAAGGATAACTGGTACTTTTATGACTTAATCCAACTATATCAAGTATTTTAGGAATAACTTTTTTAATCTTCGCATGTTTTTCACCAGCAACTTCTAAGGCAAATGAAATATTCTCATACACTGTTTTTTTCGGTAATAGTCGATAATCCTGAAAAACAACGCCAATTTGGCGTCTTAAAAAAGGTATTGCACCGGCTTTGATATTCGTAATATCCCAATCCCCAACCTCAATTCTTCCTCGGGTTGGTTTTTCTTCTGCAATAATAAGTTTAACAAGCGTTGTTTTGCCAGTACCACTTTGACCAACAATAGAAACAAACTCTCCCGATTCAATATCTAAATTAATATCACGGAGAGCAGGATTTGATCTAGTGTTGTATAATTTTGAAACTCCTCTAATTTTTATCATACAAATATTATACCACAAAATGAAAAACAAAAAAACAGTAACAACTGTTGAAAAATATCTGAGCCAAAGACGGGGATCGAACCCATGACCTCTGCTTTACGAAAGCATTGCTCTGCCAACTGAGCTACTTTGGCGTTTGGTATATTAATGATCTGTATTTATGAATTAGATACTTAACAATCACTCAAAGATTATATATTTTTAAACATTACCACATAATCATCAGCTACAAAATATCCTTGTTTTTTATAAAACTCAATTAATCGCACATCATTTTTTGCCCAAAGCATTACTGATTTGATTCCTAAAGAATATAAATAGTCATGAGCATGTTGCATCAATTCTTTTCCTATTCCGCTACCTTGCAATTTTGGACTTACCACTATTTCTTCCAACACCACTTGCAAGCCCTCGCTCCAAGCGGAAATATTAAGAAAAATAAAGGCTATCAATTTATTTTTTTCATCAACTGCGATAAAGCTGTGTTTTTTACAATTTTTATACTTACCTTCAATATACAGACGAGCGCTTACACCTTTGAAAACCTCATTGTAAGGATGATGACCATAAGCTTTTTCTAAAATTTTTGTACACTCCGATATATCAGTTTTCTTTATTTTTCTAATTTTCATATATATTATATTTATTAACTTTTTATTTTCTTATTGCTATAAATTTATTAAGAAATATGGTTACCCATAAAACAATCAATTTCTTAAACTTGGAGCGGGATACGAGAATCGAACTCGCGTCTCCAGCTTGGGAAGCTGGCATACTACCATTGTAATAACCCCGCATTTTAAAAGCCCTGTAACATTCAGGGCTTTTATTTAATATGTATCTTGCCCAAAAACTACTAATTTTCTGAAGTCGTTGTCGTTGAGGTCGATGTTGTAGTGGTAGTAGTCTTTGCTGGATTTAAAATAGCATCTAAGGGATTATCAATTGATAAATAAAGTTTAAATTTCACTTCTCTTACTTTTTTATCTAAATAGTAATTAACATCTAAAGGAAACAGTATATGTGAAGCCCTGTACTGCACCATTGTTCCGGGGTTTGTACTACTTGTACTAGTCACTGTCTTGTAGTCAGTTAATTTAACAATATGATATCCATAATTTGTTTCTATTGGAGAAGTAGCTAATTCTCCTTTTTTCAAGGCTTTAATTGCTGTTTCAAAGGCAGGTACCATATCACCATCGCCAAACCATCCCAAGTCACCTCCGGTGTCTTTGGTTGCATCTGCTCCATGTTTTTTAGCCATAGCCGAAAAATCTGAACCACCATTAATTTGTTTTAATACTTTTTCTGATTCTGTTTTTGAGATTTCTTTCATCTTGTTTTGCAAATTCGATTTTAATACTCCTGGTGCAATTATTCTATTGGCATAGGTATCAAGATCCCAACCAAACATTTCCTTTATCCCGCTCTCGGCCTCAGCTGTAGTTGTAAACTGTGTTAAAATACTAGATTTTGCATTATCCACATCTGTCTGTGAATAATTTACTCCATACTGAGTTGCTAATTTTTTTACTAAAATATTATCAATTAATCTAAACATTGCATCTTGACTTATTTGCTTATCAGTAATGTTAACTTCTTGTCCGCTGGCTTGAGCACTTTTTGTAACATAGGTACGATAAACTTTTAAAGCCTCTACATCAGCAATATAGTCACTATATAGGATGATTTTATCGTCCAATTTAGCGGCTGGTAAACGCAAAACCTTTGCTACTGTAACTGTAAAAGTATCATTAGCTTCCTTTGCATATACTCTATATGTTGCCGTACCTCCTAAAATTAAAACAGCTACAACAACTAACCCTATAAAACCATAGGCAAACATTTTTAAATTTAATTTTTCTTTTGCCATGACTAATTTTTTTTCACTTGTTTCTCCTCCTGTTTTTGGTTGTTGATCCATATTTTCCATAAGATTATTTATTGATTGGTTATAAAAATATTAAACCATTTTGAATAATTTTTGTTTGTTAATTCTATCACAACGTCTTCTAGTTGTCTATCCACATATGTCGATTGTGTACTTGACGACTGAATCATTATTACTTTTTCACCATTATTAGCTAAATTAAGCTCAGTTTTAGCCACTTCTTCTACAAAGGAATTTGATTTTACATAGTCTAATTCTTCTAGTAATTTAATTTTCTGTGTTTTTAATTTGTTTGCTTTTTCTTGTAAACCAACTATTTCTTGTTTAATTTGATAATCATTATAATACGTTCGAGCATAACTAAAAGTAATCATACTAGCAATGATAATTAAAACAAACAAGAACACATATGAGCCAAATATTTTTTTTGATAAATTGTTATTGGTATCTCTCATAAAAATATTATTCTTCTACTTCTTCATCACCATCATCTTCCTCCTCATCTTCATCTTCCTCAGCATTTTCAATTGGCTCCATTTCTTCAGCTATTAATTCACTAATATGACTTAATTTTCTATCATCTAATTCAGAAATAATTTTAATAAAATTATTATAAATCGTTTTCACATCAATAATTTTTCTGTCGATCTTGTATTGTTCTTTTAAGTCTTCTAATAAAGTTTGTACTTCTTGAGGGGAGTGAATTTTTAACGCTTCCAGTGAAAACTGCTCTGTTCTACTTTGTACTATTACAGTACCATAATTAAAAATGTTTGCACACACTCCTTTTTTTCGCACAGACACATCCTTTATTTCCTTATACGCCACAGATGAAATAATGACATCAAACCAACCAACTCTGTGAATATCAACAACTCTCTCCGTTGTAATTACAAAAATAGTATAATAATTAAAAAACCAAGTTCGAAATAATAGATAAAAACCAACCAATACTAATAAGCCATATACAACATACCCTAAATACCCATAACTAAATAATTGAAACATCCAGAATGAAGCGGCTGCTAAAAAAATAAAACCAAATATATATTTCCATAGATCAACTAACGAATAACGATGTATCACGCGAACAATACCTTCGCCTTCGCGTATATTAATTTTCTTTTCTAATGACATAATATTAATTATTATTATTTTTTAATAAATGAATTGCTACTTCTCGATCATCCCATGGTAATTTTTTTCCTTGACCCTGCGCTATATACGGCTCTGTTCCCTTGGCCGTAATAACTACAATATCATCTTTTTTTGCAATGTTAAAAGCTTTTTGAATCGCTTTTTCACGATCTATTTCCACAAAAAGATCAACATCTTCTTTTTTACCAGCACTTCGGGCTCCAATAGCCAACATCTGAGCAATTACATTTGGATCTTCATCAAAACAATTAACATCTGTAATAATTACATAATCAGATAATTCACCAGATATTTTACCCATTTCTTCACGTTTTTCTTTATCACGTCCACCTCCGTCTGAACCTACTATTGATATTAATCTTCCATCGTTTACTAATAGGGATCTTAAATTACGAAACAAAGCAGTCAAACTCATGGGCTCATGAGCATAATCTACAATAACACTAAATTCTTGTCCTTGTTCAATAAACTCCATTCTTCCTTCAACTTTTTTAACATTTAATATCCCGTTCTGTATATTCTTCTCTGTAATATTCTGTGACATACCAATGGCAATCGCAAACAAAGCATTATACACATTAAAATCACCCACTAAGTTCAAAGAATACTTTGAATCAATTTTAAAGCTTGTTCCTTTTTTTGTAACATTAACATCTGTCGCTTTTAATATATGTTTTTCATTTTTTAAAGTATTGACATTAATACTACACACCCACTTTTCGTCAGCTTTAAAATTATAGTAAAAATTAGAATTTTCATCATCACCATTTACCACAATAACTTTTTTAACTTTTTTTCCATTAATAATCTTCTCATTTTGCAGTGCGGAAAAAAGTTTGGCTTTATCTTTTTTTAAATTTTCAAACCCTCCATGCCTTTCACTATGCTCAGTGCCTAAATTTGTAAAAATAGCAGTATCATAATTTAGACCAAGATGGCGAAATTGTAATATTCCCTCGGACGATGTTTCCACCACCGCATAATCACAGTTGGCCTTTACCATTCTTTTCAACATTTTTTGTATCATTCCCCTACCCAACATTGTCATCTTGAATTTATTCAACATTCTTCTTCCAGCTATTTGAATATCTACGGTAGATAGTAATCCAACTTTAAATCCTCCAGCTTCTAAAACAGACGTAATATATCGACAAGTTGTTGATTTTCCTTTCGTGCCGGTAACTCCAATAACAATCATTTTTTTTGAAGGACGACCATAATACCAGTATGAAAGATATGCTATCAAAAAATGATATATTCTTTTTATCATAAAACTTTATTCCTTTTTCATGCTTACTTCGTAAGCCGTATACTGTAATTTATTAAGTGCCCCTTTTGCTTGATCATATTTTTGCCTATTATATCCAGTAAGATTCATATCCATTGTAGCTCCAATAATATCCTCAGCCGCATCGTAGCATTTAGAAACCATTTCATAATTACGCTCGGTCGCTGATTTGATAGCATAACGAAGGAGTTCTCCAGGTACATCACACAAACCCCCAATATATACATTTTCGTCTATATGAAATTTCGCAACTTTTCCAAATTTTTTACCACTTAAAAATTGCTTGAACAAAGCTGCTTCCACAAATTCTTCCAAAGCTGCCTTGTATGAACCTTCGGCTAACACTCGAGCATTACCCTTGTACTTTTTATTCAATTCACCCAATAACTTTTCAGATTTCGCCAGCAAATCATCAGCCATTTCTTTATCATCTCTTTGAAGAGCAAAGATTGCTTTTTTAGACCAATGCTGAACATCACTCGCACTTTTAATCATTTCCCTTCTTTTTTTAGAATAATCCAAAATTCGAACCCTAATCTGGTCCATGTATTTTTTATCTATCATAGATATATTATATTATTAATATATCTATTATATCACAATTCTAAATGTTTTCAAACAAAAAAGGACTATTAAAGTCCATTTTCCAATTCCTCTGTTTCCGTAATTACAGATACAGAGGAAATGTGGGGATATCTGGCCAATCAGATATCCCCAAAGGGTTTTTCAACCTCGCTATTTGACAGCGAGTTCGGCTTTAGCGCCGGGTGTGGTCGTAACTGGCCACGTACCATCATGACCAGGATAGAATCCAGGCACGTCACTTGGGCGGAGCGACTTGACTTTGACGAGAGGTTTTCCCGAAAAAGTTTTTGCCATCATGGCCACAGAGGCCAAGACCTTTTCGGCATAGACCCGAGGCTTGATTCGCCTCTCGTAGCGCAAGTGAGGTCGCATTTTAGCGAGGGTGGGCAATTTCTTCATTGACTTACCCATCCTTCTAACATACTTCTTCACTCCGCCCACGCCCATGTTGTAGGCGAGCAGTCCATGAGGACGAGAGCCGAACTGAAGCTCATAATCATCATGAATCACGATGCCGAATGCCACATTGTGGACTATGTTGTGAATGTAGTCCAGCTTTGAGACATCTATGCCCAACAGAGCAGCCGTCCGGACTTTGTACTTTCTCTCCTTCGGTCCGGTTATTTGCATCAGGCTTTTACCACCAGCCCGATCCGATGCTCCGGGACGACACCCATCACTCTCGTGAAGAGCAATTCCGGCAACGTATGCTATCGGGTACCCTGTTGACTTGGCGATGAGCTTGAACGGCTTCGTGTACTTCAAGCAATTCTTTGCCCCTCTACGCCATTTCTTGGCGCTGACCTGCTTGTTGTACTGCTTGGTGGCGTACGGCAGGATAGTGGGGCTGAACGAATGTAGTTTCGCCCGTGCCTTTCTGATCTTCAAGATATGACTCGGAACGCCCTTCGTCTTTCCACGCTTAGGCGTGGGAGCAGGCGTAGTCACGTCGCCCCCTTTCTTCTTCGGTTTTTGAGGAACCTCGGAAGAAAGAAAGAAGGTAGTAACAATCATGCCAACAAATACCATGCCAAACACCGTTGCTACGGCAATTCGCATGGACTTGTCGCCTGAAATCAGTGACCTCAGACTTCTCATCACCAACCCCGACATCCAGACGGTGGTCGGAACAATTACTTCGATCACGACCCATTTAATGGCCGCGAGCAAATGTGAAAGAACAACTACGAATCCCTCAAGGATTCCCTTCATCTTCTCATTCATGGTCAATCTCCCCGTATTTGTGGTCCATTTTGTCGTTTTGTTAACCAATGAGTATATCACACTTTGGCCTATTTGTCAATGTATTATACTAATTATTATGTATATACGTCAAAATTTTTAAAGAAGGTGTGTTTTTATCCACTGTTTGGGAGTTATAAAACTTGATTTATTTTGCTATTTGTTATAAAATATACCTCGTTAAATTAAGCAATGGTCTGGTAGCTCAGCTGGTAGAGCAGCTCCCTTTTAAGGAGAAGGTCCTGGGTTCGAATCCCAGCCGGATCACTAATTTAAAACTATGCTAATTTAAGCATAGTTTTTTATCTACTAACTGGGATAGATGGAACACCCTGTCTAAAATGAAAAAACACTTCGTAGAATTACAAAGTGTCTTATTTTCAAAACTACCTTGATTAAATTTCAATTGATTAAAGTCTAATCAAGTGAAGGTAGTTTTACTTCTGATAATCAAGCGCATCTCGGTTGGGCAACTTCACCGAGAGCGCACTCTACCAAAATCGGCGACTAGTCATAATCGGTTGGAAATAACCCGTCTGACTCAATCGCCAACGACCAGTTCTCGTCGTCTGGCAGATTATCATTTGACTGATGATCTGTCTCAGAATTGACTTCCTCTGGTGCGGAGATGTTACCGTCCTCTTTGTCTTTGTTGTCCATCGGGTCTCTCCTTACCTCCACCCCTCCAGGTTGTCATCGCCAACAAACCAGGGAGCTGGAGTATAGGGGTTGTCATCAGGCCGTTCGCCTGCCAGCCAACGACGCTGGAACTCAATAGCCCAGTCGAGCCAGTACTCATCATTGTGAGTAGCAAAAGCCATACAGGTGCGGTCGTAGGGGTCCTCTGGATAGTAGTTATAGCTCCACTCATACCAGTTGAACCCCCACTTGATCGGAATCTTCTTGTTTACAAATTCGGGAGCTTCAGCATCAGGATTGTCCCTGGGACGTTCACCGTTATTCCAACGGCACTGAAACTCAATCGCCCACTTGGCCCAATCCTTGTATCGTTCTCTACAACTATAAGGACATGGGATGTAATCAAAGTTCCAACGATACTTATACCAGTTAAACATGTTCAACCTCCCTCGTTTGTTTTTGTGTATAATATACCTATTTTTTAACACAGAAAACCACAAAAATCAAGGGGGGAACATGACAGATGACGGCAATGACACCACTTTTCTATAAGTATAACTCGATGTAAAAGCACCATCTCTTAATTTCTTCGCTAACTACTGCATAGGTGTTCGAAAAAATACCCAGTTGGCTCACTATTTGAACATTCTCAACTTGAGAATGTTCTTTTGTCTTTATCTCAACATAGAGCCAAATTAAGTTCGCCAGTTCCAAACGGTGTGGGTGTTTTTGGGGTGAAGGCGGTTGGGATTCGAACTATAAATATATTGATTATTAGCAAATAATAAATTATAATTAAAGGATATAAAATAAACAATCTATATGGATCAAAGTCGCACACCCCAAGATAAGCTTAGTGATTGTTGTGAACATGGTAATAGGCCAGGTAATTGCAAACAATGTAATGAGCAAAATACACCAACAGAAACAAATCAGGACAGTGAAAAAGAAATAGCTAATATGCTAGAGCAAATAAAAAATGCCGAACCGGAAATAGAATGGCAAACCTACATACCCGACAAACAATTCGGTGTTGTAATTAAACTCCCTCATGAATGCTTTATTTCTGCAACACTAAACATTGATGACGCTGGTTCCCGTCGTATGTATATTGATATATTTCAAGCTAACAAAAAATTAAGGGGTACAGCAAGAGGAGATAGTAGTGGAATAGGAAAAAGATTGTTAACATCTCTGGTTGAAGAAGCTAAAAAATATAATGTCACTAAATTGGCTGGTCACACAACTAGTAAATCTGCCTTAGCAACCCGAGCACAAGTTTGTGGACAAGAAAACTTAGCTTTTTATAAACATGGAACTATAAAAAAAGTAAATAAAACTTTTGAGGAAATCATGGCAGAAGATAATTCGCAAAATCCAGGTCGTATTGATTATGATGTTGTCGCGAATATTACCAAAATTTAATCACCTAATAGTTTCACCAAAAAAGTTTTCCACTTGTCCCGATCAAGTTCACAAACAAAAATTTACCTAACTTAAGGTAAATTTTTTTTATAAATTACAAAAGGTTTAAAACGAAACAGGAATAAGCCAAAAATTACTTATAAATAACTGATCTATGTCCAATCCTTAAAATTATAATTTTATTTTTTTTAATATCAAAAATTACTCTGTAACTGCCAATTCTAAATCTATACTGCCCAATAGCGTCATATTTTAAAGCTTTGGCAAAATTTAATGGATTATCTTGGTTGGAAAACCATCTTAATTTTTTAATAATTCTATTCAAAATCTGTTTATCTAATTCATCTAAATCTTTTAGAACTTCATCAGTAAAAACAATATTATACTCCATATCTTTTCTCTATTTGGGACAAAGAAGTTAATTTTTTACTCTTTCTAGCTTTAACAATACTTTTTAAGTACTTAGAACTAGACATAGCTTCCATATCTTCGATTAAATCGTCAAAAGTATCTTCGGACAAAAAATAACCAAGGGTTTTTTTACCTCTAAGAATACGAGTCAAACCCTGAAGATAGCGAGATGGGCTCTTTTGTAGCTCTTTAATATTTACTACTCCTTCGTTTTGTAATAATTTGAGTGTTTGAAGCATATTTTTTTTATTAATTAAGTATATACATAAGTATATACAATATATTATAAACTGTCAAGTTTAGTTAATCCACAAGTGGTTTTAATGACACATGACACCAATGACAGCGCTTTTCTATAAGTATAACTTGATCAAATAGCACCACCTCTTAATTTCTTGGCTAACTTCTGTATGGGTGTTAGAAAAAATACCCAGTTGGCTCACAAATTTAGAACTATGCTAATTTTAGCATAGTTTTTTATTGGCTGTTTGGGATGGATGGAACACCTTAAACAATAACTACCTTTTAACGACAATTACATTGCCCTTAACTGTGTCCTTAACTTGTTTAAGTTGAGCATTGAAACCGTGTGAAATTAAATAATCTACTCTAGCTTGGTCTAACTTTCTCATCGCCTCTTCCCCTTTTTTTCTTTGTTCTTCATTTTTACTATTTGTTAAGTCTGACTCTTTGCAAAGCTGTTGCCAATCTTCTTTGGAAAATCCATAAGGGTTGTTCAATTTTTTTGCTCTTCCCTGGCAACAAGTCATTAAATATAGTTCTGGACTGCCATCATTATCCATCCATTGACTAACAATATGGTCGGCCAAATCCCCACAGGGATGTTTGGCTACCCATGTCCCCTCTGGTATTTTATCATTTCGTATATCAAATTCTCTTGGCTGAACATCTTGTTTTAAAATTTGATTTAATTCATGCGCATACTGAACTTGGTGAGGATTATTATCTAATACAATAGCGGGTTTTTTTGTTAAGGCAGAAAGTACGCGTGCCATATCACCAGCTCCGCCAGCAATATCAACTATTTGTGACCCGCTAACTTCATCAACTATCTGAACTAAACCATTCATCTCTCGTCTTTTTCTCTTATAAAACTCTTTTTTCTTTGGTTTTAACTCAACACCCTTATACATCTCTTTTCGTAAATTATCAGGTATAACATCCATTAAAGCTATATTGTCATCATAGCTTGGCTTAACATCTCCAGTCATAATACCAGCAACTCTCTCTCTACCAATTTTTACACTCAATTCTTCCACAATATCTTCAGATAAACTTGACAAAGACCTCCATAAATCCTGAAGATATTTACCAAAATGAAAAGCAAATTCTTTTTGATTATATAATTGCTCAATAATTTGTTCGCGCTGAAGTTGTAACTGTGAACCCGTCTCGTGTCTAGATGAACTTTCAGATGTCATAGTATTTTATAAATGATAATAAACTATTTTAGTTAATATTATTATATAACAATAAAACGCAGATAACAAGCAGTCTATAAAACTGTTCTATTTACCATCTGTAGATTATTAAAATGGTAAAAACACTTAAATTAAACAAAAACTAGGCACTGGCTAGGCAAATATCATATTGTTGGAAAACTACTAACCACTGTTTTACTGTATTTTCTAAGGTGTTCCAGCTTAAACCCACATAGTTCACTATTTGAACATTCTCGATTTGAGAGTGTTCTTTTGTTTTTATCTCAACATAGAGCCAAATTAAGTTCGCCAATTTCAAGCAGTGTGAGTGGTTTTGGGGTGAGGATGAGTGGAATTCAAAATAAATAAAAAAACGTCAGTTAGGACGGTTATCTGTTAATAATTACTATTGACAAATGATCATTTTTTAGGTATTCTATAAATAGAATTACCATGAACTTGCACCTCTTAACGGTTTCGTCCTTAAGCGGTGCTTTTTCTTTTATAAGCAAGCTTATGTTTCATATTAGTCATAAATACAATTTTCTCTCGAGCTGTTTTTCTTAGTAGAACAGAACAAGTTCCCTGACAAGGACTAAGCAACTTTTCTAAACGATTATTACGGTATAAAAATTGCACTAAACAATAAAAATCTCCATCACTACTGATAATGACAGCTTTATCAAAATTTTTCTCATAATAGTCAATCGTGGCCTGCAATACCAAATCCGCGTCAACATTTCCTTTATGATGTCCTTCTTTATCTGGCAAAACTGGTTTGAATTTTAAAATATAGCCTGCTTTCTGTAAGCTGATATATAGATCCTGATTCTCTTGTAAATAACCAATAAAAAGATAAGCAATATCAACGTTATATTTCTCTCTCAAATAAACTCTAAATTTTTTATAGTCTAATTTCCAACCAAGGGTCTGGATGCCTAAATTTAAATTTTGGCTATCTATGTATGCATAATTCATATAATAAAATTACACCAAATAACTTTATAAAAATCCAATTTAGAATTATTAATTTGAACAGTTGAATGACGCATGACACCAATGAAAGCACTTTTCTATAAGTATAACTTGATGTAAAAACACCATCTCTTAATTTCTTGGCTAACTTCTGTATAGGTGTTCAACGAAAAACCCAGTTGGCTCACTAATTAAAAAACAGCGCTATATTGATCCGTACCCCAAAAAGTGGACACTTACGTGTCCACTTTTTGGGGTACGGATCAAAATGAAGTTCTTTTCTTATGTCAACTAAAAACTAATTAATTTACTTTTATTCCACTCTTTTTTATTATTTTAGCCAATGGAGAAAAATTATCTTTAAAATCTTTCCAATCACAAGCATGTGGCTCTATACGTGTGTCCACCTGACGAGTAAGTCGCCATAATTTACGTTTAAAATCTAAATGATCAGGAATATTTTTACTTACTACCATAATATCAATATCACTCCCCTCATTTTGTTTATTTTGACTATAAGAACCAAAAAGATAGATACTACTATAAGACACATGATTATTTTTTAGAGTATCAGCATATAAACTAGCTATTTTTTGAGCTTGTTTTTTTGACATAATTCACGATATAATTTTTTGATTGATTTATAATACGGAAGTGAATTATTCGTAAATATTATAATCTCCGACGGAATGAAAATATATTGTATTTTTCTTTTTGGCAAATTCAAAAATTATCCTATACTTAAAACCAATTGAAAAAGATAAAAATCCACGCAATTTACCCTGTAATTTATGAGTCTTTAATTTTGGATCAAAAGGATTTTTCTTAAATATTTTCTCTTGTTCTTCAGCAATATTTTGAATACTACCCGGTAATTTTTTATACTCTCGAACAAATTTTGAACTATAAATTATTTCCATAAAATCCAGCTTATCGTAAATCTTTTAAGGATTTCAAAACTTTTCCTTTCCCCAAAGGTATTTCTTGTTGACTTTCATTAAGTTCAATTAAAAGCTTGCCAGCCTGCCATTCTCGTAATAAACAACGAAAAAATTCACTAGTTGAAGCATAAGAGCCAGTTTTAACTTCTTTTTTCACGGTTTTAACCATGGTTGCTGGTAAAGAGATGTTGATTATTGAACGCATATATTATATATTATTAACTGTAATAATTTGTATTACAATTTTATCATGGAATATGAACTGTGTCAAATCCTATTTTATCCATAACCTACTATTTTTAAAAAATATCACATGACACCAATTACACCACTTTTCTATAAATATAACTTGATCAAATAGCACCACCTCATGATTTCTTGGCTAATCTTTGTGGTTATGATTAAAAAATGAGGATTTTTCCACTATTTACGAAATTTAACAATTTTATAATAAGAGCGATTAATCAAAAAAACCGTCAATAATAACGATTTTTTATATCCATGCCTCGACTCTTTTCCACAAATTTCAATCCCATAAAATCTATGGATAGTGAGAGAGTCGAGGTGGGGTGACCACTCTCACCAATTAGGTGGGGGCGGTGAATGAACAACGCTAGTGGTGGGGTTCTCCGTGGTGTCAGTCGGTGACAGGAGGATTCTCGTCCTCGAGTGCGGCTTCCTCGTCCTCCGGCTTGGGATCTTCCTCCAGCTCGGGCTCGGGCTCTTCCTCGGGCACGGGCTCGGGCTCCGGCTTGGGATCTTCCTCCAGCTCGGGCTCGGGCTCTTCCTCGTCAGTGACAACCAATTCCTCAACTTCGCTGTCACATTCAAACGTCCATTTCTTGACATTATTGTCAGTTTCCGTCATTTCAACAGTCACTTTCACTTTCACCCTACTACCTCCTTTGAATTTATAATAGTTTACTCCCAAAAATACTGGTTGTCAATTAATCGGGGTTCTATAATAATAAGTGTGGTGTATAAGTGTGTTTTTCATTAAGAATTAACTAAAAATTTAAGTTTCCAGGTACAAAATATTTTTTAAATCAGACCATTTTTCTAACCCAATTCGCCAAGTCTAAAAATCAACTAAATCAAGATAATAAATAACTTGCTTTTTTTACCAATAACTTATAGACTACAGATAATCTTAGTTTATTCACTAATATAGAAGTTATGAAAGGAAACATTTTAAAAATTGGTATTCCAGTGGTAATTGTCATAATCGCTCTAATTTTAAATCCATTAAGGATAATTGGTGCTGGAGAACGAGGAGTTGTTTTAAGTTGGGGAGCAGTAACTGACAGGGTTTTAGACGAGGGTATGAATTGGGTTTTACCAATCAGAGATATGGTAGAAAAAATGGATGTAAAAGTTCAAAAAGAAGAAAAAGCTACCACCGCCTCATCTAAAGATTTACAAATTGTAACTTCCAAAGTAGCAGTTAATTATCATTTGGACCCAAAAAAGGTAAATAAGCTATGGCAAGAAGTTGGCAAAGATTATAGTAGTCGTGTAATTGCTCCAGCCATTGAAGAGTTTACCAAAAAAGCCACCGCTCAATATACAGCTGAACAACTTATTACTAAACGTGAAGATGTAAAAGATGAATTAAAAAAAGCTTTACAAATAAATTTAGCGAAAAATAATATTCTGTTGGATGATATATTTATTACTGACTTTAAATTTTCCACTGAATTTGACAAAGCAATTGAATCCAAAGTAACCGCTGAGCAAAGAGCTTTAGAGTCAAAAAATAAATTGGAACAAGTTAAATACGAAGCCGAACAACGTGTAACTAAAGCAAAAGCCGAAGCTGAATCAATTAAAATTCAAGCTCAAGCCATCACGCAACAAGGTGGTAAAGATTATGTTCAGTTAAAAGCGATTGAAAAATGGGATGGAAAGTTGCCGGCACAAATGATCCCCAATGCAACAGTTCCTTTCTTAGATTTAACTAAATAAATAATACCTTTATAATTAAGCACTTTAAATTATATTTGAGGTGGTTTATAAGATAACAAAAAAGCCGATCGTTTTAGATCGGTTTTTTGTTTCTTTTCAAATTATATGTTGAAGTAATTTGAAATACCTGATGGAGTAGCATACACATTGCCAGATAAACCATCTATTGTTCCTTCAAATGTGCTTATTATAATATATGTATTTGCCCATTGGATGTAAATATAATTATTGGTTCCAGGATCAGCCGGGACATTACCCATATAAGGGTTAGAACAACCAGTACTTGACCAACCATTACTATTAAAACATTCATGAGAACTATCACCCAATACAGCTGCTCCGTATGATGCTGGATAATTTCCATTATCAGTATAATATAGTTCAAGAGCTGTTTGAATTTGTTTTAAATCAGATATACGTTTTGCATCATTTGCGTAAACAACGTCTGTAACGTAATCAGTATAAATATTAATATCAATTCCATCTTTATCAATATTTACATAGTCAAAGTAAATTTTTACACCAGCACTGTTTTCTGCCCAGTATGGTTGACCTTTTCTAATATATATTAAATCTTTATCAGCATTTTCAAGTCTTAGATAAACAACCGCATGATCAACATTTTCAACCGTTGCTTTAATTCCAGTTGGGATATGTGTTATTGAGTTTCCTTTTAGAACTGTGTAAAGACCATCGCCATCAGTAGAATCATTCATGCTTAGATTTTCGTGATCATAGATTTCAAAGTAAGTCCAACCAGACCAATCGCTTTCAGCAGAGTTGTTATCCATGGCTTTAATCTTTACCCTATATTCGCCAGTACTTAACCAACCATACAAAAAGTCGGTAGTACCATAGACATTAAAGTTTGAGAAATATACCCAGTTACCAGAACCGTCTTTTAATTCATAACTGATATTATAGTAATCAGCATCGGTTACTTCATTCCAGGTAGTATCAAGTTTTCTCTCAGGTAAATTATCACCATAATCAAAGTAATCACTCAAGTTATGATAAATCATTTGATTATTAGCCGGAAAAGTTATAACAGGTGTTTCTAAAACAACTGGATTACTATATTGTAAATAATCGAAGTATACATAGTCAGAATAGCTTGATGTTCCTGCATTATTATGGGCTCGAACATGAACTCTATAATATCCAAATTTAGATAAATTTAAATAGTTTAAATATGTATCTCCAGTCTTTAGGTAGTAATAACTAGTCCATGATCCATTGTCTGAATATTCAACTTCAAATTCATATCCGCCTGCACCGTAAACTGAATCCCATGAAAAATCTGCTGAATTACTAAAGTAATTTGAGTTGTTGTATGGATAATTGATTACTGGAGTAGTTAAATCGTTATAATATACATCATTACTAACAGTTCGATAGATTGATTCTGACCCGGCAGAATTATTTGAAGAATCCCAGGCAACTGCATAAAATTCAAAAGTCTGAGTACTATCAGGCACTGCAAACGGACCATGAGAGTATGAGCAGTAAGATGTGTTATAACAACTCTTCATTTTGCCAGCTACATTACCTTGAACAACCCATAAGTCAATTTGACTTACTTCAACATCGTCATATGCGGTAGCTGATATTTCAATAGTTTCGTTATAGTTATATGATGTTTTATTTGTATCAATATATACAGTTGGAGCTGTAGTATCACCACTAGATGAATTATCTGTAAAGTAATACCAGTCTGACCAATCACCGTAATTTTCATAAGCATCTAAAGCGGCTACCTTAACTCTATAGTAATTATTTGGATTATAGATAGGATAACCATTTAAGTATGATCCTTCATAGGCATATATCAATTTATCATACATATAAGTATACGAACCATTTTGTTCCATTTCAACGTAAGTATAATACTTATTAGCAGTCGATACATCACTCCAATCAAAATTCACTAGATTAATTGAAGTATCATAAGCAGCTGGATAAGGAGAAGATATAGATACACTAGTTGGAGCTACTAGAGGAGAAACTGTAAAATATGTCCATTCAGACCAACTACTTTCATTATTTGCACTGTCATACGCTTTCACTCTAAAGCGATAATCTCCAGTCGCAATATTACTTCCCAATGAATTTGTATAAGTATTATATGAATAGTCATTGTCATTGCTATAATTACCACTCGAATCTTTAGGCTCTAATCTTACTTCATATCCATAAGCATTACTTACACTATCCCAAGCTAAATCTACATAACGACTGCCATTATTAGTATATACAGTATATGCTAGTCCTGTCGGAGTTGCCAAAGCTTCTTGTTCAGGTTCTACAGTAAAATATTTCCATTCAGACCATGGATTACTATTACTCCAACTAGTCTCACCGGTTTTGTACCCTTGGACACGTACTCGGTATGAACCAGCGTCATCTATTTTTTGAGTATATTTAGTACCACCAGCACCTAATGTGTAGTTATATAGTTCATAAATACTTGATCCTGGTTTTTTTACTTCAATATCAACATAATAATCAGTAGCACCAGTTACTGCATCCCAAGTTACATCAACGTATTCACTTCCGTTTGTTGTATATACATTTGATACAGATACATTTGGAGCAGATAGCAATGCATTACTTGCTTTAACATATTTACTATCTTCGTAAGTAGCATTGGATTCTACTTTAATTAATGCTTTACCAGTATTTGTACTATCATTTCCTGCATACTTTACCTTTACCCACATAGTTCTAGAATATGCATGATCAACAGGACGAGTTTCTACGTTATATGTTTTAGACTCACCGATATAGAAGTTATCAGTTTTGCTAAAATTACCATTTTCATTTGTAATGGTTAACGAAGCACCGACACTGTTAAACCAATTTACTTTGATTTTAGTACTAGACCAAAAATGATCCACGCTATATCCAGAACACACGGTAAAAGTAACGTTACCACCAGTAACATCACTACAAGATTGAGCGTTTGCACTATACACTGGTGAAACTAGACTCACCATTAAAGCAACTAAAGTTGCTAAGACGATTTTTCTCATAAATATTTGATTATTTACTTATTTATATTATTTAATTTAACACATTTAACTGCATATTAATAGCATTTTTTGACGTCTTTGTCAAGGTGATTACTTGCAAAAAACAAAAAACCGCCTAAATATCGCGGTTTTTTATGTATTTTTAGCTATTATTTTACTTTTACCTGGGTAAAACGTTGTCTGTGACCTTGAACCTTATGATAACGAGTTTTTCTTTTGAACTTTTCTACTCTAATTTTACGACTTCTGCCTTGTTTTTCCACAGAAGCTTCAATTGTAACACCCTCTAAATATGGAGTTCCGATTTTAGCATCAGAACCATCATCTTTGGCAGTCAGTAAAATATGGTCAAAAGTAACTTTTTCACCATCTTCACCTGATATTTTCTCAATTTTTAAAACTTGTCCGGTTTTGATTAAATATTGCTTACCACCGGTCTCAATTACTGCAATCATATTTATTAATTATTGATTTTAATTAGTGGAAATATATTACCCCATAATCCAGAATTAGTCAAGAGACTGTATTAAATCGTGAAAACTCTGATTTGGGATGTTTTCATCATTAATCTGACTTAATATTTCATTCTTACTGAACCAACCATGAAATGATATGTTTTCCTCTTCATCAGGATTATTATCTAAGTCAACTTCTCCCCCCACAACTGTGCATAAAAAAGTAATACAAACAACCTGATCATTATCATTTTCTCTAAAAAACCACCAAACTCCCTGAATTTTTTCTATTTTTACCTCTAAACCAATTTCTTCTTTAACTTCTCTGTGTAATGATTCATGGGGAGTTTCACCATGATCCATCCTACCTCCCGGAATATCAAAAAAATCCTTATCACCAATTTTCTGTTTAATTAAAAAATATTTATCTTCTTTTTTAATTATTGCTTTTACCGCAGTATATATTTTAGACATAATTATTCACTCATTAATACAATACTATCCCCCACCTTTATATTATTTTTATCAACATAACCACTTTCCACCTCTAACACCATATCGGCATCATAAACTGAATAATATTTTTTCAAAGCACTCTCAGCCGTATTTGGTTGTGGTTTGATATCCTTTATAATTTCAACCACACTGTTATTTCTAATCCAAATAATGTCTAAAGAAAAATTCATGTCTCTCATAACCATTGTTAGACGACCGGCCTGAGGATAAACAAATAACATACCGTCATATTCTCCTAAATCAATTCTATCACTTAATCCTTTATGCATCCTACTGTAATTATCTGCCAACAATACATGAACTATTTTTCCTTTTATCAATATTTCTGCTTTTGGTATGTATGCATAATATGCTTTTAAAACAAAAGAAAATATAACAATAAAACCAATCGCATAAAAATGCCATTTCTTAATCTTATGATTTTCTTTTTCTTTGAATATCATAACTATTTTACTTTTTCTTTTTTCCCGATAATTCGAGTGCTTAGTAGAAAAAAGATTAATAATAGGACAAGAACCAGTAACTTGTATTTACTAGGTAATACTAATGTGGTAACACCAAAAGCAAATGATATAGCATACAACATTAAAACGACCGTTCTATGTGAAAGACCAATGTCAGTAAGACGAAAATGAAGATGTAATCTATCGCCTGCAAAAACTGATTTTTTGTTTTTTACTCTTTTATATATCACCCAAAAAAGATCCAAAATTGGAATTGCCATTACAAGTAGTGCAGTGGCAATTTTTCCACCCGAAATGATTGCCAGTAAACCAAGCATAAAACCAAGAAACAATCCTCCACCCTCACCAAGAAATATTTTAGCCGGATAAAAATTAAATAGTAAGAAACCAAGACAGACGCCTGCTAAAATTAAAGCCAGTAATCCGGTATCTGGTTGATAAAATGCCGCAGTACTAGAAAGAAAATATATCATCAAAGCACCAATCAATACAATTCCAGTTGTTAGCCCATCAAGTCCATCAAGAATTTTTGTGGTATACATCATACCCATTAACCAAAAAAATACTAGTAGATCCGCTAACACCCAAAATGTTCCTGCTCCTAGTATATTAATTTGCCATATATCAAGTTTTAAGGTACCACCAAAGGGATTTGTGATGCCTTCTAGGCCAACACCACCTAAAATAACTAAACTAACAGCGAGGGCCGAAAAAATGATTCTCGTTAGGGGTGAAACATTATGTTTATCATCCCACACTCCAATAACAATCAACATCAAGCTTGCAAAAAAAACGCTTACCAGTTGCATGGCATGAATATTTTGACCCAATACATCTGTATAAAAAGCTACATAGGCAACCATTAACCAAAAAGAAATAAAAAGAGCAATACCGCCAAGCAAAGCCACAGATTTTTTATGTTTATGACGGCCATTATCAGGAGTATCAACTACTTTAAAATATATTGCAATTTTTCGCACTACGTATGTTAATACAACTGAAATTAAAAAGGCACTTAAAAAATATATCATGTTATTATTCTACTCGAACTTCTCCTCCTTGACCAATGACCACAACGTCACGTCTTTTTAATTTACCAGCCAGTAATAGTCCAGCTAATTGGTTTTCAACCTTGTCTTGAATAGCACGACGCATTGGCCTTGCCCCAAATTCCTTATCAAAACCAACATCTGCCAAATAGTCTAGGGCTGTTTCTTCAACTTTAAGTTCAATTCCCTTTTTCTCCAAATCACCGGCTACTCTTTTTAACATCAATCCTGCAATCTGACGAATATCATCTCGTTCAAGTGCTTTAAATAGGATAATGCCATCAAAACGATTTAAAAACTCTGGTCTAAAACTTTCACGTAACTGACCATGCATTAATTTTTCCTTAATCACTTCTGACTCTATCCCAGCCATTATTTGATCCTGAACAAAGGCTGTACCGGCATTTGATGTTGCGATGATAATAACATTAGTAAAATCAACTACTCGACCAGTACTATCTGTTAATCTTCCATCATCCATGATTTGTAAGAATAGGTTTAAAACATTTGGATCAGCTTTTTCAATTTCATCAAATAATACTAAAGAAAAAGCATTTTGGCGAACAGCCTCAGTTAAAATACCACTTCCCTGCTGTCCGGGCTGACCAATAAGGCGATAAATACTAGTGTTGTCCTGATACTCAGACATATCGACTCTAATCATGCGTTCTTCTCCACCAAAATATATCTCTGCAATTGTTTTTGCTAGTTCAGTTTTACCCACACCGGTAGGACCTAAAAATAGAAAATTGGAAATTGGCCTATTGGTTGAACGTATTTCTACTCTTGACCGACGGAGAGCATTTGCGACAGAATCAACCGCTTCATTTTGCCCAATAACTCTTTTATGCATTTCTTGTTCTAGTTTTAATAATTTTGCTGATTCGTCATCACTTACTGATGTAACTGGAATATTTGTTTTTTCGGCCACAATTATGGCAACTTCTTCTGCTGTTACAATGGTATTCATTCCTTTTTTGTTTCGTGTATAGGCAGCAGATTCAGTCATAATTTCAAGAGCATTACCAGGTAGATATGTATCATGTAAATACCTCTTTGCTAGTTGCACCGCTTTTTCAATAGAATTATATGCGAAAAACACTTTATGCTTGTATTCTAAAGAACCAGCTTTTGATTCTAAAACTTGGATTGCTTGATTTTCATCCATCTCTTCAATACTTACTTTACTAAATACATTACCCAAAGGTGAATTAACAATACTTTGAGCATGAAATTGATTTGTCGTATCAGCAATAGTTAAAAATCTGCCAGAAGTCAAATACTGTGACAAGGTATCAGATACATCTAAACTAGTTGAACTATTTCCGGCCGTAACACCAATCAACTCATGAATGTTGTGGATATACAATATTATGTTACCTGCTTTTCCCATCTCATACATCATTCGCTGTAACCTCTCAACCGCACCAGAAGCTGTAGTTCCTGCCAAAAGTGATGAAATGTTCATTCGAACCAATCTCTTATCTTTAAGACGATCAGGGACATCATCTGAAACCATTTTTTGAGCCAATCCTTCGATAATTGTACGTTTACCAACTCCATTATCTCCCACCAACAAAACATTTTGTTGACCACCCTCAACCACTCTAAACATTTCTTCCCATTCTTTTTCACGAGCCACACACGTTTTCAAATGACCATATTGAGCCATTAGTGTCATATCTTCACTAAAGTTGTTTAAATATGGAGTAGCAACAGCTGTCATGGCCTTATCCATACCATGCTTTGATCGATGAGAAGCGGCCCTACTAAATTTAACATACTGATGATATAGTTTTTCACGAATTCTTGCCCACTGAACAACATTTGCCAATTTTTGTTCATTCACACCTAAATCAAGTATTAATTCTTTTAAAAACTCAGATTCTTCAATACACATAATTAATAACTCAGTCACACTCACAAACTCCATGTGATTACTATATGCCGATTCATAAGCACCAAATATGATTTGTTTAAAAGAATCAGAAATTAATGGTTGTATTTTTTTCTCCACCTTACTCTGTTCATGCGAGGCAAAAAGTGGTACTAACTGTTTTTGAATAACGGATGTAGAAATACCTAAACGAACAAATATATTTGCTATTCGATTAAAACCAAGAAGAATATAGAACAAATGAAGTGAATCAACTTCTTGATGATTATTATTATCAGCCAAATTAAAACTATCCCCTATTACTACTCGCGCTTCTTCGCTAAAGGCACGAGCAATATTTTTTTTATGTTTTCCTGATAATTTAAAAACCTGTTCCCAACTCATGGCTTCAATGTTTTTTTCATCTTTTTGTTCAAAATCGTACTTGTACTGTTCCACCTCACCCAAAAACTCTTTCTTTCTAATTGATCGATACCAAATATATGTAAAACTAATAATGGCAAACCAAAAACAAATCATCATTGCTGGTGTGAGTGATAAATATGCGGCCGGCCAATACTCTGGTAATTGTATAAATTGTAAATAGATGTTGGATTTATATAGTAACCAACCAAGTAATATTAAAGAACCAATTGCAAAAACCAATGCTGTTATTATTCGTATTTTTTCTAAAATTCTGCGTCCACGTTCTAAAGCAAAAAATTCACGAGTTAAAGGATAGCCCCAATACAACCATTTGTTTCTAACAGTGAAACCCATCTGCATATGGTGACATTCTTTACATTTCTGCCAATTAACAAAACCCGTACCACTACAAGCGGGACATACTAGAATATTTAATTTTTCTTTAATTTTTTCTTCTTCAGCCATAAAATTATTAATGGAAAGAAAGATATATGCTATATATGAAAAAAACAGGTAAAATTAACCAAACTATGAATAGAATGATACAAAACAGTAACCAAACAAACAAAGCGATTGAACGTCCAATTACATTAACGGAACGCATAAAAAAACTAATAATACGACCTTGCCAATCGTTTTGACCAAACATGGGTGTAAAGATATTTTTTAACCACAAACCTGGTGCCAAAGAAGCATTACCATTTTTTAGAATATTTACAGACCACAAAATAGCGTGGCCCATACCTTTGGTATACCACCATACCGGAAAATACAGTACATCTAAGACTGCTTCTAGTAATAATCTCTGAAAAATTATGATAAACATATTATATATTATTATACCATATTATGGGGGAAATAAAAAAGATCACTTTTTAAATGATCTTTTTTAGCTTTATTATTATTTTCTTTTCAATTTGGATTTTTTAACAACGAATTCAATAATTTCGCCAGCAATGTCTCTACCGGTCGCTAAGGTAATTCCTTCTAAGCCAGGGTTAGCATTAACTTCTAAAACTTTTGGGCCTTTTTTTGTTCTTAAGATATCTACTCCCGCAATATCAAGACCACAAGCTTTAACAGCAGAAAAAGCAACATCTTTTTCCTTACGGCTTAATTCAGCAAGTCTTACTCTTCCTCCTAATTGAAAATTAGATCTAAATTCTCCTTTTTTCTTGGCAATTCTTTCCATAACACCTAGAATTCTATTTCCAACTATAAACACCCGAAGATCTTTGCCTTTGGATTCTCGTATATATTCTTGGATGATCATGGGGTTACTACCACCGGTAAACATCTCTGTCACCGAACGAAGTGCCCTTTTACTCTCTACTATGGCTACTCCTGAACCATGAGAACCAGTTGCTGTCTTTATAATTATAGGAAAGGATCCTATTTCCTTCATTACTTTGTCAATATGATCCGTATTAACTACAACATATGACTTTGGCATTGGAATATTATTAGAGCATAAAACCTGCATTGTTCTTAATTTATCTTTAGCTCTTAATACAGGAAAGCTCTTATTTACTACTTTAATCCCTGCTAACTGAAATTGATTGATTAAAGCACAACGAAATTCCAGATTGGTGGAAAGAAAGTTTGGTCTAACAAGTAAAACTTTAATATCTTCCTTTTTGTTTTTAATGAAAATTTTTGCTTTTTTACCAAAATACAAGTGACAATCTGGTGCGAATATTACTTTTAAATTATGTTTTCTTTTTTTAGCAGCTTTTTTCAATAACTCTAAATCTGTTTTTGCAACAGAAGTTAATGAATTAGGACTTGTATAAATTAAAGTATGTATTTTCATAAATAATGTTTATTTAAAAATTTGTTTTAAAATTTTACTTAAGTAATTAACGCAATAATTAATGGCATCATCACTGCCTCTTAACATTTTACCAAATTCAAGCTGAAAAGCAGTGTCATCTCTATCTAATTTTTTATGAAATTGAATAGCCCCATGCCCACTCCATCCTGCATGTATACGACCAATTGTAACATTTAATTTACTATTTTGATAAATTCCCTTTGATAATAATTTTTTAAAATCCTTTAGCTTTTTTATCTGCAAGGTAACATCTCCAGAATTTATACCTGATTTTTTATGTTTAAATGATCCTAACAATGTAGCTGTACCACTAATATTTTTTAATCCGCAACCAATATCTATTATATTTTTATCAGTTTTGTTCATTCCATGTATATATATAGCTACTGCCTTATCTATTTTACTGTACTCTTTTGCCCGATCACAATATAAACTAATATCATCATAAAATTCCTTCATTTCTTTTTTCTTCTTTTTCCAAAAATATCTATTACTTATTCTTCCCCATCTTAATTTATTAAAATCTTCAACTCTCTTAGGTATTTCTTTAGCCCTCTTATTACTGGGTTTAAAAAAAACATTATTAACCACTAAAAATGAATTTAAAATTTTTGCTAAACGAGACGCTAAAATACCAGTTTTTAAATCATCACCAGCACCATGAGGAGCAATTATCACAAACTGATTTAGCCCTTCTTTTTTTTTACCGTAACTTGTCTTTATAGTCATATTTAAGAATCGTAATTATACACAAAAACTACATAAAAAACAAGTCTTTGTCAAGGAACATTATTTAGAAGTTAATTTATGTTGTTTTTTCTTAAAAATACCCAAAGCCCTGTCGAATATAATAAAATTTATTCTTTCTTTGAGCCATAGGTACCCCAATGAAGATATGATGAAAGCACCAATAAAATCCATAATCAGATCCCACATAGTATCAACAAGGCCACTCCGTTGCATATTAAGACCAAACCAACTATCCATGCAAAACTCAAATATTTCCCAAACCACACCAATAGTCATGGCAAACATAAAAGCAAAAAGAGCCACAAAACCACATTTCAAATTAAGTCTAATTTTTTTTGCATCATTCAAAACATACAAGGTCATAAAACCAAATATGCCCAACAATAAACCAGAAAATAAATGAAGGTATACGTCCCACCACCAAAAAAGTTGGTAATATCCTTTCCAATTTCCTAAAAAAACGGCGAAATATATAAAAGTAACAGCTACCAACTCAAATTCAAATGGTGTATCTATCGTAAGTTTCTTTTTAAAATATGATGGTAATAAAATCAAAACCAAAATTCCAAAAACAGCTAAAGAATTAAGCCACTGCTGTTGATAAAGAGTAATACAAAAAGCCACCAAAATGGATATTCGGAAAAAGTAATATACAACGAGAGGAAGCTTTTTTAATATTTTAAGAATCATGACTATTTCATTCAATTACTTATTCAACACACTCCTAGTGCCAGGTCCAACAAATCCAGGGGCTGAACCAATAGTTGATATATTTGCTTGTTGGAATTTGGAAACTGCTTGTTTTGTGATACTTCCAAAATATCCAGTAGCTCCACCTGAATAGTTAAAATATCCAAGTTCGGTTAGTTTAAGTTGAAGTTGTTTTACTTCTTCTCCTTTACTGCCAATTGTTAAGAAACTTTTAAAAGTATATCCTGATGTAGACTTTGTTACTGTTTGAACATTATTCACTAATAACTTTGACGAATAATTTTCACCCTTAGTAAACTCTTCCAACCATTTACTTTCAACATTCATAACTGAATCCCAATCCCAATTATTATCTGTAAATACTTTTGGATCAGTTACACCATGATATATATTTTTATTTACATCAAAATAATATATGGCGTTACTATCTACTACTTTTACTAATCTAGGATACGTAAATATTACAACCGGCTTTCCATTTGCTTTTCCAGTATTATGATCGAAATCGTGTATGGTATTCATAAACAATGAATAATCATAACGATGATTCTGTCCATCATAATCATCTCCTGGATCATTTGTTAAAAATTGTTTTTTTTCATCATCATATCCAATTATTGTCATTACATGATACGAAGAACCGCTTAAAAGAAATGGAATATTCTTGTTTTTTAAATCAAAACCATAATGAAAAGTAATAACTGGTCTTTTTTGTTGTAATTCTTTTTTTATCTGCTCAAGAGTTGGATCATTTACCTTTTTTGCCCAAAAAGAGCCGTAGGTGTTGATTAAATAGGCGACACGAGTAGAATCAGCATCTGCGTTTGAACCATATATTTGATTCTGTTTGGTAAATAAATCCCACATATAGTTTTTAGCAGTTGTCTTATCAACCGTTTTACTACCCAAATAATAGTATTGAGCCATAGCTATAGTTGCTTCTTCGCATGCATTTTTCCACGGACCGCTCCAGTTTCCATCTGGAGCTTCAGAGATATATGGGACTGCTAAAGCAACTTTTTTTAAAACAGCTCCATTTGTTTCTTTAGGAGAGTATCCATAAAAAACTTCTTCGCCATCATTGTATCCATCTCCATCTGTATCTTTTTTTTCTTTGTCTGTTTTGTATACATATACCTCCTCATAATCAGATAAACCATCCTTGTCTTTGTCTGGTTCAATTTTAGCAGACATTAAATTAGGCGAGAGAGTTAATCCGCCTAAAATTCCGATAAGTATAGTAATTTTAATTAATTTCATGTTAGATATTATATACAAAAAAAGTGTGTTTGTAAACTTTAATTTTTCTTTCTGATGAAATAGAAATATTTAGTAATTTCAATTAAGATAATTTTAAATACACAAAAACTAATTATTAACGACCAAGCGTAAACACCCATATTAACTGTGTGAAAAACTGATTGTAAAAATGGAATATACAGGATAGCTAAACATGCAACAAAAGAAGCTATAACTGCTAAAATTAAATACCTATTTGAAAACACCTTTTTGTTCAGTATTGAATGACGCAAGTTGCGGATACTAAAGGCATAAAAAAGTGAATCAATAGCTACAATACTGAAAATAATTGTTCTGATATATTCAATACTTGCATTCGTAAATTTATTCAATAAATATATGAAGAGGGCAAAAACAAAAAGATCAGCTATTGCCCCTGTTAAAATTAACATTTTAATTCCTCTATTTAAAATTGGTTCATTTCTTTTTCTTGGCATGTTTTCCATAATACCATCTTCTTCTTTTTCAATAGCAATAGCAAGATTAGGTAATCCATCAGACATAATATTCACCCAAAGAATTTGAGTAGCAATAATTGGAAGTGGTAAATTCAACATTATTGAACCAGCAATTAAAATTATTTCTGAAAAACTATCGGCCAGTAAATATACAATAACTTTCCGAATATTATCAAATATTCGTCTTCCCTGTTTTATAGCAGCCACAATAACACTAAAATTATTATCTAATAAAATAATATCCGCTGTTTCTTTAGTAACATCTGAACCACTACCAAGGGCAATTCCAATATCAGCCGCTTTAATAGCTGGTGCGTCATTAATTCCGTCTCCGGTCATGGCCACCACTTCTCCTCGTTTTTTCCAGGCATTAATTATACGAAGTTTATGTTTTGGCTCTACTCGTGCATAAACATCAATATGGGGAACCTTTTTTACTAACTCTTCGTCACTCCACTTATCTAATTCATACCCCTCAACAATATTTCCATCCATTTTAACACCAAGTTCTTCAAAAATAGCTTTGGCCGTTAATTTATGATCACCAGTAATCATAATTGGACGAATACCAGCTTTTTGACAAAGTTCTATAGTTTCTTTAGCTTCCGCCCGAAGTGGATCTTTAATTCCAACAAATCCAAGAAATATTAACTCATTTACGTTCTTATCTAGTTTGGTAAAATGCCCTGTTTTATATGCAAAAGCTAAAACACGCAATCCTTTGGCAGTTAGATTCTCATATTTTTTTCTTAGGGAATTTAATCTATTATTACTAATAGCTACTTTTTTTCCTCCCACCATTATTTGTGAACAAAACTCAAATATTTTTTCTGGGGCTCCTTTGACAAAAATATGACTATGCTTGTCTTTTTCATGATTATATAGTGCAACCATGTATTTTCTATTCGAGTCAAAAGGAATCTCCTCTTTTCTAACGTACTCTTTTCTCAATTCACCCACATCAAAACCAGCTTGAATTGACGCCAATAAAAGTGCTGATTCGGTTGGATCACCAATTATTTTAATATGTGAAAGTTCACTATTCATCTCTTCAATCTCAGCACTACTACATAAAACAGAAATTTTACTGATTAAATTCTTGTTTTTTTCTGCCTCAGTACATTCACTGTTATTTATCATAGTATATTCCTTGTCATCAGTAATAATATGTGAAACTCTCATTTTGCCCTCAGTCAATGTGCCAGTTTTATCAGTACAAATCACAGAAGTACTACCCAAGGTCTCTGTGGCTATTAGTTTTCTCACCAAGGCTTTCTTTTTTAAAATGAATTTCATTCCGAGAGTTAAAATAATAGTAACAGCCACCAGTAACCCTTCCGGTATTGCAGAAACCGCTAAAGCAACGACTGTTATAAACATCTCACTCAAATTACGTCCTGAAAAATATCCTTGGATAAACACCAGAACTGAGATTATTAAAATCACAATCGTTAAATTTTTACTAAAACGAGTTAAGTTGTTTTGCAAAGGAGTTTTTTCTTCTTTAGCTTCATCGATTAACAATGTAATTTTACCAAGTTCAGTATATTTGCCGGTAAAACAAACAACAGCTTTTGCTTTCCCGCTGGAAATTATGGTACCCATATATACCATGTTGTTGCGATCAGCCAAATTCGTACCAATTAACAAAGTTTTTGTTTTTTTCGTTATTGATCCACTCTCACCAGTTAATGATGCTTCCACAGTTTGTAAATTTTCATTCTCAATTATACGACAATCAGCTGGAACTTTATCGCCAGCATGAAGTAATACCACATCTCCAGGAACTAACAAGGATGTATTAATTCGTTTCACATTGTTGTCACGTAATACATTTGTCTGCTCAGTTATTATTTCTTTCAATTTTTTAATTGCATCATTTGCTTTGCTTTCTTGCCAATAACCAAAAAAGGTATTAATTACGACAACAAAAAAAATAACACCAGCATCAGTATAGTGTGATAAAAGCATCGAAACAATGGCAGCGATCAGTAATACATACACCAAAGGTGAACGTATTTGGTTTATTACTAAAACAAATTGAGAAATTGGTTTTTTTTCTGGTAATACATTATTTCCATATTTTTTCAATCTCTTATCTACCTCTTTTTGATCTAAACCTTTTTCCTTACTATGAAGCTTTGTTAAAGTATTACGAACAGATAGATTATGCCAACTAATATTTTTAATATTCATAATCATTTATTTTACTTTCATAATCTTTTTAAAAATATCCTCACTTGTCAATTCAGCCAGTTCATAGACCTCTTGCAGATTTCCTGATTTCAAATATGTATCAACTCCAATTTTTCTAACACTTTGATCAACTGGAAGTAAAAAATTATCCAAAAATCCTTTCCACCCATTATGTAGTGTTATTACTAACTTTCTTTCCTTATCTGGTAATATACTATTTGCTTTTTTTGGATTTGTTATTCTAAATTCTTCAAATAATTCTGGCGAAGTAACTGCAATAATTTTAACATCTTTTGTTTTTTCCAAATCCTTCAAAGTTTCTAATGTATTAAGAAGTACTTGAACACCGGAAATTGCAAGCACAATTTTTTTCTTTCCATTATTTTTGAATTTTTTGTAAACATATGCTCCATTAACTGCTTCTTTTGCACTTGGAACTCCTTGGCCACGTTTGAAGACATAGGTTTTTGGTCGCATAATGGAAAGAGCAATTGGCTCTCCTTTTTTTAAAGCATAAAAAAGCATCTCAATTGTTTCGTTTGCATCAAATGGTTTGTATACCTTGATACCAGGATAGGCCATAAACATAGACATCCAGTAAAGTCCTTGGTGAGTAGGTCCATCTTCACCAGTTTCAGGACCATCATGACCAGCCAGCATTACAAAAAAACCACTTTGCTTTTTATTTAAATGATTACCAATCAATGCTAGACGAACGCAATTACTCATCATTGAGGTAAATACTCCATAAGTACCAAACACAGATATAGGCTTTATTCCACCAGGTAAAGTGTCCATGGTAAGGGCAGTTGACATCATAGCCATATTTGGCTCAGCAATACCAAAACGTACTCCTCTGCCAAGTGGATTCTTTTTATTAATAATTCCATATACCTCCTCGGCTTTCTTTAATAGAATAGAACCACTCAAATCCCCTGTCCCAGCATACAAATATGCAGTTTGTTTCATTAACCACTCAAAAAAAGCTTGGGTGGCCGATCTGGTAGCTATCTTTTCTCCTTCTTTAAAAACTAATTCTTTTGGTAATTTCTTTGGTCTTTGAATTTTTCTAGGATCAATGATTTTCCTACCTTTTAACTTTTTTTTCATTAGTTCAATTAATTCTTTTTCTTTTTTAACTTTTTTAGCATTTTTTTCCACACCATTTAGAATATATTTAATATCACTCTCATTCAAGCTTTTTAAAATTACACCAATATCTGCTAATACTTTTCCTTTCTCACCCATTACATCAAAACCTAATTTTTTTAAAATTTTTACATATTCATCATGATCAGCTGGCTTTCCATGAGACTCAGCCGTATTATGCATAGTTCCATACATGTTTCCTTTAATAGTATGAGCAATAATGACAACTGGTAATTGATTTGAAAATCCCTTATTTGCTAATTTCTGCGCTTCGATACATTGGGAAATATTGTGACCATCAATTTCAATTACATTCCAATTCAAACCAAGCCAATGATTAATTATTGGACTTTCAATAACTTGCTCTATTTTGCCATCAATTCCAAAATGATTATAGTCAAAATTGACAATAATATTATCAGTTCCAATTGTTGCTAAAATATTTCTGGCTTCATAAGTAATACCCTCTTCACTTTCAGCGTCTCCCATAAAAACATGTACTTTCGTGTTTAATCCACTAGCACGATGTGAAATAGCGAGACCACCAGCAGAACTTAAACCATGACCGGATGGACCTGTTGAAATGTCAGAGAGCGGATAATGGCTCTCGGCATGACCTTGAGGACCATCACTGTGTCGAAAACGAACTAGATCATCAGCTAATACTGCTCCTAATTCTTTTTTGTTTATTTTAATTCCACTACTTATTAATGATTCATATATTAATACTTGAGTAGCATGTAAAAGTGGTGTGCAGTGTCCAGCACTCCAAACAATTCTATCCCGTCCTGGATTTTTTGGATCTAAAAAATCAAAAGACAAAACACCAGAAAAAAGAAGAGACAACATTTGTTCAGTTTTTGAGCTACTTCCCCCTGGATGACCACTCTGACCAGCTTCAACAGTAGCAAACATTAAGGCCCGTAATACTTTTGCAAACTTATCTAATCTATTTTTTTCAATTTTACTAATTTTATCTTTTGATTTAATTAAATTTATGTACTTTGGACTATTGTTCTTTATTTTTATCATATTAAAATATATCAACATTTAATACTTTTATTATACCAATAAAAAAGCTCGCTGTACACTACAATCTAATAAAAAATTTTTAATTTATCTCCAAGAAAAATGGATACTAACTATTATAAAGTTTTCATTGTGGGTTGATTTGCCTATTTTATGATAAATAATATGTAATATAAGAAAACCCCTCGCCAGCAATTGCCAACGACGGGTTAAACGACCCAAATGTCCGAATACCACGGCCGAGAGCCGAGGAACCCAGAACGCTAGGTCTTAAGCTTACGTGAGCCGACGAAGCGACAACAATCGAGCCAGCGGCCACCGACCCAGCCGAGACCCATATAACGGACACCATCGAAGATCCACAACACCACGCAACAAAGGCGACCGCTCGGGTCCAACCAAAGCTTGTCCGGATCCAGAGCCACTATTGGGAACTCCAGCCCCGCATTAATATGTTCATTAGTGTAGCGGGCCAGGTACTCCGGCCCCTCAGGCTGGATACCCTCGCTCTCCATGAAGGCGTGGACTTCCTTGGTGGTGGCCAGCTTGTTGGGGTAGGCCAGGATCAGTTCCCGGTCATCCGGCTCCTGGGTAATCTTGAAGTTTGTAGTCGTGATATTTCTATTCACGTCCGTGATTCCGGTTCCAATGATAAGTCGCTTGAGAATGTGGTGATCCGTTTTGTCATCGTCCAATACGGATTCGCCGAGAATCTCCACTAATTTAACATTCGTGAGGTTACCTGCTTCAGCCTCCTTATCAAGAAGATTCCTCTGCTCTTTCGTGATTCTCTGATCCATTTAATCCCTCCTCCCGTGAACTTAAATCGTTGAACTAAGCATTATTCCCATTCTTCCCTATTATTTCAAAATATTTGAAATAATAGGGAAGAATAGAATATATTAATTTTAATTTTTAACTTAATTAATGTTAATTTATAGCATAAATAAGTCAATTTGTCAAGAATATGGTATGTTAAAAAAAATACGTTACAATTGTAACGTATTTTTTATTTAAATATTTTTTTCTATATAATATATTCTTTACTTTCACGAGTTTCTTTTCGTCCGGTTCTTCGTGTATCTTCTAATTTTGCTTTATGTTTTTTTATTTCTGCTTCTAAGTAGTCCTTTATTTTATCAATCGCTTTGTATAGATCCTTTTCTTCAACTTTGGAAGCATACAAGTCATTACCAGGAACTGATAATTTACACTCAGCCACATATATTTTTCCATTTTTTTGGTTAGTGGTAGTAAGACCAACTGATACATCCGCTAATTCTATTTTATCATAATATTTATTTAATCCTCCGATTTTTTTTTCAACATATTCTTTAATGGCTGGGGTTAAATCTATGTTTTTTCCTGTGATGTTTATCTTCATATTGTATTGATTAAATTAATAAAAACCAATTAATTGTTAACTATAACTACTTCTTCCTCTAATTCTACCCCCATCTTATTATACACCCTCTTCTTTACTTCATCAACTAATTGTTTAATATCCTCAAAACTAGCTTTATTGAAATTAATCAAAAAATTTGCATGCTCCTCGGATATCTTGGCTCCACCTACTGTGTATCCTCTCAAGTCACACTGATCAATTAACCAGCCAGCTGCAACCTTATTAATCTTTAAGAATTTTTCCGGTAATTCCTTTTTATCACGTTTCCAAACACTAAGAGGTAAGTTTTTGAAAAAACTACCGGCTGATGGAAAAGGAGCAAAACGACCAGTGCGGTATTTCATAAATTCAGACATTTTTTTTGTAATATCTTGTTTCTCTCCTTTTTTTAATTTTAAGTGAACTTTTAGAATAACATCGCTATTATTTTTAAAAATACTCTCACGATAAGAATAATTACAATCTTGATTATTAATTTCCATTACTTCTCCATCCCTATATACTTCTACTTTCTCAATATTTTGTGAAATATCCTCACCAAAGGCTCCGGCATTTCCTCTCACTGCTCCACCAACTGTGCCAGGAATACCCATGCCCCACTCCATACCTGTTAATGAATTTGCGGAAACAGCACTTATTACTTGTCCAAAGGCCACTCCTGCGTCTACAGTCACAGAACTATCTTTAATTTCCAGACCTTTTGTTTGTATTTTTATTACCACTCCATCAAAATCATTGCCAAACAATAGATTTGATCCCCCTCCTAAGATATAGTGATCCAATCCATTACCATTAAGATAGTTGAGTAGTGAAATCAATTTTTCATTATTATCTACTATTACAAAATAGCGGCAATTACCGCCAATTAGAAATGTGGTATGTTTTGCAATATTTTCATTCAATTTTACCCTACCAAATTGCTTCAAATCAGTATATGTACTATCCATAAGTATTTTTTTAGATATATTGCCAAAAATCGCTTTTTTTAGTATAATTTACCATTATGAGCCAATCACATTTAGAAAACCTAGAAAACCCTGTTTTTTATGTAACTAGAGACATAGAGCGTGCACTGGGCATGGACCTTCATTCGAAGTCCTTCTTTATTATCTCAAATTATTCGGACTTTGCCAAGTCTTTGGCTAATGAGCACAAAAACATATTTTTAGTAAAAGAAACTGAAAAACTAGATACTTGGCAATTACTTGAGAAAAAAGACGTTATTGACTTTGTTAATAACATCAAAAAAAACAACGCTAGTATTTTAGTTTTCAAAACAACCAAACAAATTGAAAGAGTGTGTCAAAAAAATAGGTGGAAACTTCTAAATACTAATGCCAATCTTTCAAATATTATTGAGAGAAAAATATCACAAATTCAATGGGCTAAAGAAAATAGCATTGATCATCTTTTTCCAGAATATGAATTAACAACTTGTAAAGATATTAAATGGGAAAACGAAAAAAAGATTTTACAATTTAATCATTCACATACCGGATCTGGAACAATTCTAATTGAAACAGAAAAACAAATTCGAGAAATTAAAAAAAAGTTTCCACTTCGTCCCTGTCGTATCGCTCAATATATAGTGGGTCCACTTTTTACAAATAACATAGTAATTTGGGATTCAGAAATATTACTTGGAAATATCAGTTATCAAATTACTGGTTTAAAACCATTTACATCAAATCCTTTTGCTACTATTGGTAATGATTGGGCACTGCCCCACAAAATATTAAATAAAGACCAACAAACACAATTCATTGACATTGCGCTAACTGTCGGAGAAAAAATGAAAAAAAGTAATTGGATTGGAATTTTTGGTATAGATGTTGTATGGGATAAAAAACAAAACAAAATGTACTTACTAGAAATTAATGCAAGACAACCAGCCAGTACAAGCTTTGAATCGATTCTCCAGCAACCAAAACAAGACAAAGAAAATGTTACTACATTTTCAGCCTATCTCGCAAGTTTGCTTAAAATACCATACAACAATGAAAAACTTATCAAAATTACAGATGGAGCGCAAATAATTCAGAGAAATATTAAGACAACTATTAATGAGAATAAAATACAAATAATCCAAGATAATTTAAAACTCAATGCAATGAGTAGTATCAAATATGAAAACACCACCTTTAATTCCGATTTACTAAGAATACAAAGTAAGAGCGGAATAATGAAGAGTCATAATAAATTTAGTGAAAATGGTAAAATAATATTAGAAATATTAAAATAATATGTTATCAAACAAAGCCGAACAATTAATACAGCAATACTTCAATCTTCCGTTTAAAAATATATCTGGAATTCGTTGCCCATATTTTAATAACAAAAAAAGATTACAACGGGGTCAACTTCGTGTATTAATTGGAAAAGGACTTCCGAAAGAGATAGTGGAAGAGACTAAAATAACATCAATTCAATATGGTGATGAAATATTCGATTGCAAAGGTAACTGTAAATGTTGCGGAGAAAACAAAGCGCAAGAAATTAAACAATACTTAATTGATCATGATTTAGGAATTGACTGTTCTGGCTTTGTCGTTCAAGTTTTACGAGAACACATTAAAGAAAATAATAATTTTGATTTTATCAAAGATTTATGTATTACTCAGAAAAAGAAATTAATAAGATATTTAATTTGTAAACTACGTCCCATTGAAAATATCGGCGTCAAGACACTTGCCAAAAATGAAAACAGTGACATTGTAAAAAACATTGAAAACATCAAAAAGAGTGATTTTATTGTTATGTTAGACAGTGGACCAAACAATAAAAGAGACCATATTATACTTGTCACAGACTTTAAAGATGATACAATATCATATGTACATGCAATTGCCTGGTCTAGTGACGGTAAATATGATCATGGAGTATCAAACGGAATAATCAAAATTCAAAATATGAATGAAAACTTATTAAAACAACAATGGATTGAAAAAGAAAAAACCAATGAAAATAATGAAACATTTTTAGAAGCTAAAAATGCAAAAGTTTTAGAAATTAGAAGAATTAAACATACTTAAAAAATTTTATGTTACTAGACCCCTCACAATCTGCGCCTTTTTCTCCTGAACTTTTTGAGTTAGCTTTGATTTATCTTCTTTTTTCAGCCATAGGTGCTTTTATCTGGGCTCCACTGTTGAATAAGTTTTTGTATAAATACAATATAACGAGAAGATCTGAATATGATTTTACTCTGAAAGGAGCTGAGCGAAAAAACAAAGTAGGTACTCCAATAATGGGCGGTCTTTTAATTATTATTACTGTTACAATAATCACATTATTTTTTAACTGGAATCGAGAAAATACCTATGTTCCAATCGCGGCCATGGCAGTGTCTGCCCTATTAGGAGCAGCTGATGATTTATTAAATATTTTTGGACCAAAAAGAAGACTTCGTAAATTAAATCAAGTATTATGTTTAATTAAAGTGCATAAAAAAATATCCATGCGTTTTTGGTACATCTTAACTCTTCCTTGGGCATTATTTCGTCATCTTTCCGCCATGATAGGCTCTCACCCCGGAAAAGGGATTCAAGTTCATGAAAAACTATTTTTTCAATTTATTGCGGGTTTAATTCCAGCTTGGTGGATATATTATAAGTTGGATATAATGTGGCGCTCACTCTGGATACCATTTGACGGACACATTCATATTGGCTGGCTAATTATTCCTCTTATTATTCTGGTGGTAATGTTTACCGCCAATGCCGTAAACATTGCTGATGGTTTAGATGGTCTAGCCGGTGGTTCACTAGTAGCTTCGTTTGGTGCTCTGGCTATTATCAGTTGGATGAGTGGCCGTGTTTCGTTCACTTTACTTAACGCTACAATTGTTGGCGCTCTACTTACATATACATATTTCAATGTAAAACCAGCCCGTTTTCAAATGGGTGATGTGGGCTCACTAGCTTTAGGTACGCTGTTAGCAATTAATATCATTGCGATCGATCGAATAATTCTAATTCCATTAATTGCCTTCATTTTTTACATTGAGGCTTTTAGTGTCATAATTCAAGTATTTTTTAGACGACTTTTAGGAAAAAGATTCTTCAAAATGGCTCCTCTTCACCATCATTTTGAATTTAGAGGTTGGAGCGAAGAAAAAATAGTGATGAGATTTTGGTTAGTCCAAGCTTTTGTAGTTATACTTGCAGTTTGGATAAGTTATCAATAATATATGGAAATGAAATGGAAAAAATCCTACTTAAAGTGGAAAACAGAAATTATTACTGTTTTTAGTGATGATAATATTAATTCACTATACAATGATGGATATGTTTTTGCTCGAGTAGGAAAAGGAGCCATGTATCAAACTCGTTCATTACGAATTGATTTAGATAAGTTTGAATTAAGTAGTGAAAACAGACGAATATTAAAAAAAACAGAAAAGGTATTAATGGAAATTAAAAGTTTACCCTATTCAGACTATCACTGGTCAATTCACAAAATGGGAAAAGATTTTTATACAGAAAAATTTGGTGATAAAACATTTAGCGCAAACAAGATAAAAGAATTAATGACAGAAAAAGAAAAAAGTAATTTTAATATTTGTTTTGTCTATAGTGAAAATGATGACGAACAAGGATATTGTATCTCTCTTGAGACAAATAACATGATTCATTATTCATATCCATTCTATAATTTAAATTTCGAAAACAAGAATATGGGTATGGGCATGATGCTTAAAGCAATTACATACGCCAAAGAAAAAAAGAAAAGATATATTTATCTCGGTTCTGCCTCAAGGCCAACTGATGTATATAAACTTCAATTTAATGGTTTAGAATGGTTTGATAAAGAAAAATGGAATACTGATTTAGATGAATTAAAAAGTATTTTAAAAACATTATGATTAGTGAAAAAATTGAAAGTAAGCCAATTGACGAAAAAGAAACTATTTCAGATATTGAAACAAAAGCACACCATCCAACCTGGGAGGAGCTTTGTGAATTATTTCCAGATAAATACCTTCTGAAAGATAAACCAGAAAATTACGCACCCGATACTGACCTATATGTCTTTGAATATGGTAATAAAGCAATACAGATCGATCTGACTGATAATCCTAAAAATAAACGAACGTACGCAATGGGTCATATCCAAAATCAAGAACAAAGAAAACCTATCGATAATCAAACAACTTACATATTTAGTGCTATTAAAGATAAATTTAAGAAAATAGCTATAATAGAGCAAGTTGATATATTTTATGATTTTGATACGTCTACACCTACACTTGCAAAATGGTCCATAACAAAAGGAAAAGAAATTTTTAATTGGAATAAAATAGATATTTCAATAAAAAGAAAGGGTGAAAAAACATTTACTAAAATAACAGAGGAAGAATTATTAGAGATCGATGATTTAGAAAAACAGACAGACGGAGTTCGAGTAATGTGTCGTACAATAATAAAAAATGAAAATGAATAATTATGAATGAAATTGAACAAAAAGGAATACCAAATTCAAATGAAAAAGAAGATATCAATGATATTGCAAAACAAACTTATGAAAACTCTGAGACACACAGTGGCATACTTGTTTTTAGAATTGGCAATACAACTCTAGAACTTAGTGAGAAAAGTTTGGCTTTTACAAGCGAACTTCGTAGAAGTGGAGAAAAAGAAAATCCTGATAAATCTATAACAACAACTATATTTATAGCTGCTAAAATGGAAATGCAACGACGTGTTAATGAATCTGGAAAGTCAAAGAAATATCTGTTTTCGACAATAAACCCTCGTTTGGCTTTATGGGCCAACACGAAAGGTCGTGAAATATTTTATTGGACAAACCGAGGCCCACTTAATAAGGAATATTTAGATGTCATCGAAAAAACCAATGAAAAAGAAGATGGAATTCTAGAACAACAGATAGTATTTTCAACTGTAATAAAACCCGAATAAATTCCTAAAATTATGCAAAATACAAAACGCGTTCACTTTATCGGAATATGCGGAGTAGCTATGAGCGCTTTAGCAATTGCTTTTGATAAAAAAGGATGGAATGTTAGTGGCAGTGATGTTGGCTTTTATCCACCTGTTTCAACAAATTTAAAAAAAACCAATATAGATTTTTATCCTGGTTGGCATGTTGAGAAAATGACAAGAAGCGGTGATCCAGATTTAGTGGTTGTGGGTAATGTTGCAAGCTCCACTAACCCAGAATGGATTTACGTTCAAGAAAAAAAATTAAATTACAAATCATACCCTGAAGTAATCGCTGAGCACTTTGTGAAAAAAAATTCAATTGTCTGTGCCGGAACATACGGAAAAACAACCACCTCATCTTTGCTCTCATATATTTTTGAAAATAATAATTATGACCCAAGCTACATGTTTGGTGGCTTACTAGTAAATAGTTTTGACTCAGCAAAAATTGGAAATAGTGAATGGTCAATTCTTGAGGGGGACGAATACAAAACAGCTCGTTGGGATAATTCACCAAAATTCGACTACTACTCGCCCACTCACCTACTTCTAACCGCAGTAGTCTGGGATCATGCTGATATATACAAAACAGAAAAATCCTACTTTGATGCATTTCAAAAATTGACCTCTAACATAGATGAAAATGGATTAGCTTTAATCAGTGAAAATGTTCCAAAAGAAATTTCAAAAAATTTAAAATGTAAAACAATCACATACGGTAAAAACAATTGTGAATATATTTATACAAATATTCAACAAAGTAAAGATGGTTTTGAATTCGATATATTGCATGAAGATAAAAAATATCATATTTTTTCAAAAATGATTGGTGAATACATGGCTGAAAATATTACCGCCTGCTTTGCAATGAGTAAACAAATTGGAATCAACGAAAATGATATTATAAAATCCATTAAAGAATTTCAAGGTATAAAAAGAAGGCTTCAAAAACGAATTCAAATACCAATAACAATTTTTGATGATATTGCTCACTCTCCAGCCAAAGCAAGTTTTGCACTGGACACTATTAAAAAAATATATTCGAGCAGTAAAATATTTGCCGTGTTTGAACCCAATACTGGTAATCGAAAATCGCAGTCTATTGATGGATATAGAGATGCTTTTAATAATGCAGACGAAGTAATTATTCCGCGTTTAACAAAAGTAAAAAAAGATAAAGATGAAAAAGATATCCCAATGGATGGGCAAAGACTTGCAGATATTATTTCCAAAACTCAACCCAACACTAAATATATTGAAGACGATGAAGCATTACTAAAATACTTAAAAGAAAAAACACAACCAGGTGATGTGATTGTATTTTTGGGTAGTCATGGTTTTCGAGGTATGATCGAAGAATTAATCAAATATTATCAATCATCTTAATATTTTATTCTATTTTCCCTCATCAATAATCTCTACTTCAATATTGTCTCCCTCTTTACTAATTACTTGTAGTGTAATACCACAAATATTACATTCAATAACACTTCCAATCTCTACAGATGGATAATTCGATAAATCAATATCATTTTTACATTCTGGACAAACTAAGCTCATAAGTATAGTATTAAATATAATGAATTAATTATACCGATAAATCGCAAAAAAGTCAAAGTATGAAAACATCACAAAATGTAGCTAAAAATCTACAAAAAAAACTCGGAATTAAAAATAATATATACTTAAAAAGAGAGGATCTACACCCATATCATTCACACAAAGGTAGATCAATTCCTCAAATGATAGACAAGCATCACAATGATGGATGGAGTAATTTTTGCATATCATCTTCAGGAAATGCTGGTTTAGCAGCCATACTTTATATTAAAGACTATAATACTAAAAACAATGATAAATTGAATCTCAAAGTATTTGTGGGAAATAACATTGATAAAGACAAATTACAAATACTAAACTCGACGCTCAATGAGTGCGACAACATATCAATAGAACAAGTTGAAAGACCAAAACAAAAAGCTTTTCAACTAGACAAAGAAGGAAAAGTAAAATTTCTAAGACAATCAACTGACGAGTATGCAATAGATGGATATTATGAATTAGCAAAAGAATTATCAGAAATACAAGATCTAACTGCCATCTTTATTCCAACATCTAGTGGTACAACCGCGAGTGGACTTTATCAAGGTTTTCAAATATTAAAAATTAATCCCCAGATCCATATTATACAGACGGATCAGTGCCATGCATTAGTTAGTGATAATAGCATAAATTCTACAAAAGAAAGTTCTCTGGCTAGTGCCATAGTTGATAAAATTGGACACAGAAAAAAAGAAGTTCAAAAATTATTAAAGGTAACTAATGGTCATGGATGGATTGCTAATAATGAAGATATCCAAAATGCAATTAATATTGTCAAAGAAACTGAAAATCTAAATATATCAGCAAATAGTGCTCTCTCAATAGTAGGATTAATAAAAGCAATCGAAAAACAACACGACTTAAATGGATCAGTGGTTTGTTTAATAACTGGAAAATAATAATATCAAAACAAAAACCATCGGCATATATTGCTGATGGTTTTTTAATTTAAAATATACTATTTTTTTCTCTTCCAGTTTTCAGATAATACTAGTAATGGTGATGCAATAAATATTGATGAATATGCACCGGACGCAATACCGATAATTAGGGCTAAACTAAAATAATGAATGGTTGAACCACCTACGAAAAATAGTGCTGCCAGAGGTATGATTGTAGTTAACGTAGTATTAATTGAACGCATTAATGATTGATTCAATCCCTGATTAACAACTTGACCGAAATCTTCCCAACGTGTTTTTAATAGGTTTTCTCTTATACGATCATAAATCACGATTGTGTCATTTACTGAATATCCCAAAACGGTTAACATGGCAACTACGATCGCAATATTAACCTCTACACCCATAGTCTTACCTAATATGACAAAGACAGCGAGGACAAGCAATACATCGTGAACAAGAGCCACGATAGCAAGAATACCATACTTCCAACTGGCGACAGGACGAGATACTTTTCTAAAAGCATAGGCCACATAAATCACAATTGCCAGAACTACAAATATAACGGCCCATATTGCTCTACTTCTTAATTGTTGACTGACAGCAGCTCCAATAGTTTCGAATCTTCCTTCAGTCATTTTATTATCATCTTTTTCAAAACTAGATTTTAATTCTTTCAGTAAAGCTTGATGTTCTTTTTCATCTAAAAAGCTAGTTCTAATAATAATCCCTTTATCACCCGTTCTTTGTAATACATTATTTGTTAATTTACTTTTTTCATTCAATATCTTTTCAACTTCACTATTATCTGGTCTATTCTTACTAAATGATAATTCCATCAATGAGCCACCAGAAAAATCAATACCAGGTTTTAAACCCAAAGTGGCTACAAGAACTATACTACCAATAATAGTTATGGCCGCTATTGATAACCAAATTTTACTATGCTTTATTATGTTAATCTCTTTCATATTATTTTATTATTTCTTTTTAAATCCCAGGTAAAATCTGTTACCATCTTCTGAAAACCAGTAGCTAGAAAAACGCATGATAACTTTTGTCAAAATGATTGCGGTAAACATACTTGAGAGAACACCAATTGCAAGTGTGACTGCAAATCCTTGTACAAAACCAGTACCGAACCAAATTAAGAAAACAGCTGAAATTAGAGTCGTAATATTACCATCACGTATTGAAGTCCAAGCACGTTTAAATGCATCTTCAATTGAAGCACGTAAACTTCTCTTTGATTTTAATTCTTCTTTTAATCTTTCAAAAATTAGAACATTAGCATCCACCGCCATTCCAAGAGAAAGGATAAGGCCTGCAATACCGGATAAAGTTAGCGTTACTCCCACAAGTTTAAATATTGCTAAGGTAAGGATTGCATAAATACCTAACGCAAAAGCTGAAATAATACCAGGAATACGGTAATACACAATCATGAAAATAATTACCAATAACAATCCAAATAGAGCTGCTTTGGAACTTTTATCGAGCGAATCAGCCCCAAGAGTAGCATCAACAGTTTGTTGACTTATTAGTGTAATTGGTACAGGTAAAGCACCTGAGTTTAAACGACGAGCAAGTAATTGAGCGTCATTTAAAGTAAATCCACCAGTAATAACGGCTCGCCCACTACTAATCTGCTCGTTTACTCGAGGTGTACTAATTGGTTGACCATCTAAAAATATGGCTACATTTTTCCCGATATTCTTTTTTGTAATGTCTGCAAATAATTTTGTTCCTTCAGAGTCAAAATTCAAACTTACTTGAATTTGACTACTCTGTTGATCTTGTACAACTTCAGCTCGTTTTAACTGTTTACCAGATAAACCACTACTCTTCCATTTTTCTAAAGGAGGTACCATATCAGTGGCGCTCTTGGTTTTTATTAGTATTCTGTATACTTGGTATGTTTTTTTCGCTCTTTGATCTTTTTTGTAAATAATATGATACCCAAATTCGGTTTCAATAACATTAGAAATTGTTCCAGTACTCATTTTAAACACTTCAGTCTCAAAATTCGCAACCATTGCTCCTTTAGAGAACCAACCTAATTCACCAGCAGTGGTATCAGCATTAGGTTCGGTTGAATTCTTTTTTGCCAATTCAACAAAATTCTTAACAGTTGCCTGTTTTTTTAATTCATCGGCTTTTTTCTTGGCTTCTTCTTTTGTGTTATATATTGGATTATCACAACGAGATGCTCCTTTATAGCAAATTAAAATATGAGATGCATTAACTTCTACTCCGTTATCTTTACTAGATATTCTCTTTACTACATTATATCCACCCACAGTGGTAATCAAATCTTTTCCAACTTCTCCATCTTTTACAGTAGCTGCCCATTTATATATTTCAGGATAAACAGCACCATCTAGATAACCTAAAGATCCACTACCATTTTTAATTATATCAATATCTTCTGAATATTTTCCCACTAAAGTAGAGAAATCAGATCCTGATTTTTTTGCATCCGTAAGAGCATTATTTGCTTTTGTCCTTGCGTCTGTATTATAATCATTCATTTCTTTTCTCTCAGCATCAGTTAAAGCTCTGGCCGGTTCATTGCTTTCTTCTTTAAATTCTAAGGTTGGTGTTTCACCAATCATTTTAATTGCAGTACTAACATCTTTTATACCAGGAAGTTCTACTATTATTCTATAATCTTTACCTACTTTTGTTGTCTGGACTAATGGTTCACCAACCCCAAGACCACCACGAACACGACGTTCAATTACATCACGTACGCCTTCAACTGAATCAGCTCGATCATCCGCATCAATAACAGTGGTATCTGCTTGATAAACTAAATGGGCACCACCCTGTAAATCAAGGCCTAAATTAAAACCAACGTCTGATAATGTAGGTAATCCAATATTTGTTTTTGCATTTACCCAATTAACTCCAGTATTAATGCCTTTTGGCAAAACCACTCCAAGACAAAAAATAACTAGTAATACAACAGAGATAAAATGTGTTCGTGTACTCTTACGTGTTAGTTTTTTTGCTGTCTTTACTTTTTTGTATTTATTCATAAGTCTGTAATTTCACAATTTTTATGAGGATTATTAGAAATTAATGATAATAACTGGATGGCGATATTCTATAATATATATGTATTTTAGTCAATATACTATTTATCACAACACTTTTTATACTTTTTTCCACTCCCACAAGGACATGGATCATTTCTACCTACTTTAGAACCGTCTGCTTTTTTAATCTTTTGTTTGCCAAAAACAGTTTTTGCTTTTTCAGATGTTTTATCAGCTCCAGTTAAAGTTAAATTTTCTTTTTCCATAATAGATGGTGCCAGCTGAATTCCAATATTCACTTTATAAATAAAATATACCACTTCTTTTTGGATTGAACTTAATAGTTCATTAAACATGTGGTATGTTTCTTTTTTGTACTCCACCAGAGGATCATGCTGGGCATACCCTCTAAGACCAATACCTGTTCTTAAATAATCCACTGAAACTAAATGATCAACCCATAAATTATCAATGGCTCGTAACATTACTTGTTTTTCAACTTCTAATAATACTTGAGGATCTGGTACTTGTTTTACTAATAACTCCTCGTATTTTTCTTTTGAAAGTTTTGTTATGTATTCAATCAAATCTGTACGTACTTGCACATCTTCGAGTTTTTCATTGCCTTCAAAGCTCCCAATTTTTTTGATTTCTTCTTTTTCATAATTATTGAGTGGAAAAATTGTTGTTACTGTTTCATCAATTTCTTTGATATTCCAATCTTTTCTTTCTTCTGAATTTGTATGAAATGATACAACACCTTCAATTTCCTCCTCAATCATATCCATTATCAAGCTATGCAACTTCTCTTCCTCTTTTACTTCTTCATTGTTTTTTTGTTTTGAAAATGTAACTAATATATTATCTCTTTTGCTGTACACAACTTCACGATGCTTGTTTAATACATCATCATATTCAAGTAAGTGTTTTCGTGAGTCAAAATGCATACCTTCTACTTTCTTTTGAGCAGATTCAATTATCTTGCTTATTGATTTTTGTTCAATTGGCATATCATCAGGAACACGTAGTGTATTCATAATTGATTTTATTCTATCACCGGCAAAGATACGCATTAGATCATCTTCGGTGGAAAGAAAAAATTGAGTTGTACCAGGATCTCCCTGTCGAGCAGAACGACCACGCAATTGATTATCAATACGTCGAGATTCATGACGTTCTGTACCAATAACATGTAAACCGCCCAAAGACTTAATCTTTTCTTGTTCATCTTTTTTTGGTGGATTACCACTAAGTATGATATCCACCCCACGACCAGCCATATTTGTTGCTAGAGTAACATGTCCAGCCATACCTGCTTGAGCAATAATTTCACCTTCACGTTCATGATTTTTAGCATTTAAAATTTCATGTTCAACGCCTTCTTGAGATAAATATTGACTTAATAACTCATTCGATTCAACTGAAGCAGTTCCAATTAATACAGGAACTCCTTTATCTTGTAACTCTTTACTATGTTTAGCAAGAGCTCTGGCTTTTGCATCCCCTGTCTTGTATATTCTATCAGGTAAATCGTCTCTTCTGTTTACTTTGTTTGGTGGAATAACTGTTACCTCCAATTTATATATCTTTCCAAATTCTTCGGCCTCTGTTACCGCTGTTCCTGTCATACCAGACAATTTTTCATACATTCTGAAGTAGTTTTGAAATGTGACTGTGGCCATGGTTTGGCTTTCTTGTTGAATTGATACTTTTTCTTTGGCTTCAATAGCTTGATGTTGCCCCTCACTGTATCTTCTACCAGGCATTTTACGGCCAGTAAATTCATCAACAATAACAACTTCATTATCCTCCACGATATAATCTTTATCTTTTGTAAATAATGTATGAGCTCGAAGCGCTTGCTCAACGTGATGAACTGTCTGAATACCACCATCAGCATAGATATTTTCAATACCTAACCATTTTTCCATTTTTGTAATACCAACTTCCGTTAAAGTCGAATTACGCATCTTTTCATCTACATTATAGTCTTCATTTTCTTTTAAACGACGAATCAATTCGGCAAACTTGTAATATATTTCATTTGCATCCTCAACGGGTGCTGAAATTATTAAAGGTGTTCGAGCTTCATCAATCAAAATGGAATCAACTTCATCGATAATAGCATAATTGAAACCACGTTGAGATTTTTCTTCAATGTTTTGAACCATATTATCGCGAAGATAATCAAAACCGTATTCATTATTAGTTCCATATACAATATCGCATTCATACGCTTCTTTTCGACTGCATATTTCCAAATAATCATCCTCTACCTTAAACACAGCTTCTTTTAATTCATCAGATTCTACATCTTTTTTGTCTTTAGTATATTTAAAACTGGCTCCCTGATTTTGAATAACACTAATCGTCAAACCCAAAGTACCATAAATCTTGGCCATCCAAACTGCTTGAAATTTAGCTAAATAATCATTAACCGTCACTAAATGCACTCCTTTACCACTCAAAGCATTTAAATATATAGGTAAAGTAGCAACTAAAGTTTTTCCCTCACCAGTCCCCATTTCGGCAATTTGGCCTCGATGAAGTACAATACCACCAATCATTTGAACATCAAAATGACGCATTCCAGTAGTACGTCTTGATGTTTCACGAACAACCGCAAAAGCTTCAGGCAAAATATCGTCTAAAGTCTCAGAGTTGCTTAATCTTTTTTTAAATTCGTCAGTTTTGGCTCTTAGTTGATCTAAATCCAACTTCTCCATTTCACTTTCAAATTCATTAATCTTATCAACTATTGGTTGAATTTCACTTAATACTTTCTTGTTTGGATCTCCTAAAAATCTATCTAGAAATGACATAGTATCTATTAATATATTTAAAACAAGCCCCTAATTAAGGCTCGTATAGTTTAGCACAAGGTGTATATTTTTTCAACTACTGGCAACTACATTGAAATATGACTAAAAAGCCATCTATTTCAACAGTTCCTCGTATTCTTTTTCTACCCTTTTTACATTTTTATCCCAATCAAAATTATTTCTGATAAACCGTAATGCTCTTTCTTTCTTTTCTTCAATTTTTTCAGGATTGTCCAATAAATATATAAGTTTCTCATACAAATCATCTACGTCATTTGTTTTAAAAATAAAGCCAGAATGATCAATCACTTCTAAATTTTCCGTAATATCACTAATTAAAGCAGGCATACGATGTGAAAGTGCTTCCAGTATGGTGGTTGATAGCCCCTCAGCCTGTGATGGGTGCACATACAAATATGCATTCGCAAAAAGTTGATCCAATGTATCACCACCTTGAAAACCAGTAAATATGATATTTTTTGACTCACCGGCTATTTCTTTTAAATATTCAAAATAGTCTTCCGTATAACTTGGTGAACCCACAATTACTAATTTAATTTGTTTACCTCTTGGCCAATTTGTCTTTTCATTGCCATATTGTATTTCTATTTTTTTATACGCTTCTATAAGAAGATGAATTCCTTTATGTTTAACAAGACGCGCTACGGTCAATAGATACTGACTTTTTTCTAAATCAAACTGTTTTAATTGATCATGTCTATTAATTTCTTTAATAGTAACCCCATTTGGAATAAAAACAGTTTCTTTGTTGTATTTATCTAAACAATATTTTTGTAAGACAGTACCCACAACTAATGTTTTATGCGGAAAATGACAAGCTGTCCATTCTCCCCAAGTTAAATACAAACGAGCTAAAATACCCCACTTTTTGTGAAATCTATCAATACTATGAAATGTAGTAACTACTTTTGTTTTTGGTTTAAAAATACGAACTATCCATGAGAGAGTTGACGGTCCCACTCCATGATAATGTACTATATCCACTTTTTTAAAAAGTACATTTAGGGTAGCTAAAAAAACATGTGAAATTGTATCTAAATTTTTTGTCTTTATTGAGCCTACCGAAATTAACTTCACTCCCTTGTATGTAGTAACACCTTCAGGCGTATACCGAGAGCGAACATAAACCATAACTTCATGACCCAATTTTACCAATCTGGTTGAAAGCTCATCAACGTGACGATCAACACCGCCTCCATCTTCACTAAACGGAATTCCTCGAAGTCCAATCATTGCAATTTTCATAATAACGATATTAATAATTATCTGTTATTTACATCAAAAGTTTTAAAATTATTAGTACTAAAAAAACGAAACAAGAAAGATAGCAAAGTGGTATAGTTAAGAATCTAGGACATTTTTTATTTGCACTATAATCATGTGTTGAAAACCAAATTCCTAATATCAAACCGATGGCCGAACCACTCCAAAAAAATAGTCCTTGTAACCATCCCAAAGTTAGCACTCTGGAAATCAACACAAATGCATATGAAAACGCTATAACATAACAGGCGGGAATACTGCCAAATTCTAAACAATAACCTGGCGTTTTCTTGTTTTTAAACACTAATAGCATGGCTGAAATGAAACCAAGTAGTGATAGAATAAATATGGATGTATTTAACATGATCTTTCTTATTAATTATTTATAAATGTAATACTTTCTAAAATATCTCTCACATCTTGGTATAGCTGTGATTGTCTACTAATAGTATTCTTTTCATCCATCACAATGCCTGTTGTGGTACTGAAAGTATGAGTTCCAACAAATGAAAGAGTAGCATCAAGATAATAATCTTTATTTATTAATTGAAGAGATGAGCCTTCTTTTAAATCATATGAAAAAATCTCACTAATTTTTCCACTATAATCTGACTCATATAGAATGAAGTCCGATCCAGCAACCTTTAATACCTTACTGGGTGTTAAGGGTAAACTTACTCCACCTACACCTGTTCTCAAAGAAGTCGCTATACCACTTCCTTTTTTACTAATTCCTACCCCAAAATACCAATTTTTTGTTGAAGAAACATACATTGAGATATAGTGATATTTTACACCTGGTCGAACAGCATTCTTATCAGTAACACCGTCTTCAATTTTGACTATCCAATCTTTCGGATATTTAATTGAAAAACCAATTGTTGTGTCTGTTAATGTCTTCCAATCTTCATACTTATCAGAACTCGTAGTTATTGCGGTTACTAAAGTATTTTGGTCAACTTTATTGCTTACTACAGTTTTAGCTGCCAAAGCTGTGAGAACTTTATTTATTTGTGTAAGTTGTTTTTCTAAATTCTTAACTTTCTGAGCTTGATAAACATATATACCACCACCAACCAAAATCGCTACCACTATAGCAGTGATAATTACTGCCCACATGATTTTAGGTGATTTAACTGCTACTAAATCACCTTGGACGTTTTCGTTTTGATCTTGTTGATCCATATGTTTATTATATTATATATTATTAACTATAGATATTATACGTTATTTAACCAATATATCCAAATCTACTTCATTTTAATTGGTAATTAATCCCAACTTTTAACACTATCACCAGTTATTGGAATTATCTCTCCTAAATATTTTGACTCTGATTTAAATACAATATTAGCCCAGGCCTTTATTCTTGCAATATACTCCCTTAGGTAATTAAGTTCTACTGCAACATATTGATGCTTATCAGCCACAAAACCAACTGTATTAATACCTAATTTTTTACCAATATATACTGCGCGTGGCAAATGAAAATTCTGGGTAATCACAATAATAGAATCAACTTGAAAAATTGATTTAGCCCTATACATACTATCAAACGTATCAAATCCAGCGTGATCTAAAAAAATATCCTCCTTCTTCACTTTATTTTCTAAAAAGAATTTTTTCAAAACATTTACTTCATCATAATTTTTTGTTCCATGGTCACCACTAATTAAAATCTTCTTTATTTTTCCAGTATTATATAGCTCGAGAGTGGTTGTAGCACGATCTTTTAACATATCACTCATTACTCCATTTGGATGAACGTAAGCTCCCAGAATTAAACCTGTTTGCATCTGTGGAACTTTACTAATATCAGAATAAATATATTTTTTTGATTTTAAAATAATATTTATGTTTATTAAAAAAATTAATAATAATATCAATAAAATAACAATTACTACTATTTTTAAGATTTTTTTAACTAATTTATTCATTAATTTATTCATTAATTTATTAGATTAAATTAACTTTAATACTTAGCATTGTAAATTTCTTTCCAATTATTATCATTACCAATTTTTCCAGCAGGTATATAAACTCGTACAGTCGGTTCACTCTTTTCTTTAAACCCTCCTAATTCATACAATTGATTCCACTTTAAATTTCGCTTAGTTTCATTTTGTAAATAATCAATTATGAATTTTGTATGATCGCATCCACCTATTACAGTCAAACCACCTTTTTCAGTATTAATATCCCCAAGACCACCATTCGGTGAGTTTAATTCTTTAGTCAAAGTATCTAACCCCACAGCAGAACCAACATTCCGAAAATCAATTAAATCATGGCCAAATAAATCTAAAAAATTAGGCGACTTATTTTCATCAGTAGAGTTGGATTTAATTATTCTGTTTAATTTTGTCATTAACGATAAAACAAATGGTGAAGCAATCAGCATTCCGGCCATCATAATTGATTGTCTTCTACTTATCAAAGGTTCTTTTTTTGGTTGTGATCTAATTTCAACATCCTTGTCTGAATAACGTTCCCAAAATGCTGAAATAATTTTATCCATAATTACAATACTAGTTGCTCCACCCAGAGCCCCGATCATTAATTTTATTTTTGTTTGAATTGCTTGTTCATTTACATTTCTAAGAATAACTGCTTCAACTAATCGATCATACGGATCAACAATTGCAATCGGCTTTCCTTTCTGATGACAAATATTTTCAATCTGATGAAAAAATGCCAAAGATTCATTTTCTCTAAGGTCGTTTATTATATCCTCTTCTGAAACTATTCCTCTTTTTGATATTTTCAATGCTTCTAAAAAAACGCCTACATACTGTTTAACATTTTCTTCTGTTAATTCTTCACTTTTAATACCACCTTCACTAACAACTATAGAACTTCTTTCAATGCCTTGTTCAATTTTACTAGCTAAATCAGGATCATTAAATATTTCGATCGAATGAGCCAACCCTAAAAAATGAACATCTTGATCATTTTGTACCATATCTTGTTCAATCCAAGATTGTCTAAAATCCATCTCCTTTGCAAACTTATTCTTATGAGTTTCTAAAGGATTAACTTCGTATTTATTTGGCATACAAAAAAAATAATATTTATTAAACCTGTCTTCTTCAACAAATAATTTTAACTAACCTAACCAAACTTAACCAATTTGCGAATACTAATTTCTTAATTATTTGTTATTATACTAATCTTCAGAATATAAATCTACCAGTTTATCTGATTCCATGATCGGCAATGCACCAAGCCACTTATAAAAATCTAGCATTTTAGTAAAAAAAACTTTAAATTTTTGTGTTTTAAACTCTCTCTCGATAATATCACCTATACCTCCTTTTCTTTTAGCCTCATCAGTTTTATAATTTTCTCTTATAATTGGTCTGGTTATATAACCATAAACATATCTTTCTTCTTGTTTTTCGGCAGTTCCGTTAATTACTTTAACTAACAACTCACACAATTTCTCGGCCTCTTCTTTTGTTTTTTTACTAATAAAAATACTAATTTCATTAATTTTTAGTATATTTCCAGTATGATATTCATCTTTGTATTGAATCGAAGGATCACTGTGATAAGAATCAATCAACTGCTGTCTTTCTTCATTATTCTTAGCGTTTTTTAATTGAACGGCAAATTCAGGGTCATTGTCTACTGCAGCATACTTCATTCTACTTTTTTGAACAAACTGTGGTCTTTCTTGCCAATTTGCTGGTTCGGTTATTACTACCGCTGGAAAATCATCTTTATCAAAAACAAATGGTTTCGCTGACCAAAAATTTCCTAAACTATCATCTTCAACATCACTATACTCACTACCTTGATCATATATCTGTAAAGGCATTTCTTGATCACGCCATAAACTATATAAATCTCCATGATCTATTTGTCGATATAATCTAGAGGGTAACTCTATGCTATCCTGATTTTCTCCCGTAACATCTACGGGTTTATGTCTATCGAATCGCCAATCGGGAATATTTTGTTTCTTCTCCATAATATTATTTTTAGAGGCTAAACTTAACTAATCTGCGAGAGCTCGTGGACGTAGTTAATTCGAGCTGAAATGACCATTTTATTGGCTAGATTAAGCCAAATAAATTAATTATCCACTTGACAAACCTTACATTTTAATATATATTATATTTATCAAGACGAAAAGGGTCCCGGCGGTCGTAAGACTAAAGGCCCCCTTTTTTATTTTAGCTCAATTCTGTGTTTAATATTATCAAGATAATCAAAATACACCCTCGTTATTTTTTTATACAAAGAAGAAGCAAAACGTCTATTCGGAAACAATATTTTTTGGAACCTATCTTCCTCAATTAAAAAATCTACCAACATCTTATAATCACCATCTCCAGATACTAGAAGTATTTTATCGAATTCTTCTTTTTTATACATCTTTTTCATTATATTAAATATAATATCGGAATCAACATTGCCTTTCTTTTTTCCAGCCATAGCACTACTATGTTGACGGAATTTTAAAATATAACCGGCAGACTGAATATTATCATATAAACTATCATTAACTTCATCGACAAAGCCTAAAAAATAGTAGGCTTTTTTAACATGGTATTTTTCAGTCAAATATTTTCTAAATTTTGCTAAATCAACTTTCCATGCTGGTTGACTTGACTTAGTACCCATATATAAATTCTGACCATCTATGAAAGCTAAATTGTTTTCTATTTTATTCATACAACTAATTTTTGTGTTAACTGTAGTCAAATTTAACTAATCCCCTTTTTCTTAACTTGAATCACTTCTTTTTGTATGTGGATAAATACTTGACAAAACCAGATTTTTTGACTATAATATTATTGTTAATGTGGCAATACAATAACAATAATTTTATAGCTTAGGGCTCCCTTCTTGGGACCCCTTTTGCGTTTTAAGGGCTTCTTTGACTTTTTCATCCATATCTATATTATAATAAATAAAATTCTTTATTTTTTGAATATCGTAAATAAATAATCCATTACTCTGTCCTTCCTTTTTTCCTCTTTTCCATTCTTGCTGTAAGGAATTTAATTCCCAAGCTACAACGCCAGAAGTAGCGAATAAAATAAGCATCTTTATTTATCTCATCTTTACTCGTTAGCATTACATCCACTGATAAGTCTTTATTCAAATTTAAATTTTATAATTTTTGTTATCCTACTGAGAAAATTTAAAGCTATTTAATAATTTATTAAATATATTTTCACCATCAAAATTCGTCGGATTATAGTCAAGCCTGAAAAAATAATTATTGCCGTTGTAGTTAACGCTGGATTCTATAGTTTGCCCCTCCATCGTGCTTATTCCTTTAACTATATAATATTTGCTTGCAACCCCGCCTATAGTAACAGCTTTTTCCTTTGTGTTTCCAGTTACAGAACCGGAAGCATCTCCCTTTGTTACTTGTAGAGTAAACTTCCCGCCAGACTTATAATATTGTGGAGTAAATGGCCCATCAAAATTTTTATCTTCATAATAACTCCAACTTGGACTTGTAATTAAAATCCTTGATAATTGCGCGCCCATTGCGCCTTCATTTTTTGTAATTTTCCAATCAGATGGGATACTTATAGAATAAAACCCTGCTTTATCCGCAACTTTAACTTGTTTATCATCCGTAGTAGTTGAACTTGATTTTGTCGGCTGACTAGTAATTGAAGTGGTCGCTTGCTGTTGCGTCTTGGTATCGATCGTCAATGATGGTGATTGGTTTTTGAAAACATTTTTTTGATTAACCTGACTCAACTGTTTTTCTAAACTTTTAATTCTCTGCAGTTGTAATATATACACTCCACCGCCAACTAAGACAGCAACCACGATAGCTGTAATAATTACCGCCCACACAATATGGGGTGATTTAACTTGAACTGGCTCATTTTGAACCACCTCGTTTTGTTCTAAATTTTCCATAAATTTAATGATTAAAAATTTAATTAAATTGTAATAATAATATACTTATTTAGCTAACCTTAACCAAATAAACTACTCAGCGGGGTCTCGTGGACGTGGTTCGAAACGAAATAGCTCTTTTAGTGGCTAATTTAAGCTATATTTAGTGAATCCCCTGATTCTTAATTTGTTTTTTTCTTCTTTACGGTTGTTTTTACTACTTGTGGATAACCTTTGACTTTATCAATGAAATATGGTATATTTTATTTACCTGCCCGAGTTGATTCGGGAAGACTTTCCGCAAAGTCCTGATTATATCAGGTCTTTGTTTTTTCTATACGAACAATATCTTTCTTGATTTGTTGAGCGTTTATTACTAAATCGGCTGTTTTGCGTAATTTTGTAGTAATATAACCACCTTTAAAAATAATAACTTTTTTACCCTTTTTTCTTAAAAAATTATTTAAATATACAAAATCTGCATCGCCTGAAAAAATACAGAATGTGTCATAATACCCCATCATTTTTATAGCATCAACAGAAATTTCAACATCAAAATTACATTTTCTAATTTCTACAAATTTTTTACCTTCATGGTCTATTTTTTCATATTTTGTTTTACCATCATTTAAAGTCAAATAATGTTTTATCTTTTGTAAATCTTTAG
>FLOH01000481.1_pt1 | contig 85410 bp, 82 predicted proteins | sample 756751 | NCBI WGS metagenome assembly FLOH01 (sample SAMEA4026879, study PRJEB14308) | marine metagenome | biome: coastal water; material: water | depth 74 m
TTTTCCATTCTCAAGGTGAACAATCAGAGCCAGAAGATCGCCACGAAGTGCAAGCTCTTTACTAGAGTTGCGGGGTAAGGGTACTTTTTTGTCAAGGCAATGCTTTAGAATTATTGGTGCCAATTCTGCAGACGTAATATAAGTTTCTTCTTCATTAAGTTCTTTAATAGAAATCATCACTTCGCCGGCTGCATCGTGACACGGGAAAATTTGGGTAACATTATCCATACCCCTTTCCTCGAATATAGGCTGCATAGCTTCCGCTAGCTCTTCATCAGAAAAAATGATGCTTCTAGACTCAAATAACATATTATTATTCCATATATTTATAGTTTAATTTCTTCTAAATGATACTACCATCAAGCTTCAAACTATCAAGAAAGTTCCTTAAGTCCAGATAATTCATTTGATCTGTTCTTCCAGACTCTAATAACTGCATTGGCCATAGTCGCCAGTGGGATAGCAAAAAACACACCCCAAAGCCCCCAGATGCCACCAAATATCAAGATAGCCACAATGATAGCATTAGGGTGAAGATTCACCACTTCTGAAAACATAAATGGTACCAGCACATTGCCATCAAGTGCCTGCAATATCAAATAGGCAATCACCGTCCAAGCTAAATCAGCCCCAAAGCCCCACTGAGCATAGGCCACCAACGCAACTGGTAAAGTAACAATGGCAGCGCCAATGTAGGGAACCAGCACACTAAAGCCTGTGACGACGGCCAGCAAGGTCGCAAACTTCAATCCTAAGAACTGATAAACTGCAAAACTTGCTATACCCACTATGATAATCTCATACAGTTTACCTCGCGCATAATCTCCAGCGCGTTCCACGCTTTCTTTCCATACCTCTGTCACCAATCCACGCTCATTTGGGAAAAAGCCAGACAACCATGAGATAATTTGTTCCTTATCTTTGAGAAAAAAGAACACCATGACTGGCACCAAAATCATATAAACGGCAATCGTCAGAGCACCTGCAACCCCAGTCAAAGAATATTGAAGCAATTTTGGACCCATATTGGCCACTTCCTCACCAAGGCGAACAAACCAAACATGCACTTGAGTAGCCGATAAGATATCAGGAAATTCTTTCTGCAAACTCAGCAGCAAAGACTGCAAACTCGTCATCATAGCAGGGGTTGTGTTGATGAATTGCGCAATCTGTTCAAACAGCAGTGGCAAGATGGTGATAATCACAATAAGACCGGTCAAGCTAAAGGCTATAAAAACTACAATAGATGCAAAAAAATGACTTACACCCCTTTTCTTCAGCCACGTAACTGTGCCATCAAGAAGAAAGGCGATAACAATAGCTGCAATGACTGGTGCTAGCATGTCGGCAAATAGGACAATACCAATCGCACACAGAGATACCACTACAAAAAGTAGCACCATCTGCCCGTCAGAGAGAGCGCGTTTAATCCAGTCACTTATAATATCCATCACATTGTCATCCTAAAATTATGGAGTTTTATCTTAACGCCCCGAGCCCGTACTGGTTCCACCATCTACTACAATATTTGCGCCATTCATATAGGCGGCATCATCGCTTGCTAGATATAACACAGTTTTTGCAACATCATTCGGATCTGCAGGGCCACCTTCGGGGAAACCACCCGCAAATTTTTCCATATCATCACCAATATCAGCAAGCGCACGGTCAAGCATAGGTGTTTTCATAGGCCCCGGAGAAATAGCGTTAATGCGTAGTCCCAAGCTTGCATAATCCATCGCAGCGCTTTTTGTAAGTCCTAAAACAGCATGTTTGCTCATGCCGTAAGCTGCAATCCAGCCCGCACCACTACGGGATAAAATAGAAGCTGTGTTTACAATCACGCCAACTTTATTTTTTTCCATTACCGCAATCTCATGTCGCATAGCATACCACACGCCCATAACATTGGTTTGAAACACGTCTTCAACAACATCCAGAGGTAGTGTAGCCATTTTACCAGACTTGTGGCTAATACCCGCATTATTAAATGCTATGTCTATCGTGCCATATTTTACCACAGCCGCAGCCACAAAATCTTTCACTTGCTGTTCAATTCGAACATCACAGTGCTGGTAAATAGCTTCACCACCCATAGCCGCGACTTCATTTTCAATACGTTTGCCATCACTGTCAATTAAACCACAGAAATAAACTTTAGATCCCTCACAAGCAAAAGCTTTTACCACAGCCTCTCCTAGGCCAGACGTGCCGCCAGTTACAAGAGTGATTTTATTTTCAAAGCGCCGCATAAAAATATCCATAATATGATGCCAAAACTATCGCCAACTTATATAAAGGTAAGGATCCATTTTTACTATAGTGCAAGGCACATTCAAATATCAATGATGATGGCGGTGAGGGTGATCTGTGAGTGATTTTGGTAGAAGATAACCAACCGTAGTACGCCCGCCAAAGCGCGTAATGAAAAATATCAATATTAGACCATAGATTTCAAGCATGTAGCGACCAATTGAAAAGTCGGGGAAATAACTCACAGGGATGAATGCAAACAAAGTGAGCCACAAAACTAAACTTAACGGCGCCAGAAAACGTAATCTAACACTAAGATGCGCTGTAAAGATCAGCGCAAACAACAAAGGTGATATTGTTGCCCCAAAGGATATCAAGCGGTCAAAGGCATCTGCGTGCTCTCTGTCATGAAGACTGACCAAGTCTTGTTCCGGAATAGTGTGGCCAACAATATGAAGAGCAAAGATAGAGAGAATCAAAAGGCCTCCTAGAAAAGAGCCAAATTTGTGACGTCCACGACCACGGCCCCGCTCAAGAGCTTCATGGTCAAGCGGGTGTAGAATAATATGGAGGAGCGACCCTGCGGCAAATGCCTGCACGAGCTCTATTTCAGGGACGGCAATAATCTTGAGCAACAGATTGGTTGATCCATAACCCAAGAGGGTAGCAACCGCCATTATTGTAACAAAAATTAATCCTGCACGTCGGCCTTCTTGGTTAATCATCATCCACCAAATAGCTGCGCCAAGTCCAAATCTATGCAGTATCATACTTAGAGCAACGCCCTGAGCTTGCGGTTCACCATCAATGAGCCGTAATATTGACCCATCTCCTAGAGAATGTATAATCATCGCAAAAGCAGGAATATAAAGCGCTAATCTATGCGTGCCTATCTCTCGCCCTTTGAGCAACACTTCAACGGCATTAGGAAGTGCAAGACCAGCTAGAAAAATAAAAGGAATATAGGGTATTTTAGATTCAAGCACGGCAGGCATGATGTTAAAGGCTATAATACCAAGCACGGATACAACAACAAAGCCATCCATAGCTTGCCGCCAATCGACCTGCCGCTGCAATTGCTTGCCAAACAGGGGCGCAATATACAAAACTAAGACACTTATGATAACCGCTATCAGCACCTGTGACTCCTAGAATGCTCTGATTCGACTACGTTATAATATAACCACGGCACCATTCCAAGCTATTACGTAATAAGGTCACGTGAAAAGAAAAAGGGCGACAAAATTGTCACCCCTCTCATAAGCTTTTTTAGGCGAGTTACCCTACCTGCAAGATTTAATCTTCGACGCTGATCAGCTCAACATCAAATACCAATGTTGCATTTGGTGGGATGGTACGGCTACCGTTAGGACCATAACCCAAGTTACCTGGAATGAAGAATTTATATTTCGCGCCTTCACTCATCAATTGCAAGCCTTCAGTCCAGCCTGAAATAACTTGGTTGAGCGCAAAACTTGCTGGCTCACCACGCTTATAGCTGCTGTCAAATTCATTACCATCAATAAGTTGGCCTGCATAATGCACCGTTACTTGTGATGATGGTCCAGCGGGTTTTGCGCCTGTGCCTTCAGTTATGATCTTATACTGCAAACCAGAGTCGGTCGTAACCACACCCTCAGCTTTGGTATTTTCTTCCAAAAATGCTCTTTGTTTAGTTGTAAACTCAGCAATCCACTTTTCTGCTTGTTCCCGTTCTTCAGCTTCGGCTTGTTCAGCAGATTTAATGCTAAGAAGTTCCATTTCAAACACGAGGACGGAGTTAGCTGGAATTGGGCCAGCTTCGCGGTCGCCATAAGCAATATCTGATGGAATGGTAAGGCGCCACTTAGAACCAGTAGGCATCAACTGCAAAGCTTCAACCCAACCAGGAATAAGCCTGCCAACAGGAAATGTTGCGGGTTCGCCGCGCGCGTAGCTGCTGTCAAATTCGGTACCATCAAGCAGACGACCTGCGTAATGCACCTCAGCAAAATCATCGGCCGTAGGCACAGGGCCTGTGCCTACAATCAAAATCTCATATTGCAGACCGCTTTCGGTTACAATAACACCCTCTTTTTTGCCATTTTCGTCTAAATATTCTTGTGACACTTTGGCCATCTCCTCTTTCGTTTTACTAACGTCTGCGGCGTTTGCCTCTACTATGTCAGCTTCTTTTTTATCCTCAGCCTTATCACAGGCCACAGGAAGCAGTGCTAATGTTGCGATAAGCATCAGCTTTAAATTTAATCGTTTCATTCTGAAAGTTTTCCAACTCTTAAATGTTGAGTGCTAGCAGAAATTCTGCCATTCTGCGCGAGACCATAACGATTATGAACCATATGTGAAAGTATTATTTTAGGTAAATTTATGACTTCGTCCATTAGCGACACTGATATTAGTAATGCCCTCATGCAAGCAATCGCGAACACACGCTCGGTAGCACCCCGTGATATAGCACTTGCTTTAATGAAACCGACAGAACCATGGCAAAAGCTGCTGCCAAGAATACGCAGTGTCGCGGTAGACTTACGCAAAAGCGGTGATCTGGTTTTTATCCGTAAAAATAAAATTGTCGACCCTGAAGGCTTGAAGGGCGTTTACCGCTTCGCCCAAACGCATAGCGTAGAAAAACTATAATGGCACAGATACTTGATAAGAAAGAGATTGAACAGTTCATAAACGACATTGGCATTGATGATTTCAAAATATTACTTGACGCTTTTTTTAGTGAATGTAGCGACAAGCTTGCCGATCTTGATCGCAATTCTCTTGAGGCTGACCATGACTTGCTTGAGCTTAACAGCCATACGTTAAAATCCCTATCGCGCACTTTTGGTGCATTGAAGCTAGGAGAAGCCTGTGCCAAGCTTGAGCATGCCTCCAAAAATAAAGACCATGAAAATTACCGCCTGCTCATTGAGAATATAAAGCGCGCTAGTCACTACGCCCTAGAGGCACTACGCAAGGAATACTCATAAAACGATACTATCAGCTTAGCTTGCGCTCAATTGCATCCCATATATTTGCTTCAATTTCGATGTTTTGAAATCTGTTAATAGCTTGCAGACCTGTTGGCGATGTAACGTTAATTTCAGTGAGCCAATCACCGATTACGTCGATACCTACAAATATTAGCCCCCGCGACTTTAACTCACCTCTCAGCCTCTCGCAGATATAGCGCTCACGGTCAGTTAACACGGTATCTTCTGCCCGACCGCCAGCGGCCAAATTGGAGCGCACTTCCCCACTCGCTGGAACACGGTTTATCGCTCCGGCAATTTCACCATCGACCAATATAATACGCTTATCACCTCCGCGCACTTCCGGTAGAAATTTTTGTACCATCACAGGTTCACGGCTTTTATTCATGAACATTTCATGCAGCGCGGCAAGGTTGCTATCATCGTGCCTGAGATAAAATATACCATCTCCCCCCATGCCATAAAGCGGCTTGATAATAATCTCGCCATGTTCAGCTCGAAAGGCTTTAATCTCATCAAGGCGATGCGTGATCATCGTTGGTGGCATCAAATCAAGGAATTTTGTGACAAATAATTTTTCCGGTGCATTGCGCACTTCTGCGGGATCATTGACCACTAGCGTATTTGGCTGCACCAACTCCAACAAATGAGTTGCGGTGATATAGGCCATATCAAACGGCGGATCTTGACGCATTAAAATCACATCCACATCTTCGCGCAAATCGAGCGTTATTTCAGGCCCAAAGCTATAGTGATTGCCCTCTTGTCGGCGCAAGGTCATGGTATGCGCGCGGGCTATCACTTTACCTTGATGGTATGTAAGGTCCTCAGGTAAATAATGATAAAGTTCATAGCCGCGCTTTTGAGCTTCGAGTCCCAAAACAAAACTGCTATCTCCGCCGAGGTTAATTGCAGCAATGTCGTCCATCTGTATAGCAACTCTTAATGTCATTTCATATCTCCTGCCTAATAAGCTGCTGCATGTGAATTGCCGCTACGTGGATCGGCAGCACCTGCAAGCACTCCATCCTTTAGCATAATAGACTGCACAGACCCTAAGATGTTATTATGGGACTGACCCACTTTGAGGGGAATGATATGACCCATACTCTCAAGTATTTTAATGGTGTCCGCCGATATACCGGGCTCTATAAATAACTTGTCTGGCAACCATTGGTGATGAATGCGCGGAGCGGCATTGGCTGCCATCGCATTCATGTCAAACTCAGTCATATTCAAAACTTGCTGCAAGGTGATAGTGATAATGGTACTACCTCCCGGGCTGCCAGTTGCTATGAATGGCTTACCATCCTTGAATACGAGCGTTGGTGTCATTGAGGATAGTGGTCGCTTAGCCGCGGCAATCGCATTAGATTCACCACCGATAAGTCCGTAAGCATTGGGGGAGCCGGGTTTGGCTGAAAAGTCATCCATCTCATTATTGAGCAGAAAACCCGCCCCCGCCACAGACATGCCATTTCCAAAGCTTGTATTAAGCGTATAGGTGCTAGCAATCATGTTACCAAATTTATCCGCCACTGAAAAATGTGTGGTCTCATTACTCTCATAGGCCAGGTCTTTAGCTGGTGCTATTTCACTTGATGGGATTGCCCTATTAGGGTCAATTTTTGCACGAATACTAGCGGCATAGGCTTTGTCAGTTAGCGCCTTTACCGGCACATCAACAAAATCTGCATCGCCTAGATATTTTGAGCGATCAGCGTAGGCATATTTCATAGTCTCAGTTAGGCTGTGAATATAAGCAGCACTATTATGGCCCATGGCTTTAAGATCATAGCCTTCAAGTACATTGAGCATTTCCACTAAATGTATGCCACCTGATGATGGTGGCGGCATAGAAACAATTTTATAATCTCTAAAAGTGCCTGTAATAGGCTCACGCTCAACAACCTTATAGTTCTTTAGATCGTCGTGTGTGATCAAGCCCGCGCCCGCCTCCATAGCCGCAACAATTTTATCGGCTACTTCTCCTTCATAAAACCCTTTAGCGCCTTTTAGCGCAATGGTTCTGAGCGTGTTAGCGAGATCGCGCTGAATCAATAACTCACCCGGCTGATACACGCCACCATCGGCTTTATAAAAATAACCAGCTGAAGCCGTATTTTTTTTAAGCCGCTTTTGTGCCCACGTTAAACTCGCATAAAAAGGCCATGATACAGGAAAACCCTCTTCAGCAAGCTGGATAGCAGGTGCTAAAACTTCAGAAAGTGACAAAGTGCCATATTTATTCAAAATGTGAACGAGGCCCGCAACAGTGCCAGGCACGCCAGACGATTGCATAGACCAGCGCGCTTTTTGGTCGTCTGCATTACCATTGCCGTCTAAAAACATATCACGGTGCGCTCTTGATGGGGCCATCTCACGATAATCCACCGCAATGACTTTATCGAGCTCCTTGATATAAATCATCATAAAGCCACCGCCACCAATATTGCCTGCTTGAGGATGAGTAACCGCAAGAGCAAAACCCGTAGCTACTGCAGCATCAACTGCATTACCGCCTTTTTTAAGCATAGCAAGACCCGCCTCACTCGCATTATACTCTTGGCTCACCACCATACCGTTAAGTCCAAGCGTTGGGCGAAACAAAGCATCATATGATACTAGGGGAGCATTCTGTGCATAGCTCACACTGCTGATGACGAATAAACTCAGAGCTATACAAAAGCGCTTTATAAAATATGACATGACCACTCCAAAACATTTCTATTTGCGTGAAGCTATCCTAATGCATACCAATCGAAAAGCAACTGACCAAATACAGCAGCAGCATCAATAGACAAATGGCTTTTCTCTTAAATATAGGCTCGCAATCCATTTCGCACTGTCAAGCGTGGGAAAGGCTTCATGCACACTTTGATCATCCAGCGTACCATCTTCTAATGTATTATAAATAACAATAGCCTCGCCTACAGAACCTTTAATTTTCTCATTCATGACGCAAAAATGGGTCTCGCCTCCCTCGTAATCATCATTGAGATACAAAAAAACTGATTTCAGCCGTTGCCCGCCGCGATGTAGGTCAGGGTTGCTTTCAGGCGTGCCCTCAAACCCGTCGAGATGCGGTACAAAAACTTGACCGGGCTGATACATAAAAATCTGCAAATATTCGCTATGCGGAGACGTCATGCCGGCACATGCTGCCATACGCGCGCATATGACGTGGCTCGTGAGGTCCATTTCCATTGGCAGAAATATGCGTTGCATACAGTTTTTTTGTGGATCTGCCTGCTGTGCTCCCGTTTGCGGATTAAACACCGATGCTACAAGCATACCCGGGGCAGTCATACCAATCAGGTGATGACAAATTTCAATTGGAACAAGGCCCTTAAAACTCTTAACCGTTGGACGATCAAATAAAGTATTTTGTTTTGGCAAGGCTTTGCCACTTTCCTTGGCGAGGAGTTTTTTCAACTTTGCTAAATTAAGCAAAGGAATATCCGTAATATTTGGAGTATCTGCTTGCGCATCAGCGTCGATAAGCGCGCTATATTTTAGTGCCCCCGGATGGCCCATTTCCTTAGCTCGCTCACACCAAAAAGCAGCGAGTGCAGCATCGACGCGCTTATCCCCGAGAGTATGTCGGTGCGATAAAACCATGGCGGAATGGATATCCCCCCGCGTCGCCGCTGCCATCAGTAAATCATGGCTAAGAGCATCATCTTTACCTGATAGTATTAACAGCAAAGCCACTTCACGAAGCGCACCGATGCGCCCAAGATCAGCATATAAAAGCAAAATATCAAGCGCCGCACTCCAATCGCGCTCCACACAATATCCGCTCGCTAGCATTGCAGATAGCATCTGACCTGCTGCCCCATAGCCTCCCTCGTGCAACTGGATAATCATCTCTGCTGCCCGCTTGGTGTCACGTGGAACCATCTGGCCGCTCATATAAAAATTAGCAAGAGTAAAGCGTGCATCTGAGTGATTGTTTGCCGCGGCTTTTCGGAGCCATGAAAGCGCAGCATCGCTCTGTTGCTCACCCATCAATAATGCTGATAGGCGGTATTGGGCATCAGGATTTCCCGTTTGTGCTTTCGCTACCAGCGCTTCAACATTAAATTCTTCAGCCATAGTGTATCCTATACATCTCGCATTTTCAGGGCTTCAATAAAGGCGTTATGTGGTATCTCTACCTTGCCATACATACGCATTTTCTTTTTACCCTTCTTCTGTTTTTCCAGAAGCTTTTTCTTGCGCGAAATGTCGCCACCATAACATTTTGCGGTAACATCTTTACGCATTGCTGAAAGAGTTTCACGCGCAATAACCTTGCCACCGATCGCTGCTTGAATAGGAATTTTAAACAGAGCTCGTGGGATAAGGTCCTTGAGTCGCTCGCAAAGGGCGCTACCACGATTTTGTGATGCCGAGCGGTGTACAAGCATTGATAAAGCATCGACTGGTTCCGCGTTGACGAGAATTGACAATTTAACAAGATCAGATTCTACGTAACCACGCAACTCATAGTCAAAACTAGCGTACCCACGACTAACAGATTTGAGCCTGTCATAAAAGTCATAGACCACTTCGTTAAGCGGCAAACGATATTTGAGCATTGCACGATTGCCGACATAGGTAAGGTCATCTTGTATACCGCGCTTGTCTTCACACAGTTTTAAGACAACACCCATATATTCATCTGGCACTAAAATTGTGGCATTGATCCATGGCTCTTCAATATGTTTAATTCTCACTACTTCCGGCATATCCGCTGGATTGTGCAGCTCGAGGATCTCGCCATTGGTCATAAAAATTTTATAAATAACACTCGGGCTGGTGGTGATAAGCTCCAGATCAAATTCGCGCCACAAACGCTCTTGAATAATCTCAAGATGCAGCATTCCAAGAAACCCGCAGCGATACCCAAAGCCAAGCGCAGTTGAGCTTTCTGGTTCAAACTCAAAGCTAGCGTCATTTAATCTAAGTTTTGCTAAGCTATCTCTAAGTTTAGGATAATCATCAGCGTCAGCCGGAAAGAAGCCACAAAAAACAACGGCCTGTGAAGGTTTAAAACCAGGTAAAGCTTGAGTGCAGGGTTTTTTTGCGTCGGTGATAGTATCGCCAACATGGGTATCGGCCACTTCTTTAATCTGAGCCGTGATAAAACCAACTTCGCCTGGACCAAGCTCTTTGACTGCCACGCTCTTGGGGGTAAAGACACCAACACGATCAACCACATGCTCAGAACCAGCCGCCATAAATTTGATCGTCTGACCTTTTTTCACGACGCCATCGAGAACACGTACAAGCACCATCACTCCCAAATAGGCATCATACCAACTATCAACCAACAGCGCTTTAAGAGGAGCGTCCCGGTCACCTGTTGGCGGTGGTAATTGCGTAACAATTGCTTCAAGTACAGCATCAATACCGACACCAGATTTCGCCGAGCACTCTATAGAATGCTCCGTATCAATGCCAATCACATCCTCAATCTGCAACTTTACCCGCTCTGGATCAGCCGCGGGCAGGTCAATCTTGTTTAAAATTGTGACGATCTCATGATCATTTTCAATGGCCTTATAGACGTTGGCCAGTGTTTGTGCCTCCACGCCTTGACTGGCATCCACAACAAGAAGCGAGCCCTCACATGCACTAAGGCAACGTGATACTTCATAGGCAAAGTCAACGTGACCCGGTGTGTCCATCAAATTGAGAATATAGGTCTTGCCATCATTTGCTTTATATTCAAGCCTCACGGTCTGTGCTTTGATCGTGATTCCGCGTTCGCGTTCAATATCCATGTTATCAAGCACTTGTGCTTGCATATCACGCGCAGAAAGACCGCCCGTTGACTGGATCAAACGATCAGCAAGTGTGGATTTACCGTGGTCGATATGCGCCACAATAGAAAAATTCCGGATGTGTTTAAGGTCTGTCATAAAAACTAATCAGCAACTCTATAAATCTTCAATTATTTTATCAGGTGGCGTATGCCCATCGGCGAATGTTTTGATATTTATTAGCACTCTCTCACCCGTTGCCTGACGTGCTTCAAAAGTTGCTGAACCCATATGGGGAATAAGCACAACATTATCAAGCCCTAAAAGCTTTGCATTGACCTTTGGTTCAAATTCAAAAACATCGAGGCCAGCACCAGAGATAGTCTTATCTTCAATCAAATCCGCTAAAGCTGCTTCATCAATGACCTCACCACGGGCTGTATTGATAACATAGGCGTGACTTTGCAAGAGTTTCAAGCGGTCCCTGCTCAGCAAGTGATGCGTTTCATTGGTTAGTGGGCAATTGACGCTGATAACATCCATACTGGTGAGCATCTCATCAAGATTTTCCCAATATGTTGCTTCAAGCTCGCTTTCAATGCTCGCGTGCAAACGGTTACGATTATGATAATGCACTGACATGCCAAAAGCTTTCGCCCGCTTGGCAACTGCACGACCAATTCGTCCCATGCCAATAATACCCAGACGCTTGCCCCCGATAGAATGACCTAAAAATGTCATAGGGCGCCAGCCATCCCACTTGCCAGCGCGCAGCACTTTTTCGCCTTGAAAGATTCGCCGCGGCACCGCAAGTATGAGTGCCATAGACAGATCAGCTGTTTCTTCCGTTAGCACCCCTGGAGTATTAGTGACCACAATGCCTTTGGCGCGCGCAGCTTGCATATCTATGTGATCAACGCCCATGCCAAAATTAGCAATCATCTTAAATTGCGGCCCAGCTTGGTTTATAATTTCTGCGGTGATATTATCAGTCACGGTTGAGACAAAAACATCTGCTTCTTGAACTGCTGCTATCAAATCAGTTTTGGAGAAAACCTTATCCTGCAGGTTCAATTTGACATCAAAGAGTTCAGCCATACGGGCTTCGATAGAGTCAGAAATTTTCCGACTTACGATAACCTTTGGTTTGCGATTAGTTGCCATTTGATTCATAGCGATATATGACCTTTATATGAAAGTTGCAAGTGAGCAGCTTTGTTTGGCTGTTATTTAGCAGATGGCGAGCTTTAAGGAAATAACTTACTTTGGAGATTAGGGCTATGTTGCGCGTTTTTTGTAGTTTTATGTTCATTTTATTAGTATTTTGCGGATTTTTAACTTTAAAAGCCCAAGAAATTGGCGCCAGTGGTAACACTTTGCCTCGATTTGTCTCCGTTGCGGCTGAGCAAAGTTACATGCGAACAGGCCCCGGACGGCAATATCCTATCAATTGGACATATAAACGTAAAAATCTACCTCTTAAAGTCATAGAAGAATATGGCCCTTGGCGCAAAGTTGTCGACTTTGAAAATACACAAGGTTGGATTCATCGCTCTCTATTATCATCTCGACGTACTGCAATCATTATAGGTGGACCTCAAATCCTCAGAATTGAGCCCTCTCTAACAAGTAAAATTACTGCGAGCTTGCAAGAAGGTGTTATTGCTGAAATTGAGGAATGTAATATAACATGGTGTAAACTTAATCATCCTCAAGTGACAGGTTGGCTCCCTCATGCTGGAATATACGGCGTATTGGATGGCGAGGTGTTTGATTAATACCCCTTTTTAATTATTAGGAACTCAACACAGATGAATTATTGGAAACTAATCAAACAAGATTGGCCCCTTCTTTCTTTTGGGTTTTTGTTGACGGCACTTACCGGCCCAGGACAAACATATTTTGTTGGACTTTTCCGCGATTCCATCACAGCGCATTTCAATATTACTATCGGAGATTTTGGCCTCATTTTTTCATTAGCTACACTTGCAAGTGCGGTGGTCTTTTTTTGGACAGGTAAGCTGATTGACCGATGGAATTTGCGCTATGCCGTTATAGTTTTTTGCCTGGTTTTTGCCTTATCCTCTGGAGTAGTAGGGCTAGCACCTAATTTACTAATTTTTGTCATAGGGATTTTTGGTGTGCGTCACCTAGGACAAGCCCTGATGTCGCATGTCTCGTCCACTACTATGGCACGTTATTTTGATCATAATCGCGCAAAAGCCATCTCGCTAGCTTCGATGGGCTATGCTGCTGGAGAAGCCATTTTCCCGGTGACGATCGTCGCAATAATGGCTCTAATAGGTTGGCATGAAACTTGGGTTTTAATTGCGGGCATGATTATGTTGATCTTTTTGCCTGTTGCACTTTTTTTATTGAATCAAACACATCGTGACCTCTCATTAAATATTACTAAGACAAGCAACAAGACCATCACTACAAAAGATGTCTACAGTTCTGAGGAGGAGCGACATTGGACACGTAAAGAGGTGATCGGGGATAAACGCTTTTGGCTCATGTTACCCGCTATGTTCTCTTCACCCTATTTATTGACAGGCCTATTTTTCCATCAAGCGTCCCTTGCAGCTGAAGGCGGTCTTGAGCTTAAAGAAGTTGCCGGCTTTTTTACGGTTTTTGCTGTTGCTAAAATCATTGGCTCTTTGTTTGCGGGGCCGCTAGTTGATCGCTATGGCTACCTTAAGCTCTATCCCCCTTGTATTGTGGGCTTAATGATTGCTTTTTATCTTCTGAGTGCGTCCTATAGCTATGTAAATATTCTTAGTTTTTACGCCTTAGCAGGACTCTCAATCGGTGGGATCATACCCGTTACTGGCAGTTTATGGCCAGGATTTTATGGACTCAGGCATCTTGGGGCTATCCGCTCGATGGCCGCATCTATTATAGTTATCGCAACTGGATTAGCACCGGCTACATATGGTTATATGCTTGATTCAGGTATTACCCTCAAACAAATCAATGCAGCGAGCAGTTTTTATTGTTTAGTGGCAACTCTTTTCCTTATTTTTATGGTAGTTGGGGAACACAAAAGAGTATCCCGCACATATTAAAATGTCATTGAACGACTCACAGCTACGGCTTGTCTTGCCCCCAAAGTAGATAGCAAAAAAAATTTATGGCTATATTGTGTTTTTGGATATAGTCGAATCGAGACTATAGAATTAAAATACCTATAGTATAAATCGGCATTAACAACGGGAAAATCATCAATGAATGAATCTGATATTACTATAGGTCCCGCCCTCTCGAAAAGTGATCAACGAGCCGTTAAAGCCCTTTTTATAGAATATTCTAATTGGCTACCGGTAAATCTTGATTTTCAGGATTTTAATATGGAAATGAACGTTTTCCCGAAAGGGTATGACTGTTTGCTGCTTGCAAAAAGAGCCGGTACGCCAGTGGGTGCTGTTGGCCTTAGAGCACATAATAAAACAACTTGCGAGATGAAGAGGCTTTTCATCAAGCAAGAAGCACAGGGACTAGGGTTAGGAAGGTCAATCAGTCTTCACCTCATGCAGGAAGCTAAAGCTCTAGGTTTTCAGGAAATGGTTCTTGATAGTTTAAAGCGTCTCAAACCTGCAGTAAAACTCTATCGCAGTCTTGGGTTTACGGAGATTGAACCATATAATTTCAACCCTGAAGATGACGTAATTTATATGCGTCGTGATTTGTAAAAAAAGCGACTGAAAAGTCGCTTTAATTTTATCTTAAAAGGTCAAGCCTTTAATCCCCAGTCATTATCCTATCCACAAGCTGTTTCACGCTTGGTATAAAACCATTAGAATAAAAAGGATCTGAGCTAAAACGAAAAGCATTATGACCTGCAAAAACAAGATTATTTTCAACCGAGCCACCATGGGCCACATCATCAAGTGTGTCTTGAATACAAAAACTACGTGGGTCCGCGAGTCGCCCTGTTGAGTTTTTCTCATTGTCCGCCCACGAAGAAAAACGACATTGGCTCAGACATCCAACACAGTCTTTTTGCAATTTTTTAATCGAGGCACAGCGATCTGGTGTAACAAAAACTAGGCTATCATCAGGGGTTTTCATCGCCTTGATTTTACCCGCAGCAATAAGCTTTTCAGCCTTTTCCCTACCTTCAGGTTTAACCCAATATTTTTTACGGTCAGCAATAAGCTCGACTAAAAACTCTTCATTTTGTAACTTAGAAAATTCAACTTCGGTAGACTTGCGCTCTACAAGTTCACCTATAAAACTATTTCTCACAGCACTAGAGAAAAACCCAGTAGGGCTGAAGTTTTGCAGCAAAACATCTCCATCTTTGAGCGAAAAGAGTTTCTGTTTCCAGGTTTCGGAAATTTGACTTTCTTTTGTAAGCATTGGACGGGTTCCAAACTGGAACATAATCAACCCTATATCAGGATTTCCAATCCAATCTTTCCACTCTTTGAGATTCCATACACCACCGGCCATTATAATGGGCACATGGTCAAGGCCAAGCTTGCTCATAATAGCGCGCAATTCGACAATGCGAGGAAATGGGCTTTGTGGCACATTAGGGTCTTCAGCATTTGAGAGGCCATTATGCCCACCAGCGAGCCATGGGTCTTCATAAACAACACCACCAAGTTTTTCGCCGTAATCTTTATAAGCCCGCATCCAAAGTAATTTAAATGCGCGTGCAGACGATATGATGGGGTAATAATTCACGCCATATTTGCTTGCCAGTTCGCCCATTTTAAAGGGCATGCCAGCTCCGCAAGTGATGCCGCTAACCATATCTTTGGTTTTTTCGAGAACACCATGCAATATACGCTGTGCGCCGCCCAGCTCCCAAAGCATATTAATGTTAATCAAACCCTCGCCATTGGAGAGTTCCCAAGCTTTGCGAATCTGTGCGATCGTACCGCGAATTGAATAATCTACCATTTCATCATGGCGATCCCGCCGCGCAGCACCTAAATATTCATGACCAATAACATTACCATGCTCGTCATATTCATCCGCGATCACAGCTGAAATAGTGCCAATACCGCCAGCCGCTGCCCAAGGGCCTGAGCTTGCTCCGGTTGAAATGGCAACGCCCTTACCGCCTTCAATGATCGGTAGAACCTCTTTGCCATCAACGACTATGGGATTAATGATTGACACCCATTTCTCCTTAACACGTTTCAACAGTTATTAATATACTCATATATTAGTACAAAAAGTAGACGGTGCAAATATTGTATCAGCACCGTCTTACTATTTCTTTAACGCATTTTAACTTCTGCCACCACGTGGTTTTGCTTCACGAGCTTCAGGATCGTCTTCACCGGTTTCCTGATTAACAACTCGCATGGAAAGGCGAACCTTACCACGCCCATCAATTTCAAGGCATTTCACGTAAACTTCGTCGCCTTCTTTTACTACGTCGGTAACATTTTCTACGCGCTCGCTCTTGAGCTCAGAGATGTGAACAAGGCCGTCTTTGCCGCCCATGAAGTTAACAAAAGCACCGAAGTCCATAATACGGACGACCTTACCTTTATAAATAACGCCAACTTCCGGCTCAGAAACGATGCCCATGATCCACGCTTTAGCAGCATTGATCTGATTAATATCGGATGATGCAATTTTAATGGTGCCATCGTCTTCGATATTAACCTTAGCACCTGTGACTTCAACGATCTCACGGATCACTTTACCACCAGTACCAATAACTTCACGGATCTTTTCTTTGTTGATCTTGAAGCTCTCAATACGCGGTGCATGCTCACTCATCTCATCACGTGTGCCAGATAGGCCTTTGTTCATTTCATCAAGAATATAAGCACGACCACCTTTAGCCTGCTCGAGAGCGGCTTTCATGATCTCTTCGGTAATGCCTGCAATTTTGATATCCATTTGCAAGCTTGTGATACCAAGTTCGGTACCCGCTACTTTAAAGTCCATATCACCCAAATGATCTTCATCACCAAGAATGTCAGAGAGAACAGCGTATTCGTCACCCTCTTTAATAAGACCCATTGCAATACCAGAAACGCCACGCTTAAGCGGTACACCAGCATCCATCATCGCAAGCGATGAACCACAAACCGTGGCCATAGAAGACGAACCATTAGATTCTGTAATCTCTGATACGTTACGGATGGTATACGGGAATTCTTCCTTACTAGGAAGCACCGCACGCATTGCGCGCCATGCAAGCTTACCATGACCAATTTCACGGCGACTTGTAAAGCCAGTACGACCACATTCGCCCACAGAGTAAGGAGGAAAATTATAATGCAGCATGAAGTTTGAGCGGTAAGTACCCGCCAAATCATCAATCATCTGCTCATCGTCCGCTGTACCTAGTGTTGTAATAACCAATGCTTGCGTTTCACCGCGTGTGAAAGCCGCTGAACCATGTGTGCGTGGCAATACACCAACCTGAGCGTCAATTGCACGCACATCGTCCAGTTTGCGACCATCGATACGTGATCCGTCCTTAAGGATAGCCCCGCGAACAATCTTCTTTTCTATTTTTTTGAAAAGATCACCAAGAAGACCTTCAGAAACGTCTTCGTCGCCTTCGTAAGCTGCCATCAATTTTGCTTTAGCGTCATTAAGCTTAACAACACGGTCACCTTTAGTTTTAATAGAATAGGCTGCGCTAATATCGCTTTCTACCAAAGTAGAAATTTTGCCCATAAGCTCAGAATAATCAATCACATCTGGTAAAGCCCACGGCTCTTTTGCACATGCTTCAGCCATTGAGATAATAGCATCGATAACTTTACCCGCTTCTTTGTGACCGAAGGCTACAGCACCAAGCATAATTTCTTCACTAAGCTCAGCTGCTTCAGATTCAACCATCAAAACAGCGTCTTTAGTACCAGCAACGACAAGATCAAGCTGTGATTCAGCCATCTCATCAATAGGTGGATTTAGAATATACTCGCCGTTTTTATAGCCAACGCGCGCACCAGCAATCGGGCCAAAAAATGGTAGGCCAGAGATGGTAAGAGCGGCAGAAGCGCCAATCATAGCTACAATATCAGGATCATTTTCCATGTCATGCGACATTACCTGACATGTGATTTGTACTTCATTTTTAAAACCTGCTGGAAAGAGTGGGCGTACAGGACGGTCAATCAGACGACAAACAAGTGTCTCTTTTTCTGATGGACGTGCTTCACGCTTGAAAAATCCACCAGGAATTTTACCAGCAGCATAATATCTTTCTTGATAGTTTACGGTCAGTGGAAAAAAGTCCATGCCCGGTTTTTGTGACTTGGCACCAACAACTGTACATAAAACAGTTGTTTCGCCGTATGTAGCCATCACGGCTCCTGTAGCCTGTCGCGCTATATGACCTGTTTCCAAAGTCAGGGTGCGCCCACCCCATTCAATTTCACGTTTGCAAATATCAAACATATTTTTCCTTCCTTTGGTCAGTGGGGTAGAAATTTTGCCACCAACCACGGTGAAACCCCTATGGTTTCACCCCTTCTTAAAATGTTAAGAGCCCTATGCCCTCAACGAATAAAACGCATGCCTATAAGGATTTGGGGCCAGTCTATTATGACTAACCCCAGAAAACTTATTTACGAAGACCAAGACGTTCAATCAGCGTTTTATAACGCTCAACATCTTTATTCTTCAAATAGTCTAAAAGACTACGGCGGGTGTTAACCATTTTCAACAGACCACGACGTGAGTGGTTGTCTTTTTTATTGACTTTAAAATGGTCGGTCAAGGTAACTATGCGGGATGTTAGAATGGCAACTTGTACCTCTGGTGAACCAGTATCGCCTTCTTGTACAGCATAATCCTTGATAATCTCAGCTTTACGCTCAGGTGTAATCGACATCGTCTTCTCCTTTGTTTACATATTGAAGACCCTGAGGATTTTGGTAATACCAAGTGTGATACTTGCCATAGCAATTGGTGTATCACCACAAGCTAAAAGCACCACATCCTCATTGGCTGTCTGGAGTTTGATTTGGCCTCCGTGTTTCAGGAGGTCCGCCTCTTCTTCTGTTACGGCGCAAACCGGGATGTCGTCCAGGGCGGTCGTAACGGGAAGCAATAGTTCCGCAGCGCGCCCCTTATGCCCCAAGTCTTCGAGTTTTTCCAGTGAAATCGCACGATCAAGAGTAAAAGGTCCGACGCGCGTGCGCCTCAGCTTTGTTATGTGGCCATACGTGCCAAGAGCTATTGCCATATCGCGCCCCAAAGAGCGCACATAAGTACCTTTGCCGCACGTGACTGTAAAGGTTGTTTCTCCCGTATCATGGTCATGTGAAACTACTCTAAGTGATTGAATTTCAACAAGTCTTGATTTTAAAACTACATCCTCACCTGCCCGCGCCATGTCATAAGCACGGCGGCCATCCACCTTTATGGCAGAATAGGCTGGTGGCGTTTGCTCAATAGTGCCCATAAAGGCAGGCAGGATGCTCTCTATTTCCTCGTCACTAGGGATACTACCCCCAGAGTGAATTATAGCGCCTTCTAAATCATCCGAATCCGTTTGCGAACCCCATTTTACGGTAAAATCATAGTCTTTTGACGAATCAACAACGTAGGGCATTGTTTTGGTGGCCTCGCCAAGTCCGATGGGTAAAATGCCACTCGCGAGCGGGTCTAGCGTACCACCGTGACCTACCTTTTGCGCATACATCATGCGCTTTACGATAGAGACAATCTTGGTGCTGCCAATCTCTAGCGGTTTATCAATGATAATCCAGCCATTAATTATATCACCCTTGCGCTTACGTGCCATTATTTTTTATATCCTCGCTCCGCTATGGGCGAACCCATTATTTACTCTTGGGTACCTAGCCTTGAAGGGATCTCTTATACAAAATATGGCGATAATTTAGTTATCTTCCTCATCATCGTCGACGTGTAGAACATCCTTTACGACTTTAGGATCCGCGAGCAGGGCGCTTATATGGTCTGCTTCATCATAGCTTATATCAAGACGGAAATCCAACTTGGGCAGATACTTCATTTTAACGCGCTTAGAGAGTTGCCCACGGAGATATGGCCCTGCTTTATTGAGGGCATGAACGATCATATCCTGATCCACACCACCGAGTGGCATGACGTAAACAATGGCATTTCTCATATCTGTACTCACCCGCACTTCACTAACGGTGATAGAAACATTCGCCAAGTCTGGGTCATGAATTTCTCCACGTGTGATAATGGTAGAGAGCGCATAACGCACGTTCTCGTTCACACGGAGCGCACGAAGCGAGGGTGCTTTTTCTTTTGAGCCATGTTGAGATTTACTCATACCGATATCCTTATATGAATATTATAGCAAGAAAGTGCCTAGAGCCGAAGCTCTAGTTCATCTTGCGCTCAATCTCGTTCAATTCATAAACCTCTAGGAAGTCACCGCTTTTCATGTCGGAGAAATTCTCAAATGTCATACCACATTCTTGACCAGAATCGACCTTCTTCACATCGTCTTTGAAGCGACGCAGGTTGTTAATCTCACCTGTAAAAATAATCACATCATCGCGAAGAATGCGGGCTTTAAGGTCGTTGCGTATATAGCCCTCAATCACAAGACAACCAGCGGCCTTGCCAGTTTTACCAGCGCTAAACACATCCCTGATCTCAGCGCGACCAATAACCTTTTCTGCATATTCTGGCCCAAGTTGACCAGACATCGCGGCGCGCACTTCATTGATAATGTCATAAATGACCGAATAATATTTAATCGTCACACCATCTTGTGCTGCTGCGCGCTTGGCTTCAGTGTTAGGGCGCACATTAAATCCGATAACAAGCGCACCAGATGCGTTAGCTAGCGTAATATCCGCTTCGGTAATTGCGCCCGCTGCCGCATGCAAGATATTGACTTTAATATCATCACTGCCAACCTTGCTAAGAGCTGCAACAATCGCTTCCACAGAGCCTTGAACATCGGCCCTAAGAATGATTGGGAAAGTCTCCAGCTCAGATTCTTTGAGCTTAGCAAACATATTCTCAAGCGTTTTAGGACCAGCTGCTTCAACAATTCTCTTCTTGGCAAGATTTGCTCGATATTCTGTAATCTGGCGTGCACGAGACTCACTGACAACCGAACCAAAGTCATCACCTGCATTGGGAGCGCCTGACAAACCCAGCACTTCAACAGGCATAGAAGGACCAGCTGCTTCAAGGCGCTCACCCCGATCATTGATAATTGCCCGTACTTTGCCCCATTCGGTGCCGGCAACAAAAATATCGCCCACTCTAAGCGTTCCACGCTGAATTAATAGCGTAGCAACAGGGCCACGACCTTTTTCAAGTTTAGCCTCAACAACCACACCTTCAGCATCACGATCAGCGTTAGCTTTCAATTCAAGAATTTCAGCTTGCAAGCTAATGGCTTCAGCAAGTTTATCAAGATTTGTTCCCTTTTTAGCCGAAATTTCAACATCCATTGTGTCGCCATGGAAGGCTTCCACAACTACGTTATGCTGCAACAAATCTTGGCGAATTTTATCAGGGTTAGCGCCGGGAGCATCCATTTTATTGATAGCCACAATGATTGGCACTCCAGCGGCTTTTGCGTGATTAATTGCTTCAATAGTTTGCGGCATAATTCCATCATCGGCGGCAACAACAAGTATCACAATATCAGTAACTTTTGCACCACGAGCACGCATATGTGTGAAGGCTGCATGGCCCGGTGTATCAAGAAAAGTAACCAGATCACCCGTTTCATTCTTGATTTGATATGCACCAATATGCTGAGTGATGCCACCGGCTTCACCAGCAACAACATCGGTTTTCCTCAAAGCGTCCAACAGGCTAGTCTTGCCGTGATCAACATGACCCATGACCGTTATGATCGGCGCACGCGATGTCATATTTTCTTCTTTATCCGCAGCACCCATCAAACCAATTTCAATATCAGATTCAAGCACGCGAACAGCTTTATGGCCAAATTCTTCAACAACCAACTGCGCGGTATCCTGATCAAGGTCCGCATTGCGATCTTCCGGCATAGCATCAATATTTTTCAGGACTTTATAAACGGCATTAGCTTTTTCAGCCATGCGGTTTGCTAATTCTTGAATAGTAATGGCTTCAGGAATAATAACCTCACGAATTTTTTTCTCAACTTCGCCCGTTTGCACTTTTTTCAGCTTGGCTTGCGCACGCTTATAAGCTGCGAGCGAGCGGGTGCGCACATTATCATCGTCAAAGTTCATAGTGACACTAAGCTTACCTGAACGACGTTGATCATTTCCACTGCGAGGAGTTTTTTGTGGTTGCTCAGACACATCTTTAATGGCTTTACTCTTGCCTTTTTTGCGGTGATGGCCCTTTTCTTCTTCAGCTTTCGACACTGCAAGCTGAGCATCAGCAATTTTACGTGCTTCTTGAATTTTGCGTAATTCTACGGCCTTTTCATCCATATCAAGCTTACTTTGAGCTTCAGCTTCCGCTATCTTGCGGGCTTTAGCCTCTGATGACTTCTTAGCAGCCTGTTCCGCAAGTTTGCGCGCATCAGCAGCAGCAGCTTCCTCAGCTCTCTCTTCGGGAGATTTGTTAGCCTCTTTTTCTGCCTCTTCTGCAGCGACAATTTCAGCAGCGGCATTAGCAGTTGCTTCTGCCTTTGCTTTTTCGGCATCGTCTTTGGCTTTACGCTCAGCAGCTTCAGCTGCGAGCTCGGCATCTCTGGATTTTTTTATTTCTTCATCTTTACGGAAAGCATCAAGCGCCGCCATCCGTGTAGCCTGCTCGGCACTACTTAAGCTCTTATCAGATATTGCACTGCCCGTTCTTTTTACTTCACTCGCAGGCTTTTTTACAACAAACGAATGGGTGTCTAGGGTAGTTGCTTTGTGAATACCACTAGCATCGCCCCCTACAGTGAGAACGCGTTTCTTCTTACGCTCCACAACAACAGATTTGCCGCGGCCACCACTAAAGCTCTGCTTTACCGTGGAGGCATCAACACCCTTGGAGACTCCCAGTGTATTACTGGACAGAGTTAGTTTTTTATCGTCGCTCATAAACTCTCTTCGTCGTTATGGCCCGCTTTGTCGTTTGACACAGCATTTGACCTAAAGCCCGCTAATCTTTCAAAGTCGGCAATTAACCGACTCTTAGCACCACCCGCTAGTAATACTAGATGTACCACATTTTCACGGCCGAGTGCCAAACTCAATTCTTCTCGGTCGAATATTTCAACCACTTTTACACTAATTGCTTCTGCAAGTGCAGATAATTTGTGCTTTCCGTCTTCAGCGCCATCTATGGCATTCACCAATAGTAGAGGGCGTTTCTGACTTCTTAATTCTGCCCGAACCTTTTCAAAACCGCTCACAATATGAGACGCCTTTTTTTCAAGTCCCAAACGCGATAGCGCCTGTTTGGCTAGTAACCGTTCCATCATGTCTGGCAGATCTTGGGGGATCTGATCCTTTTTGATAGTCTCTTTTAGCGCTCGACTAGCAGCTTTTGCAAAACTACCATCACCAAGTGCTTTTTCAATCAATGCCCTGTCAGAAGAAATCCACAGACCCCGACCGGGTAACTTACCTTTAATATCAGGAACCAAATAACCATCAGGTCCCTGCACCATTCTTATCAACCCTTTTGCCACTTGACTCTCACCAGTGAGAACACATCGTCGCTCACTGTCATCTCTCTGCCCAGCAGCCAAAGGGTTTCTCCTAATCTTCCGCTTCTTCACCTGTAGCGGCCTCACTTGGCGCATCTCCGTCAGATTCAACATCGTCTTCAGCATCACTTATGAGGTCTTCTTCGCTAATCCAGCCAAGAGCAACGCGTGCGTTCATTATAATAGCACTTGCTAATGCTTCATCAAAAGCAAAATCACGTAAAATGCCATCAACTTTTGATGTCAACTCATCTGCTGCACAACCAGCAAGGTCTTCTAGTGTTTTCACTTCAGCTTCACCGAGCGCTACCAGCATTTGCGGCGTGAATACATCGATATCAGCAATAGCATCTTCAACACCTAATTCACGGCGACGTTCGTCTGCGGCAGCAGCTTCCTTGCCCAAAAAGTCCTGAGCACGGCGTTGAAGCTCTTCAACCAGACCTTCATCAAATCCTTCAACTGAAAGCAGCTCTTGAGGTTCAACAAAAGCAATCTCTTGAAGATCAGAAAAGCCTTCAGCCACAAGCAACTGCGCGAGTGTCTCATCCACATCGAGTGCCTCAACAAAGGCTTTAGTTTGTGAAAGAAACTCTTCTTGACGACGCTCAGATTCTTCCTGCTCGGTTAAAATATCAATCGCCCATCCAGTAAGCTGACTCGCAAGACGTACATTTTGCCCTCTGCGACCGATTGCAAGAGAGAGATGCTCATCAGGCACAACAACCTCTATACGTTCGCCTTCTTCATCAATAACCACTTTAGAAACCTCTGCAGGCTTTAGTGAATTTACGATAAAGCCAGCAAAATCAGGTGACCATTGAATGATATCAATTTTTTCACCTTGAAGCTCATTGACCACAGCCTGAACTCGACTACCGCGCATACCAACGCAAGCTCCAACTGGATCAATACTTGGGTCAGAACTTGCAACAGCAATTTTGGCACGACTACCTGGATCACGAGCTACAGCTTTAATCTCAATAATACTGTCATAAATCTCAGGGACTTCCTGAGCAAAAAGCTGTGCCATAAATTCTGGTTTCGTACGGGACATAAAAATTTGCGGTCCGCGATTTTCACGACGAACATCATAAATATAACCACGGATACGCTCACTTTGGCGAATATGCTCACGCGGAATAACTTGATCGCGGCGCATGATAGCTTCCGCACGACCCAAATCTATTATTACGTTGCCATATTCAACACGCTTGACCACACCAGTGATAATTTCACCCACACGATCTTTATATTCTTCAAATTGACGCTCGCGCTCTGCATCGCGCACTTTTTGTACGATAACCTGCTTTGCCGTTTGTGCAGCAATGCGACCAAAGTCCATCGGCGGCAGCGGGCTAGCAAGAAAGTCGCCAATTTCAGCATCAGCCTTATCAAGACGCGCTTCTACTAGCGAAATTTGTACAGGAGGGTTGTCAACCTCTGCGACAACCTCAACAACACGGAAAAGACGAATATCGCCAGTGTTTCTGTCGATCTGCGCCCGAATTTCATTTTCAGCGCCATAACGAGATCGCGCTGCTTTTTGGATAGCTTCTTCCATCGCTTCTAATACAATTTCGCGATCAATTGATTTTTCACGCGCAACCGCATCAGCGATTTGCAGTAGCTCAAGACGGTTGGCACTTACACCTACTGCCATCTTCATCACTCCACTTTGTGGCCACACGGCCCATTATTCCTTGGCGCCCTGCTCTGCAGGATAGCCCTTAAACCCATTCGTTGCGGCCTTTAGTAACTCATCAGACAGCAACAGTTTTGCTTTCAACATATCATCAAATGGCATGGCGACATCTTCGCCTTCCACCGTTGTCATATGGACAATACCATCCACAAGACTATTTAAACGACCCTTAAAACGTCGACGGCCATCTTCATTACCAGTCCGAAGTTCAATCTTAATATCAAAACCGGACCACTTAACAAAATCCTTTGCCCTCGTAAGCGGTCGATCAATGCCAGGTGAACTCACCTCTAGCAAATACTCACCCGCTATTGGGTCTTCAACATCAAGAAGGGCAGATACCTCACGACTCAATTTGGCACAATCATCGACAAGCATAGTGCCATCGGGATTTTCAGCCATAATCTGCAGGGTCTGAACTCGTCCACCAACAAAGGTCACAAGAATCAAATCTAACCCCAACGAGGCCGCAGCATCTTCTATGATCTGAACCACTTTAGCTGACGGGTCCATACCACTCTCCTTCTTAGCTTCTCAAAACCTCACGGCAAACATTAAATACACAACACCAGCAGCGTGGGACCAGGTCCCACTCCCTAAAGAATCAACTAATTTTAGGAGAAGCGGCCCTCTCTATATCCTCAGCCTCTTAGAATTGCAAGCATTTTCCTGCTATTTTCAGAGGATTCTTAACAGGCGCTTGAATCTAAAATAAACCGCCGGACGGCCTTGCCTATTTGCTTTGGCATTATAGCGCGTTTCTGGCCAATCAGTGGGACGAGTGTTCCAATCTTTAGATGTTTCAGCCAGCCACTCAAAATCTGATCGTTCAGACATGATAATCGCGGTCCACTCACGATAGGTTGGATCATCAGTGCAAATACGAAACTCTCCACCCGGCTTTAACACTCGTGCAATCTCATCAAGATTAGTGTGGTTTACAAAACGGCGCTTGGCATGACGACGTTTTGGCCAAGGGTCTGGGTGCAGCAAAAATAGTTTACTCACTGATGCGTCGGGTAATTTTTCCAACACATGACGAGCATCATCACCATATATGCGGATATTGCCAATGGCATTTTCTTCAATGCGGGTTAGCAAGCCGGCAACACCATTTAAATAGGGCTCACAGCCAATAAACCCTACATGCGGATTTTCTTCTGCTTGCCAAGCCATGTGTTCGCCCTTGCCGAAGCCAATCTCGAGCCAGATTTCTTTGACCGCGTGATCAAACAAGCTTGCCACATTAAGTGATCGCTCTTGGCAATCATCAACGCATATGGACAAGCGCGGCAGCAGATCATCCATCAGACTATTTTGTCTGTCAGACAGATTATGTCCCTTACGACGACCATAAAACTTTTCAGCTGGGATTGTATATACGCCAGGCTGGGTCTTTGGTTGATTTTTTGGTGTTTTATCTTGCATCATGCGGCGTCTTTACAACATCAATCCCGCTGGTGCAATAGCAGATTAATCCTCAGATAACTGAGCATCTCCTATAGCTACTATCAAGTCATATAGACGCTTGCGTACCTCAGGGTCTTCAATGTCCCCGTAGGATCGCACCAACTCAAGAGTCTCTCGGCGAAGTATATGTCCATCTTGAAAAATCGTAGGGTCTTCACTCATGCCAATGGGCTTCATTCCCATGCCCTCAGGCATCTCAGTAAAAAAATAAGAAATATCAACTTCAAGGATATTTGCTATTTTAAATAGCCGGCTCGAGCCCATACGGTTTGAGCCACGTTCATACTTTTGTACTTGCTGAAACGTTAACCCTAAAGCCTTTCCAAGCGTGTCCTGACTCATACCCAATAATGTACGCCTCAACCTCACTCGAGCACCAACATGAATATCAACGGGATCTGCCAAGATCTTCCTCCTTACATACGCAATACAGCATATATTCATTACCCATCACTCTTAAGCGAATACGATTAATTTACTGTGAAAACAATTTAAAATCTTTGAAAAAACCAAAAAACCTAACAAAAAAAACCACTAGTTATTTTTATAAATTCTTTTTCTCGCAATAAGAGATAAAATGCTTAATAAGACTATTAAAGTAATGGTAATAGTGCGTTTTTTCATACCAAGCGTGGGTAGGTCGTTAATTGGCATTGGTAATTTACTATCAATAATACCCTTGGCTCCAACCCGCATGCTCGCTAAATCTCTGCCAAGCGGATCAATCACAACTGTAATACCACTACCTGCAACACGTACCATTGCTAGGCCTTCTTCAACGGCGCGCATGCGTGCTAAAGCGAGGTGTTGATACGGCCCATCACTCAACCCAAACCATGCATCATTTGTTATATTCAGTAACCAACTAGGGCGGTCCTGCCAATCTATTACCTTGTCAGGAAAAATAACTTCATAACAAATCAGGGGTGAAAAAGATGGCACACCATCAATGTGGAGCGTTCGCGGTCCCGGCCCCTCCATAAATCCTTCGCCGCCGCCCGTTAGTTTTTCAAGACCAAACCATTTAAGAAAAGAACCAAAAGGCAGATATTCCCCAAAGGGCACAAGATGAAATTTATCATATTGTGCTGAAATATCCGCATTTTCATCAAGAGCATATAGACTATTATATATGCGCCGTGATCCATCTGCATTTGGCAATATTCTAGGAGCGCCTGTGATAATATGACCACTCTTTTCCACAAGCTGAGAGAGCCTGTAGCGCATAAGCGAGGACCTACGACTAAGGTTTTCTGGTACAGCAGTCTCTGGCCAGATAATGAGGTCAATATTCTCTGCCTTGCCAGTAGCCGAACCCCGACGTGTTAGCTTGAGGTGCTCGGTAAAATGGTCTTCCAAAAGATAGCTAAACCATTTGTCTCGCTGGTCAATATGCGCCTGAACTAAGCGCATCTTAAAGGATGGAAAGGTAGTAACCTCTGTGATGGCCAAACGACCAATACCAAAGCCAGCCCAAATAATTAAAAGGCAAACCCCGGCAACTGGTGTCCACCGACTATAGATTGATGGGGATGCCTCTAAAAAAAGCGCGGGCGCTGCTGCAATAAAAACGGTTGCCAAGCTGAGACCATATACGCCAACCAGCGCCGCCCCTTGAAGCATAGCTGTCCAATCTGCCCAGATGCTACCCAGCAGAAGCCATGGTAATCCGGTAAAAAGTGAGCCCTGTAAAATTTCAGCAATGAGCCATGCAGCTGTAAAACTAACTATACGCATCACACCAGGAACCGCTAATTTTTTGGCAAGACCAAACGCCAGGCCCTTAAATGCGCCAAGCGTTGCAGCCAAAGCAACGATAGCAATGGGTGCAAGCCAAGTCGGCACCTCGTCCTGCATGGTAAAGGAATAGCCGACCCAACTCATGCCCTTAAGAAAGAGACCAAAGCCGAAAAACCAGCCTCGCACAAAAGCTGCCCGAGCGTTCGGGGCTTTATCAATCACCCAGATAACGATAGGCAGAATTAGAAAAACAACAGGGGCCATATTATAGGGTTGAAAAGCGTATGAAAATCCGACTCCTAGCAGCATGAGCAAACTATAGAGCGCAAATAAATAGCCGCCCTCCTTTACAGAAAAAAGAATAAAACTAGACTTAATGAGGTTACGCATTTTCATTTTCCATTGGTGCTTCTTATTGAGCTGGCGCGTAAATTCGTAATTTATAAATCGTGCGCGGACTGGCGTCCACCACCTCAAAACGATAGCCGCTAGGATGTATTATCACTTCACCAATTTCTGGTACGCGACCCGCTTGAGCAACAACAAGGCCACCAAGTGTGTCAACGTCTTCCTCTTCATCTTCTAATAAATCAACGCCCAATTTTTCTTGTAAATAATCAATTTCAAGACGGGCATCAGCATCATAGTTTCCATGCCCCAGCGATTCAAGTTCCATGATATCGGCGCTATCATGTTCATCCTCAATCTCACCAACAATCTCTTCAACTAAATCCTCAATTGTTACAAGACCGTCTGTGCCGCCATATTCATCAACCACAACCGCCATATGCATTCGGTTGGAGCGCATCTTGGCAAGAAGGTCGAGAATTTTCATCGAGGCCGGTACAAAAAGCACTGGACGCTGGAAAGTGGCAAGGGCTGTTGATGCTGCTTCGCTCTGGCCATTTGCGGCAATGACCATAATGGCATCTTTGACATGAACCATGCCCATGATCTCATCAAGAGTGTCCTTGTAAATGGGCAGGCGACTGTGACCGGCGCTGGCAAATAAGCGCACTAAATCCTCAAAACTGGTATCCATTGGAATGGCAATGATATCGGCCCTAGGAACCATCACATCATAAACCCTCAATTCACCATATTCAAGAATGTTACTAAGCATCGTGCGCTCGTCAGCGCTTAAAGATTTATCAATTTTTTTGCTACCGTGTTCTTCTATCACTTCTTCCAAGCTGGATTTTAAATTCGACTCTACTGAAGAAATCCCAAAAAAATCTTTTAGCCTTGGTATAAAACCTGCCTTGACCTCACCATTTTCAGCCACCTTAATTACTCCCCACGTATGGATCATCAATGCCCAGTGACGCTAAAATATTCTTTTCATGCGATTCCATCTCATTTGCCTCTTCCTCTTCAATATGGTCAAATCCCATAAGATGCAAAAGCCCGTGCACAACGAGATGAGCCATATGATCGCTAAATGCTTTATCCTGTTCGCGCGCCTCTCGAGAGGTAACGCCATGCGTAATGATAATGTCCCCCAGCATCACGGGCGGCCCATCAGATGCTGCTACATCGTATGCGTCTTGTAATTCATCACGCTCAAAGCCTGAAAAAGATAGGACATTCGTAGGCTTATCTTGCTTGCGATATTCACGGTTCAAATGTGCAATATCAGCATCATCGGTCAGGCGCACGGAAAGCTCTAGAGGCGTATCCGCAAGAGAAAACGCAGCTAGCACTGCAGCAACACATTTTTGGATGAGTAGAATCATTGCAGGGACATCTTCCCAATCATCACTTGCCACGTCGACATAAAGTTCTACTGAATCTGAAAGGCCCAATATTTTGGGCAACTGAGGTTCCACTGTAGACATCGAAACTCTAGGCTGATCACTCATCGTAGGATATATCCTCATCGCCCTTTGATTTTTTCTCTACTGTCATAAGTTTTGTAGCAGCAATCGGTCTGCGTGATATTTTTTTTACTACCAGATTGTCTTGGCTGTCATAAGCATCAACAATGCGACCAACCAATGGATGGCGCACAACATCTTTTGCCGTAAAGCGCGTTACCTCAATACCCTTTACTCCATTAAGTATATGCATGGAATGTGCTAGACCTGAAGGCGAGCCATCTGGCAGATCAACTTGAGACGGATCTCCGCTAATCACCATGCGAGAATTTTCTCCAAAGCGCGTCAAAAACATCTTCATTTGCATTGTGGTGGTATTTTGAGCTTCATCTAGAATGATAAAAGCATTCGATAGGGTGCGGCCCCGCATATAAGCCAGTGGAGCAATCTCTATCTGATTGCTCGTGATGTATTTTTCAACATGGTCCGCAGGCAGCATATCGTAGAGAGCATCATAAAGTGGCCTCAGGTACGGGTCCACCTTCTCTCTCAAATCCCCGGGTAAAAACCCTAGATTTTCGCCCGCTTCTACTGCTGGACGAGATAAAACAATACGCTCAACCTCACCGGATAACATTTTCGATACTGCCACAGCAACAGCAAGATAGGTTTTACCTGTTCCAGCTGGCCCAATGCCAAAAATCATTTCCGATGACATAAGCTTGGATATATAATCAGACTGTGCCGGCGAGCGTGGGGTGATAACCCGATTACGGGTCGAAATGGTCGTACCTTCGTTTGGTGCGCCTTTTCTATTAACTTTAACAGCCCTAGTGGGCGGCAAAGTGCTTTGACTGCTCAATCCAGCTTCGGCCATTCTGATGGCGCCGTCTACGGTACCAAGGTCTATTTGTTGTCCCCGTTTGGCCATATCATATAAATCAACCAAAACCCGCTTAGCCATCAAACGACGGTCCACCAAACCTTCAATGGCTGCGCGGTTGCCGCGGTTTATAATAACAATGCCAAGACGTTGTTCAATACGGGCTAGGTTTCGGTCATGTTCACCAAAGACGGTTGTAAGTAGCCGATTGTCTTCAAAATCAAGAACCAGGCGGTCAGGATGACTTGATTGCTTTTGAATACTCAATGTGGTCTTAATCTCCCAACGTTCAAAGTGTTGCGGTCGATCCTCAGATCAAACAACTATCAGTCCTCTCAAACTATTTGGTCCTGCTTCAATGACATCCACGTCAATTAACCGTCCCATAAGATCAGTGTACTGCTCACAGGCTTTATCGTCCAGCTTATAGTCAGATAAATCTACATATACTGATTGCATATAGGCACTACGACCAATCATTTGACCTTCTTGTTTTCCCGAACGCTCGAGAAGTACCTGAATTCGCTTGCCAATGCTGGCTTCATTAAAAGCGATTTGATGGTGATTGATCTCAGCTTGCAGCGCCTGCAAACGGTCTGATTTAACCTGCTCGGGCACTTGATCTTCCATCAAGGCTGCTGGCGTTCCTGGTCGTGGTGAGTATTTAAAACTATAGGCTTGAGCATATTTGATGGTGCGTACAAGCTTTATCGTCTGCTCAAAGTCCTCATCTGTTTCGCCAGGAAAACCTACTATAAAATCTGATGACAGAGCAATATCTGGACGAATATTTCTCAGTTTGTCAACGATTTCACAGTAGCGTTCAACGCTGTGCTTTCTATTCATGAGCTGCAATACTCTGTCTGAGCCCGATTGCACTGGTAAATGAAGATACGGCATCAGTTGCGGCACGGATCCATGCACAGCAATAAGCTCGTCAGTAATATCGCGCGGATAGCTTGTAGTATAGCGAATGCGCTCAAGCCCTTCAATTTCAGCAGCCCGCTTAATCAATGTCGCAAGACTCACAGTGCCGCCGTTAAGGTCTGCACCCTCATAGTTATTAACATTCTGACCGAGAAAAGTAATCTCAATGGCGCCACCCGCTACAAAGCGCCTCGCTTCATCAAGTACATCTTTCACTGGCCTACTAAATTCAACACCGCGTGTATAGGGCACAACGCAATAGGTACAAAATTTATCGCAGCCTTCTTGAATGGTGAGAAATGCAGTAGGGCCTTTGCTAGCAGTTTCTTCTGGTAAAAAATCAAACTTGGCTTCGACGGGAAAATCAGTATCGAGCACACGTGCGCTCGTTTTATCTTTGCGCTGCTCCTCGGCATTTTTCAACATGTCCGGTAAGCGGTGATAGGTTTGCGGGCCAAAAACCATATCAACCGATGGCGCGCGTCGCATCATTTCCTTACCTTCAGCCTGCGCAACACATCCAGCAACAGCAATGTACATATCGCGACCAACCGCTGCGCGACCAACCTTAAGCTGGCGCAAACGACCAATTTCAGAATAAACTTTTTCTGCTGCTTTTTCCCTAATGTGACAAGTATTGAGTACCACCAAATCAGCATCATCCACGGTTAATGTTACCTCATAGCCTTCGGCTTTCAACACATCTACCATACGCTCACTGTCATAGACATTCATCTGGCAGCCGTATGTTTTTATAAAAAGCTTTTTTGTCACAGGTTTCATCTCTCATTACTCAGCTTGGGTCTGTTTTAGGCTCAAAAGGAGCCGGAGCATAGCTTGCAAGCCATCAGAGTCAACATCTCTTAGAAAGTCACGTCACTATTATTGGCTACACTGATCAGGCACTAAAATACATTCTAGTCAAATGTGCCTCTTAGATGGCCTTTATTTGCTCGCTCCAAACCATGCTGAACTTGATCCCGACAATAGTTTGCAACAGCTTTTCTCGATGAAAAGTCTCTATAATGTATTGGCGCATGAAATTCTATCATGGCATCTATTGGACCATGTTTAAAATGCTGACGAAAATGATGCAAAATACCCACCTCTCCCATCCATGTAACATGTGGTCGACGTGCCCTAACAACTGGCATGCCATGTATCTCAACATAACTTAGTGTTACAGGCTGAATTACCAGATCATGTTCGATAGCTGACAATTCTTCTGCAACCGAAAAAAGCGCAGATTTAAACGCGATCACTTTGTTGCCGTCCGTTGTTGTACCCTCAGGGAATAATATCAGATTTCGTCCCTCATGAACCTGCTCAATAAGCCTGTCACGTTGGCGCTTACTATCGCTACGCATGTTTCTGTTTACATATTGTGTATATTGCATTTTGGCGAGCCAACCAATTAAACCCCAACTTTCAATCTCAGCTTTGGCTACAAAACCAGAATTTTTACACTTGGCTCCAAGCACAAAAATATCTGCCCATGAAAGGTGGTTGGCAACAAATAACACAGGCTTATCGGTGACCATATCACCCTTGATCGTAATATTTATATTAACCAAACGGGCAATAAGTCGGTGCCATAATGAGGGTGTGATCCACCAATGCTTACTTTTAAAGCTTATCAATAGATATTGTATAGGCAGAGTGAGTGATACTAAGGTTACTGCAACAAAAAATGCAAAAAATGGACGAATCAGTGGCTCTCGAATCTTACCAGAACCTGGACGCTCTCGACGCCCTAAATACTGAGACTCTTTGAATAAAGCCATATTATTTCTTTTTTATTGGAACGCCGTAAAGTTCCATCCGATGATCAATCAAGCGAAAACCCAACTTGGTCGCAATATCATTTTGCAATTGCTCAATTTCTTCAAGATGAAACTCCACCACTTCACCTGTTTCAATGTTTATTAAGTGATCGTGATGTTCATCTGATACAGGCTCATACCTTGATCGACCGTCCCTGAAATCATGTCGTTCTAAAATTCCCGCCTCTTCAAAAAGCCGAACGGTTCGATAGACTGTAGCGATGCTTATGTGCTGATCCACATCACTCGCGCGCCGATAAACCTCTTCAACATCAGGGTGATCTTGGGCCTTGCTCAGCACCTGCGCAATAATGCGCCGCTGATCCGTCATCCTCAAACCTTTTTTCTGACACAAGTCTTCAATGTCAGTCATTAAATTCGTCATTAAATTCCCCAAAATCAAGCCATAACAGCTATGAGTGGTTGTTCAGTTGCCTGCACACTAAACTTGTATATAGCATGAACACCTCACATGCCAAATAATTTCATATTAATCTCAGGAACATTTATGAGCGTCGACAAAATAAATTGTTACTTGAGTAAAAATAGTAAGGATTAATGTGCAACCGGCTTTTTCTTACCTCGCCCCAAACCTATCTCTTTTGCTAGCTCACGACGACGATCAGCATAATTTGGTGCGGCCATAGGATAATCTGGTGCCAGCCCCCATTTTTGACGGTATGCTTCTGGTGTTAACCCATATTTAGAAGAGAGATGTCGTTTCATCATTTTCAATTTTTTACCATCTTCAAGGCAGATGATATAATCTGGTAAAACAGATTTTTTTATAGAAACAGCTGGTTTTAATTGATGATTTTCAGGCATATTTACGCCATTATCTAAATTTTTTAATGAATAAAAAACTTGTTCAATAATTAAGGGCAGTTCTTCTGCAGTGGCTGCATTATTAGCCACATGACAAGAGACAATATCACTCGTTAAAACCAAAATATCCGCATTTGACAGCTTTGCATTTGACATCTTTAAAGTACGTTTCTCAGCCATTTCAATATATCCACATCTCTATAATTACTCAGTATTAAAGTTTTTCTTATAACAAGTTTTCTTGCTAATATAAATAAGATAAAAACAATCATATATATTATTCAAAATAGCAAGAGCTAATTCCTGCAATTAAAGTAATTCCTATTGTATTAGAGAAAAAAAGTTAGAATTTATCTATGAAATCAACAGTAAACGCTCATAAAGACAGTATTAATGAAAATTAAATTCAAACATAACTAACACTATAGTTAAAATGTAAACAATACTATTGAATAGATTGAGTGTATAATTTGGCGTCTTTTGTTTGTCCATCAGTCAGGTGATAATAATCTCTACGCACACCAACCTCTTGGAAGCCAGCAATTTCATAAAAATGCATAGCGGCATAATTGTCATCCCGCACTTCTAGACTGATTTTTATAACACCTGATTTTTTCATCGCTTCAAAGGCATGTTGCAATAGTTCGGTAGCATACCCCTGTCGTTGATATGCAGGGTCAACTCCGAATAAAATAATCTCCGCTTCGTCGACTATTTGACGATATAATATAAAAGCAACTTTTGTTCCACCAATTACTAAAAGATAAGCTTTCATGCCTTTCATTTCGAGCGAAGTCTTAAAGTCTTTTTCGCTCCACGGACGTTCCAAACCGCTCGCAAAGCTCGCTTTTTGTATCGAAACCAAATTCTTTACGTCGCTAATTTTTACTTTGACTATTTTAACCATCAGAACGCCTCCCTTAATCCATCATTTCGAAAATAACCTTAGCGGGCAAAGCATCAGCCGATCGGAAGTACGTTGGCTCTGCCGGATTTTGCTCTGGATCAGCAACACCTGCCATCATCGCAAGATGATAGCAATTTGGCATATGTTCAATACCTATCTCGCCATCAAGGCCCAGCTGTACGCGACCGCTGCCAATAATATAATCCGCCCGCCAAGGTCTGACTTCATCCAAACTGATTGAGTGAGCACCATTCAATGTTGTAAACCTACCCATTTTTTTTGTAAAGAGCTGGGCAAATACTGTTTCATCACGCCCTGCTACAGTCGATAAAATAATACCGTCCGGAACATCCTCATTTGCTAGAGCAACTTCAAGTGCTGTAAAACCGAGGCAAGGGATTTTACCAACCAAGGCCAACCCGCGCGCAGCAGCAACGCCAATGCGCACACCTGTATAGGCCCCAGGCCCTGTGATCACTGCAATACGGTCTATGGCGTTATAGCTCAGAGCATTATCGGCCATGACCTCATCAATCATCGGCAGCAATCGCTCCGCGTGGCCTCTGCCCAGCATTTCCGAGCGCGCAGAAATTTGCTCTTTTCCCCGGCAAAGTGTGACAGAACAAGCCTTCTGACTGGTATCAATTGCTAATATGACTAGGTTATTATCCATCAGACTATTTTTGCTGCTTCATCAAATGCAAATCGAGGGCTTCGCGGGAAAAGGTCTTCGTCGCTACCATAGCCAAGCGAGCATATAAAATTGGATTTAATATTAGTTCCGTAAAAGAAACTTTTGTCCACGCCCTCCTTGTCAAAACCTGACATTGGACCACAGTCAAGCCCTAACGCGCGTGCTGCCATCATAAGATAGGCTCCCTGAAGCGTTGAATTGCGAAAGGCTGTCTCATCCCGCACCTTTTCATTCTCAAACCAACTTGCTGCATCAGGCGCATGTGGAAATAGCTTAGGCAGATGGGCTGCAAAATCGAGATCTTGACCGATAATAACAGTGACGGGAGCCTGCATTACTTTCTCAACGTTACCCGGCGAAAGATGTGGCCTCAGCTTTTCCTTAGACTCACTGGACTTTATAAATATGAAACGTGCAGGGCAGCAATTTGCACTGGTTGGGCCCATTTTCATGCGATCATATACCGCAACCAATACACTATCTGGTACGGGCACATCTTTCCATGCATTATATGTACGTGCATTATCGAATATGTGATTGAGGGCTTGAGAGCTGATCCCGTGGCGCATTTCATTTTCCTATTGTGTAACAGTTCTTATATCTAACCATATAACTTGTGATCTTGTGCAAGCATACTATAGTTGTTTTTTGAGTAACAAGACAATGATCGTTTTTCATGAAAATCGCGAGATAATAATTATGACAAAATTGTTTTTATCCTTCATTCTGATAGTGGCGAATCTTTTTTTTGGGCCAGCCTCTTTTGCGCAAGAGGGTGCTGAGAATAATGGGGCAGTTGTACTTATCTATCATCGATTTGGTGAAAATGACGTTCCTAACACAAATATTCGCATTGACCAATTTGAAGCACAAATCAAATTGCTTAAAAGCGGCGGATTTAACTTTATGTCTCTGCCTGATCTTGTCGTCAGCCTCAAAAGTGGCAAAACTATTCCAGATAAAACAATCGTCATTACCGTTGACGATGCCTATAGCTCTATTGCAAGTGAGGGCTGGCCAAGACTAAAGGCTGCGGGTATTCCGCTTACTATTTTTGTCTCCACTGACCCTGTGGATGCTGGCTTTGAGCACTACCTTTCGTGGGACCAACTGCGGCAACTCCAAAGTGAGGGCGTTTATATCGCCCATCACACGGCCAGTCACCTGCATATGGTTGATGTTGAGTTTGATGTTGTGCGTAGTGATATTGAACGGGCGAGTGCGCGCTTTAAAGCCGAGCTTGGCTCCATTCCTAAAATAATTGCTTATACTTACGGTGAATATAGTCTTGCTTTAAAAGAACAAATTAAACAGTTGGGCTTCGATGCCGCTTTTGCGCAATATTCCAGCGTTATTCATAGTCAAAGTGATCTCTTTGATTTACCCCGTTTTCCAGTCAATGAAAAATATGGTGATCTCTCACGCTTCCGACTCATAAGCAGTGCCAAGCCTATCATCACACAGGATGTTGCGCCACAAGATGCCCTGATAAAGGAAGCAAATAACCCACCAGTATATGGCTTCACAGTCGAAAGTAATATCACAAATCTGAAATCTATTGCTTGTTACCCAAGCCACCAAGGCAAAGCTGCAGACGTTCATTTCATTGATACGAATCGAGTAGAAATACGCCTTGATGAAGCATTTCCAAACGGAAGAAACCGTATAAACTGTACGATGCCCGCTGGTGGTGGCCGCTGGTATTGGCTTGGAAAGTTCTTTTATCTTCAAGGCGGCAAACTAGACTAATGCCGCCGCAGATTATTCTACCGCGCGAACTTCGATAACTTCTGGCACATAATATTTAAGCAGGTTTTCAATGCCGTGTTTGAGGGTGATAGTAGAACTAGGACAGCCCGCACAGGCTCCCTGCAATTGCAAATAAACGATACCCTTTTCAAAGCCCTTGAGAACTATATCACCGCCATCACCAGCCACAGATGGGCGGACTTTTTCTTCAATGATAGCGCTAATTTGCGCTACTACATCAGCGTCTTCTGGGCTAACCGCAAATGTGATTTCATTTGATGGTGCTTCGACTGCTGGCATACCGCTAGAAATAAACTGCATCAAAGAAGAGAGAATTATAGGCTTGAGCACAAACCAGTCTGACGTGGCTACTTTTGATACTGAAACGAAATTCTGGCCGATGAACACACCCTCCACATCTTCAATGCGAAATAATTCGGATGCAAGAGGTGAGCCTTCGCTGCCGTGACGGTCAGAATAGTTCACTGAGCCGGACGCTAAAAGCTCCTGCTCAAGTATGAATTTTAAAGTTTCTGGGTTTGGTGTTTGCTCAGTTTCAATAAACATATGACATTCCTTCAGACAGATCATAGCACAATATTGCACAGTCTTACCTATATATGACCATAAAGGTCAAGATAATATTAACTATCCGGATATGCGCGAAATAATATCCAGTTTTAATTGGTCAAGACCTTTATAATAGCTGCTCTTATTGCCGCATACGCGCGCGATAATCAAGCCCCCTTGGATGCGCTCTATCGCCGCAGTTGCCGTGCTATCCGCCACACTATCCGGCATGCCTCCTTGGATAAGAGTAGCTATCAAACTCTTACGCCAAGCCATGACCGCAGCCCCTACCTCAGAGCCAAAGAGTGCTCTACCGCCACCAAGTGTTAAGCTATTCATCAAACAGACGGGTGGGTCTCCCGTATAATAGTTTTCCAGCCCGTCAAACATGGCTTCTATTCTATCTGCTGCGGGTTGAGCGCGCGTGAGGGGGGCCATGACTAACCGCGCAAGAGCTGCCCCTGAGCGTGACAGCACAACCCGCGCCATCTCCTGTTTGCCGCCCGGAAAATGATGGTACAAACTCCCACGTGATAATCCTGACGCCTCAGAAAGAATTGTAAGGCTAGCACCATCATAGCCATAATCCCTGAAGACTGGCAAGATCAGATTGATTACTTGAGAGGATGAAAATCTTTTCATCTTAGGACACCTTAATCATGAATAAAGAATAAATATATACCCAAACGAATGTTTGGTCAATGAGAAGTAACGTCAATCTAAAACTTGCCTTATTTATGATTATACTGATAGTGGAGATTATAAAATGTTGAATAGCTCTATCTATTATAGACATGCCAAACAAAGGGAGCCACAGGTTGGCCCATAAACGCAAGATAGTTGTAAAAAAGGCGACTCGCCAACAAAAGAAGGCTATTAAAAAGTCTGAGCCGCAAAAACTTAAAAATTTGCGGCCAAAACGCGGCCTTTTTGCCAAGCTTTTTTATGGGCTGATGGTGACGGGTGTTTGGGGAGTGATCGCTGGCATTATACTTTTTGTCTATCTGGCCCACGACTTGCCTGATTATGAAAACCCACCAGAGCCCGGGGCCGAGTCGCGCTCAATTGTCGTCAAGGCTGAAAATGGTGCCATCCTTGTACGCACTGGGCCAATATATGGTGACTTTTTAAAGTATAACGAAATTCCACAAGCCATGGTCCACGCAATTGTTGCTATTGAAGATCGACGTTTTTTTGACCATATCGGTATCGACGGAAAAGGCATTGCGCGTGCAGCAGTTACCAATGCCATGTCAGGAAAATTACGCCAAGGAGGCAGTACATTAACTCAGCAGCTTGCTAAGAATATGTTTCTAACGCAGGCGCGCACCATAAAGCGCAAAGCACAAGAAACACTCCTAGCTTTCTGGTTGGAAGCAAAATTTAGCAAACAACAAATTCTAACGCTCTATCTCAATCGTGTCTATTTTGGCGGCGGGGCTTATGGTATTGATGCCGCATCGCGTAAATTTTATGGCCACAGCGCCCGTGAGCTATCAATCGCTGAATCGGCTATACTCGCCGGTGTTGTGCAATCTCCATCGCGGCTAGCTCCGCACATAAATCCTGATGGCGCCTGGGAGCGTGGAAAATTTGTTATAAATGCACTTGTAAGCACGGGGCTGCTAACGGAAAAAGCGGCTGAAAATATCGCAAAAAATAGACCCTTCATCGTATCGGGTGGTCCCGGCATTAATGTACGTTTTTTTACAGACTGGATCACACAAGAAGCTGATAGGCTGCTTAAAATCAAGGGCCGCTCACTTATTGTTTACACCACTCTCGACCCTACCATGCAGGTCGCAGCTACCAATGCTTTGCACCGCGGTATTGAACGTGAAGGCCCCAAGCATGACGCCAACGAAGGCGCGCTCATTGCCATGGATCATGATGGTGCTGTTAAGGTGATGGTCGGCGGATATAGTTATAGCAATAGTCAATTTAATCGAGCCGTGCTCGCCAAGCGTCAGCCGGGCTCAACTTTCAAACTTTTTGCCTATCTGGCGGCTATAGAAAGTGGCATAGAGCCCAGCGATGTCTACAATGACCACCCCATCACTATCGATGGCTGGAGTCCAAAAAATTATAGCGGAAACTATAGCGGCGACATGTCACTAACCGAAGCTTTTGCGCGCTCCATCAATACAATCGCAGTTCAAGTCGCCGAAAAAACTGGCCGCGATAAAGTAGCAAAAATGGCACGTCGCTTAGGCATAACCACCCATGTTTCGCCTGTTGCCAGCTTGCCGCTTGGCACCGAAGAAGTGCGCCTTATCGACCTCACTGGCGCTTATGCAGCCGTGGCAAATGGTGGGCTGCGCGTTAATCCATATGGCATTGTCGAGATATCCTCGCTTGAAGGCGAAGTGCTTTACCGCCACCAAGCAGCACCGTCTGTACCCGTGCTCACGCGAGATACTATTGAGAAAATAACCCCGATGTTAAAGGCGGTAATTACCTCGGGTAGCGGGCGCAATGCCGCAATTGACCGCCCCGCTGCTGGAAAGTCCGGCACAACACAAGATAGCCGCGACGCTGTTTTCACAGGTTTTACATCTGATCTTACGACCAGTGTTTGGATAGGTAATGATGATAATAGGCCAATGAAATCGGTCACTGGTGGTGGATTGCCTGCACGCATATGGGCTGACTTTATGTTAGAGGCCCATGCAGGTGTGCCAGTGCGCGCGCTACACGCTGACCAAGAATTATACCGCAGTACCTACGATAGCCTGCCGGAGTTTATCGACGACGCGCCTAAGAAAAAGAGCCTGTGGGAACGCATTTTTGGTAAGAAGAAAGAGTAGCCTAACTATTAAACATTGCCCATGGCAAAAAGGGTGTGACCCTCTTTTTTGAGCCATCTGCGGTGCATTTTCCAGTTGCTATCACAAACCTCAACCAACGCCCAAAAAGCGGGGGAATGGTTCATCTCCGCTAGGTGCGCTACTTCGTGCGCTGCGACATAATTGAGAATATGTGGTTCTGCTAAAATTAACCGCCATGAAAAGCGCAGATTCTTTTTCGCCGAACAGCTACCCCATCGGCTTTTTGTATCCGCTACGGCGATTGCAGTATAACTAAGCCCTAATGCTGTCGCATGACGATCAGCCGCCGCAATAAGCGCTTCTTTTGCCTGCTTTTTGAGCCATCGTTGCAAGCGCGCGGGTGCATAATTCTCAGGCCCGCCTACACGGATAACATCACCCTCGCGCCAAACACCTCGCGGGGATGTGCCTGTAAAGGTGAGCCTGTGACTAACACCCATAAAATCTATTGAATGACCACAAGCGATCGGTGGCACGAGAGTGATATTTGCTCGTTGATCTTTAATCCAATCCATACGCCCATCGATGAATTTTTTAGCCTCTCTAAGCGATACCCGCCGAGGCAATGTGACAGCAAGATCGCCGCTGCGCGGATCAACCCGCATGATCAAGCGTTTGGCCAAAGGATTCCAGCGCACAGTGGCTTGAAAACTCTCACCGCCTATTTCAATATCAAACATGGTTTTTTGCGGCAGAGATTTAGTGCGTAGCTGTGAGAAAATATTTTTCATTTTTAGATTTATATCCTCGCTTGCGCTGCGGGCAGGCCCATTCTCTAATTTTTGGCGCCTTGACTCAGGCCTAAAGGCCTTCGGCGTTTGGCCAATTTACCAGATGATCTTCAAGATCACCCGCTTGTCTTTCTCCAACAACACGACCCGACACCGACATGCCTGCCTTGATCACACTATCCGCCGTACCGCTTACCAATGGGTGCCAGTTTGCAAGCCCCTTACCCTCGGCTAAGCGACGATAAGCACAGCTCGTAGGCATCCAGTCGATCATGCCAACATTTTCTGGACTAATCACCACACAGTGAGGAACAAAACGGCGGCGCTCACTGTATTTAGCACAGCGACAGGTATCATGATCCATAAAGCGGCATGCAACCTCAGAATAATAAACTATGCCACTGTCTTCATCTTCAAGTTTGTGCAAACAGCATTTGCCGCATCCATCACACAGTGACTCCCACTCACTGCTAGTCATTTCACTAAGCTTTTTTATCTGCCAAAAGGGTCGGCTGTCATTCTTGGTATCAGTCATCACTTTATTTTTCATCCGTCAAAGTTTTAAGCGCATCAACCAACTCGTCTGGTGTCGTGCTCGCAGCGAACATATGCATACGTCTCGCAGTGCCATCAAGCAGGAAAAGAAGCGACATATGATCCATCAGGTAAGTATCAGATGTATCATTGATATCCGATTTTTTATAATATATTTGATAGGTTTTTGCGACCTCGGCAATCTCTTCAGCGGTGCCAGTTAGGCCAATGTATTTGGGGTGAAAAAGTCCCATATAGTCACTCAATTGCTGCACTGTGTCCCGTTCAGGGTCTATGGTTATAAACAAGGGCTGCAAATTATCGATGGAGTGCCCTTGGGCTTCAAGCAATTCAAGCGCCAGCGTTACTTTGCTAAGCTCGGTTGGGCAAACGTCAGGACAATAGCTATAGCCAAAGAAAATGAGCATATATTTGCCAGCAAAATCTTCATGGGTTACTCTTTCACCTTTGTTATTAACAAGGCTAAAGGGGCGAACATCATCGGCTATTTTTGCAACCGGATTGTTCTCAGGGAAAAACCAACTATAGGTCAAAAAGGCGACCACAACCAAAATCAGACCCCAGGCTATCATGCGAATTTGGTGCATTATACACTATCCTTATAAATGTTTTTCATGCCTATATGTTCATTTGAGATACATGTATACTATAGTAAGTAATGAATCTTTGTTAACCTGCCCTTGACGATGTCCCTCGTTAGGGGCACAAACTATATATAGTCTTTTGGCACTCAAGGTAGCATTAATCTGCTTCCTAACAATTAGATAAGGAATATTTTTCACTATGACAACCCGATTAATGTTGATTATAGGCGTTATGCTAACGGCTTTTGTTGCAAGCGAACCCGTGCAGGCACAATTTTCACCGCAATTTAACTTGATTAAGGCGGCAGGCAAGAATGATGTAGATGAGATGCAAGCGCTCCTGAATAAAGGTGTATCGGCCGATACACGCCGCCGGGTTGACGGCTATCCAGTTTTGCTAATTGCCACAGACAAACGTTACATGAAAGCTGCAACACTGCTTTTGGAGAATGGAGGCAACCCTAACATTCAATCTCGTGAGCGTGAAATAACCGCCTTAATGGGGCGTGCTGAAGCAGATGACACCAACATGATGCGCCTACTTCTTGACTATAAAGCAGATATAAATTTGCGTGATTTAGGCGGCGAGACTGCACTTTTAAAAGCTGTTCGTGCTCGCAAATCTCGCGCCGCCAAGATGTTGATCGAAGCAGGGGCTGACCCAAATTTTAGTGACGCAACAGGAAATACGGCCCTTAGTTACGCAAAGCAAACGCGCTCTAGTCGCATGATAAGTATGTTAGAAGAGGCCGGTGCAAAGGACTAACTAAGCAGTGAAGGCAGAATATTTTTGACTTTCTCTATTGAATTAACCGCTTTGGCACTTGTAGCCATGCTTGTTGATGCCGCCATTGGTGGTGTGAGGTTGCTTGGTCGATTCCCTGGGCCTGACCGCCTTTTTTATTATCTGAGTGAAATTTTTTGTAGTCGCTTAGACCATGCTCACCGTAGCGATCGTGACTTGATGGTGCGGGGTGCAGGCTTGGTGCTGCTCAGTTTGGTGTTTTTATTACCCTTTGGTATTTTCACATCCGACTTTATTCTCGGCAGCAAATTTGGCGCTGGGGTTGGTCTTGTTCTGTTGATTTTGATAATAGGGCAAAGGTCAGCGATTGATACCGCTTTAGAGCTAATAACTATATTAAGTGATGTTGATAGCAGGCAGGACCAATCTCGGTTTGAAGCCGCAAGATGGGGTATAGAACGCCTTGTACTGCGGCTTTGCGATGGCTTGATAGTCAACGTGGTCATCCTGTTTATTACTGGGCTTAGTGGTCTCTTATTTTATAGAATGTTAACCATGCTACTCACTGTTGGTGCGCCAAGCGGGATTTTAAAACCCGCAAGCCCCTTTTACCGTATACCATTGATCATTTATGAGATGATGACCATCATACCAGCCGCTTTGGCCACGCTTTTAATATCAGTGGCAAGTTTGATTATTCCCGGCGCGCAACTTCATCTATTTTCCATCATAATGGAAGACATTCCCGACGCCATCTGGGGACGGAAGTTACCGCTGCTATCAATCGCACATGCAATGCAGTTTTCTTTTCGCCAAGACCCCAACAAACTAGGCAAAAAGACGCTTTGGGTCGGCCCGACAAATGGGCGACGAAATTTAGAAGCCGAGGACCTTAGAAATGCGCTTTATTTGATTATAGCAAGTTGGGTTATGTGCCTTATAATGATGACTTTAATGGCTTTCCCCATGATCTATAGAATATGATGGCTGAAAGACAAGCGGGCATGAGTGAAAAAAATTCTACTTTCTATAAGGATGCCCCTTCAGGGAGTGTGCGTCTAAGCACGCTTACCCTTATTCGCTGGATTGCTATTTTTGGCCAGACGGTGGCCCTTCTCTTTGTACATTTTTATTTGGGCTATGATACTAAATTGCCCCTCACCTTGACCGTAGTTTCAATTTCCGTCGGTTATAATATTCTACAATATTATACGGGAAACCCCAACCTACGCTTATCCGAATATGACGAAAGAGCGCAAATATTCTTCGACCAAATTCAGCTGGGCGTTTTGCTATATCTTACGGGCGGATTGATGAATCCTTTTGTTGTTTTACTGCTAGTACCAATGAGTGTCTCTGCAGCTTTACTTGTTGAACGCAGCACATATCAGCTTCTCGCTGTGTCCCTTTTAATTTTATGCGCTGAGATTATCACACCCTTTCCACTGCCATGGAATGGTATCCCGCCAACATTACCAAATATAATGATACAGGGCATGGCATTGGCTATTGGCATTACCATGATTTTCACCACACTTTATATGGCGCGCGTAGCTAAAGAAATGCGCCGCCAACAAGAGGCATTGATCGCAACGCAAAACGCGCTCAAGAATGAACAGAAACTCTCAGCCCTTGGTGCCATGGCAGCTGCAACTGCTCATGAACTCGGCACGCCACTTGGTACAATTCTGCTCATCACCAGTGAAATACTCAAAGAGTGTGACGCAGATAATATTCTTTTCGCTGACTTAACCGATTTAAACACAGAAGCTAAACGATGCCGATCCATACTCTCATCTCTTTCTAAAGGTAGTGATACAGAGGACGAACACTTTGCATGGCAAAGCCTTGAAGCTTTTGTCAGAGAGGCCGCTACTCCCCATGAGAACAGAGGTGTAGACTTTGTCTATTTACGATCAAATGACAATCAACCTATCATTAAAAGAAGTCCCGCCGGCATTAAGGCCCTACGCAATATTATGGAAAATGCTGCCGGTTTTGCTAGTAGTAGTGTGACGGTAAACCTCGTGTGGGATGAAGATATTATCTCGATAAAAGTATGCGATAATGGCCCTGGCTTTTCCTCCTCAATCCTCAAAAAACTTGGCACACCTTATATTACAACACGCAAACCCGTACCCGGCCATGATGGTGGTATGGGGTTAGGCCTCTTTATATCAAAAACACTCATTGAACAAACTGGCGGATCTATTAGTTTTAGTAATTCGCAAAAAGGCGGCGCTGAAGTTTTGATCGTCTGGCAAAGGTCCAATCTTGAAAAACCTGACAATAATGTCTGGAATAGTTCACACTATCTCCCTAAAGATATATAGAGACACCCTAAAGATATAGACTAAACCAAAACACCAACAAGAGCATTTACAATGAGTGAAGAAAAAACATATGCCCATCAAGGTAAATTGCTAATTATCGAAGATGATGCCATCTATAGAAATCGCCTTGGGCGCACTTTAGCGAGAAGGGGCTTTGATGTTGTAGATGCTGATAGTTTATCTGAGGGCAGGCGTCTTGCCAGCGAACATAAACCTGATTTTGCGATAGTCGATATGCGCCTTGGCGATGGCAATGGTCTTGATTTGGTGCCCGAACTTCATGATATTAATAAAGACATGCGGGTTATCATTTTAACAGGCTACGGCAACATCGCAAGTGCAGTTGCTGCGATTAAGAGCGGCGCGGTCGATTATATTGCCAAACCAGCAGAAGTGGACGAGATTGAAGCGGCTTTATTGGTGTCTGATGGAGCGCGACCACCAGCACCTGAAAACCCAATGTCGGCAGATCGTGTGCGCTGGGAACATATTCAACGTGTTTATGAACTTTGTAATAGAAATGTCTCTGAAACCGCACGGCGTCTCAATATGCACCGCAGAACTCTTCAGCGCATTCTCGCCAAGCGATCCCCACAATAACTAAGCTTCAGGTTTATAGTTGTCCACCGCAGCACCCTCAAAGAGTATAGCGCCAAGCGGGCGCATTGTATTTATTGCTTCTTCACTATCACAACCTGATATAATCACCCGGGTTAGACCAATGCGGTGAAGGGCATTTTTGAATTTTTCGTGATTTTCGCCTCTCAACCATGATGTGGTTGTGGCTCGCCAATCCACTTTAAAGAAATCAACGCTCAATGAGGATGGATCAAGGACGGTGAGAGCAAAAGGATCAATCTGCGAGATAGCCAACTTATAACCAGCTCCTCTTACCTTGGCTTGTGCAGTCTCAAATCTAACTGTATCTGAAAGAACATCCATCAGTGATAATTCTATAATAATTGCCGACCTATCTATACTTTTATGACTCTGTTCAAACGTAGCAAAATGCGATCCAAGAATCGTCTTAATTGTTAAGGGAACCATCGTAGCAAGGCTGCTTTTATTTTTCACCTCTGGCTGGCTCAAAATAAAACGCTCTGCAATTACGTCATCGAGATAACCCCTCAGCCACACGTTGGATAAAAGATCAACTTCTTTAATCAACTGCCCTACAACCTCTTCAGCGTGTACCAATTTTTCTATCATGGCGACGGCAGGTTTTCCTTTACCAACAATAACAATTATATTTTGAGAGCGAATATAAGCTCCAAGATCCATCACCAAAATAAATTTCTCTAGTTTCAAGATGGTATCGGCATCAAGCGGTTTTTTCGGAACTTCAATATGGGCATCCGTGCGCTCTATTTGAACAGCGCGTATGGTACGAACTGGTTTAGCAAAGCGCGAATAGCTATCATCTGCCATATTAGTAATAGTTGATGGTTTTACAGGCGTTTTCTCGGGCTTAAAAGCCTGGGTAATAGCTTCACCAGCTCTTTCAGCCTCTATCATCAGCTTGATATTTTCTACAAATTCACTAAAGCCCATTTCTAAATCATACCAGGCTGTAAAATTATCAGACTTCCCCTGTATAGGATCAAGAGAGTCAATCACGGGGTCACCTTTGAAATGCCTTCTAATTTTCACGAGGGTTGGCTCAATATCATCGAACTTCGCGCCATTCATGACAACCATAAGATCATGGTTGGAAAGAGAAAAGTTACGGCTGCCAGGAAATTTATCAATAAGGGGTTTAATGAAAGCTGATGTTTCACGACGAAAAGCCGCTTCCTGATGATGTTTCAATAACCGAGACATCTGAACATGAATTGCACGCCGACCCTTAGTGTGCCGTTTAAGCTCATCAGCATATTCTTCTAGCTGTTCAAGTTGCGATGGTGCGGATACGTTCATATTTTTCTTACTGTGACAGGGTTACAATGATAAAACCATAACATTAACCATAATAAATTTAGGGGCTGTACCAGATAACGCATAAAAGGTGTTATAATGGTTGGTATGAGAAAGAGCAGATTAAGTCAGTATAAACAGGATCGTCTGATCGAACATTTTGTGGCCGGTACAACAGCCAGATGTGCTTCATCACTTGTTGATGTAAACTTCAAAACAAGCGCCTATTATTTTCATCGATTGCGAGAAACGATAGCTTTTCATCTGGAGACAGAAAGTCACGAAGTTTTCGGCGGTGAGATTGAGGTGGATGAAAGTTATTTTGGGGGCAGAAGAAAAGGGAAACGTGGTCGAGGTGCAGCAGGGAAAATCCCAGTATTCGGCCTGTTGAAGCGGGGTGGCAAGGTCTACACGAAGATCATTCCTGATGCCAGTTCAGCAACTTTATACCCCATCATCGAACGCAAGGTCACACCTGACAGCATTGTCTACTCTGATTGCTGGCGGGGCTATAATGTGTTGGATGTTAGTGAATTCAAGCACTTTCGTATCAACCATTCCAAGCTCTTTGCAGACAAAGGAAATCACATCAACGGCATCGAGAATTTCTGGAACCAGGCCAAGCGCCATATGCGCAAATTTAACGGTGTACCCAAGGCGCATTTTGGGCTATTTTTGAAGGAATGTGAGTGGCGATTTAACAACAGTGACCCGTCAGCTCAATTAAAAGAATTAAAACAATGGGTTAAAGGTAACTTGAACTAGTTATCTGGTACAGCCCCATTAAATATATTTACTAAATATTAGTATATCATATTTATTAGTATTCTGTATGTGTGATGATGATTTTGTCAATGTCATGAAAAACAATGATTGACCTTTTATCAGACTACGACACGCGTGTTTTTAAAGTTTTCTACAAAATATACTAATATGTATCGTGCTTATAATTTAACTAAGTCTTAATTGGTTTCAGTTAGATTTCTGGCAGGGAGAGCACATAGATGCCAAGATTTTATATGCTATTTTTTGCGCTAGCTTTTGGCGTGACTGTTAATGTGGCTGCGAATGATCCTACTCAGCCTTCCGACACTATAGTGCGCTTAATTTCAGATGAATGGTGTCCCTTTACCTGCCTAGAAAGTTCCGAGAATAGAGGCCTGATAGTAGATGTTGCTGAGGCGGCTTTCAAGGAGGTTGGCCATGAGGTCGTGTATGAAGTATCCCCGTGGGCTAGAGCTATCAGGGAAGTGCAAAATGGTAGAGTTGATGCCCTACTTGGAGCAGATTCAGCGAAAAGGAAAGAATTATTCCTTGCGGAGGATTTTTTGATTGTTGAGGAAACTGTTTTTGCGATTTTAGATGATAGTCTTGCAGTGATAGACACTCCAAGTGATCTGCTAAACTATAAGATTGGACATAAGGATAATTATAACTATGGCGGTGATCCAGATTGGCAATCCGCTATTGAAAAGCACACAAATGCTACAGCCTTGTCAGGAACCTATGATGAGACGCGTCTTATAGATTTATTAACTAATAAGCGCATTGAAGTAGCTATTATGTGTATTGATATAGCAAAGCTATATCTAAGAAATCATCCTGAGATAACGAATATAAAATTTATTAAAAAGAATCTTAAATCCGATTTACATATTGGGTTTTCACCTAATCCGCGAGGTGAGTTATTACGTAGTAAATTCCTTGAAGGGTATAATCGACTGAAAAACTCAGGGCAGCTTATACTTATTTATGAAAAATATGGTATCAACATGCCTTCGTAACATACAGCCAAAAAGGTTATTCTTGACTGAATGGTCAAGAAATTAGTATGATACTATCTCTTGGGAAAAAGGAGAAAGTAGATAATGTCGTTCAGGCCGATCCATGTCAGTGGTGGTACACCGCTGACCCATGAAAAAATTGAAAATAATTTCACAGATTTACATGAGCCCTTGAGCGCGTTGCAGGTCAAAGCTGAGGCTGATCGCTGCTTATATTGTTATGATGCTCCTTGCATTCAGGCGTGCCCGACATCCATTGACATCCCAACCTTCATTCATCAGCTCCGCACGGAGAACATTGTAGGCTCAGCTAAAACTATCCTATCCGAGAATATCATGGGGGGTACCTGTTCGCGAGTATGTCCCACTGAGGTGCTATGCGAGCAAGCCTGCGTCTTAAATGTATCTGAGCATAAGCCCGTAGAAATTGGTCTGTTACAAAGATCTGCGGTTGATCATCTGATGGCCCGTGGAGGAGCACACCCCTTTGTTAGGGCAAGTGACAGTGGTAAGCGCATTGCGGTCGTAGGCGCTGGACCTGCAGGATTTTCCTGTGCGCACCGTGCTGCCATGCTTGGTCACGACGTGGTAGTTTTTGAAGCCAAGCCTAAACCCGGTGGTCTGAATGAATATGGCTTAGCCGCTTATAAGATGGTAGATGATTTTGCACAAAAAGAAGTAAAATTTATACTGGGCATTGGCGGTATAGAGATCAAATATCACCAGCGTCTTGGCGACAATCTGTCGCTTAATGAACTACGCGATACCTTTGACGCGGTTTATTTGGCAATTGGATTGGGTGACACCAATGAGCTGGGTATTGATGGTGAAGACAAAGATGGCGTCTTCGATGCCGTGGATATGATTGAAGCCCTTCGCCAAGCCGAGCAAAAAGCCGATGTTGCCATCAGCGGTGATGTGATAGTGATAGGCGCGGGCAATACCGCGATTGACGCCGCCGTACAAGCGAGGCGCTTGGGCGCAAAAAATGTAACGCTGGTATACCGGCGTGGTGAACAGCAGATGAGTGCGACCAGTTTTGAGGTTGATCTTGCACGATTAAATGGTGTTGATGTTAGGGTAATGTCTGCCCCCAAAGCGATCAAAGGCAATGGCAAACTTGAGAGTGTTGAATTTGAACATATGTCCCTTGATGATGGCATTCTGAAAGGCACTGGTGAAACTTTTGAGCTTACGGCCAGCAAGCTATACAAAGCCATAGGGCAAAAACTCGATTTATCAGCCCTTGATGGGTTGGTGCTTGACCATGGGAAAATTAAAATTGATGATAATTTTCAAACCTCTCTCGCAGGTGTGTTTGCAGGCGGGGACTGCATAAAGTCTGGCGAGGACTTAACAGTTCAGGCGGTACAAGATGGCAAACAAGCAGCGCAGGCGATTGATGCCTATTTGAAGACGAGCTAGGAAAAGATTATGGCTGATTTAAAATGTACCATCGCTGGCATCGAAAGTATCAACCCTTTTTGGTTGGCATCTGCGCCACCCACGGATAAATATATTAATGTTGTGCGTTCCTTTGAGGCTGGTTGGGCTGGGGTTGTGTGGAAAACACTCGGTGAAGATCCTGCGGTCATAAATGTTTCTAGTCGTTATGGTGCACACAAAAATGGCAATGGCGCTGTGCTTGGTATCAATAATATTGAGTTGATAACGGACCGACCGCTAGAAGTTAATTTGGATGAAATTCGTAGGGTTAGAAAAGAATGGCCGGATCGCGTGATTATCGGCTCGATGATGGCGGTTATAGAAGAAGACGCATGGAAAACCTTGGCGATAAAAATTGCCGCATCGGGTGTTCATGGTATCGAGCTTAATCTTGGCTGCCCACATGGCATGTGCGAACGTGGTATGGGCTCGGCTATCGGTCAAGTGCCTGAAATGGTGGAAAAGGTCACACGCTGGGTTAAAGAGGTGGTCGATATTCCAGTATTTACCAAGCTTACACCCAATATCACCAATATTTTATGGTCGGCTGAGGCTGCACAAAAGGGCGGCGCTGATGCGGTCTCTCTTATCAATACTGTCAATTCCATCGTCTCGGTTGATCTTGATGCGATGGCGCCAAATCCGATTGTTGACGGCAAGGGCACACACGGTGGCTATTGTGGTTCAGCAGTCAAGCCAATGGCACTGAATATGGTGGCAGAGATTGCGCGCAACCCTGAAACAAAAAACTTAAAAATGTCTGCCATCGGCGGCATTGAGACATGGCGTGATGCGGCTGAGTTTTTAGCCCTTGGTGCGGAGGGTTTGCAAGTGTGCACCGCAGCAATGCTATATGGGTTTCGCATCGTGGATGATATGATCGCTGGCCTTTCCAAATGGATGGATGAAAAAGGCTATAAGGTGATTGAGGATTTTCGTGGTATGGCCGTTCCAAATGTTGTGAATTGGAACGAGCTGAATATGAATTTTGATACCAAGGCTTACATCAAACAAGATGATTGTATTGCCTGTGGACGCTGTCATATTGCTTGTGAGGATACAGCGCATCAGGCAATAGAGTTTGTGGTAGCTGAGGATGGCAAACGAAGTTTCACTGTTAATGACGATGAATGTGTAGGGTGCAATTTATGTGCCCTTATTTGCCCGGTGCCGCAGTGTATAGAAATGCGCCCAATAAAAAATAATCAGCCATATTTAACATGGCCTGACCATCCAAAAAATGTAATGAATATAATCAAAGCGGCGGAGTAAATTATGAGTCTTGTTGAGCATATTATAGCGGGTGAACGCACCTCAGGTGAGAGTAACAATAGCGCGCCAATTTATAATCCAGCAACGGGTGAGCAAACGGGCGTTGTTACACTGGGCGGAGCTGAGGAGATTAATAAAGCAGTTGCAGTAGCAAAAGAAGCTTTTAAGTCTTGGAGCACCACACCAGCTGCCAAGCGCGCGCGTGTTATGTTTAAACTGCGGGATATCCTAGAGAGTCGCGCGGATGAAGTGGCGCTAACAATCAGTAAAGAACATGGCAAAACCCACAATGACGCGCTTGGTGAAGTCACCCGCGCATTGGAGGTGGTTGAATATGCCTGCGGTATTGCGGAAAAGCTCAAGGGCGATTTCAGCCGCGACGTTGGCCCTGGCATTGATACCTGCAGCGAACGTCAGCCGCTCGGTGTCGTCGCGGGCATAACACCCTTTAACTTTCCAGCTATGGTGCCACTCTGGATGATACCGATGGCAGTAGCAACGGGTAATACATTCATTTTAAAACCATCCGAACGTGATCCGTCGAGTGCTAATTTGATACATGACCTATTTGCCGAAGCTGGCTTGCCAGTAGGTGTACTGAATGTAGTGCATGGTGGTAAGGATGCTGTTGATGCGCTTCTTGACCATAAAGACGTGCACGCCATCAGCTTTGTTGGCTCTACGCCGATTGCCGAATATGTTTATACCCGTGGATGTGCTGCCGGCAAGCGGGTACAAGCTTTAGGCGGAGCTAAAAACCACATGGTTATTCTGCCGGACGCAGATATTGATCAAGCAGCAGACGCATTGATGGGCGCGGGTTTTGGCTCAGCGGGCGAACGCTGTATGGCGATCTCTGTCGCAGTGCCCGTAGGCGCTGAAACTGCTGATAAGCTCGTAGCTAAACTTGCACCCATGGTGCGAGCGATGAAAATTGGCCCTTACGATGACCCTGACGCAGAAATGGGGCCCGTGATCACACGTGAGGCTAAAGAGCGTATCGAAGGATTAATATCCAAGGGCGAGAGTGAAGGCGCTAAAGTACTGGTCGATGGCCGTGGATATAAGTTGCAAGGTTATGAAGAAGGTTTTTGGGTTGGTGGCACGCTGCTTGATCATGTAACAGCCGATATGAGTGTTTATACACAAGAAGTTTTTGGGCCCGTTCTTTCGGTACTTCGTGCAAAAACATACGACGAGGCCGTAACGCTGATCAACGATCATGAATATGGTAATGGCACCGCAATTTTCACTCGTGATGGTGATGCCGCGCGTGATTTTACATCAAAAATTCAGGTTGGCATGGTGGGGGTTAATGTGCCTATTCCGGTGCCAGTAGCTTACCATAGCTTTGGTGGTTGGAAGCGCTCAATATTTGGTGCGCACGGTATATACGGGCCTGAGGCTGTTCATTTTTATACCAAGCTTAAAACCGTTACCACACGTTGGCCAACGGGTATTCGCGCAGGGGCGGAGTTTACTTTCCCAAGCATGGACTGATTAACACACGGATTGAGGGGATATCTTATGTCGACACTTAGAGGCGGTTTAATTCAAATGGCGTTGAAATCTTCAACGGATAATGATCCTGAAACTATTCGCAAGGCAATGATCAAGGCGCATATTCCGTTGATTGAAGAAGCGGGTGAAAAGGGTGTGCAGGTCTTGTGCTTTCAAGAAGTCTTTACCCAGCCTTATTTTTGTCCAAGCCAAGATTCCAAATGGTACGCAAGCGCTGAAGCTATCCCTAGCGGCCCCACCACGACATTGATGCAGACCTATGCAGCAAAATATAAAATGGTCATCGTGGTGCCAATCTACGAAAAAGACGATGTCACGGGCATTTATTATAATACAGCCGCAGTGATCGATGCAGACGGTAGTTACCTAGGCAAATACCGCAAAACGCATATTCCACAGGTAGCAGGTTTTTGGGAGAAGTTTTTCTTCAAACCGGGATCATCAAATTGGCCTGTGTTCCAGACGCAATATTGCAAACTGGGTGTCTATATTTGTTATGATCGCCACTTTCCTGAAGGTTGGCGAGCCTTGGCGCTGAACGGTGCTGAATATATTGTTAATCCGTCGGCTACGGTTGCTGGCCTGTCTGAATATCTTTGGAAACTGGAACAACCAGCGTCCGCTGCTGCGAATGGTTGTTGGATTGGTGCAATTAACCGTGTTGGCACCGAAGCGCCATGGAATATTGGCGAGTTTTACGGCCAAAGCTATTTTGTTAATCCCCGCGGTCAGATTGAAAAAGAAGCCAGCCGTGACAAAGACGAGCTTATCATCCATGATATGGATATGGGCATGGTTCAAGAAGTACGCAACAACTGGCAATTCTTTAGAGACCGTCGCCCTAGCACATACACAAGGTTGACTGACGGAGAGTAAAATATTTTCACCGGGGTGAGTTTAAGAGGGGGACTAGGATGAACAAAAATGTTGAGCCACGCGAGGCCGATAGTCTTTGGAACGTGGATTTAGCACCAACTACCGTAGAGACCCGCACATGGGACTGGAAGTCCTATGCTGCTCTTTGGGTCGCGATGGTGGTGTGTGTACCAACTTATATGCTTGCGGGCGGTCTTGTCTCTGAAGGCATGTCATGGTGGCAAGCGGTGCTCACCGTACTTCTTGGTAATATAATTGTGCTGGTGCCGATGATTTTAATTGGTAACGCTGGTGCCAAACATGGTGTTCCCTTTCCAGTTTTGCTGCGCTCAGCTTTTGGTACCAAGGGCGCTCGTATTCCAGCTCTTGCACGTGGTTTGGTTGCTTGCGGCTGGTTTGGCATCAACACATGGGTTGGTGGCTCGGCAATTTATGTTATCGTTAATGCTCTAGCGAGTGATGCTATTGTCGGCTCTTCCTTGCCATTTTTGGGTATTGATCTCGGGCAGTTTTTTTGTTTCATCGGCTTTTGGGCGATGCATCTGTATTTTATTAAAAACGGTACCGAAAGCATTCGTTGGTTAGAAACTTATGCCGCACCCTTCCTTATAGCTATGGGCCTTGCCTTGCTCGCATGGGCCTACACAACAGCGGGTGGTTTTGGCGAGATGTTATCAGCGCCGTCACAGTTTGCTGAGGGCGGAGCAAAAGAAGGCCAATTCTGGGGCGTGTTTGTTGCCAGTCTTACTGCTATGGTCGGTTTTTGGGCAACAATGGCGCTCAATATCCCTGACTTCACGCGCTTTGCTAAAAGCCAGGGGGATCAAATTATTGGTCAAGCAATAGGCTTGCCGCTACCAATGGCGCTTTTTGCTTTTATAAGTGTTGCAGTGACATCCGCTACTGTAACCATCTATGGAGAGGCGATATGGGATCCTGTCGCTCTTGCGGGACGCATGGGTGGTTTTGGTGTGCTCATTGCACTCGCAGCCCTTGTTGTCGCCACGCTCACCACTAATCTCGCGGCAAATGTTGTGGCCCCTGCTTATGGTTTTTCAAACATTAACCCCAAGAAGATCAGCTTTACTATGGGTGGCTATATCACCGCTGGCATTGGCATTGCTATTTTTCCGTGGAAGCTTTTAGAAAGTGCTGGAGGTTATCTCTTTGTTTGGCTTATCGGGTATTCAGCACTTCTCGGGCCAATTGCTGGTATATTAATTGTCGATTATTTTCTGGTTAAAAAAACCGAGCTTGATATGGACGCATTGTTTGACCACTCAGGTAAATATGGCACATGGAATAGCGCGGGGCTCATTGCTCTGATTGTGGGAATTCTACCAAATTTACCGGGTTTTCTGCACGCTGCTGGTATGCTAGAGAGTGTGCCCATCCTCTTTGATACACTCTATAGCTACGCATGGTTTGTTGGTCTTTTTATAGCGGGCGGTCTTTATTATATGCTCGCTAAAAAATAGGAGTTTGATATGTCGATCGTCATTCGGGGTGGTACTGTTGTAACGGCTGAGCAAAGCATTCAGGCCGATGTTTATTGTCACGGCGGCATTATCAAATCTGTTGGGAAAAATATTGAAGTTCCATCGGATGCTGAAGTGATCAATGCGCTTGGTCAATATGTTATGCCGGGCGGCATAGATCCACATACGCATATGCAATTACCTTTTATGGGCACCGTCGCGTCAGAAGATTTTTACTCAGGCACTGCAGCCGGCTTAGCTGGCGGCACGACGATGATTATCGACTTTGTTATTCCAAACCCACAGCAGCGCTTGATGGAAGCTTACCGAGAGTGGCGAATATGGGCGGAAAAATCTTGTTCTAGTTATAGCTTTCATGTGGCTGTTACTTGGTGGGATGAGACGGTGCATGCAGACATGGGCACGCTAGTTAAAGAAGAAGGCGTTAATAGCTTCAAGCATTTTATGGCCTATAAGAACGCGATTATGGCAACCGACGAAACGCTTTATAACAGCTTTACTAGAGCGCTCGAGCTTGGCGCGATGGTCACATGCCATGCTGAAAATGGTGAGCTGGTTTACCAATTGCAAAAGAAACTTTTGGAAATGGGCATGACGGGGCCAGAAGCGCATCCGCTGTCACGACCTCCAGCAGCAGAAGGCGAAGCCGCCAACCGCGCCATTCGCATGGCAGAGGTCATTGGCATTCCGCTCTATCTCGTGCATGTATCAACCAAGGATGCGCTTGACGAAATTATCCGCGCACGCGGTGAGGGTCAGCGGGTTTACGGTGAGGTGCTGGCAGGGCATTTGATGATTGACGATAGTGTTTACCGTCATCCTGATTTTGAAACCGCCGCTGCGCATGTTATGTCACCGCCGTTCCGCTCAGCCGAGCATCAAGCAGCTCTGTGGAAGGGTCTGCAATCGGGTAATCTACAAACGACAGCCACCGATCATTGCTGTTTCTGCGCTGATCAAAAAGCTGCGGGAAAAGATGACTTCACCCTCATTCCAAACGGCACAGCAGGTGTGGAAGACCGTATGGCGGTGCTTTGGACACATGGTGTGGGCACAGGCAAGCTAACTCCGCAGGAGTTTGTTGCGGTAACATCGACCAATACCGCCAAGATATTTAATATTCACCCGCGCAAAGGCACCATTCAAGTGGGTGCAGACGCTGATATTGTTGTCTGGGACCCGCAAGCCACCAAAATAATATCTGCCAAGACGCACCACCAGAATGTTGATTTTAATATCTTTGAAGGCATGAAAATTAAGGGTCTGCCATCGCACACTATCAGTGGCGGCGTGTTGAAATATGTAGACGGTAAGTTGCGCGCTGAGCGCGGCTCGGGCAATTACATCAAGCGCCCCGCATTCCCTGCTATTTTTAAAGCACTTAAAATAGCCGCAGGCGATGCACCTAAACCCGTCAAAAGGTGAATCAGAATTTGGGGTCAGGCATGCACTCTTGCATAACTAGAATATTTCACTCTCAGCCAGAGTAATGCAAGAGTGCATGCCTGACCTCAATGGTATTGGGGGAAATTAGTGCTGGCTCTCCGGCATGCGCACAGTAAGCCCCTCTAGCTCGGGTGAGATAGATATCTGGCATGAAAGGCGGCTATTGTCTTGCACGCCCTCGGCAAATTCCAGCATTGATAGCTCCATCTCGCCTTGCACGCCGGTTTTGCCTATCCATGCGTTATCGACAAAAACGTGGCACGTGGCACAGGCGCAGGACCCGCCGCAGTCGGCATCAATGCCCGGCACGTCATTGTCAATAGCGGCATTCATTAGACTTTGGCCATCTTCGGCGTCAATTTCAAAACATTCGCCGTCATGGGTAATAAAGGTCACACGTGTCACATGTCTCTCCACTTATATAAATTGATAGTATGTTTGGATGATTTATTTGTGTAGCACAACGGGCAGTTCACTGTAGCCCATCACAAAATTGGAGCAGATGCGCACGGGATCGCCAACCACTTCAATATTCGAGAAGCGCTTCAAGATTTCTTCCCACAAAATTCGTAATTGTAGTTCCGCGACGCGGTTGCCCATACAGCGGTGAATACCAAAACCGAAGGATACATGGTGGCGTGCGCTCTTGCGGTCAATGATAAAGGCATCAGGATTATCAATCACTGTTTCATCGCGGTTACCCGATATATACCACATCACGACTTTGTCGCCTTTTTTGATTTTCTTGCCGCCAATTTCGAAGTCCGCAAGCGCGTTGCGGCGCATGTGACCAAGCGGAGTTTGCCAGCGGATTACTTCTGATACCATGTTTGGAATGAGCGAGGGGTCAGCGCGTAGCTTGTCATATTCAGATGGAAAACGGTTTAGGGCATAGACGCCACCAGTCATGCTGTTACGGGTCGTGTCGTTACCGCCAACGATTAACAGAATGAGATTGCCTAAAAACTCACGCGGGTTCTCCTGCAACATATTCTTAGTTTTCTCACCATGGGCCAGTAGAGAAATAAAATCAAAATTTGGTGGTGCCGCTGCACGCTCTTGCCAAAGCCGGGCAAAATATTCAAAGCATCCGTTCATGATGACTTCCCGTTCTTCGAAAGGCACTGTCAGATTGCCAACAGCCTCGCTGCTGGTAGCTACATCCGACCAGTGGGGCAGCAGGTGCCGGTCCTCAAAGGGAAAGTCAAACAGCGTCGCCAGCATCATGGTTGTCAGTTCAATCGATACTTTTTCGACCCAGTTAAAAGGCTCTCCCACTGGCAGCGTGTCAAGCAGATTAGCTGTGCGCTCTCTGATAAGGTTTTCCATCTCCTTGAGCCGTGTGGGGGCGACAGCTGGCGTTACAGTTTTGCGCTGTTCGTCATGCTTGGGCTGGTCCATGGCGATAAACATGGGGGCAGCTTCCTGATTTTCCAATCTATCGCCTATGACAATTTCTGGCTCAGATGAAAAGACTTTATGAGTGGAATCGATGGTGACAATATCAGCAAATTTTGTGATCGACCAATAGGGGCCAAAATCACTTTCTTTGCAAAAATGAATGGGGTCTTCATTGCGCAGGCGGCGAAAATATTCCCAGTGGGCATCATTTTCAAAGAGTATAGCCTGACTTGGGTCTAGCTTATCCAGCGGAATTGCGTATGGGTCGGGCGCTTTATATGTGCCGCTTGACGTTGATGAATTTACAGTATTGGCTGCTTGTACTGACATAATTTACTTCCCAAAATTCTCGTATTTCCCCTGATATATAGACATTCCCGACCTTGTAGATACGAGTCTGTTGATTCAGTTTATGGAACTTATGATCCTTCGACAAGTAATTAATAATATTATCAATAAGAAAAAATATAGAGCGATACGCACATCGAATTAGTGCACGATGAGTGAGCACACCGACCAGGTGGTAAGCTTGTGAGAAGTGAAGATATAAAATAAAAGAGTCTGTGCTTTAATTAGCAAACCTGAACATCAGCACGTCGCCGTCTTGCACAAGATATTCTTTGCCCTCTAAGCGCATTTTACCTGCGTCTTTAGCTCCATGCTCTCCGCCGCATGCAATATAATCGTCGTATGCGATGGTTTCTGCGCGAATGAAGCCTTTTTCAAAGTCAGTGTGAATGACACCTGCGGCTTGTGGTGCTTTGGTGCCCTTGGTTATAGTCCAAGCTCGCGTTTCTTTTGGGCCACAGGTGAAATAGGTTATGAGATGTAAGAGATCATACCCAGCGCGAATAACACGTGCAAGACCGGTTTGACCAAGGCCTAGCGCTTCTAAAAATTCTGCTTTTTCCTCTTCATCGTCGAGTAAGCAAATTTCGCTCTCAACGGCAGCGGAGATAGTAACACATGCTGCACCTGTTTCAGCAGCCATTGCTTCAACGGTTTTTGAAAAAGCATTGCCCTCAGCGGCGCTCTCTTCGTCGACATTACAAATATACATAATTGGCTTGCTGGTTAGTAGTTGCAAACTATCAAGTGTGGCTTTTTCTTCCTCGTCGGCAAGGACAACAAAGCGCGCAGCTTTGCCGTCCTGCAATAGGGGCATCACGCGCTCAACCATCTCCATGGAAAGCTTGGCTTCTTTGTCACCACCACGAATGCGGCGACCAAGATTGTGTATGCGACTCTCTAAACTTTCAAGGTCAGCAAGCATAAGCTCAGTTTCAATTGTTTCGGCATCAGATACAGGATCAATGCGGCCTTCTACATGGGTGATGTCGCCGTCTTCAAAGCAGCGAAGCACGTGGCAGATTGCATCCACTTCACGGATATTGGCTAGAAATTGGTTACCAAGGCCTTCGCCTTTGGACGCGCCGCGCACAAGCCCAGCAATGTCAACAAAGCTTAGCTGGGTTGGAATGATATTGGCAGATCCTGCAAATTTAGCGAGGATATATTGGCGTTCATCGGGTACGGGGACCACGCCGACATTAGGCTCAATAGTACAAAAGGGATAGTTAGCCGCCGCCGCTGACGCGGTGTTGGTGAGTGCATTAAACAGGGTGGACTTACCCACGTTTGGTAAGCCGACGATACCACATTTAAAACCCATTATTTATCTCCTTTAGGCGCTATTAATGTTTTAAGCGCGTCTGCCATTGGTCCTTCAATTCCCTTTTTTAGGGTAGGGGAAGCAGATAATTTTACTGTTTTAACTGCGGCTGATTTTTCAGCTGCGCTATTTTGTTCATTGTTTTTGCCTGTGCTCTCGCGATTAGGACTAAGTTGTCTTGCAACCTCGCTTTGAAAACGGGGTAGATCACAGTGAGCAAGCCAAGCGGCATTGTCAGCCATGGCATCGAGCAGTGGATCTCTCCAAATACTGTCTTTTTTAGCAAAGTCGCTCAATACATGACCATGTACTAGCTCTTTATCTCCCGGATGGCCTATGCCAATGCGCACACGGTGAAAGTCTGGGCCTAAGTGGGTCATTAATGAGCGTATGCCATTATGACCGGCATGGCCGCCGCCTCTTTTGGTTTTAATCTTGCCCGGCGCAACGTCAAGTTCGTCGTAGAGTACAACAATATTTTCTGGCGTAATTTTATAAAATTTTGCTGCCTCCTGCACGGCTCGGCCACTTTCATTCATATAGGTCTGAGGCTTCATAATTAGCACTTTTATATCGTCAAGAGTGCCTTCATGGATCAGAGATTGAAAGCGAGCCCGCTCGGGCAAAAAATTATGGCGACGGACAATTTCGTCCACCGCCATAAATCCGATATTGTGACGATTCTCTGCATATTTGCCGCCAGGATTTCCTAGACCGACCAGTAATAGCATGGGAACCCCCTTTTGTGAGTAGGGCAGCTAGGCTACCCCACCCCACACATTTTATTCGTCAGTGTTTGCTTCGTCTTCATCTTCTTCCTCATCATCATCATCAGCAGGGCCTTCAGACTTGAGAGAAGATGGTGCAGCTAGAGTACAGATTGTAAAGTCACGATCAATAATAACCGGTGTACAACCTTCTGGCAGTTTAATGCTAGAAATATGAACAGAATCACCAACATCAAGTTTAGCAACTGAGATTTCGATTGCTTCAGGGATATTGTCCGCAGGTACGTGGAGTTCAATCTCGTGACGAGTCATATTGATAACGCCACCACGCTTAAGGCCTGGGCTCACTTCTTCGCCAACAACATGTACAGGAATGGACATAACGAGTGTCGCACCTTTTGACAGACGGAAGAAGTCGATATGCTGAGGGATATCATTGACTGGGTGAAGTTGCAGGTCACGAACAATGACAGATTCTTTTTTCTTATTGACTGTAACCTCGTAAGAATGTGACATAAAACCGCCACGGTTGATCAAGCGAACAATCACGTTAAGTGGGATCGTGATAGAAGTTGGTGCTCTGTTGTCACCGTAAATGACGGCAGGTACTAGGTTTGCACGACGGGCTGCACGCGAGGCTCCCTTGCCAAGGCTTTCACGCAGCTTTGCGCTAATTTCTACTTTGTTAGACATTATAGTCTCTCCAAATTTTGTGCCGATGAGCATCATTGCTCACTTCGGACCGCTGAACCTCCAGGGATGTGCCAAGCGGATTGCCCTCAAAGCTATCTTCAAGGGATGGCGCCGTTTACAGCGATTCTAAGCTGATTGCAAGGGGATACTTTGAATGCAACTCTATTCAAACAAACTAGAAACGCTGGTTTCATGGTTGATGCGGTTGATTGCCTCAGCGAGTAGAGGAGCTACAGTGACAATGCTGATATTAGGGCAGTTTAAAACGGCTTCATTTGCTTGAATGCTATCTGTGATAACCAGCTTCATATCAGAATTGGTAATGCGCTCAACAGCGGGGCCGGAAAGTACGCCGTGGGCAACATAGGCCGATACAGAAAGTGCACCTGCTTCGGCTAGAGCCTTGGCTGCATTACAAATTGTACCTGCTGTATCAACGATATCGTCAACTAAAATGCAATGTGTGCCTTTAACATCACCAACTATGTGCATCACTTCAGAAAGGCCAGCGGCCTCACGACGTTTATCGATGATGGCAATCGGTGCGTCGATACGTTTAGCATATGCACGGGCACGAACAACACCACCTACGTCTGGTGATACAATGGTCACAGGCTTGTCATCAAATTTTTCTTTCAAGTCACGCACTAGAACGGGCATTGCATAAAGATTGTCGGTAGGAATATCAAAAAAGCCCTGAATTTGGCCAGCATGCAAGTCCATAGTGAGCACTCGGTCAGCGCCAGCTTTGGTAACAAGGTTAGCCACGAGCTTGGCTGAAATAGGTGTTCGTGGCCCCGGTTTGCGGTCTTGACGGGCATAGCCAAAATAAGGAAGCACCGCTGTAATACGGCGGGCAGAAGCTCTGCGCAGGGCGTCGATGGAGACGAGTAATTCCATTAAGGTGTCATTGGCCGGATAGCTCGTAGGCTGAATGATGAAAACATCTTCGCCTCGAACATTTTCCTGAACTTCAACCCAAACTTCTTCGTCATTAAAGCGTTTGATATCGGCTTTTAACAGCGAAATATTAAGATATTTAGCGATTGCATCAGCGAGCGGACGGTTCGAATTGCCGCTTAAAATCTTCATGCCCATGTGTTGGTCTCCTGTGGGGTAGCTAAATTTCTATAAGAGCTCTCTGTTATCAAGCCAGATAGGGTGCTGTAAAGCAGCAGTATAAAATTAATTCTAATCGAACGGACAGGAAGACGGGAAAGGTATATGCTGCCTTCTCCATCATGTTATGCTTTGAGCATGATCGCGGACAACTGGCGGCCATAATCAGTCTCATTTTTGTGGGTCGAGCGACGATATGAGTAAAAAAGTGATTCGTCGCTATAGGTATCAAGATCAGATACCCACAGTTTTTTGATGCCAGAGTTCTCAAGCCGAGCCTTGACGAAGTGTCCTAGATCAAACTGATGGTGTTGATTATCACGACCTGCCCAAAAATATTGTGAGGAGTCTGTGTTTTCAGTAATGAATTTTTCGTAAAACTCCTCTCCCACCTCATAACTTTTTACACCAATAGAAGGGCCAACAGCAGCGGCGATATTTTTGCGCGTGGCGCCCAACTTTTCCATCGCAGTGATGGTATTTTCTAAAATACCATATAAGGCTCCTTGCCAGCCAGCATGGGCTGCTCCTATGACATGGGCAATAGGGTCATAAAATAAAACGGGCGCGCAATCGGCGGTGAGAATACCAAGGATGATATTGGGATGATTTGTTACCATGGCATCTGCTTTAGGTTTATCATCCTCGATCCATGCTGAATCAACAGTAATGACTTTATTGCTATGAATTTGATAACAACTGAGGAGAGGGGTATCGCGACGACTAGAGAGATGCACAGCCACTTGAAAACGATTTTCAATCACATTGATCGTTTCATCATTGCTACCAATGCCGCAGTTGAGGCTATCATATAGACCCTGAGAGACACCGCCAATTCGAGTGAAAAAACCATGTTTTATGTGAATGCCATCCATTGTGTCCGTAGTGATGGGTTTCAATGACATATTCTTTCGCTCCTTTAAAAGCCTACTACACTTTTTTGCTCCGCGTTCACCATGGCTAAAACTCTAAAGAGTTCACCCATTTGATCAGGAGCAGTGAGACGTTTTATACTAGTGAGTAAATCCTCTTGGCCTGCAGCGTCTAGATTTTCAACCAGCTTCATAGCGCGTTGCCCTAGGCCGATTGACATCAAGAAGGTACCTTGACCTGTCGGTCCGTGTGCAACAACACCCTTTTGGGCAGCCGCATTGGCAATCATGTCAAAATTTACATGCGCAGTAAGGTCGGCTTTGCCAACTTCCTTGAGGGGGTCAACGTAAGTATGATCTTTCAAAGCTTGGAATGTATTACCAACAGCACTTTTGTCATAGCCATAATCAATCAGTAAGGCCGCTCCGCGGTTTTTGGCAATATGTTCAGCTATTAACCCAGATATTCTGAGGGCCGCAGGGCATATTTCTACGACAGATCCCTGCCCTTGATATTTAAGTGTCGTGGGCATTAATGAAAGTGCTCCAGATGGCGCGCCAAGTTTCCAAACGAGATTATCATCTTCGTCTAGGCCAATTAGGCGCTCCAGCCACTGTCCGTCATGCTTTTGAAATTGATGAATAGGCAGGGCATCGAAAAACTCATTGGCGATAACTATTGTTGGCCCAGGATAAAGAGCATCCACGTCTTTAAGCCAGTTGGCATGCGGCACGCGTTTTTTTTGTTCCGCTTTTAATTGAGCACTACGTTCAACAAAGAATATCTTGGCAGCACTGAGGAACTTTGGCGTTGATTTAGCAGCTCTTAGGATGTCGAGCATTAATGTGCCGCGTCCCGGACCAAGTTCGACAAGATTAAACGAGCATGGAGAGCCTAAGGTTTGCCATTGGTCGATCAGCCATACTCCGATCATCTCGCCAAATAATTGAGATATTTCGGGTGCGGTTGTGAAATCGCCCTCAACTCCAAATACTTTTTCTCTCTGGTAGTAGCCATGTTTTGGGTGCATCAGGCAATCAGCCATGAAGTCGGATACCGTCATCGGTCCATGCGCCCTGATTAGACGTGCGAGTATGTCGTGCAATGGACTCATTTTGATTTTTGTACTGCTTGCCAGATCATCCAAAGCCCAAAGATAAAGGTTGGGAGGCTCAAAATTTGTCCCATGGAGATAATTCCGCCAAATAGGCCCAAATGCGCATCGGGTTCGCGAGCATATTCAATGATAAAGCGCGCTGTACCATAACCAATGAAGAAGATACCAGCGAGCATGCCGGGCTTTTTGAGTATTTTTGTATATCTGGATAAGACGATCATGATAATAAAAAGGACGATTCCTTCGAGGAAAGCTTCATAGAGCTGGCTAGGATGGCGCAGGAGGCCCTTGTCGTCATGAGGAAAGACCATGCCCCACCAACCATCAGTCTCGCGGCCCCATAGCTCGCCGTTGATGAAATTAGCAAGCCGTCCGAGTAATAAACCAATAGGAGACACAATCGCTATCCTGTCGCCAAATGCAAACATATTGAGCTTGTGTTTTAGGCTATAGAGAATAACTGCAACAACCACGCCCGTCGCGCCGCCATGAAAGCTCATGCCACCATCCCAAAGTTTGAAAGCATCAAGGATATGCGTTGCATAATAGGCGGGATTATAAAAAAGCACGTAGCCTAAACGCCCGCCGAGGATCACACCAATAGTAGCCCATGTCAGAAAGTCATCCATATGCTCTTTTGAGAGGGGTTGCCCCGGTCCTTTTAAGCCTTTTCGAATATACCACCAAGCAAACAGTAAGCCACCGATATAAGCTAGCGAGTACCACCTCAGAGCAAAAGGCCCCGCCGAGAATATGATAGGGTCAATGTTGGGGTAGTTTAATTGTGCGATTGCAAGTAGATTCATTATGTATTCTCTCCAAAGAGCCTGAGTATGGTAAGTTTGGCTACCCATTGCAATATGCTTTGGTATTGACCATATAGTGTTCGAGCAGTATCTTTAGGATAAATGAATAAAGGAAATATCATGCAAAGCCAAAATAAAATTTTTGATGACATCGCAAAAGTGGCCTCCAGTGCTGCAGGCGCACTCAATAGTGTCAAGGGTGAGATGGAAGATGGCTTCAAGGCGTGGTTGGAACGCCAGCTTGCAGGCATGGATTTGGTCACGCGTGAAGAATTTGATGTGGTTAAAGAGATGGTAGCAAAAGCGCGTGAAGAAAACGACGCGCTCCGCGTCGAGCTTAAAAAGCTCCAAAAAAAGAAGTGAGGGATTTAATTCCATCAAGTTGCCCACAATTTATGCACAATTAATTACAAGCCTCGTCGGTAAAAATCAACGAGGCTTTTTATTGGCTAACGCACTGAGATGAATCATGAAAATGAATCTGGGATGTTTAGCGGTATCGAAATTATTTTTGATGAAAAGTGAAATTTCAAATTTTTTTCAAATTTTTCCTTGAATCCCCGACTCGTCAGTGGCACGCTATATCTAGTAGAAATCTTGCTAAAGGGAGCAAGTGTTGTGTTCGAAGAGAGTGTGTTTTAAGGAAATATTGGGTACACCGCTATTCGGGGGACGGAAAATGACCACTTTAAGTTTCGACGAGTCTTACACCAGTATATCTAATCCCGTAGATACCATCGAGGATTTAGCCGCTGCCAATGATTGGGGAGTAGAGCGTCAGGGTGACGACGAAATCACTCTCGTGGTAAGTGGAAATTATTGTGACTTCCAGCTTCGGTTTTTCTGGCGACATGAGTTAAGTACTTTGCAGTTTGCTTGCATGTTTGACATGCGAATCCCAAAGAAACGACTGATTGATATCTATCATACTATTGGGCTCTTAAACGAGCGGATGTGGATTGGACATTTTGATTATTGGTCTGATGAAAGTGCCTTAATGTTCAGACATGCAACTTTGGGAGACAAAAGTGATCTTGCAATGAGCGAAAATCATATTGCTACGCTCATTGAAACTGCACTGGGGGAGTGCGAGCGATTCTATCCTGTCATTCAATTTGTACTCTGGGGTGATAAAAGCCCAGATGACGCAATCGAAGCAGCCATGTTGGAATGTGTTGGATCAGCATAATATAGATTGCTCTTGGGAGCCTGAATGGGGCGGAGGCAACTCTACTCTTTTTTAGTTTTAAAGGCGACACAGAATTTCTTTGGTAGTATTCGCCTTGCGGTCTGTGATAAAGATTTCTTTTATAGTCATGTAAGAGAGGTTTGATGAAAAAATTTCCTTTTTCAAAAAATAGCCCATTGCTTCTCGTCGGTTGCGGTAATATGGGCAGTGCTTTGGCGCGGGGGTGGCTAAAGGCAGGGCTCGATGTAGATGCTTTTTTGTGTATTGATCCCTATTTTGCGGATAAACATGTTGAGGGGCTGCCAAACGAGCAGATTGTGGACGATGTTAGCGCGCTGCCAAAAGCTGTTTATCCCAAGGCCATCGTGATGGCCATAAAGCCTCAAATGATGGCATCGGTGCTGCCGGCTTTAAAATCTATTGTTCATGACAAAACGCTCATCATCTCAATTGCAGCAGGCACGACTATGGCTCTGTATAAAGAATACTTTGGAGATATTGGGATTGTCAGAAGTATGCCCAATACGCCCGCGTCTATTGGCAAAGGCATAACGGGTATGGTCGCTAATAAAACAGTCAGCGATGCAGATAGAGATATTGCTGAGCAGTTGCTTAGTGCTATTGGTGACGTGGTTTGGGTTGAAGATGAGGCTCTCATTGATAGTATCACTGCTGTTTCTGGAAGTGGCCCAGCTTATGTATTTTATATGGTTGAAGTTCTTGCTGCCGCTGGCGTGCAGAATGGGCTAAGTGAAGATGTGGCTATGAAACTAGCAAGGCAAACCATTGTTGGTGCAGGTGCTTTGCTTGAGATGAGTAAAGACAATGCTGCTGATCTCAGACGCCAAGTAACAAGTCCGAACGGTACAACTCAGGCCGCACTCGACATTTTAATGGCAGAAGACGGGCTGGCACCTGTAATTCGTCGAGCAGTAACAGCGGCTAGACGCCGTAGTCAAGAACTTGCCTGATTGTATCTTTCAGACACTAAAGCTTTCAATAATTTTATTATTTCGCATAAAAAAACGGGCTCCATAAAGGAGCCCGTGGGATAGTCTTTAACGAAAGGGTATTGCATCTTAGGGGGAAGATGCAATGGTCGGCCCCGAAAAAGTGGGGGGAGGGGGGAAGTCTCGGGACCGACCGTTGACGGTTATTCTTGGGGAAGATCCGTCAATTACGTACCGCTTGTGGCGGCGTATGCAAATGTTATACATAAAGAGTTCAGTCTTGAGTACCCACTTTTTCCCCATACCAGCCATGCATATTATGCATGACTACAAGATTTAGGTAATCTATTTATGCGCTGTTATATTATAGCATTATAAAAATACTTCAATAAGTCATAAGGCTCGTATAGTATTGTGAGAATAGTCAAATAGGATTGAATCGGATGAAAATAGCAATTAAGGCAATTTTTTTTATATTATTATATGCCTTTAGCATACTGAGCTATGCACAAGATGATGCTTTGATTGAGGTTATGAAGGCAGGTAATGCACGCGATATTGAGAATGAATATATTATTTTGAGTCTAGCATCGGATGACGTCGAACTCGTGAATAAAACATTGGATGTCGTTGGAAATATTGGCGGTAGTATTGCGTCAGGGTTCATCAAAGAAAAATTATCAGATAAGCGTGCAGAGGTGCGTTATCATGCGGCCTTTGCCGCGAGCATCGTTGGAGATGCCACATTGTTTGATGTTTTAAAGGCAGCAGTTGCTCAAGAAAAAATCCCACGCGTTGCAGCTCGTATGTATCATTCTATGGGCTATATTACACCAGACACCCAACAAATATATTTTGGTTTGGAATTGTTAGGGCATCGTAATCCGATTATCCAAAGGGGGATTTTGGATGGTTATATGCAGGCTATTGTTTATGCCAAGGTCAAAGCTTCCGATTTTTTATACACCAATTTCAACGATATTCTCGACATTGCCACGGGTGCAGGAGATGAGGCTGCGGCTGCGGCATATTTTTTGGGGCGTGTAGGTGAGTTGGAAACAGCGATAAATGCAAGCTCAGTTGTAAAAGCAATTAATAACACAAAATCGAGGGCGGCTCGGGTGCAGTTAGTACGTGTTCTTGGTCATTTGGGCGGAGATAATAGCAATTTAATTTTGCCCTATCTGCAAGATGCATCTGGCGCTGTTCGTTTGGAAGCTACTCGCGGAATGGGGAAAGCTCGAAAGCCTGAGCAAATTGTTTATCTTCATTCGGTTGGTTTGAGCGAGTTTGCAGTTTTACGCAAGGCGGCTATTGATGTGTTCGCTACTTCAGATGATCCGGCCTTTATTCTGGAAGGCAAAAGCTTGATTGATAATGGACTGAACGATCCATCAATATGGGTGCAAGGTGCGGCGTTGAGGGGACTCAATAAGTTATCAAAGGATGCTGCGTATAAAGTAGCCAAGACATGGTTTGATGTTTCAGGAACCTATAGAAAAGGCTTTGCCATTGAACTCTTGGCTGAGGCGGAGGCTTATAAACAAGAGATTGCTGTAATGGCAGAGGATAGTTATAATCCTCACCTGCAATCAAAGGCCAGAGCAGCGCTTGGCTTACCTGAGCTAGATTATAATAGCCCAGCCCAGCCAGTGCCGTCATACGAAGAGGCAGTGCTTGCGAGCCTATCAAGGCTGAAATTCGAAACGACAAAGGGTAGTATTATTGTTCAACTCAGTACACAGACACCCTTTACCGCCCATAACTTTGTTAAGCTGGCCCGTGAAGGTGTGTTTAATGATATGCTGTTTCATCGTGTGATTGGTAATTTTGTTGCTCAAGCTGGGGAGCGCATCACTCCACTGCAGGAAGACTGGGGCCCAATACGCTCGGAATGGACAGAGATGGGCCATGAGATAGGCACTGTTGGTCTCGCGACCAATGGCAAGGATACTGGCACGAGGCAATTTTTCTTTAATACAGGTAATAATCGTCACCTCGTCGGGCGCTATACGGTCTTTGGCAAAGTGGTCGAAGGACTTAAGGTAATGATGAATCTTGAAGAAGGTGACAGGATTATCACTGCGACGGTGGAGTGAATGAATAAGAAGTTTACAAAATATTACTAGCTTCTTTGATTTTTTGAATCATGAAATCGCGGAAAACGGCAACGCGTTTGGAGCCGCGCAGTTCGGGGGGATAACAAAAAAAGGCCGGAAATTTTGGACTGTCCATATCAGGCAATACACGAACCAAATGGCTACGATCGTGCACCAAATAATCGGGTAGGCTGCCAAGGCCCATGCCAGCTTCAATGGCATGCATGACGCCGTATAAGTTGTTAACCTGTAGGCAGGGTTTGCGCACAAAGCCCGTTTTACCAATATCCATAATCCAATTAATATTTTTGAGCGGCATTTGAGCCGTGGAACCATAAATGATCAAATCATGATGGTCGAGATCACTTGGCTGACAAGGCGTGCCTTTGCGGTCAAGATACTCAGGGCTGGCATAAATGTGATTATGGAATTTTGCGAGTGGTCGTTGGATCATATCTGCTTGTACAGGAGTATGCAGTCGTATAGCCACATCAGCCTGCCCACCAGAAAGATCAAGATCTTCATCGTCTAGTATGATTTGAAGCTCAATGTCCGGATATTGCTCAACAAAAGATTTAAGGTGGGGTGTGAGCCATACAGCCCCAAAGGTCACCATCGTGGTAACGCGTAAAACACCTTTTGGGCTATCTTTTGCTTCGCGCAATATATGCTCAGTTTCTTCAATGCGACCTTGAACATCACGAGTAGTGCGCAGAAGGTGTTGGCCTTCTTGGGTCAGCACTAAACCACGGGCATGCCGAGTGAACAATGGGACTTGCAGATTGTCTTCCAGTGCGCGAATTTGTCGAGAAGCGGCAGATTGGCTGCAGTTAAGGCGCAATCCTGCTTCGGTAAAGCTGCCCGCTTCGGCAACTATATGAAAAATTCGCAGTTTATCCCAGTCCAGCATTATAGATCCTTTTGCGTAGCTATCTTGGCAATAGCATAAGTTGCCAGTAAGCTCACATACTATTTTTCATAGAGTTTAATATCTTCAGGACAATTAATGTTGATAAAGGCACTTTCATCATCAAAGCAAACCTGTGTAGCACCGACATGAGTCCAAAAATCACGTAAGGCTTTGTGTTTGTATGCGTCAATATCTTTAGCTGAGATATGACCCAGTTTATGCAAGCTGATTGTGGCTTGAATGTGTGTGGGTGTGCTTGCTATCGCTGCACCATTTTGCTGCGCTGCTAGAAGGAGTTTTGCTACAAGATTTAGGGGTAAAAAAGGCGTGTCTACAGGAACGGTGAGCAGATACTCTGGCACGGGCTCCATAGCCATGGCCCATTCAATCGCTGCCTCAAGCCCGCCAATGGGGCCGCACTGGTCATCACTCAGGTCTGCTACAACAGGTAGGTCATAGTCTTTTAGTTTTGAAGATTGATTTATTGCAATAAGATCAACTTGTTTTGAAATGCTAGTAATGACATGCTCAACGAGAGCTTTGCCATTGAATAGTATCATGGCTTTTTCTGCGCCTTGAAAGCGCCGCGCTTTACCGCCTGCAATTATAATAGCTGCAATCATCTGTGATGGGCCTTTCCAAACTTTGCATTATGCCTTATCATTTATTACGCAAAGGCCATCTTTGCACAATTGATATTTTCTATTTAAAATAAGGGATTGAGTAATATGGATGGTGAAGAGATAACAATGTTGCAGCGATCTGCTGATATAATAAAAGCGGAAGTTGGGGATATTTCACCTGAGGCAGTTGCAGCATTTCTATATATACTCTCTCAGGATAGGGTTACCATTGCCCAACTTTCAACCGCTCTGATGTTGCTGCCAGCCCATGCGACGAGAACAGCTATCGAGCTCTCTGGACATCAAGGCGGCGTTGGACTGGTTAATGTTGACTTGGATGGAGATATGTATCGAGTTATTTCTCTTAATGAAAAAAGTATAAACTTTGCACAAAGGCTGGGCTACGTTCTCCGTAACTAGTCACTAAACATTCCAAATGGATCATTCATAAGCTGAATAGTGTCGTGCCGCGCTAAGGCGATTAGGGTTAGCGTATGGTCTGTGGCAATCCGAACCGCTAGGTCTGTCGGGGCTGAAATGGTGATGAGCAGGGGCAACTTTATGGCCAGTGCCTTTTGCACCAATTCAAAGCTGCAGCGACTGGTTAATATTACCGCACCATTATTTATTTCGCTACCAGACCTGTATAATTTTCCTATGAGTTTATCAAAGGCATTATGGCGACCAACATCTTCGGCAACATGGGATATAGTCGCATTTTTATCCAAAAAAGCCGCACCATGCACAGCACCCGTTTTTTGGTGTAGGGGCTGCATTGTCTCTAGGGCCACAAGGGCTGATTGGATTTGCGCGACCGTATAACGCGGTGGCGCACCAACAGGCTCATATTGCCGCAAAGCATCATCTATAGCTTCTACGCCGCAAATACCGCAGCCTGATTGCCCAACTAAATTGCGTCGGCGTTTAAGGAGTTTTTCATGAAGAGCTTTTTTAATCCAAATATTTGCAACAATACCCTGATCATTATGCGTTAACGATGTTTCTTCAATGTCCGAGGGTTGGGATATGATTCCTTCGGTGATGCTAAAGCCTACAATGAAATTTTCAACGTCATCAGGCGTGACCATCATCACCACGTGGGCGACCCCATTATAACAAAGAGAAAGCGGCACTTCAGTTGCTATAATGCGATTGCTTGAACTGCATTTTGTCTGGCTGATCTCTTTGGTTGCACGGGCTATATGTGTCGAATTTGTCATTCCACTACAGTAAATGCGATGACAAGAAAAGAAAAGGCGATAGATGCGGTCACAGCTTTTTTATTGCAAGCATATACCATGAACAGGTAGTTTTATCCTTAGTCGCCAAGCTCAGCTATATATTTTTCAGCTTCGAGAGCAGCCATGCATCCCATACCAGCAGCGGTCACGGCTTGGCGGTATATTTTATCGGTCACGTCACCTGCTGCAAACACACCGGGGATAGCAGTTGCTGTACAGTCAGGTTTTTTAATCAAATAACCTTCATCGTCGAGAGGCAGTTGGCCGACAAATAGCTCGGTTGAAGGTGTATGTCCTATGGCGATGAAAACTCCATGAACATCGATATCCTGTGTTTCACCTGTTTTTACATTTTTAACGCGTACACCAGTTACACCAAGTGGCTCTTCATTGCCGAGTATTTCATCAAGTACGCTATCCCACATCACGGTTATTTTTTCATTCTTGAATAAGCGTTCTTGCAAAATACGCTCTGAACGCAGCTCACCGCGGCGATGCAACAAGGTGACCTTGCTGCAGATATTGGCGAGATAAAGCGCTTCTTCAACCGCTGTATTTCCACCACCAACTACAACAACCTCTTTACCACGGTAGAAAAATCCGTCACAGGTAGCGCAGGCGCTCACACCGTAGCCGTTAAACTTTTCTTCACTAGCAAGCCCAAGCCAGCGGGCTTGCGCGCCCGTGGAAATAATAACTGTATCGGCAGTATAGGTCGTACCGCTATCGCCCTTTGCAACCTTAGGCACGGCTTTAAGGTCAACCTCGGTGATCACATCATAGATAATATTTGTGCCAACATTTTCAGCTTGCTGGCGCATGGCTTCCATCAGAGCAGGGCCTTGAACAGCTTCTGCAAAACCGGGATAATTTTCAACGTCTGTGGTAATGGTCAATTGCCCACCAGCTTGCATGCCAGTTACAAGGGTAGGTTCCATAGCGGCACGCGCTGCATAAATGGCAGCCGTATATCCTGCAGGGCCAGAGCCGATAATGAGAACTTTGCTGTGTTTTGTTTCAGCCATAAAAATCACTCCTTAAACCACAGCACTGTGCGGACATTACTATTGCAAGACATACATAAGCGAGCCTGTCCCTAAAGGGAAGAGGCTGAATGGCCTTAAAACAAAAAAATGCTACTATCTATGCACTTTGACTGGTTGCTGCATCGCGCCATAGATGGACAAGAGCGTCTATCAAACTATTGCGGCTAGTGCTAAGATATTGGCTATTGTCACAGAGTTCGTTTTTGAGGCGTTTGTGTGCTTTTGCCAAATTGTGATAGGGCATATTGGGGAAAAGGTGATGCGTGGCATGAAAGCGTAGACCAACTGGTGCCCAAAGTGCCGTTAAAAAATTGCCTGGCACGTCGACACTATCGAGGAACTGCTCGGACACTGACATTTTTTGATCACCAGGGTTTGTATAAGCATGTGCTGATAATGTTCGTAGAGAATTAAGCAAGAACATTAGGACCGATGCGAGATACCACATTGCGAGTATTTTGATGGGCAATATTCCCGCAATAACGAGTAGCACAGCTGACCAGCAATAGATGATTGCTAGCAGCTCTTGAAGTCGCCATGTTTTGAGTTTGTCGCGTTGGTCTAGCGAGCGTCGATAGTTGAGATCAATAGTGAGCGACGATAGGCGTTGCCACGTGAGGCGACCGAGTGATGGCACTATAATAGAGATGGGAGCAAGTATAAAAAATCGCAAAACGAAGAGGAATGGCAGGAAAAAAATAAGCCCCATATAGCCGATGATGTGCAGTGGATTCTGTGCTCCAAAAGGCATATATTCGCCGTCATCCTTAGTGCCATAAACATCGCGTTTATGGTGATCGTTGTGCACCCCGTTATAGGTAAAGGAAGGCACCAGCAGCAGGCAACCACATACTATATTCCATGTAAGGCGAAAAAGTTTGAATGTGCCTTTTTTGAAATGGGCCAGCTCATGCGTAAAGAGCACCGAGCGATAGAGCATAAGGCTGCTAACGATATAACCCGCCCACCATTCAAAAGAAAAATAGGGGGACAGTACGGCTAGAGTGAAAGCAGACCAAGCCAAGGTTATACTAAAAAGAAAATCGATCCAATATATAGTTGGCGAGGGGGTCATAAGGTCTTTGACAAGACCTCGCGCTTCTTCGAGGGGAAAAGTTTTGGCATTTTCCTTAATCATGGTTGCCGTGCGCATTTATAGTCCCCCAAAATATTGAGTCACCTCACCAGTATGGGGTTTTATATGTCAAATTAGGATGAAAATAATTGATAAACATCAAGTTTATCGAAAATTAAGAGGTGTTTTTAACAATAAAAAGGGGAGCCAATTGGCCCCCTTAATCATCAAGTATTTAGGTAAGAGCTTAGAGGTCGCTCGCGTGCTTAGATAGATAATCAGCAACACCGGCAGCATTTGCTTTCATGCCTTCATCGCCTTTGTTCCAGCCAGCTGGGCAAACTTCACCATGCTCCTCGTGGAACTGGAGAGCTTCAACGAGTCGAACAAATTCATCGACATTACGACCAAGCGGAAGGTTGTTAACATACTGGTGCCATACATTACCATCTTTACCAATAAGGAATGTACCGCGCAGAGCGATGCCTGCGCCTTCAATGAGCACATCATAGTCACGGGAGATAGTTTTGTTGATGTCTGAAACCATAGGAAAATCAACGGAGCCCAAACCGCCTTTGCTGGTTGGTGTGTTGCGCCATGCTGCGTGGCTAAATTTACTATCAACTGAAACAGCAACAACTTTTGTGCCCAGCGCCTTAAACTTTGCCATACGATTATGGAAAGCAAGAATTTCTGAAGGGCATACAAATGTGAAATCTAGCGGATAGAAGAAAACAAGGCCGTAATCTCCATCTAGATACTTTGTAAGGTTAAACTTGTCATTGATTGAACCATCTGCCATCACTGCGGATGCTGTAAAATCTGGGGCTGGTTTGCCTGCCAATACGGCCATAGCTGTCTCCTGTTAAATTTGATATTAGATAAATAGCGGTATGCAATACGCCAAGTAATATGGCTATCAATAAATAGGATATATAACATCCTATTTCAATGACAATTGGTTATTTCAGAGAGTTTATTCGTTGGTATACTATTTTTCAACCCTGTTTTCAAGCAAATCTCTAAGGGCTTTAGCGCATGTTTTAGCAATGTCAGCATCCAATTGGATAGTAAGCGGGTCGTCGTCTGGATGTTTGCCCTTTAAGCGTGCGCCAGCTTCTTCCATCATTGAAAGCATATGCTTTATTGTTGCTACACGTTGAAGGTGCGATTTTTGAATATTTTCTTCTAATTCAATGGCATGCCGCGCCAGCCTCGTTGTTTCGACCAGATCAGAAAGCGCATCTTGCTGTGGGTGCTCGCGCTTTTGTGGTGCGGATGGCATTGTTGGTGCCTGCACTGGGGCCGCTGGTTTATAAGCGATATTTTCTTCAACTAGAGGCACTTTTGTGAAGGTTGTTTTACTCACCACTGGCTGAGGTTCAAAAATATCTTTAAGAGTGTCATCTATGACCTCGTCACTTTCGTGATCGGTATCGTTGTCAAAAATAGCTGGCGTCTCACGGAAGGGCTGCTCTGTTGCATCAGTAATAATCTTTGGCCATTTTCTAAGCTCACTACCTCTCAGCTTGGATTGTATTTCAGACATCCTGTTGCTGGCCATTTTTTGCGCTTGCGCACGAATAGTATCACCGGACATATTCATTTTTCTAGCGACAGCTTCACTGAGGGCTTTTGTCAGAGTTGGATCAGGCGTGAGCGGAGAAGAAAATAGATCGTCATCGTCATCGTCATAATCATCGCCATCCAAAAATAGGGGTGCTTCACGAATGATTGGCACTTCGCCAGTAATGCTTGTGATATTATAATCTTTGTATAGGTCCTTGGGTTTCAACTCAAATCCTGTATTTTCATCGACTTCATCAAGGAAAACCGGAATATCTTCATCGGCGAGAGGCACTGGAGAAAAATGGCAGTTAAAGCCTTCAAATAATCCGCTGGGGGTCATAAATTTTGGAAGAGCAGTTAGTGTCCAACTTGCGCGACCAACAGGGCCGACAAAAAGCACGACGGGAGCGTCATGAATAGCCCCGTGGCGCGATAGTGCCTTCACTACTGGGTGCTCCGACCTGTCGGATAGGCCAATCAACTCAATAATGTCCATATTTATTAATCGATCAGCGGCTTGGCCCATGAATAGCCGTGCGCTATGACTTAGGTCTATGATCGTGCCATCTCTGCCAGTAAGTAAGGCCCAACCTAGACTAGACGTTACATGCTGGTTCCAGTTAAAATCTTCGATATCCACTGTTGCGCGAGGTAAAGGATGACGGACATGTTCATCCAGAGCGCGCCGCTCTTTGCGCGAGAGCGTATTATTAACCAAATCGTTGGCAGCCAGTTTCTTACTTAAGGAAATATCATTCTCTTCAACAGGGACGCTAGGAGATATCTGGCGGCCTGTCATATTTTTCAGTGGGGACCGTGTGGCGGACCGGACCTTAATTTTTTCTTCTGGTGCAGGACGTGTCATAAAGAGGTTAATACCAAGTTCTTCAGCATTTTTTACATGAGTGGAACTATCGGGTTTATGATCTTTGCCAAGGGTGTCCTCCCATAGCGCATTCTCATTGTGCAATCGATTAACCGGCATAGTAGGTGCTGCACGTGCGAGCGCTATCCATACATTAGCCGAAAGATCGGTGCGAGTTGCTAGTTCTTGGTGATGCGCACGTCCCGTTTTTGCAATAAATTCAATGAGGCTGTCTTCATCCATTGGTGCATGAGTAATCAGATTGGACACTAGATCCGCATCATCATAAATCAGCCGCATGACGAGGTCCATTGGTGGATGATGCATGTCAGCCAATTGCCCTGCTACACCTGCGCGAGTATTCGGAGCTACATGTGGTACAAGGGCATCGATAACATCGAGTAAATGTTCTCTATCCTTTAGGGTATGTGGAGCTTTGCCAGACGTAAATAACTCAGTGAGCTCACAAAAGAGCACAGAACGATCATTATTGTCCCGGTCCCTAGCGAAGGCTACAAGCTCTTCGATTTGATGCTCAAATGCGCCCATTTTTACTCACACAATGCCATTCATCTGGAAAACAACATGTAATGTAAATTTCCCCCTACTAAACCAATTCTATTCTACACTCAATTTACTGTCTAAATTCAATACCTTAGACTTCATTTAGCATAGAACAAGAAATAGCCTAATCTTATTGTACCTATTTCCGAGTCGGGCGCTAGTCTCAATGTTAAAATAATTGAAGTTTTTTATAACTCCAAGTATTTGACAAAATTTTTATGCATTTTTCACCCAAGATTAGATTTAATGCCATGTTTTATAAAACGAATAAAATTACAAAAGATTGAAAGATTGTTTCAATTTTGATAGTTATTGCTATAACAAACTCATTCTGTTACTTATGCGAAATATGGTCTAAAATACTATGAGGGAGAAACCCAGATGGGTCGCGTAAAGCTTGATTCTGTGGATAAAAAAATTCTTTCCAGCCTTCAGGCTGAAGGACGTATCACCAACGTAGATTTAGCAGAGCGAGTTGGCATTACGGCCCCTCCATGCCTTCGGCGAGTGCGTGCTTTGGAAGAAGAAGGGTATATCCGTGGTTATCACGCTGATCTTAATAATGAAATTCTTGGTTACGGGTTAACGGTTTTTGCGCTAGTTGGTTTACATAGTCAGGCTGAAGTTGACCTTCGGTCTTTCGAAAAGAATGTCCAAGATTGGCCTCTTGTTCGTGAATGTTATATGCTCAATGGCGAGATTGACTTTGTGCTAAAAATTGTCGCGCATGATCTAGCTGAGTTTCAACAGTTTTTGACAACCTACCTGACACCCGCCCCCAATGTGGCCAGCGTGAAAACATCGCTCACCATCCGCACATCAAAAAAAGAACATGGCGTTCCTATGTAGATTGGGTAGAAAAGGCCCAGATACTATCTGAGCCTTTTTAAATTCTTTTATTTACTTCATGCGCCGAGGGGGTTTTATCCCTAAGGCTATACGGACTTTTTCCCGACGCGCAGTCGCGCTTGCCTGAAAGCTCAAGCTTCTTCGGATTATTTAGATAAACTCTAGCTTTTTGATATCATAGTAGCGAGTGCCGCCGGGAGTTTTTACCTCAACATCGTCGCCTATCGTGCGGCCGATGAGTGCGCGGCCTAGCGGGGATGAGAATGATATTTTACCCAACTTAACATTGCCTTCGTCGGCGCCAACAAGTTGATATACCACCTCTGCATCGTCATCATCGATAAGTGTGACAGTTGCGCCAAAAGCTATGCGATCACCGCTTAGCGACGTAGGGTCAATGACCTGAGCGCGACTGGTTTTACCTTCGAGCTCATTTATGCGGGCTTCGATAAAACCTTGCTGGTCTTTAGCTGCATGATATTCAGCATTCTCTGAGAGATCACCATGCTCACGCGCAACTTCAATGGCCTTAACCACAGCTTGACGGTCAACGCTTTTAAGTTGCTTGAGCTCTGCCACCATGGAATCATAGCCGGCTTTCAACATCGGTACTTTTTCGGTCATCTCTTAAGTCTCTTTTAATATTACTACTGGTTTATGCTAGGCTTGTGACTTCATGCTGTCTACAAAAAATAGCCGCGCCAGCCCAAGAAGGGCCAGCGCGATATACTCTTCATAACGCATTTGAAGAGCTTTCTCAACCTTTTTGTATTAAGCGCAGTTAAGCGGCATTATAGTCCTGCAATCGTTTGACAGTAAGCTCACCTGTTTGAAGGAACTTGAGCGATTGCACCACCGCTTTTGAAGCCGCCATTGTAGTGTAATAAGGTATCTTCATTGTCAGTGCCGTGTTGCGAATACTCTTTGAGTCTGCAATTGATTGCTTGCCCTCTGTCGTATTGATCATTAGAGCGATTTCTCTATTTTTCATTATATCGAGAGTATGAGGACGCATGCCGCTTTTAACTTTATAAACTTCTTCGGCCTCTACGCCGTGATCTCGTAAATAGATGGCAGTGCCGTGGGTGGCGACGATGCTATAGCCTAGCTCAATTAAACCTTTACCAAGAGCTACAAGGTTGCTCTTATCGCTGTCTTTGATAGAGATAAAAACTTTTCCTTCGCGCGGAAGCTCAACACCCGCTGCAAGTTGCGATTTATAAAAAGCAGTGGCAAAGTCGCGGTCTATACCCATCACCTCACCTGTGGATTTCATCTCAGGTCCTAGCAAAGTATCAACACCAGGAAAGCGGGCGAAGGGAAGTACCACTTCTTTAACAGCAACATGATTAGGCTTAGGGTCTTTAAGGTCAAAAGAGGTGAGCTTTTCACCCGCCATAATCCGTGCGGCGATGGCAGCAATTGGGCTGTTAATGGCTTTGGCGACAAATGGCACGGTTCGTGATGCGCGCGGGTTTACTTCGATAAGGTAAACTTCACCAGCCTTAACAGCAAATTGCACATTCATCAAGCCAATTACATGGAGGGCTTTGGCGAGCTTTACCGTTTGCACTTTAATCTCTTCTACGATGGCATCTGGCAGGGAGTATGGCGGTAGGGAGCAAGCGCTATCGCCTGAGTGAACACCCGCCTCTTCGATATGTTCCATGATAGCAGCTACATGAACATTTTCGCCATCTGAGAGCGCATCAACATCAACCTCAGTAGCATCACTGAGAAAACTATCAATCAACACTGGACTATCGCCGGACACATGAACGGCTTCGGCCATATAGCGATTAAGTCCTGATTCATCATGTACAGTTTCCATTGCGCGACCACCAAGTACATAACTTGGGCGTAACAATACAGGATAGCCGATTCTGCTAGCAATGACTCGCGCTTCTTCCAAGCTCCGGGCAATGCCGTTGTTTGGTTGCTTGAGACCTAATTTTTCGACCAGCTCTTGAAAGCGTTCGCGGTCCTCGGCAAGGTCAATAGCGTCAGGACTGGTGCCAAGGATTGGCACACCAGCGTCTTCAAGTGCTTTTGCAAGCTTGAGCGGTGTTTGGCCGCCAAACTGGACGATAACCCCTTTAACGGTACCGTTCTGGTTTTCTTTATGAATAAGTTCAAGCACATCTTCAGCGGTCAGTGGTTCAAAATAGAGGCGATCCGACGTATCATAGTCGGTTGATACTGTCTCTGGGTTACAATTAACCATGATAGTCTCATAACCAGCATCAGAGAGAGCAAAACACGCATGACAGCAACAATAGTCAAACTCAATACCCTGACCAATCCGATTAGGTCCACCGCCGAGAATAATAATTTTCTCGCGATCAGTGGGGTTGCTTTCGCACTCCGCTTCACTGCCGTGAGCGAAAGTTTCATAGCAGCTATACATATAAGGCGTTTTGGACTCAAATTCGGCTGCACAAGTGTCAATGCGCTTATAAACAGGGCGCACATTCAGTGCATGACGTGCGGCTGTTACAGTGGCTTCTTTGCTGCCAGCCAGTTCGGCTAAGCGCGCATCCGAAAAACCAAGTTCTTTGATCTTTAGCATTGCGCGCGCATCTGATGGTATGCCTTTTTCGCGAATATGTTCTTCTGCTTGGATAATGGTTTCTAGCTGCTTTAGTATCCACATGTCATATTTTGAAGTATTATATATATCATCTAGACTCACACCTTCGCGAATGGCTTGGGCAATACGTAGCAAACGCTCAGGCTTTTGAATGGCGAGATCAGACAGGATAAAGCTGGTCCGGTCAGACGCCTCTTCGATGCCATCAAAGCTTATCTCATTGAGACCTGTGAGGCCTGTTTCCATCGAGCGCATGCCTTTTTGCAGTGACTCTGCAAAGGTACGACCAACCGACATGACTTCACCAACAGACTTCATCGCTGTGCCGAGCACTTCTGGTGTGCCTGCAAATTTTTCAAACGTAAAGCGCGGTATTTTGGTGACAATATAATCGATGGTTGGCTCAAACGATGCGGGCGTTACACCTGTGATGTCATTGAGGAGTTCATCAAGCGTATAACCAACCGCGAGTTTGGCGGCGATTTTAGCGATAGGAAAACCAGTAGCTTTTGACGCCAGCGCAGACGAGCGGCTGACGCGAGGGTTCATCTCAATCACAACAAGACGACCATCTTCTGGATTGACAGCAAATTGTACATTCGAACCGCCAGTTTCAACGCCTATTTCACGTAATACTGCTATTGATGCATTACGCATAATTTGATATTCTTTATCGCTCAGCGTCAGGGCTGGGGCTACAGTGATACTATCTCCTGTGTGCGTGCCCATCGGATCAATATTTTCAATCGAGCAAATGATGATGCAATTATCCGCGGCGTCGCGCACTACTTCCATCTCATATTCTTTCCAACCAACAATGCTTTCTTCCACCAGCACTTCATTGGTTGGTGAGGCATCAAGCCCAGTGGTGACAATCGCGATATATTCCTCGCGGTTATAAGCAATGCCGCCGCCCGTGCCGCCCATAGTAAAGCTAGGACGAATAATTGCAGGCAAACCAACAAATTCGAGCGAGTTGAGCGCTTCTTCAACGGAATGCGCTATGTGACTGCGTGGGCTCTCAAGCCCTATTTTGTCCATTGCATTGCGAAAGAGAAGGCGATCTTCGGCTTTGTCGATGGCTTCGCGCTTGGCACCAATCATTTCAACATTATATTTATCAAGCACACCGCGTGCAGCAAGTGTCAGCGCAGTATTGAGGGCTGTTTGCCCACCCATAGTTGGCAGTAATGCGTCAGGGCGCTCTATTTCAATGATTTTTTCAACTATATCAGCGGTGATAGGCTCGATATAGGTGGCATCGGCAAGGTCAGGGTCCGTCATGATGGTCGCTGGGTTGCTATTGACCAAAATAACACGGTAGCCTTCTTCCTTGAGTGCTTTACAGGCTTGTGTGCCGCTATAGTCAAATTCACAGGCTTGCCCAATGATGATAGGCCCAGCGCCAATGATGAGAATGCTTTTTATGTCGGTCCGTTTAGGCATTTGTCAGCCCCTTGCTCTTTTCAATCATGTCCATGAACTGATCGAATAAATAAAAACTATCCTGCGGGCCGGGCGAGGCTTCGGGGTGTTGTTGAACGCTGAAAATTGGCTTGTCGCTACACTCAATACCGCAGACGGTTTTATCAAACAGCGATATATGGCTGATCACAACGTTAGCTGGTAGGCTGTTGCCATCAACACTGAAACCATGGTTCATGCTGGTAATTTCAACCTTGCCGCTACGCAGGTCTTGCACGGGATGGTTAGCGCCGCGGTGGCCTTGATGCATTTTGTAGGTTTTGCCGCCAAAAGCCAGCGCCAAGAGTTGATGGCCTAAGCAAATACCAAAGATTGGCAGACCAGTGTCAATGAGCGCTTTGATTACAGGCAGGGCATATACGCCCGTTGCAGCCGGATCACCCGGTCCATTAGATAAGAATATCCCGTCGGGATTTAAGGCCATGATAGCGTCAAACGAAGCTGTCGCTGGCACAACTGTCACCCTTGCTCCAGCTGAGGCTAAGCAGCGTAAAATATTGCGTTTGGCACCGTAATCAACGGCTACCACATGGGCTTTGGCGTTAGTGAGTTCGCCGTAACCTTCGCGGAGTGTCCATTTGGTCTCGGTCCATTCATAGGCTTCGTTGCATGTCACGTCTTTGGCGAGGTCCATGCCTTCTAGTCCGGGCCACTCTTGGGCTTTAGCTAGCAGCGCAGGCAGGTCAAATACACCAGTTTTGGAATGCGCTATCACACCCGTTGGCGCACCATTATCGCGTATATAACGGGTAAGGCGGCGAGTATCGATGCCGCATATGCCAACAAGGTCAGTATTCGCTAGCCAATCGCCCAAATGACTCTCGGAGCGAAAGCTCGATGGGTTAGTAATGGGTTCTCTAATAATAAGGCCGCGGCATGCGGGTGTTTTGCTTTCAAGGTCTTCACTCGTTGCGCCAATGTTGCCAATGTGAGGAAAGGTGAAAGTGATGATTTGACCCGCGTAACTAGGGTCGGTCAAGATTTCCTGATAGCCAGTGATTGATGTGTTAAAACAAACTTCACCAGTGACATCACCCTCATTTCCGAGGCCATATCCCCAAAATATTGTTCCATCTGCAAGTAGTAGAACTGCCGTAATATCTGATGCGGGAGGTGCAACAGGTAGGCTTGGGGAGTTTGTCATTGCGCAGGCATCTCCTGTAAGGCGTTAAACAAAGTACTTGTCACCAAAGCCCGTAACCGCTAGATAGCCGTGTTGAGGGGTGTTTTAAAGACCTCGTAAATTGGCCGGAACCTATATAAAAAGGACCAGCTAGTCAAGGAAAAGAGTATTTTAAATAGTGCTTTTTATTCAAGGACTTGAACGGGGTGTTGAGAATATTTTATAGTTATGTGCTTAAGTCTAACTATCCAGCCGAATCGATATGGCTGTTATGCACATAGATTAGTTTAGGGGGCACTTATGCTACGTGATAAGTTAACATCAGCTATGAAAGACGCTATGCGCGCCAAAGAAAAGTGCAAACTTGGAACGGTTCGTCTTATACTCGCTGCTGTTAAAGACCGTGATATTGAGCTTAGAACTAAAAGTGATGAGAACCATGATGATGATGTCATGATCACCGATATTATGGTTAAAATGATAAAACAACGTAATGACAGCATCAAAGCATACGAAGAAGCGGGTCGCCTAGAATTGGCTGAGCGCGAGGCTGAAGAAATTACTGTCATTCAAACCTTTTTACCCACTCAATTGAGTGATGCAAGCGTA